>Ga0179591_1342514_pt1 | contig 10087 bp, 10 predicted proteins | sample CZOMad2_1_08_16f_FD_182891 | JGI IMG/M metagenome (GOLD analysis project Ga0179591, IMG submission 182891) | Vadose zone soil fungal communities from Angelo Coast Range Reserve, California, USA - CZOMad2_1_08_16fungal (PacBio error correction) | ecosystem: Environmental > Terrestrial > Soil >... | reverse complement strand
TTGGCGTGAGACTCTTGGATGATATTCTCCCCCATCCCAACCTGTTTTTTCCTGATGACCTATTCCCCCTTCAGTGATATTAAATTTGAAAAGGTCTTTTTCTCCAACCCCTGCCCCGTAGGCCTGAGTTTGCAATACCCAGGGCGGCGGTCCCTGAAAACCGTTCCCTTCTTTTTCGTTAGTCCTGATCAGCAGCTTCGGACTTAACTAGAAAGCCGTCCGAATTTCCTCCCTTCTTCCCTCTAGCCGATTTCTTTCCCAGCTGAAAGATGACATTGGAGAGTTGTATATCTCTTGCCCTCCTCCTCAGTGGTTGAGAGTCCCCCCCCCCTTCCCTTAATTCCGTGACGAAGATGCATTTCCTCCTTCTTCGAACTTTTTTTAGTGATTTATTTCACGAGAATTTAGTCTGCATCTTTCTTCCCTTCTCTTCCGCGTAGCCCTCCCGGTATCCTTAATTTCCTATAGCAATCTAAGGACAGCTCTGCTTCTTCAATCCTACCCGTTCTCAGTGAGTAGACAAGTTTCTGAATACTCGATTAAGAAACAGCGGTTGACTTTATTCTGGTTCTCCTCCCATATTCTTCCCGCCCCTTTGAGAATCCCGGCCTAAAGGCCGATCCTTCGGCTTCTCCCTCTTAGTCATTTTAGTCGTTTCTACACTCAACCCCCCCCTTATCCTTACCTGTGTGAGTGACCTATTGAATTCTGTTATTTTTTTTTTTTCCTTTTTACCGAAATCCCTGTGGGACCCCCCTCCTTTGGGCGATGAGGGTTGTCCATTCTTTTTTCCCACGCGCTTCTAGGCGCCCACGGAAGATCCTTGGTAGAGGCATACAACCCCTTCCTCCCCCCCCCATCCTCGTCCACCTGCATCGCAGCCCCAGTCCGTTATTTCACCCCTATGCTCGAAAGTCCGAAAGGTAAATTTCTTTCCTTCCCCCATCCATTTCCTTTCCCCGGCCTTTCAGTGGGCTTCGCCCAGCCGATTTCATCTATGTTCATTTCACTTTTGCCCTTTTCTTCGGCATATCTTGGGTCGACTCTCGAGAAATTCGTTGTAGGATTGCTCTTTCCCCCTCCGCTCGTTCGCCTCCAGAGTCTCCCCCGATTCCTATGCGGTAGACCCTTCACCCCTCTCTTCTCTGCCCCATGTGAACAAGAGTTAGCAAGTTCCCCCCCCCTGATTCTTACCAAGAAACAGCTTCCCACCTTTGCAGCGGTTTTCAGTTCTCCATCTCTCGTGGAAAATCTTTACATTGCATACCCTCCGTCTGCTGGTGGTCGGTCAGCACAATGATTCCGCTATGTATATCCCTTCCACCCCCTTTTCTCGCTTTTCCGATAGACGGCCGACCTTTGTTGGTGTGTCTTCAGTTGGCCCCTCTATACTTTCCGTAGGTAGACAGTCTTTATCTCCCCTTGCTTCCCTTCCCCTTTAGACCCCCCCCCCTTTTTCAGTTATTCACATCTGCAGAAACTCTTTCCTGCCGCGTTTTGTTGATCCGAGTTTTTAAACGAACATCGTGTTGGCCGAGGAGTTTTTTAAGTCGCTCCCCTCCATTTATCAACCTTCCAGCTTGGATAGCTTCTCACCAAACAGTACCTTCCCCCATGGGGTCCATCTTTTTGAGAGGTTTGCTCCTTAGTCCCAATTAGAACTTGCGATATAATCCCTTTGAACCTTCTTTCTCTCTTTTTACTCGGACTCTCTTTGTCCTACTCGGGAGTTTTGTCATGAAAAGTTCAGATTGAATCGCACCCATCCCCAACTCGCCGATTAGTCCGGGATGTAATTAAAGTTGCGCATGAAGTCACCCACCCCTAAAAGAGCATCCCCTGTTTCATCTTTCGAAAACTTTTCTTTCCATGACCTTTTGGGATCCCGAGGCCATTCCATCCGTCCGTACTACTTCGACTTTCCCTGTTGTTGCTGTTGTGTTTCTCGATCTCTATCCCTTCCGTTCTCACCTCCCCAATTTTAGTAAACTTCCTAAGAAGGTTTCCCCCCCGAGCGCATCGAGAACCAGCAGACAGGGAATTTCGATTAGAACGATGGCCATAATTCCTTCTTCATGTCCACGACTGGCCCGGGCATACGCAAGCGCTTTTTTTTCCCTTTTTAGAAGGATTGGCCTCTTTTTTGAGAGCCTCGGGCCCCCCCAGATTCTCTGCAGTGCATCAATATGAAGTTTATTCCTGACATCCCAGTATCTTCCAACTAGCTGAAGGTGTTTCTTGCTCTTCCTTTTTCTGATATCAGTTACAACGACTTTTCTAGGTGGTCCGCCGTGTTCTTCCCCGTGTCCCCCCCAGGCAAGTCCCCTCGTCGTGGACGAGAATTTGACCGAGCCCTCCCTCTCCCGACTTTGAAGTTGATTCACGGCTGAATTCTCCCCTTCAAGAAGCCGATGCGTGACTATCCTCGTTATCAACCCTGAATTTCCCCGCAATCGTAACAGTCCATCGCAACCACCCCCCCATTTAAATGTTCCAAAGCGGGTTTTGAAAGTACGAGGGCCCCTTTCTTACAAACTACTCTTCTATTCCCGTTCTGTAGCACTCCCCTTTTTGCCCCTCCCCCCTGATTCTAACCGACCCAAAAGTCAGAATCTCGACTTTTCTCTAATTTTCCTCCCACTATCTCTCCCCGGAAGGAGCGGGAGCTTTCGAGGCCCCTTCCTTGCCCATTTATGTCGTCCCGCTCTGCTTCTGAGGCGTCTTTTGTTATGGTTTGACACCTCGACCAATATCTTGGCTGTCCACCACTCTTTGTCTTTTTTTTATTTACAGTTTTCTCGATTCATAAGATTCTATATGCCTCACATTGTTAAGCCGGATAGTTAATTGATGTGCCTGGCTTATTCTGGCTCCTCTGTTCCTCTCGCCCTTCGATCCCTTCCCTTGGTCTGGTTGCCCTTTAGTCCCCACCCTTGGTTAAGTTGTGTCTACGGTGATCTTATCCCGAGTTCTTTTTTCCCTCAGGCCCCCCCCTTTTCCCTCGTTACTGCCCTCCTCTCCCGGCTTTGGAACCATTTAGTGTGGTTGAGATCCCGCCACGGTTCTGTCTCGTACTTGCTTCTGCTTCTTACGTCTATTCCCTTAACCAACCGCACTTTGCGCTTTTCACTTGCGATAGCCAGTTATGGCCCAATTCACAGATTCTTCCCGGCGGCTTGTCTTTCCGAGTTCTCATCGTACGCGCGTTTCCTCCAGTGGTCACGCTTCTTCTTCGTTTTCAAGAGTCACTCTTTGACTTTCCAGTCATCCGATTACACTATCACGCCCGGCCCCCCCCCCCCCCCCTCCAGCTTGCTTTTTCTGTTCAAACTATGATGTACCCTCTACCTCTCCCCCATGATCATCTCAGCTGAGATCGCCCTTAGCCATACTCCTTCGGCATCGAACCTTGTCACATAAGGACGTTTTATGGGCCCGTGACCGTCCTTTCCTCTTCCCTTCCCGTATTAACTTAGCCGTTCGCAGATAGCCTCTCCCTATGTTTTGTTATGCTCTCTTCTACATTCGGATGCTCTGTTACCTTTTGATATTGCCGTGCTGCTGCTTCCTGCGCAAAACCCCCCCCCCTCACAAAACCCCCCCTCCACTTCTAGAGGGTGTTCCCCATATGAATCTTTCCTCTCGTGAATACCTTTGTGGCCCCCCCCTCTATCCTGCTAGCTCGAGTCTGTGTCTCAGCGGTTTTTCAAATGATTCCTCCCTCTCCTCTCGATTCTCATTTTTACGGGTTCCACCCCCCCCCCTCGGTTTCCGTTTTCAACCAGCGACCCTACGCCGCACCCATGCTTCTCTTCAATCTCAAGATTTTTTCTCTTTTGAGGGGAAATATATTGCTAGGGCGACTTTTCGACACGCACATCTAAAACTCTCATTGCTCCGTTTGTTCTCCTTTCCCCCCAACGCAAGACCATGATTTTAAGTCTTTGCAGAGACTACCCTCACCTCGTTCTTTTTGTTTACCAACCCTTCTTCGGTGACACGACTCTTAAACGCTGTCGACAGGAGCCTTCAGTGTTCACTTCTCTTGCAATAATACTTTTTTGGACTCACTTTCCCTCTCCCCTTTGGCTGCGACGGGGTCTTACGTCGATGAGTTAACTCTACTTCCTCTTGACCCCACGCAGCCTAACTAGATCCCCTTTCCCCGACCCTCCCACTTTACGAGTCCCCTTAGTGTTGAATCCCATCCTCGATACTTTTGACTTTTCGGGATGCTAATTCCGTCTGGCCAGGCCCTTGTCGCCAATGGGCCCATGCAAAGGGAGCGCCTTGTTTCGCTTTCCACCAGACTTAGGGAAACTTGGTCCGTCTGGTACTTCCGTCCTCTGACTATTTTGCTTCCTTTCACCCGCCCCACCCTGACTCGATTATCTATGTATTATCCCCCCTCGAGCTTTCTTTTCCATTAGCAACGACCCCCCCTCCAGCGGTCGAGAGCTCTGGCCCCCCAAGATGCCTCCTAGACCAACTTCCATGTCGGCATTCGATGCCATCAAATCTGCTCCCTTCCCCTGTCCAATCGACTCCGCCGGTGGACACATGGTGATTAATTCATCTACCCACATACCGTGCCCTTCTCTCCCGCGCCAAGGATCGTTCCTCCGGATTAGTGTTGCGCATGCTGCTCGTTTGAGAAAGCCCAACTCTTTCCTTGTTCGTTCCTCCTCCCCTGCCGCGTAGCTTTAACCACAAACCCCTCTCGACACCCGTTTCGCCCGTTGGTCGGTCTCCCCCCTTTTCGCAGACACCCATTTTATTCAGGGAAAGATCCCGGTCTTCCGACCATTTTTTCTTTCCTGGAAAGTTTCGAAGACGCCTACGGTTTTTGATTTGCCCAACGAATTCTTCCCCCCCCTTCCCCATTCTTGATAAGAGTGAGGCGTTTTGAAAATTTGTCGCGGTCTACCCGGCTCGTGAATCGAACCCCCCAGTGCCCTTTTTGCCGTGGAGGTCTATCCTCATTCTACTGCTAATTGGTTTTTTGAACGGCATTCGTCCCCCTACTGGCGCTTTCTTTTCGTGAAATCGTTTCTTTTGAGCGCATCAACGTACGTCCTTTCGCCCCTTCTCTTTAAGAAGTCACTTCATTCGTTCAATGCAGAAGCTCACGCCTCCCTTTCGGACACTTCGCCATTCCTTGGAATTCTATCCTCTTTCCCTCACGCCTCCTCCTTGACCTTGGCGAATTAGATCACTCCGGTGTGGTTGTGAGAGCGTCCCAAGATAGACAATGGAAGGTCTCCGCGAGTTCTTATTCGCTTTCGATGGGCTGACCGTCGCTGTTTTTGCATCCGCCGGCCTTCGTCGCAGCTGCTTTATCAGGTCCCGTTCCCCTGGCGATGACTCTTCCCGGGATTCTTAAAATGACTTGCGATAAGTCCAGCTTTGTTCTTTTGCCAACTATCCGTTTCCCCTTGGCTTTGAGACCCTGCCTCACTTATTTTACAGGTGAGGACTGTGATTGGAGGAAGAGCCGATTCAACTGCTCCCCCTCCTCCGCCTTTTCCTAAAGCAGAAATCTGAATTTTACTGCGGCAGGAGTGGAGATCTTTTCTCCTTCCTCCCCCATCTGAGGCAGTTTATTGCCTCTTGATTACCGGTTTGAGCTGCCCCCAATTGAGACCCCCCGATTTGCAAGGGTTTTCCCCCCTCTCTCTTTGTCGTCTTGCGTGTTTTGTTGTCTGCCATGTGGCTGTATTTGAGGCGGGTGCAGCAAATCCGCGATTTATAGCTGCACCCAACAATAGCCCTCGTTCTCCACGAACCCCCTCCAGACAGTCCGTGCCGTGTACTGGCTGCTCTCCCTTTACGACCAGGTTCCCTTTTCGTGCATTAACAAATATTTACATGTAGTTTCCCCTTCGATTCGTTGTCCTTGCCCCTGATTCATTGGCCAATTCCTCTTTTGGCATCCTTGTTTTTCCCTTTAGGCCTTTCGCTTTTTTCGTTCCCCCCTTCTGAGAACTTTTGGGTTTTAGCTGGCGAATGAAGAATCCCAAGCTTTTCTCGTTTTTACTAATAAGTCAGTTTTATCCTTCCCCCAGCTCTTTTTTCGACACGGGCCCCTTACTTTTTATCCCCTTCCAACGTTTTTTTTTTTTTTTTAAGCGACCCAGGCTCTCGTCCTTGACCGGCCCCCATACTCTGGCTTTCCCCCAGCGTCTGGCATTCCCGAAATTAGGTCTCTCTGGTGGTTTTAGCCCCTATCCCCTAATATGATACTCCGTAAACGTTCTTCGTCTTTTTTTTCCATACTTTTCTGCGTCCTGTACGATTCTTTCAGATATGCAGTTTCCAAGACTTCATCCCGGAGTCTCTTTCATCTCCCCGCTTTATTAATACAGTAGCCATTTTTCTATGGCCCTCGAATCCCCTTCGTCTGTACTCCGCAATCGTAAGCAGCCCTCCTGATTCTGTTTGGCGCCAGCGGGTGGATTTACGCGGCAAGCCTATACCCGCTTGGCTGTCTTTCAGCTCCCCCCCCCCCCCTCAAGGATTGCTTTGATCTTTTGCTTCCCATTCGCACCAAATTAGTCTCTCCTTAAACTTCTCTGACGTTTTTTGCGCAAATTGCTGCTGTTTGCGCTTGACTTCGGTTGGAAAGGACGTACTCTTTCTTGTACTTTAGGCACAACAAGAATCTTCTCGCAGCGGTGAAGACTTTGTCGTCCTTTGAACCCAGCAGCTTCATTCCCTTTTTTTTTCATATCGCCCACCGGGACGAATTTTAGATCCGATTCCTCTCTTTCTTCTCCTCTTCAAGAGATACTCCTGGCTGCTTTGGTGATGTTTGGTTTTCGCTTCTCGAGCGGGTGTCCCCCTTTAGTCTTCCAACTCTCTCCGCCCCCCCCCCTGATTTTCTTATTGTTTGTTAAAGAACCTCTTTTCCTTCGCTTCCCCCAAGCCTCCCCTTGGCCTATTACCACCGACGTGGAAATCATGTTTGATAGCTGCAAAGGGCCTACGCAATTCCTTCCTTAGTGCTGCCCCAATGCTTTTTCTTTGCTCTCCCTCCTTGACGAACTGACTTCCATACATATGCACTTCGGTATCTGTTCATGACATATTTCTGCTTGACCCCTTTGCGACCTTTCGGGGTGCTCTCAAGGGATTGAGGGTCACTTCACCCCCCTCGTCAATTTCTCTAGAGTTGGGCGACACGTTACCCGGGAAGCCACTCGTGTCAGATTACTTCAGAGTTTCCACTCCGCCTCCCCTTCAACTTGAAGATGTCACTTTGACGTTTCCTCTCCCCTTTCCCCTCTACAGGTTAAGGTGATATTTTCTCCCGCGCTCCTTTAACAATCCAGATCCCTTTCCCACAAATCTAAATGTCACCTCTGTATCGCCCGGCCGAGGTCCATTTTGCCTTCCCCCCCGAGTCTCCTTTTCGATCCAAGAAAAGCGATTCTCAACTCCCCATGTTTTAATGCCCACTCAAGAAGACAAGGGATCTGATTTGACGTTTCCCCCTCCTATTCTTTTTACGCGATGTATTTTCAGCCCTTCCCCTTCCTTTCCCTTGGTGTCATAGTTTATCAGCTTCTGAGTTATTGAGTCGATTTATTTATGGATTTTAAGTCAGGCGTCCACAGGCTTGTCCCCAGGCTTTGTTTTAACTCTGCGTTTCTTCCTCCTCATCTCTTTAATTAAGCTTGATCGTTTTAGAAAGAAATATATCTTCTTCTCCTCGGTCTTTATCCCTTCATTGTATCTCTCTGACTTTGTGGGCTTTGAGCTCTTTGCGGCACACTTGGTGAATTGTGAGTGATTCGAGGATTTCTCTCTCGTTAGTTGTGGCCCTGGCACCCCTGTTCAATAGTAATTGGTTTCCCTTTTCCATTTTTGGAGCTGAGACTCCCTGTTCGCTGGATTCCTTAATCCTCGTTCTCGCCCTATCTTATTAACCCGAATGGCGCTTGCCAACTGGAGTCCCTTCTTTTCAAAGGTACCTTCAGATTGGATGCTTTGTCTCCTGGCCCAGAACTTCGGCCCCGACGCTCTTGTTGGTTGCCACTTTGGCAACCCCCCCCTTCTTATATTTGACCAGTTAACTTGTTGCCACCGATATCTTCGAGCTCAAGTTTAGCACAGATTCAGCTTGTTCTTGTCCGCTCCTGATGTCAGGTCATCCACCCTTTTTTCTCCTCTCGAGAATTGGTAGTTCGATCAACTCCGTCACGCATTTTTTCCACTGCATCAACAAGTTAGTACTTGAGTACTGCCTTCCAAGTCCCTATTTACAAAGCGATTTCCCCCCAACTCAATCTCCTAATTGTTTTTTTATCCTCTAGTTCATTGAAAAACACCCTGCCTTCGTGCTTTCCTTCTTCCATTGGACCTGTTTTGGGGCAGCGCGCCCCCCCCCCCACAAACCTCCCCCCCACCTCCAAACTTTCCTCGATTCGAAATGAGGACTCGATCGATCGGTATACCCTCTCCCCATTCGTCCCTTTTTTCAGACGTATCGTCTTTTTTTCTTCAGCCTTTCCCCCTTCATTCCTCCCGTATCTCCGAAGTCTTCTTTTTACGTGAAGGCAGAAATAAAATCGGGACCCTCCTCTTCCCCCCCCTACCCTCCATTATCGATCAGCATATGCTTTACACGCTCGAAGTCTGGTCTCCCAGAGGTCCAACCCAGACCGCGGGCTGAGATATTACTCCCCATCTCACCACTCTGTTCCTTTGCAAGTTACGTTTGGATCAACGCAGCCAGCTGCTTTCCTAGGCTTGCCGGCGGACATTAATAAACATAGTTTCAAACTCTCTCTGATTTTTTTTTTTATTTGAATGAAATCCGTTACAGTTCTCCGTACTGTTCCTATCCTCTTATCCCATTTTTTTTCACTAATTTTTTTCCTCCGAGACAATATCTGGTTTTTCTCATCCGGATTCAGGCTATTGCCCCCTTCCTGCCCTATGTCCCCCCCCCGCACTCCAGAGAATCCTATCCACATCTCCGTAAACTGTTACTCTTCTCCATTCCCGTATAGTGGTTTCCCCCCTCTCTCCATGAACCTTAGGCGAATTAAAGATTCCCCTATCGATGTGCACTGACGTGCCCTGAAATCGCCGATGATGTTTTTTTTCTTTTTTTTACTCACGTTTCTTTCCCCCCTTGCTATCGTCTTTTTATTGCGCCGGATCGAGTGGTGTGTTACTTCTCAAACCTTCTCTACCGATATGTCTTCGTAATTGCTCGCTTCCGCCTTTTCTCCCGTATACAGCCATCTTTTTTATCTCCTTTTTCCCACCCAATCATTCAATGCCAAAATGATCTGCACTCTCGCCTCGTTTGCGATGCCAATGACCCAATCAGATCTCCTTGAAATTACAAAATGCTTGGAATTCCCTACAATTAACTGACTTCGAGCCCAAGCCTTTCAATTGCGTCCCCTTTTTAGAGCCGCCTTTTTTGATCAGCTATCCTTCCGCGGTGATAGCGCCTCCGCCCAGGCACGAACCTTCCCCCCAAATAATCCACACTAGATCTTTCCCCCACTGTCCTTCTTGTGCCCCCCATGCCCCCAGGTAATCGATCCCCTAGGCAAGGGCACTAATACGTAAGTTTTCTCTTTGACAACCCCCCCTGAATTTCCGCGTCGCAAAAGAAGGTTTCTTGCGGCTGTCTCCTGTGAGGAGTAGCGGTCATTAACCTCTTCTCTCTTCCCCTCCATCCCCCAGTCCGCCCTTTTAGGCCTCGTTGATTCATATGCAGTCAACCGTAATCCTTCAGTCCTCGAGTTGATCCCCATACTGCTTTCCGTTTTCGTCCCTTCCCCTCGTAGGGGCTTCTGGCTCTCCCCGATTTCACTTCTCTTCTTTTCATCCTTGCGGACTCACTCCTTAACTAAGAAAAAGCCCTATTTACTCCCTCGCCACTCTTCCTAGCTTCTTCGGAGCGGAAAAGGACCTTCTTTTAAGTGCGAGATTGGTTATTCTACCCTTCCCCTCAGTTGTTGATCTCTCTCCCCTTCTCTCAATTTCCGCGTTTTCAGCTGTTTCCCTCTACCTAGGGCCGGAATTTCCCTCAGTGCGCTCCCGTTTCGTTTCGCATTTCTGAAGG
>Ga0179591_1318147_pt1 | contig 10087 bp, 15 predicted proteins | sample CZOMad2_1_08_16f_FD_182891 | JGI IMG/M metagenome (GOLD analysis project Ga0179591, IMG submission 182891) | Vadose zone soil fungal communities from Angelo Coast Range Reserve, California, USA - CZOMad2_1_08_16fungal (PacBio error correction) | ecosystem: Environmental > Terrestrial > Soil >... | reverse complement strand
AAGACCCTCACCGCGGGGACGAGGAAGATATCGAGCATCTTTTCCCCCCCACACCTGACCCCTATTTCGACTTTACATGAGCTCCCTTCATCGCTTTATAGGAGGGGACCGCGCGAGCCTTTCCCCCTTTTCTTCCCCCTTTTTTTGTTTTTTGATTCGTGATTGGTGGCTTCGGTCGGCGCCGCTTTTCCCGAAAGAAACTGATATCAGCTCCTTTTTTTTTTCAAGTGTCTTTCCCCCCCCCCTTTTTCCTAGCCGTCCCCTCCCTGGGACGTCCGCGGACTTACCCCTCCCGTGGCCAGGTTTGCGACCCGCTTTGCGAGGTACCGGTGCTACCCCCTTCGTTTTCGCTTCGCCTAGCGAACGCTTTTTGGGGTCCCGCGCTAGGTTTGCCCCCCCATTTTTAGAAGAATGCGTTAACCCCTTCCCACAGTTTTCCCTTTTGCATGTCCTTGACCCCGCCTAATCTCCTGTCCACGCAGAAACGCTTAATTCGCATTATTTGCACCTTGTTCGCCACAAATTCTCTATCGATTCATCTGAGCCCCCTTGCCCAGTTTGGGGTTGGGTGTGTGACAATCCTGCGCATTACAAGCCTTACGATCCTTTATTCAAACCAGATTTCGCGCCACCTTGCTGCTTAGAGCTGAGCCTATAGATCCGTGTGCTAGTCACTCAACATTGCCGTCATCCCCACTCGTGATGAACTCTTTGGCCGCGTGCGTTCCCTTCTCTTCGATCTTCCCTTCCTATAGGCTTTTTGTGACTTTGCTCATTTGTAAGAGGCGTACTTGCGCAAAGGTCGGGCAACAATGACTTGTTCCCCCCGTTCCTCTAAATTTTTCAGCCTCCACTGCTTTGTTGCAAGCTGTTTTTCGATTTATTTACTATTGACGAGCCAGTCGACGTTTCTTCTCACATCGCCTCTTTATTGACACAGGAATCGAAAAGGATTTTCTCTCGATTCTTGCCTTTTTCAAGTGACCCCTCAACGTCAATTGGTGCGGATACGTGCCTTCTTCTGCAGCTCTTCCCTATGAGTGCTCCTGCTGCATTGCTTCTTATTTGTACAGAAAGGACGGTTGCCTGAAGCCATTTTGATTTGTTCCTTTCTCCTTCGAACTTACCTCCCCTGCTCCCTCGCAAGTGGGAATAATTGTTTTTTGTGCCCAGGGTTGTTGACCCTCCCCCTCGGCCTGATCCGAAGTCCATTAATCCTTAGTTTCGCCTTTTTCCCCTCTTTTTTCATTTTTTGACAACATTTTGACTTTTGCTCGTTACCCTCGGCCTTCAGAGCTCTTTGGGAAATAGAAGATAACACGCCGGATTCCCCCCCCCCTTCTGGTGGTTTTCGTTTGTTCCTGGGATCTCAGTCCAGCCGCTCACTCACCATCGCTTGATCTATCCTGCCAAGAGAGATTGCGACTCTTTTTCCCCCGCAACTCTCCCTTTTTCCCTTATCGCTTGAAATGCAACCCCACCAACGCACATTTTCAAGGCGACAAAACCGCTGGCCATTGCGTTTAGCTTCTCCGCGGACAGGAAAACTCGTCTCGACAGCCCCTTTCTCCATGATGTCCTTTCCCCCTGGAGGATTGTCAGTGTCCCCCTCTATTAAGAGAAGCTATCTCTCCCAGACCTTCGCCGTTTGTGTCATTCTCCCCACCGGCCCTTTGCTTTGGCTGCTCGCATAACCACACTCATTCCCTTTTGATTTTCTTCTCTACTGAAGCTCGTGAGATCGATCTCCTCTGGACTTCTCACCTTCACAACAAACTTGTCTTCTCTCTTCCCACTTTTTCCCTCGACGATTCTCCTCCTTTTTCTTCTTTGATCGGATGGGTTAATTCTTTCTCCTCGACTTCTGGACGCTCTTTGAGACTTCTTGACACATCCCACCGTCTAATTACGTTCCTAGCAGCTCTTCCCTTCATCCTCCATGCGCGCGGACCTTGATAAGTGCGCCCGTCTGTTTGTCTGTCCCCCTTCTCCAACGAAAGGTGTGCCACTTGTCCCCCGGGCCCCTTACCTGTTTGATTTTCTCGGCTTTTACGTCCACGCCCCTATGACTCCGCGTCTTACCCGCGCGAACCCCCCCCGGCCTCAGTCGTACGTGAGTTGCGAAGCGAACTGTTTACCCTTCTTTCTAGAGAGCACGTCTCTCCCCCCTTGGCTCTGAGTTGGTGTTTTACCGGCCTTTTCCTCCCAGTTGTTCGCGAAACGCGTGGCTGTTCCCTCCTTCCTTCCCTCCCCTGACTTCAGATTGCATCCCCCCCGCGCGATAAAGAGACTGAATGATTCATTCTGTCCCTCCCCCTAGATTCCGCAAACGTAGCTTTTGCAATGCAACGAGCCCCCGTCATGGGGGAGTATTTCCCCTTTTCCCTTATCTGCTTATTGGTGAAATGACCGCTTTTTTTTTCCCCCGTTTATCGTCTTCCGTCTCAGATAAATTTTGCTCCAACACGTCGAGGCTGGTCGGACTGTTGCCGGCCCAATCTGGCTGGCAAGGAAATTCTCGGATTGCATTTGGATATTGCATTGTCAGCTTGCCTTTCTTTTCCATGGCCCCCTCTCTTCCCCTTTACTTTCCGCCAATTATAGTGCTTTTTTCCTTAGACCCGTACAAAAAGACTGGGAAGAGGGTTCGCTTGTACGATGGCGCGACTCAAAAAGGGCAGTGAGTTCTTTCCTCTCGATTTCCTCTGTCTGTTCTTTTCGACCTATAAGAAAATTTCTTATCGGCATGGACGCGCATACCAGGATCTTTCTTTCTCAATTCCTGATATTCATTTCCCCTCCGCTGGGTGTAGTTCGCTTCAGCCACGCCGCGACGTGATTGGCACGGTTTGGGCCAGAATTGGTCCCGCTATTTGTTCTCCTTTTCGCGCGGTTTTTCTTGTGGGAAGCCCCACCTCCTCACCCCCTCCTCTGCCCACCACCCGGCCGTATTCCCCTATCCCCCCCTCTCCATACCCCCCCCCCCTCCCCCACACCAACCTCCCCCCCCCTCATCCCCCTCTTACTTTCCCCCCTCGCCCCTCACACCCCTTCCACCTCTCCTCCACTCCGTGCCGCCCCCACCCTCCCTCCCCTCGTCCCCGGCCTTACCCCCACCCCCCCCCTCCCCCCTAACTCTCCCACTAACATTTCCCCCCCTTCTGATGCCGACTCCTTGTTGGGGTTTCGCCTTCGGGGGCCCTCCGGTCGTGTTGTTGGTTGCGTTTGGCATTGAGTCCCAGATGGCTTTGGTCTCTCCCCTCGGTGCCGGCCTTCCTTCGCTGTGAGGATGGTTGGTTGACCGGCCCGGTCCCCCCGGCCCCGGAACGGCGGACCCCCCGATTCCTCCCCCACTCACGCCGGACTATAGCTCCCCCAAACCACCTTATAGCACTGATCACCTCCACACCCGCCCCCCCCTACATTGCCTCCTCCCCAAACTACCTCTCCCCCTTCCCTCCCCCCCCCTCGCTTTGACCCTTCAATTAACCTTTTTTACTCCCCCCTCCCATCCTCCCCCACATTCCCCCACCCCCCATTCCTCCCCTTCTAAATTCCCTCTAACAGCCTCAAGCCATCATTTGATCTTTCATATTCCCCCCTTCCCCCATTCCTTTCATGTCCACCCCCCGGCTCCCTCCCACCCTCCCCCTTCTCCTCCCATCTCCTCCCCTACCCCCGCCCTTCCCCACCTAAATCTATCCCCCCCTCCACCCCCTCCCCCCCCCCAACACTTTTCCCCTCACGCACAGTCACCGCCCTCACTCTACTTCCTCCCCCTTCTACACTCAATCGCCCCTCTCCCTCCCCTCCCCTCCCTATCCTCCTCCCCTCTCTAGCTGCTCTTTCTTTTTCTCCCCCCTCTCACCGGTCCCCACACCCCACCCTTTCTCTTACCGGCTACCTCTTCCTTCCCTAGCGCTACGACCCGCCCCTCCCCCCAAGCACCCCCTCCTCCCCTTCCTCACCCTCTCAACGCCTGCCCCTCTTTTTGCCAGACCACCTTGCACCCCTTCGCTGTCCCACGCCCCCCGGCGTGTGTTTTTCTTACTCCCCCGTTCTTAGCCTGTCCTCACCCCCGACAGCGGCTTGTCCCTGTGAACTCCTTGATTCTTCCCGTGCACACGTTTTTATTCCCCCCTACCGGCCTCTCCCTCATACCCCGCCCGGGTTACTGCGATCAACAAGGTCATCATAAGTACGACCACGATATGAGATCAATCTAGAGAGTGTCCTAGATTGGCCGAATGACGGGTTGATGGAGCTAGAAATCTCTGAGCTTTTTCCCAGAGTAAGGATATCGATTAGCGCGGAAAGAAGAGCTGCGTTGCTATAGAGTATGGCATTGAGGCTTAGCTTCTCTATCGGTAGGAGCCCAAGGCTGAGATGAGACGCTTACTAGATACGCGGGTAGATATGTGAAGCCAGTTTTGAGCTGTGATTTCGCGGTTGTCTCTTAGAGCCTTCATTCGGATTGATCAGTATAGATCCTCCCATTTCAGTACTTTGCGACTGCCTGAACTTATTTGGTGTTCTTGGCGCGGCGTCGCCGTTACTTCACGGTTGGCTTTTTCCTTTCCCCTCCTCTCTCTCTTAAGCAGGTCGTCCTGCTTTTTCCATAGGACCTTTCCTGTCTTACTCACTGCCCTCGCGACCCCGTTTTCCCCCACGGTGGTAACATTATACGGGTCCCTGCGACCCCCCCAACTTCTGTCACCGAGAAGTTGGCCGAAATCACTTTTGCAGCGAGCCCCAGGACGATCATGCCCCTCTCTTTCAGATGCCAATAGCCCCCAACATGTTCAGTTTCGATTATTTTGAACGAGCTTTCTTCCGGCACCCCTCAGATGGTCGCCTTTTTTCTCCCCAATGCTTCTCTCCTCTGAACCCACATGCACCCTCGGTCATTGAGTCAAGAATTTTTTCCACGGGTCTAATACTCCCCCTTCCCCATGATGCCCGGACCATTGGTTTTCTTATTAGCCGTATAGTGAGGTGTGAACGACTGTTCCCCTATTTTTGTTCTTTCACGCTCCTCTGCCGGCATTTTTCGTGCACCTCCATCTGAACATTCTCCCTCCCTTTTCTCGTGGTTCGCTCCCCTTTTTTATGTCCCAAACGGTGCCAAAACGCCCAGTTGACCAAACGCCCCTTACCGACGCCTTCGAGGCCGCCATATATCGTGAATACCCTCAGGGTCTCTTTCCAGTTTTTTTCAACGGCCCTTTTTACTTCCAGCAATCAATATTTTTTCGCGCGGGTGTCTTTTTGGACGTCACGGTCGGACCCGATTACGTCCAGCCCCCAATCCCCCTCCCCCAGTTTTCACCTTTTGTGCGAGTGAAACCCCTTTTGTCGCCTTTTTTATTCAACGTCGTAGTTACATGGAGTCACTTACTTCTCCCAATTAACTTTCCCTTTTGCAGTTTTTAATTGAGTTTGAGGATTCCTCGGACGCCTTCTTTTGATGTCGGACGGGGTGCGCTCTTGAGCGTCCCTCCTTCCCCCTTCTTGTACACATGAAGGAAGTTTTCGATCCAGACACCGTGACGCCTTCGTTCTTCGCACGACGGTTGGGCTTTCCCTCCTGATGGAAAACTGGTGTGGTATCGCTTTTTCCCTCCGGGGAAGTCGAGATCCGTTGCCGCGTTTCTTATCCCACTACGGCCGCCCCCAAACGCGTGACACAGTCTATCGTGGCTGTAATTTTGGCCTGTTTTGGTGTACTCATAGGCTTGGCCGACTGATATCTATAGATTCCGGTAGAATTTTTTCTTCGCCGCGCTTTTTCCGGGTATCCGAGTATTGTGCCTTTCCTCACGCGGTTTTTTCCTTAGAGGATACTCTTCCATGGCGTTTGTCTCCGTCCCCCTTGTGATATGGATGAATTTAAGATGATCATTCCACATTCGGCCGGTTGACTTTTTTTTGCACGTAAGTCCCTAACGCCGCTCTTTATTGTCGTCTCAAAGCTTTGTAGTTTTGGAAAGGGAGCTTTGTTCTCTTGATACGGCAGACAGGACATCCCACCCAAGCCTCTCCGCTCCTTGGATGGCTCATTCCTCCGAGCGCGGCTACGAGCGGGTAAGATCTCCTTCCACCTACCCGCTTCTTTCAAACGCTACAATGGGCCTTTAAGATTTTCCGTACGTCCCCCAGATCGGGAGTTTGAACACGTTACTTCTTAGTGGTGATTCAAAACTATCTTTTCGTGGGGCTGGTCCCTTTCTATTCGCCGTACGGAACCGCTCTGAAAGAGTCTGGCACGTCCCCCGTCCCTTCGCTTGGGACCACAACTTGAATTTTTTTCCACGCTTTTTCCTGAGCGTCGGCTGTTCGACTAAGTTCTGCAAGTATCCGTCCCGGACACATTTGAGTGGTCCACTTTGCCGCCAAAGAAGCACCTTTCTTTGTCCGATTCTTCTCGACGTGCCGCATGATCTTTTTTCGTCTCCTGTCCTTTCTTCTTTACAAGCCCGCGACCCCCTCCACCCACCATCCCGGACATGCTCCCTGACTTCTCAACGCTGGAGGGAACTCGTCATGGACCTTTCCCCCGCAGTTTTGCGATTGCCTGCGCTTACGTAATTTTATTAACAGTTCTTTCTTTTTTCATATCGCCCCCCCTAAGGTAAAGTTTTTTTAATCGTGTCTGAAATCCTTCACGTATGCTTGCACGGTCGCTTCAGAGCAGGCCTCGATCTGCTCGCGATGCTTTTTTTCTGGGCGACGACTCTTTTTCCTCAGTCTTTTGAGTGTTGTCTGAGCTGCCAATTCGAAGAAGAGTTCACGTTGCCCCAGGAATCTTTTGTCTCCTGGCCGTGCCGGCCATGATACAAGTTCAGATCTGTGGCCTGCATGTTCCGCGTCTTCAGTGGTGCCAGAAGATTGTTTTTTTGCCTGCATCCTGCCGAACTTGATTTCCTATTTTCCCAATGACGCATTGCGCGAGTGTTTTCCCCTTATCGAGGTCCTCCTATTACACCACCAAAAGAGGGGAATGACCTTGAGCGACTCTATGTCTCAGCACCCTTTCCACCACCGGGGGGGTGGGGGGGGCCTACTCCCCAAATTTTGTAGCCCCCTGACCTTCCCAGTTTTCCGCTCCTGCTCCTATTATCCCGTTGCGACTAAGTCCCCCTCCAATCGCCAGCTCTTTTTCTTCGCGAAGCGGTAGGCACCCCTCGCCCTGCTTAGCCAAACTTAAAGTAGGTTTCCGTCGTCGCCGCCTCTCCGAGAGTAATTCACGAGTGCTCGAACCTTGCTTTTTGGACCTGATTACATATCTTCTTTCATCCTCTTTTCCTCCCTAGTTTTTTGTTTCTCGACTTCAGCCTACCTGGTATTCCGGTTGCATGGTGTCCCCAGCAATGTTTTAGATTTAACGCAGTTTCCTCCCTATCGGATCTCTTAGGTCGCGGGACTTGCAACTTCCCGCCTATTTTTCCTTTCTGCCGTTCTCGGTTCTGAGTGCTCATTCGAACGATTCCGTCCATGACGTATTTGGTTCCGGGTTTTCTTCGAACTTGTTTCCGCCATGGTTTTGACCGCCTTTCTGAAAGTGGACGGTGCTGCGAGCCCTCGAGAGGAGGCTCACGGTGTTCTTTTATCGCCGCGTGAGGCCTCCCTTTTTTTTTGAACTCTTCCTCCTGGCAATTCGCCCTTTGCACCCTGTCATTGCAACTCCCTCCATCCCCTTCTTCTATTAGGCACCCCAGCCTTAATCTGCGCCAGTCCGAACGCGGCTTAAGGTCTTTCCGTAACCAAAATTCCTTGAGCCGATCTTATGTCGCCATTGCCCGAGATGCTTGCTTGGAAATCCTGCGTAGAATTCACCAGTTTCTCTCACCCGCCGATCGCCCCTTTTCCCCACGGAGTCCCGGTTCGCCACTTCGTTGCTGCCTCGTATTTTATCGATTTTTGCCGTTTCTCCCAGCGAACTTCGTCTCCGCGTTTGGTCAACTCTTGGCCGAGCTTGCCTTCATTTGCGATTGAAATTTCCATGACCTTGTTGCCGATTTCCAACTTCAGTGAGTAAGCTTCTCGGTGATCAAAAGGAGTGACATTCACTGCCTGAGTTTCCTCCCTCGTTCATATACATTCGTGTGTTTTGCAATATCAATTATGTTCCTCTGTTTCTCCCGCCTTCTGGCTCATCGCCTTCGCCAGGTATTCCCTCGAGGCCCATGCCCTTCCCCTTTCATAACTATCTCCACAAGTTCTTCGGCGGCGTTGTGACCCTCTTCCTGATGCTCCTTTCTTTGAATCTTCGCTCATCTGGAACGGTCTAAGGAGTGCTCGCGCCGTTGGTTCGTTCTCGTGTGGCGTCAGAAATGACCCGGTGCCAGTGCACTACTCTTTCTATCTTTTCTTATGCGCCTATCCCTTGGCCCCCATGAGCTTTGTTGTGCTTCCCCCAAATTCGTTTTTTGTAGTTTGAAAGATAGGAATTTACTATCGACTTCCTCTTCGCCCCCTCAATTTGGTTTCAGTGTGTTCACTTTGTCCCCCCTTCGCGTCGTCCACTTTAGCTTTACTCCTTTGTTCCATAGAACTGTAAAAAACGCCAATCCGATTGTTTGAGCGTTTTATGTTGCTTACTTTTTTGCCTTTCCTCTAGCCGCTCCCTTCCATACGTTTTGTCGGTCCACAGCCTCCAGGAGATGACTGGGCCTTCCGTCTCCTTCATCCCGTGTTAACCTCGAATGTGGATTTCGATATTCCTGCATCCAACGCAATTTCTGTCCCTTCTCCCCAACCCCCCCCCCTGCGTGCTTTAGCTATACAGGACCGGGAGCCGCATATCACTGCATTTTTCGGACAAGTTTAACCTGATTTGGTATGCACTTTGACTTCAGCGAAGCTAGAATTCCTGACCCCCTCCCTTTATTGTCACCCTTACATGCCTGCGTCCACACTGTTAATGTCCTTGTTTCTCATGTCCCGTATTAGAGTCTGTTTTTTCTCGTTTGCCCTTTTTTTTCGGCTGGATGTCATTTCCTCCCCCCCTCAAACCAGTCCCCAAGGCTTGTACCGCAGTCGTTTAGCTCAGCAGCCTTCGCCGTTTCTGTTTTTGCTTCCTGCTATGGACAATTTTTTTTGAAGGTCTTTCCTCGCTTTGAGCCCCTTGCGCCCCCTCCCCCCCCGCCGAATACGGAAGTTGGGAGGAAGCTCCCTCCAATGCTCCCTCGCGGAGGACATTGATAAGTTCCCCTGTGGTTTTTTTGTTTTAATTACCAGTGACTCAGGTAACACGGTTTTTCGGGCGTCCCGCCTTGCCTTTCTGGCGGCTTGTTTTGCACTGCCCACTCTCATTATCCCGCGTCCGACCCGCGAGAACCCGTTTCCACGTGCCGGCCTTTTTCCCGGGTCTTAGAGCCGACGATCCTTGGTCCCCTAATGGGCCTTCTACTATGATTTTTTGTTTACTGCTTTTTTCACCGGCTGGTGTTGCCTTCCTTTTTTCCTCCCCCCATGCGCGTCATACTCCAGCCTTTTTTTTATGCTCACGCACCTCCGGAGTAGAGGCCCCATCGCGACACGCGACGTGAAGCTTTCCTTCTTATTCCCCTCCTGGAATGGTCTCCCGCAACACGCTGCGGTTCTTTTGCAATGCCGATCAAATGTGCGTTAGTATTAGACGTTGACCAGTATCTGACTCTTCTCACTTTGTCCTTGTGCAACAGTCCCGTTATGATACTTGGGACAAAACACGTAGAGGCGGCCCGGGACGGCCTTCCATTGCGCGTTGGATTCCAATTTTATTTTTCCTTTTCCCCACTGTCTGGCTATTGCAATCTTGCAACTGCGGTCTTGAATCGTACTCTCTGTCCCGTCTTCATTTAGCAAAATTTCTCGCCAGTTTTTTTTCGCCCCCTTATCAATTACAACGCGAACTTCCTTTCCATTTTTGTGGCTTATCGTCCGGATCCTTCCGCTTCTACCTAATCGAACCAAGCTCCCTATTGTCATTCCTATAAGTTGCACTGTAACCCTTCCGTCAGATGCCGCCCCTTCCCCTTCTTCATGCCCTTGTAGCGCACATTTGATGATATCTTCCTCTGTTCCTTTTGTGTTTTCTGGTGTT
>Ga0179591_1276751_pt1 | contig 10087 bp, 10 predicted proteins | sample CZOMad2_1_08_16f_FD_182891 | JGI IMG/M metagenome (GOLD analysis project Ga0179591, IMG submission 182891) | Vadose zone soil fungal communities from Angelo Coast Range Reserve, California, USA - CZOMad2_1_08_16fungal (PacBio error correction) | ecosystem: Environmental > Terrestrial > Soil >... | reverse complement strand
GACGTTGCTGCTCCCCCCTCTTTTCTCTCCATTGAACCTCTCAATTTCCCTCTCTTTTTTGCCGAAAAGAGATTTCCGCCTCCCCCCTGACCCCTTCTTTATCCGTCGAGGACACTTGGTGCTTCTAAACGAGGCAAGTGTTTTCCCCTTTTTCCCCCCCCGACCGGACGCGCGATTCAATCGTGGCTCCTTCCCTTTTTCGGCTTCTTTATAAACATAAAAAAGTAGTGCGAGTCAATGCTTCCTCGCGCTACCAGGCGCCGTCCCTCCACTCCCTCTTTTCAGTAGACGGGCGTCCTCTTTTCCTCTCCTTAACTTCCTTGAATGGCTTTTCTCGGTCCTTTGGAATGACGCCGGCTGGCACACTTCTCTTCCCTCTCCGCCAAATTGAGAAGGACCGGTTCACCTACCTTTTTCTAACAGCAGAGGGAGTGGTTCTCCCCCCACAAAGTCGGCCATCAACTTGCTGTGAATGGCGGCAATTTTTTTTTTCTCTCGCCTCCTTACCCCTTAGGTCAGCGGCTGTTTTCCTCCCAAAACACGCCCCCCCATCTCGTCCTCTCCCCTCTCCTTTTTTCCCCACTTATTTAGACGAAGCGAATCGACCACTTTCATGATTCCCAACCACGTTTTTTTCTTGTGAATAGTTCCCCCTCTTCGCGCCTCCCCCCCTCCACCACCCATCGTTTTAAGACGTAGTAATCTTCTTTTTTTCGGTCTCTCCTTTGAATAGAACTTGCTTCTCTGCTTCCAAATACGAGATAAACATCTTCGCCTTGTTTTCGTCCCAGCCCAGCATGTCGACAAAACCCCCTTTCTCTTCTTCGTCCTCCTTTTTGAGATAATTGGTACCCAAATTAGCCCCCCCCCCCCCCCCCCCCCAAACCCCCCCCCCCCCCCCCCACCCCCCCCCCCCCCCCCCCCCACCACCCCCCCCCCCCCCCTCCCCCCCCCCCCAAAAAAAACACCAACCCCCCCCCCCCACCCCCCCCCCCCCCCCCCCAAGAGGAATCCGCTCTATTCTTTTCTCTTTCTTTTCCCCCTCTTCCTTGTTTCAGAGCACCGGCTTGGCTCTTTTCCCCCTCGGAAGTAGGATAGCAGGATTTTTTCGCTTCCTTCGCGACCATTGGTAGAAGCCTTCGAAGGGCGGCCACAAATTTTCAAAACAGCTCTCAAGTACACCCCTCCCCCCCCCCCCTCTCCCTAGAGTAAAAGATGTAGTAAATTCGAGCGAGCACGCGGCGAACGCCGTCTTTCTTTTTTTTTTGGATCGAAAGACAATTTTCCCCCTCTCCGCCCCTCCAACTTACTCACTTTTCGTCCGACGGATATTGAGGAGATTAATGTTGTGCGCTGAGGATGTTTTAATCTCAGCAATTATAAGCGTCCTCCCTCCGGCTACTTCCTCCTTTTTCAACTGCAAACTACTCTATTCCCCCCTCCCACCCGAACGTGACCGCAGATTTTTCAGAATTCGGTTAATTTTCTTTTTTTTCGTTCAGGGGCGTGGTCCTGTTTTCGCTGTCAGATTTGTCCTCCTAGACCCGTGACGTATGTCACGACGCTTTTCCGAGCTTTCTTTGTATTGAAGAAAGCCGCGCCTTTTTCCCCTTTCTTTCCATTCAACGCTTCCCCCTTTTGTGTCTTAATGACATGAAGTCAGAGGTTGCAACGTCCGGTAACTCTTTCCCCTTGCTAGCATGGATCTATGTCACTTCGACTTCTTCCCCCCCGCAACAGGCGTCGACACTTTTTTTTTACGCCGGTGAGAAGTTCTCACTTCCTTCTGACGGGCAAGAGCATCAACTCCGTTATCCCCCCCTGCCGGCGGGAATTCGTCGTCTTTCTCCTGCAAAAAGCACGCTAACTCCCCCTTGCTCTTCTCTTCCACGGCGTACGAGTGTTACTCCTTCAGCTTACCTATATATCTCTATTTTAATACGTTTCGGTTTGACCCTCCCCCCCCTCTGGCGCACAGCGACCCTCCCATCGTCCGAGTGGTGACTTCTCTTTTCTTCTCTTCTTCGTTGATTTTCCTCTGCCTGCCTTTTTCTTTTTCTCCCCGAATTCCTACGGAATAGAGTTCGAGATCCTCCCGGCTGTCCTTTCGAATTCACCCATGTGATCGACCCCCTGCTCAGAAGCGAATCCTTCTTCCTCTTTTGCGGCGAATGTCGGACTTTTCACCCCCTCTCCTCAATGCGAGGCCAGCCCTTCTCTCCCTGTCCAGGAGTGAAAAACGCTTACCTTTTTTTCCCTTCTTCCCCCGTCGGTTTTAGGCTTTGGGTTCCAAGTGCTGGAATGGCCACCCTTTTTTTTCTTTTGCGGCATCACACCTTTCTTCCTCTCCCTGCGCCGTCCGGTGGCTTTCTGACGGTCCCCCTTTTCTCCGAAGAGTAGAAAATAGGGCCTGCACCTAAGGAAGAAAGAAACCTCCCTGTAACGAAATTCTCCACTCACGGTCATTCCCCTCCCCTCCTTATGCAAAGAGGAGAACCTCCGTGCCTCCTTTTTTTTTGCGTGCTCGGCATCGCTTCCCTTCTTTGCCACTGCTTCTCCTCCTTGCGGCGGAAAGGATAATGTTCTTTCTTTTTTTTCCTTTAAAAAGCATCTCACAAAGTCCTTAAACAGCTCCGCCATCTTTCCAAGGGGTACATTTCTTTTCCCTGGCTCGAAGAGTGACAGGGGCAGTTCTTCTCCACCCCCCAATCCTAGAGGGAAGTCCCTTTCGAGTCTCTTTCCTCTCGCCATAGCAAAATTGGACTAAATCTTCCCTTCCGTGGAGGGTTGTTTTTGTACTTGAAGCTCTTGTGGACTTTTTCCGAAGTCGATGAAAGGGCTTCACTTCGCGACGTCCCTATTTCCTCCCCCTCCACATACTAACGGCGGATACTAATTACTCCCCTTTCTTTTCCAACGCAGCGGTTCTCTTCCGTCGCTCCGAAGATTGCGACGCTCCTTCGACGCTCTTTTTTCCCTTATTTTTGGGACAATGATTTCTTCCTCTTTTCTCCGAAAGCCACCCATTTTTTCTCCCCTTCTTGGCGTGAACGAAGGTCTACCCCCCCCTTCCCTACCCCCCCGAGGTATATGGATTTGACGAGATTTTCCTTCCTTTCCTTGGAACGTTCTATTACATGAAGAACTCTTCTTCCACTCTTTCTATGAGAAGTCGTCCCCACCAATTTTTTGCGCAGGCGCTAATTCTTTCCCCCTCCCACCCTCCAACGAAAGAAGTGTGGGACTTTCTTGTTCTTTTTTCCTTTCGCGGCTCCCTTCGAAATCGACCTTGCGACCTGGGCTCTTTTCGGCCTCGGAACTTTTTTGGACGTTTTTTCTACGGGCCAGGCCGCCGCTCCCTTTTTTTGCAATTTATGTGCTTGGCGGCCGCGGTTTCCTAATCGGAGCTCATTTTGCCGCTTCCTTTTTTCTGGCCACTCTCCCCTTTTTTCCCCGCCTCGTATACAAGTAGCCTGCTTTCCAATGATGATCGTCGGAGATCCGTTTTCTTTTTCCCAAGTGACGGTTCTCCCTGTTCAAGGAAGTGAACTGCTACCTTTCAGCAACAAGAGAGCACTTTTAGAAACGTTGGAAATATGGATTGTCTTTTTTTTCCCCTCATGGTAGCGCGCCCCTACCAGGCATTGCAAATGGATACGTCCGTCCTCTTTTCTTCCCGCACTTTCAGAATAGTGGAGCCCACTTCGATTCTTCGGCCGGGTCGTTCTTGTGAACAACAACGGTGACTCTTTTTTCCCTTTTTCCTTCCCCCCTTCCACCAAAGTTCCTCGCCTTTCTCCCCTTTTCATTTCGGCGAGTAAGGTGGGGGCGAAATGATCGGGGAAATTTGCTCGGTCAAGGGCTCTTTCCCTCCTTTTCTTTCCGCAAAGTTAATATCTCTATTTTCCTCTCCTCTTTTTCTCTCTCTTTCACTTTGGAGACAGCAATTCCACTCGTCCCTTCCCCCTCCCCCTCTCCTTTCCCGAAGATCTGAAGAACCTCTTCCTAGCTCCCTCATCGTAATTTATAAGTAGAGGAAAATTGTCTCCTCCCCCCCAATAATAAAAGAGAAACCGTTTCTTGTCCCTTTTCTCAAATGGAAAAAGAACCATGTTCCATATGATCCCAGAATTGATAGAAACCTATTTTGATTTCCCCCCCAAAAGATTATAGTATACATTTCCACTCTCCAAATCAGAGAGGGGGGGGGGGTTTTGTGTGGGGTGGGGGGGGTCTTTTTGGGGGGGGGGGGGGGGGGGTGTGGGGGGGGGGGGGGGGGGTGGGTGGGGGTGTTTTTGTTTTTTGTGGTGGGGGGGGGGTGTTTTTTTGGGGGGGGGGGGGGGGCGTGGGCTGGGTGTGGGGGGGGGTTTCTGTGTGGGGGGGGTGTGTTTTCTTCTTGGGTTGGGGGGGTGTGTTGTGGGGGGGGGGGGGGTGGCTGGGGGGGGGGGGGGGTTTTTTTTGTTGGGGTGGGGGGGGTTGTTTTGGGGGGGTGGGGGGTTTCTTTATGTTGTTGGGGGGGTTTTTTTTTGGGGGGGGGGGTTTGTTTTCTTTGGGGGGGGGTTGTTGGGGGGGGGGGTGGTGGTCTTTTTGGGGGGGGGGGTTGTGGTTTTTGGGGGGGGGGGGGGGGGGGGTTTGGGGGGGTGGGTGTCTTTTTGGGGGGGTTTGGGGGGGGGGGGGGTTCTTTGGGTTTTTGGGGGTGGGGTTTCTTGGGGGGGGGGGGGTGTTTTTATCTTCTTTGTTTGGGGGGGGGTTTTTTTCTTTTGGGGGGGGGGGGGGGGGGTTTTTTTTGGTGTTTTTGGGGGGGGGGGATACCCCATCCAACTACATATGTCAAATCGTGTGCAAGTTCTTTCTGCATGTAGGTACCTTACACTTTTTTTTTTGTTTTTTCTCGGTGCACCGTCATTGGGAATGATAAGCCCCTTTGTGGTACTCCCCTTCTCAATTGATAAGGACCGGTTCACCGACTTTTCCTCCACCTCCAGAGGGCGTAGTGCAGTCCATTCATCCCCCCTCCCAAAATTGATTGCATTTTCTCCTTCTCTTAAACGTTGAAGCTAGAGACCTCTGAGCATCCCCCTTTCAGAGGCGTCTGGCCAGTCCGCACCCCCCCTCTCGTAAGAGGCTAGCAGATCTCTTCCATGTTCTCCCCATTGAGTCTTTAGACTCCTCTTCCCCCCTCCTCCCCCCCCCCCGCGATGAAAGTCTGCCACACGTCGTGCTTGTCTGCTGTTCCAGTACAAGTTTTTTTTCACCTCACACCATTTTTTTACCCGGAATGATTAATAGCAGTGTCTCCGTTATTTCTTTTCATTTAATAGAACGTGCCCGCTGCCCTCCCCTTTTCATCCGCTTCAAATACGAGATAACCCCTTTTTTTTTTTTTTTTCTCTCCCTTGTCGTCACGCCCAGCATTGTCTTCCCCCCCCCACTTTTTGGGCCCTTTAGTCGGAGCGTCGGTAATCTTGTCCCCCCGGTCGCGCGGAATCCGCCGCGATTTCCTCTCTTCTCGTGAAAAAGCGACGTTTGTTCTTTCTTTTTTTCCCCTCCGAGGTTTGCCAATCGTCGGGATCGCCGGTTATTTTTCGACCCTAGGTACGTCGCGCCCTCTCTTCCCCCTCGACGGCGGCAAAACGTTTCCTTCGTATGGAAAGTACACCGCCTGTTTTTTTCTTCTCGTCACCTCTGTATGTCAATTTGCGATGCTTTCTCTCTCCCCTTCTTCGAACGAAGGACTAGAGGATTTTCTCTATCCCCATCTTCGAGCCAGCCCCTTCTTTCCATCACGTTTCACGCTTCCTTATGCTTGCGGATGTAATTTGCTGACCTTTTTTTTCATTCAAAAAGCAGCACATTCTCTCGCTTCCGTCTAATCGACGCACGTTGTGCACCTTCCCCCCTCTATTTTCTTTTTTGGGTGGGGGCAACGACTAAACTTTGCCTTTCAGAGAGAACTGTTTTGTCATGAAGAATTCGAGTTAATCGTTAGGTTCTTTTCCTTTTTGGGAGTGAGTTCCTGTTTTTCTTTCGCCTCCCCTCTTGTAAAAGTGCCCTTCAAGACTCCCTCCGCTACGAGCGTTATTACCTTTCTTTTCCCTGCCCCCCGAGGAAACAGGTTTGCCCTTCCTCCTAAAAAGAAGTGATAAGTGACATTACGTCCTGTCCTCACTCTTTCCTTCCTGCTAATCGAGGATGAATGGATCTCTTCACTTCCTCCACCCTTTCCTACAGTTAGACGCCACCACGGCGTCGCACCCCCCTCCTGTGAAGAAGGTATATTAACAGTTCTACCTTTCCCCTCTAACGTTCGTCAGATATAGAAACTATGCCTGCTCCTCCTTTCCTTCCGAAGAGGAAAAAGAAAGAGACTACCTCCTAGAGTTTTGAGTTCCTTCCTAACCCACAATGCCTCGACTTCTTTCCTGTGTTCTATCGCGGTGCTTCCCTGATTATCTCTCTATTTAACCTCTTCCGTTTTTTTTTCTCGGTAAGCTGCCTGATAGAACCCGCTTTTTTCCTCTGAGTCCGCACACTCTCTCAGCTTGTCTTTTTTTTTTGCAGATGAAGGAAGGCTTACGTCTTTTTCCCCCTCTTGAGGTTCGAGATCGGCCGTTTTTCCCTCACCAATGTGAATAGATTTCCTTTCCCCCTTCTTCAGCAGCGAAAAAGACCGTGTTCTTCCCCCCCTCTTCAAGTAGGACTTTTCAAATTTTTCCCCCTTCCGATTCCTCTGGATGTCTCTTACGAAGTCTTTGCAAAAAGATGACGTAATGTAATTCTTGCGTTAGGGACCGCGGTGTCTCCTTTTTCCGAGGCGCGCGCGGCCCCCCTGATAAAGCTCGGAATTTTTTCTTTCGGGTGAAGACCCTTACCCTTGGTGCAAAGCGGACACATACTTCCCCCCCCCACGCCCTGAACCGAAATTCTCCCCTTCCTTCCCCGAATATTATGCCCCCGGCTTTCTTCTGGAAAGGAAATTTTTCATCGCTTAGTTTTCCTCTGGCGATCGCCGGCGGCTTCCCTGCTCTTTTCTGATGTTGGTGAATTCCAACTCCCCTTTTCCTCTCAAAGAACGGTGTCCCCCCCTCCGCAATATTCCTGCTCTTGTACATCGATTTGTTCCCTTTTCTGCGAAGAGTACAGTCATTTCTTCAAATAATCGAGAACGGTTCTTGTTTTTCGCGATCGGAAGCTCGCATAGCCACATTTTTCCTCCTCTCCTCTTTCCGGGGCGGGCCTCTGACGAGTTTCTGGTGGACGGTTTTCTTTCCTCCGAGTCTGCTTCTCCCCCGGGCGTACCTATTTCGCTACCTCTTTTCCCAGAATACGGCCGATTTTTGTCACCGCGTATGTCCCCCCTTTTTCTCTGTAACAAACGTCGCTTAACAGTAACTCCGCGCGGATCCGCGCGACGTATTTTGGTCTAAGACGACGATCGAGAACTTCCCTTTGTTCACAATGCTGGGATTTCTTTTTAGGCAAAAAGGGACGCTGTATCTCGCCGATAGGCGACGTGGACGGACGCTTTTTTATTACATGAAGACGACGGATTATCCGGTTCTGGCCTCCCCTCCCCTTTTTTTTCTGAAGAAGTCGCGATTAAAAACTTCTTTTCCTTGTTCAGTAGTCTTGGAAAAGATTCCGCAGACAGTCCCTTTGGGGGGAATCATGAACCTCTTTCTTTTTCGATTCGAGGCCGTCCGGTAACTTGCGAAATGGAGCGATCTGCCGATGCTTGGTTTTTCCTTTTTCGGAAGGGACAGACGACGCGACTTTTTTTGAATATGGCGCGGCGGGACCCTCCTTCACGGTAATCGAGCCGCCTTTCTTCTCTCGCATGCCTACTTTGGTTTTACTTCTTTCTCTTGCCTGACCTTTTCCCTTTCCCTTCTCAATGGCTGATCGTCGGTTTTCCGTTTCCCCCCTTTTTCGGTGTCATCCCACTGTGACGGTTCTCCCTTGCCTGGAAGTTAAAGGCGACCTTGACCAGTGCAGCCAAAAGCTTTACTTAGATCCCCCCACGAGTGGACCAAATAGAGGTTTCTGTTTTTTAGCAGAGATTTCACGCACGTCTCCTCCCCCCTTGCTACGACGAAGCTGGGCTTGGTTCTTGTCTTGAGATACATGCGGATAAGATTTGTCCTGCTGGCCGGGTAGTTTTTTCCCCCAACCACGTTGCTCCTTTTCCCTTTCCCTCGTCCCCAAAGTGTCCTCGACTTGATCCCCTTTTCCTTTTTCCTTTGTGTCCGAGGAAATAGATGTTTTTTAAGACAGTACATTCTCGGTTAAAGGGCGAGTAAGGCCGAGTTGGCTTTTTGGGCATTTTTGGCCTGCACTCTCCTTTTTCTCCTTCTCCTTCCTAAGTTGTTGTGTTGATTTTGGGCTTTTGCAATTACCAAATCGCCTGCCTTGACCCGAGCCTTTTTTCTTCTCTTTCCTGAAACGCGATTTCCGTCGCCCCCTCTCCCGTCAGAGGGAAACTTTGGTGTCTTGTTTTTTTTCCCCTCTCCCCTATTCCCCCTTTGTGTTCCCCTTATTGTCACTTTTTCTTCAACTCGGATACGCATTGATCACGCCGAGCCCCCCGCTTCGTCGTATCCAGTGCAATGTCTGTTTTTACCAGGCGGGTCCACCATACCTCCCCCCTCGTGTGCAAGGCGCTCTGTTTTTTCCGCACTGGTAAGGTAGCTGTAACTTCTGTTGCGCTCCCCTTGGGAATGATTTTTTCCTCTCCTGACGTAAGCAATTGATAAGGACCGTTCACTCCTTCCTCCTCTTTCCCCGAACGACGCGTTCTTTTTTTGCCCCCTCCTTCCGGCGCAAAGTGCTTTGAATTTCCATCCGCGCACTTCCCCCGCTCCAGCCGCGCCATATTTCCCACTTTCCATCGGAGTCTGGACGTACCCTACCAACGAAAAAAACTTTCCTTGACTCGAAGAGAGCTCGGTTGCCATCTCTTTCGACGCCGCTACTTCCTCCGACCCCCCCCGATGAAAGTCTTTTTCAAAAAACCTGCTTGTCTTGCGGCCTCCGATTCGGCTCTCACCCTGCCACAACATCCCCTTCCCTCTCGCAATCGTGTAGCGTATTAGAAATCTCGTCTTTTTCCTTTCCCCGGCCGCCGTCCCGTCCACGTTCGCCTCTTTCCCCCTACTGTGTTGCCTAGACCCTGCGTTCCACTTTCCCCCAAAAAATTTTGGCCTTTCGTCGTCCCTTTTTTCCCCAAATACGTCGGCGGAATCAGCGAGAGTCCTCTCGCCCCATTTTTTTTTCCGGAGAACGCGGCGTTGGGCACATCCTATCTTTCTTTTCTTGAGTATTTTGCTCGATGTATCGCCTTTTTCTCCCCATGGTAGAAGCGACCGGCTTTCATCGACTCTTCCCCCCAAAACAGTCAACAGAAAAAAGCTTCAAGTCACAATCGCTCGAGTACACGATGTAGTTCCCCCCTTCCGATAGAGAACCGCGTCGAACTTTCTCTCTTCTCGAAAAAGAAACTGTCCCCTTTTTCCCTTCCCCGCACAGCACAATCGCTGTCGAGTCTCCCTTGCGCGGATGTAATGATTTTCGAGGCTGTTTGAATTCCCCTTTTACGGTCCGCCGCCGGCTCCCTTCCCTGCCCACCTTTAAAAAGAAGAGATGGCCTTACGCCCATTCTTTCGAAAATGTTAGCGCGGTGCCTCTTTTTTTTCCTCATAGGTTCTTAGCGTGGGTTCTTTTTCTCTCTCTTTTCCGAAGATTCGGAGAAAAGTGCTTTTCCTCCCATCCACCGGGACGAGCTAAGAGATTATACATCGCGCCACGCGCAACGGATTCATCTTCCTTTACGCAGTGGATAATGAATGAAGTCAGCGTTTTCACTCTTTTTTCTCCGCATGTATTCTATTCACTTAGGAATGCCCAGTTCCCCACACGGGAGTAGACAAGGTCTGATGATGACTTTCTTATACTTCCCTTCACGAGCTTCAACTTCTTCTCTCCCTCTAGCCTTTCCCTAATTAGGGACTAATTGGAAAGTCCAAGTCGGCTCCTCCATATTGGAGGAATAGACGTCCCCCCTTCCTCTTCGAGGGGAGAAAGATTACCG
>Ga0179591_1264204_pt1 | contig 10087 bp, 11 predicted proteins | sample CZOMad2_1_08_16f_FD_182891 | JGI IMG/M metagenome (GOLD analysis project Ga0179591, IMG submission 182891) | Vadose zone soil fungal communities from Angelo Coast Range Reserve, California, USA - CZOMad2_1_08_16fungal (PacBio error correction) | ecosystem: Environmental > Terrestrial > Soil >... | reverse complement strand
GTTCTAGCTTGCTCAGATTTCTTTATTTCCCCTTTGCAGATGCGCCCCTTCTGCGTGCCACGAGCCCCCTTTCCCCGAACCCGGTAGGGATTTGGTTTCCTTCTGTAGAATACTTCCCTCCCTTGATGGAATTTACTTTCTTTTCTCGAATGAACTGCTCTGCTAGAAGGTAGGCGCTCCGCGGGAACATCTTTCTTTCTCTTCTCACCTATTCTGGGTCTTCCGCGCGGCCCCTTCCCATCAATGTTCCTTTTTTTTCCGATGCGAATCCCTTTTGCTAAACACCTTCTTTGCTCGCCCTTTGCAAACAAAGGGCAGGGACAAGAGACCTGCAGCTTTTGGTGCCTTCCCTCCTTATCCAGATTCTTCTTTGGGAACGCCTCTCAGCAAAGGACTCCTTTCCTTCACTTGGCCAAATATTTTAGAGGTCACACTCCTTCCTTTTTTCCGCGGCGTTCCTCAGCGCGGAAGGTAAGACTCCGTTTCCCTTTGTTGTCCCGCCCCTTTCCCTAATTTTTCTGCTACATAGTTTCTTTACGGGCATTTTTGTGAGAGGCGATCCTCCCCCTTGCATGCGACCTCTCTTCATCTCCGGGCGGCCTCCTTTAGTACTCTGAGCTGACCTGCTTCTTTTAAGGCCCTTGACGAAGTCCTCACGGTATCCAACCCCCTCAACCTGATCCGTTTTCGTCAGCCATCCTTTCCCTTGAACGACTTGACCTTGAACGTTCAAATGTCCCCGGCATGATTCGAGAACTACTGCTCTTTGATCTCCACCCGATCTTTTTCAGGTACAAAGCGGCCTTTCCCAGTACGGACCTTCCTTCTTTCCCACCTTTCATGAAGGTTCTCTCCTTTTGAAGTAGTCATGGGCATTCTTCGCGGTTCCGTCTTGGTGTTTGGAATACTCAAGCTCTTGTTTTCCCTTCCCCCCAGAACCTTTTTTCTTTCACTCCGTTCTTCCCCCCTATTAGCAAGGGTATTTTGGGGGGTTGGGGGGGGGGGTTTTTCTTCACAGTCGGCTATCCCCTGCAGTGGTAAACTAGGTGGTTTGACTCTCTCCCCCCTTTAGGTCTTTTTGCTTTCTTCCCTCACTCTGACAGGCCTGCCCCTTGGTTATTCAGTCCCTCCTGTCCTTTCTAGGGTGGCTTTTTTTTCAGTAAACGGGGACCCCCCCCTTAATAAGTTCCCGCTTCGCCCGTTCCTCGATAAGAAATACCCCCCCCCCCTCCCAAAAACCGCCCCCCCCCTTCTGATCCCTTTGTTTCTTTTCCGACGTATTCTTCCTTTAAGACTTTCTCCTGGAAGATCGAGCCACGGTTATGAAAAAGTCCCCTTTGCCCCTTCTTTCATATCTCGAATTTCTTCCTCTGGTCCTCTTTTTCTTTTGGAAGGGAAACTCCTGCCCAGCGTTTTCCCCCCCTTTTAGTTCCGCCTGATCCTGGCGGTCCTCACTTAATCGTAATGAAGACGTCTTTTCGAGTTTCCGTATATCTTTTTCCTGCGCGCTTTGGACAACCTGGCGATGAAGACTTTTTTAAGAGCCATAAATGTTGTTCCTTCTGTTGTTACTGCAGTCGCGGAATTAAATGCTGATGCCTACTGTAGTAGCCTGTTCTTCCACGACGACCCTCTGGTGTAGTGGCTTTCCTTTATGACGATACCTTTCTTTAAGATTAACTTCCGAGATTACCAGCAGGCGATTCTTCACTTCTCCTGATCTCTACGGCGTCTCACCCCCCCGTGATTAATAACTGGTGAGACCTCTCTCTTTTCAGGATGAAGCTTTTTCCCTTTAAACGGCAGGGGGTCCTTCCCAATACAGCTCATACTTCCCTTTTCCATGATGACGACCCCCCCCTCCCAGAGGGACATTCTTTGACCTGGCCTTAAGTCACGGAGAAGGACACTTAAACCTTAACATTTCCTAAAGTCGCCGGCTAAGGGGACCCCCCCGGGTTTCTTTCAGGCTTTTTTCTTCAGAGACATTTGGAACGCCTTCTTTCCCGAATGAAAGAATAAAGACCCTGATTCTCTCCAGTTTGTGTTGACGGTCCCCTCCAATGGCTCCTTCTTCCACGCCTCTTCTCCTTTGCAACCTTATCACGGGCCTTCCCCTCAAAAAGCCGGCCTACAAGAACCGCCTTTCTTTTTAGCGGCTCTTCCTTCGCCCCGGGAAGGCCCTTCTCTTTTCAGATATTCCTTCCCCCCCTTAGAGAGGTCTTTTTTGTGCGACCTTACCCTTTAACTTCTTGTTTTCCGTGTTACTTTCGGGGCTTCGCGATCTTTCCTGGAAAATCCCCCCTTTGACGCCGGGACCTTTTCTACCAGATACATCTAGATCACTCCAGTCCCCCAAACGCCCTTCGTCCCGGCACGCTCCGTAGTTCCTCTCTGGGAGTCCCCCCTCCCGGCAAGTTCTCCCCCTTTAACAAGGTCGCCGAGCGCATAGCCTCGGAAGAGTGTCCCCCCTACCTAGATTCCCCCCACTGCGCCCTGGTTGGACATTTTGCCAGAACCTCCCCCCTTCAAAGTCTCCGTCCTTTGGAAGCGTTGTTCCGTAATTGCGGGCCCCTGCCCTTCAGAGGATTTGCAGTCGCCGTCCCTTCTGAAGCATTTTTTTCGACGGGCAACTCTCAGGTACACTTTGCGCTAAACATTCTTTCCATTTTACCCCAGCACTCTTTTACCATGCCCAAGAAGCCTGGAACAATGGTTTTTCACCCCCTTTTCAAGAAACTCACCAGGCTTTGTCCAATCGTTGTCTTTCCTCTTTTTTGACCCCTTCCTCCTTTGGTTTTTGGTGGCCTTTAAAAGAGATTTACCCGCGCATGGTCCTGTTGTCCACTGCTGCCTCCCTTTTTTTCCCTGATGGGTGGGATCTCTTTTACCTGTGGTTCCCACCGTAGCATGTTTTCTACGTAAATTCTTCTTTGCCAGAGTTTCCTGCAACAGTTACGCTCCTCCCTCTCAAGAAGTGTTTACTTCCTTTTGACCTAAGGGTACCTCCCCTTTCAAGGCCTTTAAGGGCACGGGCACGTTTTCTTTCGATACGTTTTTCTTTTCAGTAAGTGGGTTCCTCCTTTTGGGTTCAGTCAAGCTGATTATTAGTGAGCGTCTACCCCTGGTAATGGGATTTTTTCCTCTGTTTGGACGCCCCGAGAGCTAATGCAGGATGCCTGCCAAGGGTCTTCTGATCTCTTTTCCTGAGTTGAGCTTGAAAAAATCTCCCTCGCTTTCCCCTTTGACCTTTGCGACCTCCTCCCCCGCCTAAAACCCCTCCCTTCAAAGCACGATTCTTTTTCCACCAAGCGCCTCGTCCTTCCCTTGAGGAACGAGCTCAAGCCGAGTTAATGAAAGTTCGAAATGAAGGTCTCTCCTGGGGCCCTTTTTTCCTTAGACGTTTTTCCCAGGTTGTTCTTCTCTTACGGAAAGTCTCCTTTGCTTCTACGAAGGAGTTTGAGTCCCGTAGCCCCCGTGTTCTTTCCCCCCCTTTACGGCCTCTCTCCTTACTTTTCTGACTTTAGAGGTGCTCCCCCCGGGTCGTGACTTCTTCTCCAGGCCTTCCTCAAAAGAGGACCGCGGGCTGTGACTTTTGTTTTTTTTCCTTCTCTTCCCTCCCTGGGCCCCTTTTCGAGGGGCCCTTTTTTCGCGGTTCGGCCTCCTTTTTTCCGCCGGGCGGTCACCGAAGAGGCGTAGGTCCGTTCAATCCTTCCTTTATCTTAGTATTCTTGATTTTCCCCCTTACAAACCGCCTTTTGAAAGCATGTTGCCCTCCTCTGCAGCTCCCCTCGCCTTGTCTCTGTTAAGAAAGTTGATGGATCAAGTGTCCAGCCCTCCCCTCTGCCTTGACGCGGATCCTCGTCGGTTCTCGATGGATGGACGTTCCACCCTCCCGAGAGTCTTCGCCTGAAGCGGCCTCCTCCAACAGCCACCGGGTCAGTGAGGTGTCGTCTCGAGATCTACCCCGGTTTTTTTTCTTCTCGTTTTTTAGCATCTCTTTCGTTGACGACTTCCTTCCAGTCAACTTCTTTTCCACTTACATTGTAGTTCGGGGTAAGTTCCAGTTTCCAGGTCCCCCCTCTACATCCCCCCCAACCTTCCCCTGACGACCGACTTTCTCCCCCGATGCGTACAGGTACGATGAATTTGGTCCTCCCCCCTTCTTCTTTTCCCGCCACGTTCTCTTTTGCGTCTTCCGGCCCGCTGACAGGATCTTCGAGTCTCAGGGTCGTCCTTTCGAGAGCGGATAAGCGGTTCCTAGTTATTCCTCACACTCGTTTCTCTCCCCCTGTCCGCCTCCCCCCCCTGTCCCGCGCCCTTTCAGCTAGTCCCCCCCCTGACAATACTCCCTCTTGATCGGTCCGTTGCGGTTTTGTTTCGGGCATTTTCCCCCTTTCGATTTGCGGATGGTCTTCCCGGCAGGGCTTTTTCTTACCGAGTTTCCGTTATAAAACGCCTAACTCGCCTCATTTCGAGCCCCCCACACCTTTTCAGCGGCTGAAACACTCTCCTGTGAGAGCGGTCCACCCCCCTGTTGACACCCTTGGGCGGCTGAAGAATGAAGGTCCGACTCGCCCTCCTTTCCCTTTTGATGTGATTCTTCTTCCTTTCATTTTCGCTTCCGTTTTTTTTTGCCTCGAGAGTTCTTGCGGGCTCCCAGTTCCCCCCTTTCCTCGGTTTTTTCCTTTTCAAGTCCCCCGCTCAGTTTCAAGCTCTTAGAAGTCGATAGCTGTCTTTTTCTGATGGCCCGTCCCTTCTTCCAGGCATCTTTGTGTCCTGACTTTTCTCCAGTCCCGCCGCAGTCGTCCTCTATTCCCGTAGGACCTCCCCTCCCCCCTGTGCCATGGCACGTACTTTCCAAGAAGATGTTCTTGCTCGAACGGATTTCCTTTCTTGCGTTTGTATAGCCCCCTCTGACTCAGGTGGCTCCAAGACTTTTTCTATCCAGCGAATTTTCTCACCTTCGCCTCCGCTCTAGGCACTGTTAGGGGTCTCCCTCCCCTCCACGCGCCACTTTCGTCAAGCACACATCTCGTCCGCCGCCCGAGAGGTTTTCCACCGACTGGTGTTGACCTTTTTCCTAGAACTCACGCCCCCCCTCCACGGCGTGGATCAAGCAACCAGAAATCTTTTGCCAATTGGCCTGTTTTGTCGTATCGCCTCCCCCAACATCGCCCTTTTGAGACCAAGAAGAGTGCACGGAGTTCCTTCCCAGCTTGCTCCCCCCCTCCCCTTTTTCTAGCCCGTCCCTGTTTTTTTCCCTTTTGAGCACCGCTTTTTCTTATCCCCTCCGGTCGTCGGCATGCACAACCCTCGTCCCTTGTGGCCGCTCCCGGGACCCGCCCCGAATGCGGTTCTTCTCTCACAGGTACTCGCCTCCCTCTCCCCCTCCCGCTCCTGTTCTCGCGCAGCATTTCTTTGAACCGCCATGTCCATACAGCCGGAGCTCCCCCGCGGTAGTCAGCCCCCCTTTCCTCCTCCACACCCGATTTTTTACGGTCGGGGTTTTCTTTTGCGCATCCGCACCTTCCTCGGTCAATCATTTCGAGAAAGCATGTCCTCTAGACCAACTCCTCCCCGTTTTGTTGTGAGCTTCTTCCTCTCTTCTGACGGACATCTTTTAGCCGTAGTGGAGGGAACCGTTTTTCTCTCCCACTTTTTCTATTCCGTACCTCCCCCTCTTGCTGGGATCTTTTTGACACGGCGGTTTTGCCCTGGACAGTTGTTCCCTCCGACCTGCGGCGCTTCCCCTTCGGTAGCTTCTTTTTCCTCCCGTCAGGAGAGTACATGGCCTCTTTCGTTATCCAGAGGCGTTGGTTTGGCCGCGCTTCCCCTTCCATCCTGGTTTTCTTGACGCCAGAGAAAGACCTAGTTTGAATCCCCCACCGGCCCCTTTTGCCCTTCTCGGTGCCCACCCGGGCCAGGTGAGACAACCCGTGCGAGCAGCTTTTTTTGAACTGGCCCTTCTCTCCTTTAACGAGGGTCCCACCGTAAGGCTTTTTTTTGTTTGCACATACGGCCGGTAAAGCCCCGTTTCGGTGCTGCGTCGTTTTCGCCGCGCGGTTTCCCCGCGCTTGGCCAGTCTTTGGAAGAAGCCATGCTCCTTTCGGCGTCCTCCATCCTTTTGCGGAACTTTCTGTCCCGAGGCTTTTTATGGTCAATCGCTTTCAGAGGGAAGGCTCCCTTCTCTTGAGCATGGGCCGCTTTGGAAGGCATGGACGCGGAAGGGTCTCAACCCGCCGTCCCTGTTCCGTCCCTTCCTTCCTTACATCTGCGTGCCCCTTAACCTTCTTTCAAGGTCCCCTCATCTTTTTCCCCTCCGGCGGTCGTTTTTTATCCACCTCTTTCGGCGAGGGACAGGTACCCTTTCTGGGACAGATTTTTCTCCTCGCAGGCGATTTTCCTATTTTTCCAACTGTTTGGAATACTTTCCCTTTTTTTGAGTCCCAGAACTCGGCGCGCTGTCACCTCCGTCGCCGCCACCTCTTCTGCAAGGATAGGCCTTTTTCTGTATTCCCTCCCTCCTCCCTTGTGTCCGCGCTCTTCCCCCTTGTGGGCCTTTCCTTCTGAGTCCTCCCAATGTTTTTCCCATTATTTTCCCTTTAACTCTCGGGCGCGGGTTTACGGAACGGTCCTCGTTAGGATTTTACTGGGAGCCCCTCTCCCCCTCGATATCTATAACTCCTAACAGTAGATCACTCTCAGTAGGTTTCTTTTACCGAGAGCCTCCCTCCGGGGAGTGAGGTTAGAGAGCCAATATTGTTTCCCTTACTAGCCGATCATCTTATGAGAATCACTTGAAGATAATCTAACTTACCCCCCCCCCCCCCTTTCCCCCCCCCCACCCCCCCCCCCACCCCACCCAACCCCCCTCCTAACAAATGTTTTTTTCCCGCGCCCCCCCCTTGCCGGGTCCTTTTTGTTCCGCCTCTTTCTGTGCCCTTCTGTACGTTTTTCCTCAGTTGGGTCGTCGTTCCTCGGTTGGTTAGTTTTTGCAAACTTTTTCCCTGCCATCCTCTCTCCCCCTGCCTACTTTCGGCGTACTGTCTGTCAGGACGTTCTCCCCGTGATGAAATCCCTGCCGTCCTCCTTTCCGTGGACGACCTACCCGGTTCGTGGTGGCGGTCCGCGGCTGCATTCGGCCGCATTTTTCTGTTCGTGTTCCTCGTTCCCTCCCCCCGTCTTCAATTCTGTTACTTTTTTGGTGACACATTTTCTCTAGCGGTTGCTGCCTCTTTTTTTTTAAGCTGCCAGTTGCACCTTTTCGGCGGTAGGACCCCCCTGAACATTCTTCTGACGTAACCCCCTTTTCGTTCTTCATTGGACGCACTTTGCCCACCAGGCTAAGTCCCTCAGGCTGGAACCGCCTACGGTACTTTAATTCTTCCGGCTTTAAGGCGTTGGGTCAAGCGGTTACGGCCCTTCCCCCGATTCTTCCCGCCCTGGATACTTTTTGCCCTTCAGGGACTTCAGCCCTTCAAGTTTTTCCCGTGGCCCTTTTTATCAAGGGCCTTCCGGATACCCGCAACCTCCGGCCTTCACACGACTTCCCGGCCGCGGCGGCGCCAAGTCCCAGGAGCTGGCCTCTCTCCTTCCAGTCTCGGCTCGTTTTTGAGCCTGATCCGTCCCTTGGATGGTCTGTTCGGCGCCTTCGGCACCCTGCCGTGACGCTTTTTCATCAAGCTCAAGAATTTCCCCTCAGCCCTCCGCTGTGGTCCGCCTCAACCCTTGCTAGTTCGTAAGCCCTTCCCTCTCCACCCCCCCCAGGTCAGCCTCTTTCCACGACTAGTTCGGCAGCGTGATGAACAGCAATCTTTCAGGCAAAAATTCTCCCCCCGAACAGTCAGAGTCGCCTTTGCTCGTTCGGGCGACCTTGCCCCACTGTCCGTCCCGCGATTCCTCCCCTCCTTTTTTCTGAGTTTCCTTTTTTTTTTCCCCGAGCGAGGAGCAGGCCCCGGACTGGTTTGTTAACTTTATGACCTTTTTTCCCCGCCGCGTCCCTTTTTCTTGGAACCTTCCGATTACCACTTCCGTTTGGCTTCCCCGTTTTTTGTTTTTTTGGTTGGGGGTGGCACTGGAGGGTTTTCCACACCCCCTTTTCCCCCCCACAGCCCCGATGCGCGCCTGGTAATTTCGTACCGTTCCTTCAGCCCCTTGTGTGCCGATGTATCTCTCGTTGCCTGTCGACTGTTTTTCTCGTCCTTCCCCCTTATCGTTGTCTTTTCCGTTTTCCCGCAAGCTCGCACAGAAGACGCGTCTTCACTCTGTACTCCCTAAAGCGCACAGCGTTGACGGGACTGTAGTCCTGTTGGATTTTTGGTCCTCAGCCCCTCTTTTTCCGCAACCCCCTGCCGAGCCTGTTGCGCTTTCCTTTTAAGGTGTCTTTTGGCAGAGCTACGGACCCTGTTTTTGCGTCCTCCTTTCTTGCGTTGTTTGCGTGATCTTCGTTACCCCCGGTCTTTCCGGAGGAAAGTTTGTTTTCCTCTCGAAGACTTTCCCCCCACGGAAAGTCCCCAATCCTGAAACTAAATCCGAGCCTTCCAGATTCCTCCGTCCTTGTGGCTCCGGCACAGCAGAAGAGCTTGTTTCGTAGGCCTTTGTCTGTAGCCCCTGCCCAGTGCCGGTGCACAACCCTCTACTTTCGGGAGTAAGTAGCCTTGTCTCGCCTTCAAACTTTGGTCTATTCTTTCTTGTCCCCTAAGGACTTTAAACCGGTTTGACTTAGTCGACCCGCAAAAAAGGGTCCAACTTCTTTAGTGGCCCTGGAAGCAGATCTTTTCGCGTGCCTGTCCGTTTCCGAGTTTGGTACTTTCCCTCCTTTCAAATTTTTCTCCAGATCGGATGATTCCCTTACCCCGACGTGCCGCTGGTCCTTCCCGACGAATGAGTCTCCCCCCTCTATGATTCACTCCTAAGTAGCCTCTATTGAAGCGAAGGCTTTCCTTTTCTTTTGGAACCGAACCCCCTTCCGATGCCCTTCCAGACCCACGGTCTGGTTGTAGTCAGTTCCACGGATTCAGGTTCCTCCTGCAGGTATGTCTGGTCACTTATACATCCACTACAGGTCGCTCTTGCGAATTCTACTTGCCTAGACCAACTACCTTTTTCCGACCTTCTTTCTCCCCAAGAGAGCTTAAAGACGATTTTACCGCACAAAGCCCCCCGGCGATTTTCAATTCACCTGCGTCCTTTTAGTAGGCCCTTTAAGTTCCTTCTTCTCTGGGATACCGTCGGAGCGTAACGTGTTTCTCCCCTCCATTTTCTTTCCCCTCCGACTTTTTGAGGTTTTTATCGGTCTATTGCGTCGATTCGTAGGCCATTTCAACTCCCCCCCTCTCACCTTCTTAGAGAAGCCTTTTTCGAAACACCTTTCCTCGTGCATGTCACTCGCCCTTTCTTTGAGCGCCCCCCCGATTTCCTTTTTATTTTTTTTTTTCCCGAATGTTTTTCCTGACGGGTGTTTTTCGTTTACAGTTCGCTTAGTTTTTGGTTCAGCCGAGTTAGTCGACTTCATCTCGTAGACGGGCGTTCCTCTGGTCGGCCAGCGATCCCTACGATATTCTTTCCTCCTCTCGTCGTTTTTCTGAATTTAAATTTTGGTATGTACTAAGAGGTAGGGCCACCCCCCTTCAGGTTCTTCTTTTTTCTTTCCGCGTCCTTTGCCATCTACAATTTTCTAAGCCTAAGCCCTTTTTTCATGTCGTATCGACTTGACGAGAAACCTCCCGACTTCCCCAGCCTACTCCTGCGGTTAAGAACTTCGAGGCTTTTTTAACCCAAGAACCTTCTTCCTGAAATTTTTTTCCCAAGTTAATGTACTTGGACGTCGGGAGCAAGGCCGAGTTCTGGTCCACCTTTTTGCGCACGGGCCCCTGTTTCTTTAGAACGGTGGGACCTCCCTCGGCGATTTTAAGGAATCCCTCGAGGCCCCGACAGACACCCATCTTTCTCCTTTTTTTTCCCGATGAAACTCCCCCAGCCTCCTCCCTGAAGTTTCCCATTTTTTGTTGCGTTTTTCATACGAAAAGCAAGTGGTGTTGTTAATTTCCCCCTTCCTTTTTCTCCTGCGAAGGTTCCCATAATC
>Ga0179591_1227200_pt1 | contig 10087 bp, 20 predicted proteins | sample CZOMad2_1_08_16f_FD_182891 | JGI IMG/M metagenome (GOLD analysis project Ga0179591, IMG submission 182891) | Vadose zone soil fungal communities from Angelo Coast Range Reserve, California, USA - CZOMad2_1_08_16fungal (PacBio error correction) | ecosystem: Environmental > Terrestrial > Soil >... | reverse complement strand
CGTGGTTTTTTTTTCTTTTTCCCCCTTTTCTCTGAAATTTTTTGACATAGTCCAGGTAGGGCCACCCCTCGCTTTTTCCGTTGCTCCCCTGCAGGTGTTTTTGTTGCCTTTTTTTTTGACCAGCAGGCCACGACCCTTCCGTCAAATCGGGATTGGTTTCCCCTTTCTGATTTGATACCCACGTTTTTGTTCATTTTCCCACAGTAACATTCCGATTGCTTTCTACGGTTGCTCATAACTTTTTTTGCCCCCTGGCCCAAAGACCTCCCAATTTTCTCTCCCTCCACGCCCTCTTTACTTCCCCCCCCAGCGATATCCAGCGCAACATCGTGTCCCAGTCTGCCGTCACCTGCCTGTTTAACACCAAATTTCGGGCCTTTTCTTTTCGTGTCAGTTTTCCGGCCCCCCCTTTACCAAGAACACCGCTCGTTTGTCGTGGTGACCTTTTTCCCTTCGTTTTCCTTTTCCGTGAAATTGAAATGCCTTGACGTTTCCCTCTCCCCCCCTCTTTTCCAATGTTTTGTCAAGTTCTTTCACTTTCGGTGCAGTCTCCTTTTTTTTTCCCCCTTGCCCCACGCCTCGTTTCCCTTTGATCTGTGGAGTCTGTCTCCCTGCACGTTCCTTCCCCCATGGTTTTTTTTGCGTTGGGGGAAATTTCGAGACACTGCTTTCTTTTTTTTTTTTATTTTTTTTCAGAGGGCCCCGTATAACCCGTGTCCGCCCGGTTTTTTTTTTTAATTCTTTTCCCCCCCCCCCCTTCTTTGCGATAATCGTTACTTCGGCCATATATACTCCCGTCTCTTCCCTTTTTTTCAATATTTGACTTTCCTTTTTTCCGAAGTTTTTCCCCCTGGCCTTGTGAATTCATTTTTGGATCTTTTCGGGCCCTTTCTTTGGGCTTTCCAGTCTTGTCTTTCATTTTCCCCCCTTTTGCCATTCCTTTTTCAAACACAATACTCTCCCCTTCCCATCCCACCCAAACAATTGCCACCCGTGTGCGGGCGCTTCTTGTTCTTTCGTTTTTCTTTTCCCTTGTCTCTCCATTAGTACCCGACCAGATAGCACCTTTGGGAACGGGCATTCCTTCGGGGATAAAATTGTCAGTTGAGGGCTCTGTTTCACCCCTCGCCCTTGTGTTGACCCCCCAGTAGTAATTTTCCTGGTCCCCCGGTGTGGCCCTTTCTCTATCTTCCCCCCCTTCCAAAATTTGCCGTTCTCTTTTTGCTTTCTCCAACCACTCCTCTCGATCCCCTGTCTTTACCTTATGGCTTGCTTGCTTCTTCTGCCTTCCTTTCTTTCGTTTTTCTACACTCCCATCCCCCAAATGACCGGGAAGTCTCTCGGGTTTGCCCCCCCAGGAATGAAAAAATTTACGATTTCCACCTTTCCCCTCTTTCAAGGGTCCTTATGATACGAATTCCGGCTTTTGCCACACGTAACCCTTTTTTTTTTCCGCCTTCACTGTGATTTCCCCTTCGACTCTCTTTGACTTTTTCCCCCAACCCTGATACGTCTTGGACCCGCCTTCTTTTCCCCGGCGATTGTGAATTGTGGCTTTTTTTTTTCCCCTTCCTCCCCCCTCCCCATTGAGTTGGCTGTCACCCACTCACAGTTTTTTTTTTCTTCTTTCTCCAACACGCCCTGTCCAGTTCCTTGTTCCCCCCCCCCCCCCCCCCCACCAAACCTTTGTTGACCTTCCGCATTGTGGCGTTGTCTCCCCCCTGATAGATCCTTCTTTTTTTTCAGTTACACCCACTCTCTGTTGTCCCCCCTGATTGGTCCTCTTTCAATTTGTGTCGACTCTTTTACCAATATTCCCATCCCTCCCTGTTCCCTTGGATTAACAGTCTCCCTCCCCTAACCATTCCCCCCCTTTTTGTTCCTCCCCTACGGGTTTCCCCTTTTCCCCAAGAGTGCCTGTTATTCCTGCGGTTTTCTCACGATATTTTCTGTTATCCCAACCTCCCCCTTTTGTAGTACTTTTTTTCTTCACCTTGTTCAGTGAGTGCCGGCGTCTTTTTTCCCCCCCCCCTTTGCTGGATTCGTCTGCCACTTCATACCCCCTTCTGGCGTTTTTGTTTTTCCTTTTGGACTGCTTTTCTTTGACCGTTCGTGATGGCTCCATTCGCGATTCCTTTTCTATTTTTTTTTTTTCTTTTGACCTTCAAAAAGCACCTTTTTTTCTGTTGTTTTTCCCTTGGTACCCCCTGTCCCGCCTTTCGGCTGGACTTCTTCTTCTCTCTTTTTTCGACTCCCTTCCTTTTTTGGTTCTTTTCTCCTCCCCCCCCCCCCGTGTATTTTCCCCGTGGGTAGACAGAGAACCACAAAGCTTTCTTTTTTTTGGAGTCGACCTTTTCATTTGCGGATTATTTAGCCCCAACCCCGTACAGTTTTTTTTTTTTTTTCTCTTTTTTTTTTTTTCTTTTTTCTTTTTTTTTTTTTTCTTTTTTTTTGCTCTTTTTTTTTTTTTTTTTTTTTTTTTTTTTTTTTTTTTTTTTTTTTTTTTTTCTTTTTTTTTTTTTTTTTTTTTTTTTTTTTTTTTTTTTTTTTTTTTTTTTTTTTTTCTTTTTTTTTCTTTTTTTTTGATTCTCCACAGGTCACGGACCGACCCAAGCTCCCCTTCTTTTCTGGCTGCAACAACCCTCCCCCCCAAGCGACGGTCTTCCTTTGCAGGTACGGATTCCCCCCTTTGCCCAGCATTTGCTGCTCCCCCCCTATTTTCGGCTTCTGTTAAATTTCTTTCCCTTAAATTTGACGTCTTTGTCATACCAATCCTATCGGTTTGATGTGCTTTCCCCCCTCCCCTTACTTCTCGGAAGAGGGCACTGGTTCGTGAAAGTCCTTCCTTCTTTCATTTTTTTGCCCCTTTTGTGGCCGAGTCATCCCTGTGTTTTGACCCTTTCCCGACTTTCTACCTTGCCCCGGCCTTTTTTCGTTATCTTTCTTCTATGTCCAACGATTCTTCACCCTTAAAACTTCGTTTCTTTGCCCCCCCTTTTTTTTCACCCTACACTCCATACCTCTCTCTTAACCCTTTATTCTTCTCAACCCCCATGTTCTTCCCCTTTTGGCCCGTTAAATGGACATTTTTTTATTGTTTTTAGAGCTTATGTACCCTTCCCCCCTCTGTTTTGAAAAACTCAGGAGTTGGTTCGGGAAAAACTATTTGAACCCCTGTTACAACTAAGGCAGAAGCCTTTCCTGTCTCTTCGACAGGGTTCTTGTTTCCCAATTTCCTCTTGTTTTCCTCTTCAGCTTTGGAGGACAAATTTGGCCTTTTCTCCACTTTTTTTTTCCAATTCCCTCTCCTGGAAGAGTTCTTTTACTCTCCCCACTGTGACAACAACCATGCTCGTTCTGGAGTGTTTTATTCCTTTTTTTTTTACCTTTAGCTATTGCGCCCCGTCCTTCGCTTCTTTTGGTCCCGTGGTCTCTTTTTCTTGTTCTCTCTGTCGTTTTTTTTTTCCCCCCCCACCCCCCCCAAAAAGCGTCCCGTTCCTGCGCCCTCCCACTCTAATTTCTAGATATGTCCTGTTTTTGGATTAATAGAACCGATAACCCCGTTCACCTTTTTTTTATTTTTTTATTTATATGGTTTCGCCCTCCTTTAGCGACCTCAAGTCCCCCGTTTCGGTTTCGCCACGCGAGTTCGTCCCCTTGTCTCGTGTCCTACTTTTTATCCCAATGGTTGTGAACTCCCCTCCCCCCTTTTCCGTTCTTTCTCTGTAAAGCTCAATGTTTATGCCCCCGAACCCAGGGGACCCTCAATCGCCACTCCCAGATGTTTCCCATTTTTTTTGTGATAGTCGGGGGGATTGCTGTGAGTAATTGTTTTTCCCTTTCCCCGTTTGAAGTGTGCCTGTTGAAATCATCCCCTTGAATTTCAGCCCCCCCCCCTCAACGTTTTCTCTCTCCCCCTACCATATGCACCTGACAATTCGTTTCCCCCACGTTTTTTTTTGACCGTCACCCCTTTGTTTCTAAACATGTCACGGTTCTTAAGCTTTTTACTTTCTTGCCTCGGGAAGTTCTCTTGTCCGAGACTTTTTTTTTTTTTGTGCCCCGCATTCTCCTGTCAACAGGAAAATCCGTTGAATTTTTTCCCCCCGGATCTGTGCCCCCCCCCCCCTATGGCAAGCGTTCCTCAGACATTTACGTTCCCCTTTCTTTGCCTATTTTTTTTTTCCGCATCTCCCCTCTTTATTGAGTGATGTCGTTTCTTTTTTTTCCTTCGAGAGACTCCACCGTGTGAGAAGCGTAAACTTTTGAATACCTCCCCCCCCTTTCCAACCATTTCCCCACCCCTTTCTTTTGTTTGCGTGCGCCACAACCTTCCTTTCATCCAATGTCAGCTTGGTGACGATCCTTCTTTTTTTTCTTGCCTTGTTTTCAAATTCGAGGAGGCCTTTTTCCTTGACTACACCCCCCCCACTACCCTATACACTTCCCTACGGACACCCTTTTTTTTTCCCCATTTTTTGACACGCTTAACGTTCCCTCTCGTCTCCTTTGACCCTACCTTTAGCTTTCTGGGAAAAAAAGAGCTTTCTTTTTCTTTTTTTGTCCTTTCGGTGCATTTGGGCACGGATGTATTTGCCGTTTTGACCAAACAACCCGTTCCTCATCCTTTCCCTTCTTTTGGAAATGGACCCCCACTGTTCCTTTTTATTCCTTACCTTGCTTCTCCACCCCTTCAATTTTCGATGAAGTCGAGTTGGCTGTGCCCACCCCATCCCCCTGTCGACTCTTCTGATCCCACCTGGACCTCTGTCCTGATGCCCCGGAAATGTTCTCCCCACTACCATTCATTACCCCCTTTTCTTTTTTCCCAAACCTCTATTCCTTTTGATTTTCGCCGTGTTGATTGAATCTTTTCTCCTACTTCTCCATTTGAGGAGAAAATTCCGTTTGGAGATCTCGTCTTTTTTCATTCTTTTTCTCTCTCCTTTCCTCTATCTATTTGTTCGGGGAGGTTTTTTTCACTGTACCCTCTCCCCTGAAGCGCCATTTCCCTCCTATATTTGCACCTCCTCTTTGTTTGTTTGACTCAGGTTTCTGCTTTCTTTCTCTTTCTTCATTTTTTGCTACTCCCCCCTCAGAACTTTAGCGATGTTATACCCCCGCCAGTGATCTTCCCCTAATAGACCCCGAGCCCCCCCCCCCCACGTCAAATTGTCTTTTCCGCCTTGTGTTTGAGTTTCCGTTTCCCTTCTTTCCCCTCTCTCAAATCTCCCGTTCATATCTTTGAACTCTAGACGTGGTTTTCCTTTTTGTTTTCTCCCCCTTTCTCTGTTCCTCGACCCTTTCCATGTAGGACCCACCCCTCTCTAGCGTAACCCAACGTTTGGTTGTCAGTATGTCTCCCTTTTTTACCCCCTTTGGATGGGGAGATACCTCCGGTATGTTTTTACCTCCCCCCCTTTCCGTCCATTCCGTCTTTTATTATCTGGTGTTTACCAAGTCCAAAACCCCGTTTTTTGCCCGGCACAAATGGAACCCTTCTCCTGCCTTCCCACGTCCTTCTCCGGAACATCTAAAAACTTTTCCCAGCGACAGATTTTTCTCCCACCCCTTTCGCCTACCTTTTCACCATCCCGTTGTGTGGCAAACTCAGGTCGTCCTGGCCCTGTACTTCTGCTGTATCCTTAACAACTAGTTGGCTCGAAGTTGGAACCTGCCTTTTTAGTCCCCCCCTCTGCTCCAAGCGGGCCCTTCCATTGAAGTCCTTTTACTTTTCGCGACCCAAAGATTTGGATTTCTTTATTTTTTTCCCTTTTTTTTTTCCCCCCATGGCGGGCTCGCTGGCACAATTCACGGCCACTCCGCATTTATTTCTTTTTGCCCTCCTGTTTTCAGTCAACCTTTTTTCCTCCCCCCCCATTGTCTATACGAGTGTGCCTCCTCTGTGTTTTTTTCCCCAGAAAGGGGCCCTTTTTTTCCCACCCAGGTTCAAACTCGGTTTTTCGTCCTTTTCCCCCCCCATCTTTTTTTTTCTTAACTTTTTCTTCCTCGTCCCCTAGATTAGCGACAGGTATTCCCAGCTTTTTCCCTCTTTCCCTTCCCGTTGTTTTCCCTGAAAGTTACAGTGTGCCCGTGGGCCTGCATTTGGATAGTTTCCCCTGTTCTGGGGCGTGAACCTTCTTTCTTCCCATTTCCCAGGCAATTTTACTTTCGCCCCCCCCCCCTTCCGCATGCCCTCCGGAATCCCGGTCACCACCAAAATTGCAACAGTTTTTCCCTTGTCGTATGGGTCCTCCTCTTTCCCGTGTTTTCACTGCTCGTCATTAGCTTACAGAAGTATCTTGCAAATACTCGTCCCTGCTCGGCGGGTGACTTCGTTCCTCCCCATTTTTCCCCAGATGCCCCTCTCTTGTTCTTTTATCGAGTGAACAATGTTGTTTTACATTCTTTTCAGGGCCCTTTTCTTCCCCCCTAGATTACACTATGTGTTCAGTGACTCCCCTTTTTTTCCCTGTCCGGCTTTGTTTTTGAATGCCAAGAAAACCGAACCCTCTTTCAGGATTTGCGGTTTTTTTGCGTTCTCCGTTTTTTTTGCGCCTCCTTTCCCCCCCCTCATCAAAGTCACCGGACACCCAACAAGCTGCTTACGTTTTGCCCCAATGAGATTCAATTTCAATCTCCAATCTATGTGCCGTTTATTGGTTAACCTGGGTTTAGTCATTCCTCTTAGATTAGCCCCCTCCCCCAAACAGTTTCCGGTAGATTTATCCTGATGATCGTTTCATTTTTACCGTCCCTTTTTCTTTTCCCCTTTGTGCGGATTGAGCCCGGGTTTTCATTTTTTCATATTTTTTCTTTTTCCCCCCCCCATAATGCTGTTTTGGTACCTACCCCCCCCCCATCTTTTGGGTCCATACTCGCCACCGCCCCGTTTCATTCTTTTTGCCAACCCATCAGTGTTTTTATTGAATCCCCATTTTGTTCTCTTCCCCTCCATTCATCAGGATGCTTCCTTGATTTAGTGACCCCCTTCTTTTCTCCCGTGCCGTCTCTTTTTTCAAAACGTGTAGAATCGCCCTTCCCCAACGTGCAACAGCGCAATAGTTTTCATCTTCTTCAACCCCCAGTTCGCCCTTCCCACCCTTTAACCAAAACATGATTTTTTTTGCCATCTCTTAGCCTCCCCCGCATTGTCCACCAGTGAATTCTTCATTTGTCGCGGTTTTGTCCCTTTTTTTTCCTACTAGTGTATTGACAATCGATTTTCTCCCACGGAGTCCTTTCCCCTGTTGCATCGGTGCGTGTTAGTAGTTATTCCCCCCTTTTGCTTTTTCTGCAAAGGCACTACCGTATCTTGGTTTGGTTTCTCCCCTTCGGAGCTTTTTTTTTCCCTTGCTGACCCCAGTTACGATTGGCTTCCCAATACGTGCTCTTTATTTTCCCCCGCCCAATAACATGCGTGCATTTCAAAAGACAACCTTTTTTGCTACCACGTGGGGGGGCCCTCTCAGGAGGGATTCTACTCTATTTTCTCCCTCCCCCCCTTACCTTCCCCTGTTTTGTTTTTTTTTCTGCTCCCCCTCCAGTCCGATTCGTTGCCGTTTTTTCTTTTCTTTTGTTTGTCCCCCCCCCCCCCTGAAAGATTGCTTTGTGTTTTTTTTATGCTTTTCCAAAAACGTTTAACCCCGTTCCGCCTCTTTCCCCCGGCCATTGGCCCCCCCTTGCTTCAAAACAACCAACGATACGTAGGAGACACACCATCAAGCCTATTTATGCCTTGCAGCCCGAGTCCCCCTCCCATTCCATATTTTTTTTCTTTTCCTCACGCTCCCCCCCCTTCTTGAACAAAGTTTTTTACCATTTTCTCTCTTTTCCTCCTTCCGTGGGGGTGATAATATTTGGAAAACCCTCTTCCATTTTCTGTCCTGAGTGACACTTGCTTGTCCTTAGTTCCATCTTTGTTTGCCCATGTGCCGAGTTTCTTTTTTTTTTATCCCCGTTTTCTGTCCCTTTAATATTTCGCGCTTTCCCTATTTGGTCAAGATTAGTTCCCCCCCTTTTTCCCATTACTTTTTCTTCCCTCCGTTGCCCCTCAATAAGCAACGCTCATTTTCCCGCCTTCTTGATTCTCCCATGCTAATTCTTCCATTTTGGCACACTTTAACTTGAAAACATGTTTTTTTTTTTCGTTTTCCTTCCCTGACGTTTGATGTTTTGAACCTCCTTTCTTTTTTTCCGTTTTGCCCCCCACCATTCTGAACCCCCCCCCCTTTTGCAAAGTGACCCGCCTCCTTTCATAGTACACTACTTTTTTTTTTATCCCCCCCTTTTGCCCCCTCCACATTCCCCCTCTTCAAGGTTGTGTACCCCTTTGCCGCCCTTCTACCCCTCTCTACCTTGCCACCCCATTTGGACACCTCTTCCTGGGCTTTACGTTTACAATTTTACGGCTCTTTCCTGCATTGCTTCTTCTGGAATTGGAATGCTGTTTGCCTTCTCTCACCCCAAAAAAAGATGCTTTCCGGACCCCCCTTCCCAGACCAGGCCCCCCCCTTACAATACCTTTTCCTTTCTTTATTTTGTTTGAATTCTACACAGTCTAAGAAAACCAACACCCCAACTTTTCTTTCCTCATCTTCCTCGGGGTGTAGATTTGGCTGATGTGCTATCTGCCCCCCCGCCCTTCCGGCCTTTTTTGCCCCCCCTTCTATTTTTTTTTGAACCGCATATTCTCTCCACTTTGAAAGTCCGTGGTTCCTTCCGTCCCTCTTTCCCCTTTCTTCTGCCTTCTACCTTTCTCTCCTTGAACCCCCCCTGACCGAGTTTTTACGCCCTTGCCTATTTTGCAATTTTTTGGGATATACCCTGAGTTCGTTGGGTTTTCTTAAATTTTTTTGCGGTTACCCCCTGAAAGTTGTCCCTGTTTGAACTTCCGCCCCCACCCTTACCTCTCCCGCCCCACAAAATTCCCCCTTCTCCACTTTCCCCCTCCACTGAAACCTTCGTGACAAAAACACCCGTTTTTGTTCCTTTTCAATATTAAACATTTCCTTGGAAGACTTGCGTCGATTGGCGATGAAGATGTATCTTTTTTGTGCTTTCTTTTTATGTGTGTTTTTCTTTTTTCGAACCCCATCTTTAACGTTTTCACCCCCTGTTTGACCGGGCTTTTCCCCGCCGACTTTCCTCCGCTTTTTTTTTTAGACAATTTCCCCTGACCCTTTTTTGCGCTCTTAACACTAGGCTTCGCTTTTTTTCCTTTTGTTTTTCCCCCTCAGTGCTCCCTATGGCCACTTTTTTCCACTTTTTCATACACCCCTTTACCATTTCCAAAATTTGGTGCTCCAAAGTCCAGTTCATTCCCCTTTTCGTCTTTTGCTGTTTTTTTTCTCCGTAAGTGTGTTTCTTTCCCTCGTTAACTCGAGCCACACCTTCGCGTTTTTTTCTTTTTTTTTACCCCCCCCCCCCCTATACCACGTGGAACTGACGACCCCCTTTTTCACCCACCCACGCTCTTTTTATTGGCGAACTGGACCCCTATCTTTTTTTCGTGCTCTTCTATTTTTTTTTTGACCTGGTAGCGTGGTCCGATTTTGATCAAATATTACTGCTTTCTTTTTTGCTTCGGAATTTGGAGTCTTTTTTGTCCCCCACCCCCCCCCCCCCCCACCCAACCCCCCACCCCGTTCTTCCCCACCTTCTACCGACTCTTTTATTTTTATTGACACAACCCCTGTTTTCGTAAACATTTTCTTTACAGGCCTTCTTCCCTTCCCCCATCCTTTTCCTTTTTTCGACGATCTGATTGCTGCACAAAACATTCCATTGTTTTTACACTCTTCCTGTTGGTACCCGGACTATGTATCTCGCGAAACTTTTCCCCTCCCCCCATTACCAACCCCCAGGTTTCGTCGTTAAACAAAATATATTTAAAAATTTTGATCGTTATTTTTATCGGAGAGGCTGATAATTTTACAGGACTTCCCCCCATCTCCTTTTTTTCCCTTCCGGACCCAACATCTTGGTGATATCTGGTTCCCCCCCCGTTACCGATCCCTCGATTCCTTTTCCCTATTAGTTCTGGGAGGTAGCAAACTGAACTCTTCCCAATCCCCAGCGGCCACCT
>Ga0179591_1144198_pt1 | contig 10087 bp, 9 predicted proteins | sample CZOMad2_1_08_16f_FD_182891 | JGI IMG/M metagenome (GOLD analysis project Ga0179591, IMG submission 182891) | Vadose zone soil fungal communities from Angelo Coast Range Reserve, California, USA - CZOMad2_1_08_16fungal (PacBio error correction) | ecosystem: Environmental > Terrestrial > Soil >... | reverse complement strand
GGATTCTCTCTTAACACCAGCTTTACTTCCCCGATCGGCACTGGTTCCCGATTATTGTAATTTTTTTTTCCCTAGCCAGCGCGCTTCGGCCTTTCTCCTGCAACCTCCCCGAGTCCCCTCCTTTCTCCAATATTTGTCTGCCACGTTTCCAACCCCTCGGCGTACTTTATGAGATGTACAACCGGTTCTTCTCCCCCTCTTGGAATTCTTTACTCTTTTTTTCGGAATGATCTTCTTCCTTTATTTCAAGATGGGATTTTATACGGTCACGCCCGTTTTTTCTTTGGGCATGTCAGTTCTATCGTCGTTACCCCCCCATTCCAACACAATGGCCCACTGTCCCCACTTGAATTACACTGCCTCTCCAACAAATCTTTTCCTTCGGCTCAATGGTAAACCGCTTACCCTCGTTGTTTTCCCCGCAACGGCGAACGATGGTATCAAATTTAACGCCCACCGTTTGCCCCTTTTGGCCCTGACCATAGGTGGTTTTCCTCCCGGTTTTCTTTTTCTCAAAACCGGCGGATTTTTTCAACGTTCCTTGCGTTTCTCTTTCCACAAAACCGGTCCGTATCAAGTTCCTCTGGGAGGTCTTCACCACTCCACGTGTTGGCTTTTTCCTTCCCCCCACTCTTGAGCATTTTTCTTGGGGTTATGGCGGTTCATTGCAATTCCGGCGCTGGCGCAATACCAACATAACCCCCACCAGGCGGTTGCACGGCAAGGCCCCCCTTTTTCTCCCATCCTTTTGTAAGCCACGGAATTACCCGCTTAATCCGCGGCAGTTTGATGGTAACTTCCTTTCCCACCTACCCCCCCTCCTCAAAGAAATGATGTTTGCAACCAATTCGCCGCCCAGAACAGTTATGACTTCACATGCAATTCGGCGGACCTTCAAATCCTCCCCTTCTCTTTAGTGAAAGCACGTCAGGCACCTGCGGACCCCTTTCCCCCAACCTGATTGTGACCACGAGTCATCATGATCCCACACGCGCAGGATTCCAGTCTTCCCCCCCCCATACTTTCCCCTGCCCGGTTGTTAATTTCATAGTCGGGGAGGACGGTAGAACCCTTTGTTTCCCCTTTTTTTTGGTTAATTGATCGCGGTCGAAAACCTTTCTTTCCCTCGATCGGCACTGTGCTTGCCGCCAGGGCAGTCCACTTTTTGTAATCCACACCCTGTCCCTGGCCCCCCTGCTTTTTTTCGGTCTCAGGCCTTTTCCTTCTGATAGTTGACCAAAACAATGAAAGTGCCCTGCCCCACCTCTTTTGCGGTGAGACGAGGGCGTTCTTTTTCCGGCGGTCTTTTTTCTATGAGTGTAGACCTCCAATTTCTACCGCGTGTTGACCTTAATCAGGACACTGATGTCCCCCTCCTTGCCTCCGTGACGAGCACAACGAATGGTTGTCTGAACTTCTTCGAAGAACCCTGCCAGCTCGCGCATCTGGATGGCAGTCGCTTCCGAATCCGCCGTTTTTGTGACCAACATGCACGATGGGTTTTGCTCGCGCAGGATTCTCACCTGTTTGCCTCCTCTCTTCCCTTATCCATACCAATTCTTCTTTCCCTCTGCAGGGCCTGTGGAGGGTCCCCGTAAGGCAACAAACCCTGCCCGAAGCATTTTTGAGTTTCTGGCAGGACTCTTGTGGACGAAAATTCTTCCCTATTATTTTGGCGAGCATCTGACCCTCGTTTTCCCACATTCCCTTTTTATCCTCCTTTGTGGCCCAAGAAGCGCAATTGCGCTTGGTTCTTATGAAGAAATCGATTTATCTTATCCACCATTTCCCCGCGACCTCGGATGTCACTACGCTTGGGCAATGGTGGAAAGAAAAAACCCTCCTTTTTTACCCCCCTTTTCAACGGCCGAATGCAAGGCAGGTTTCTGTCGTCCCAGGTATTTTTTCTTCACCACACCAGCCCGGCGGTTTTACCTGTATTTTTTAGGTGACAAGGATGCGATTCGTTTTTTGCCTTCTAATATCAACCTCCTTCTTCTGCCCTTCGTTCTTTTTTCTTCCTTGAGGCCCAACTAATTCTATTGCTCAAGTTTAGTTCCGACAGCCTCCCCCGTCTTCTTCGCTGACGTCCCGGTCTCACCCGGTTCAACTTCATTCTGGTTTGAATCCCCATTTCCCTTTTGGCTTGTTCCGTGAAGCGTGATGTTTTCCTGGCTGTTCTTTTGTTTTTCCGCACTCCTTCTGCGAAGGTCCACATCTCTCACTATTATTCATCCCCGAATTTTCCTCGTCCTTGATAGTTTGACCAGGCTGTGGGCGTGTTCTTCTCCCCCCGAACACAGTACTAGTTCCGGCCTCTCCTTTTTTGCTCGATGTTCGATTTTCGGCAAGTTCGCCACGAGGTTCCTTTCTGGACGTGCTGGTTTAGTTCGCCTTTTTTTGTTTGTTCTTGGGCTCGTGATCGCGTCAGCCGGTGCAGATCTTACCTCTATCATTTAGAGAGGAGACGTCTTTTCACTTTGGTCTTACGGAGGAGCGGATACGCGTCTCTCCTTGCTGAATTTTGAGTACCAGCGCATAGATGCAGTCTGATGCTCTTGCTTCTTCTCTCTAATACCGTCCCCCAAGCGATTTTAATTTGCTGAACTCATCGGCGAGATCGCGTAGTTTCACCTTGCTTTTTTTTTCTCTTTTGCTCATTTAGTTCTCTCGCGGGCGCTCTTAGGTCTCGTAGAAGAGTCGGTCTTCTTCGTTTGCCCCCTTCCTTCTCCCTCTCGTCTACAGGAGTTACACTCCTCGATAAGTTAGGGCGGACCAACCTTACTCCTGGTAGGCTCGTCTGCTTTTTTGGTGACGCTTGACTATAGTTCGTCGCTGCTCGGAACCTTCCCCAGGAGAAGATGGTCCCTTCCCCTTCTTCTTATTTTTTGGGCATAGCGGTGGTCTTTCCTTTAGATTCAAGCCTATTCTTCGGAAGGCCGTTCGTTTTAATCGACTTCGTCCGACTTTCTGGACCGTGTCCTCTCCGTTTTTTGACCGTTTCCTCGTTCTTAGGCTACTCGTTTCGCGTCACTGCTGGGCGCGCTGATGGTGATCACTTCGGTGCTGGTGGTTCGCCTTTGTTGAGCTTGTCTCCTCGGACAGATGGACGGGCAGGTCTTCCCTTTTTCGTTTTTTTTAAAACCCTGCGGTCCTCTGTCTCTTTCGCTTTTTTGTTGAGATCGATAGGCCCGGTCCCTTTTACCTGGAGAGCCACCCGCGAGCCTGCTCGGTTCTCTCCGGAGACGATTCGGAACTGCGAGTCGTCACGAATCGGTTTCCGGCCATCGCACCCTTCTCCCAATTCGACCCCCGAACCGGTTTGCTTAGGCGATAGACTCGAGACTGGGCTGACCCTTCTCCAACGAATATTTTTTTCGTCCACTCCTTCGGAATGGAACAAGAGCGTCTTTTAGCAAGACCTCCGAGCACTTGTTCTTTCCTTTCTCCGTATTTCTAGACACGCAAATGCTATCGACCCTTTGTGTTGTTGAGAGAGATGATCATTTTTTGTGTCGCTCTCGTCTTTGCCTCATTAATTTTTTATCCCGAGGTCTTCACCATCCGGTTTTTTCCCTTCTCAGAGTGTCTAGCAGCCACAGATGTCTTACTTTTTCCGAGGACTTGACGGATCGATCGCCGCGATCAGCCGCGAAACTTTGTACGAGCTTTTCTCCGCGAGTTGTTATTGCGTTTCCGCCATTCGGACCCGGACGCAGCTCGGAGGTGCTTTTCTTCCGTTTCCATTAAGTCGCTGATTAGCGGGTGCTGCGCCCGGTGGGAGCCAGCTGCCGAGCGCAACAGCTCTCGCGGCGCCGTGCGTCTTGGGTTGGAGATATTGCGCCGTCGTCGCGATCCTGCCGTCCTCAGTTTCCCAAAGTCGATGTTGCCGGTCGTCCCGGTTTCGTCTCCCCTAAAAAGCACAGAGGTTGTTACACCCTTTGCAAAGCATCAAGAACCGCCAGACGTCTCGGCGAAGTCCCGAGGAATCCTTCCTATTGACTTTCACAACCTTTACAGTAGCCAGGCTCTCCCCTCCCTTCTTGGGGTCCTTTTTTTGCAGGTTTCGCAGAGAGGCTGATCGCCTCTCGGTCGTAGACCTTTTTTCCCTATGCAGCGATCCGCTTTCAGCCGTCAAGCTTTGACGCCCGATTTTTTCCATTAAGAGAGATGACGCTCCCCAGTTTTTTTTTTTTCAAGCCTCTGAATACGAGCGCGAAGGATTAAATTTGTTGGCCTTTTTGTCGCTTTGCTGTCGCTGTAGACGAGCGCCGCGTGCTGGCCATCGAGAGCGTCCCTTCTTCTGACATATCTCCGAGGCGCAGCTATGCTCCCATGAGCCGATCGGGGAGCTCCAGCTTCTTGCTTACGGTCTTCCACCCTCATCGCGCCCGTTTTTTACTTTGCAGCCTGTCCCCCTCTCCCTGAGGGTTGCAGGAAGTTGTCGATTTCTTAACCTCGCCGATCGATTTTCTTCAGCCTTTCCTCCACGTCCGGGCGGGATCGTTCAGCCGGCTTTTGAGAGTCCCCTTCCGATTCCTGCCGTCGCCGCGGCGCACTTCCCGTCTACCTCGCGTCCCACGTCGGCCGGCGATCCACTAGCCCCCCATCAGGCTGCGTTTTCCTGGAGAGAACAGTAGTTCAGACCCGACGTGACGCCTCTCCTATCCGTAGCTTTTGCCGAAAAGCCCCTCGCTTCTGCTGCTCCCGGAGCTAGTCGAGCGTGTTCTTTTTCTAACCCATCAGGCTGAAAGATCATCGGATTATTTTTTTTATTTCATTCATTAGTTAGGTTGATGGACCTTCGCCGTCGCGGCTGTTTTTGATTTTCCCCCCCCCTTCCCTTTTGAAGTTTAAACTGACGTCAATCCGACCTTGTTTTTCCCCAGGAATCCGTCAAACCGGGGAAATAAACCGTGACAATCGGTTAAGTTCAACGCTTTTCTTCCAATCAACTGAGCACGAACTTTTTTATTTCTCCTCCGATTCAGATGCTGTCCCGCAGTTTGTCTCTATCTCCCCCCATCTCTTTCGAATCATTGGTCACCTATACATCGTTTTTTTTATTGTCAATACAGTGCGCACATGTTCTGCAGTGGCTTCCGTTGATAGAAAACAATTTTTTTTTGTTCGCACCAGTAAAAGTTCCATTTTCCTCCAATGTGTTCTTGTCTTGATTCTCTAACTTTCGTTCATTAGCAACCTACCCAAGACCCAGTTTTTTCACCCTTCTCCCTTTTTCTTGCCCTGCTGATTCGCAGTAACTTTTGTTAAATGAGTCTTTTTCCTCTGAGCGAACCTCCCATCGGGCGCTATTTCTTCCCCTCCTCGGAGGGTTGCCCCAAGCCACTACAAGGATTCGGGCCAGTGTTTTGCCTTACGTGCCATCCGGCATTTTTTTTCCCCTTTTACGACCTTTTTAATTTTTCTCTTTTTTTCCCCGTCAAGCCGCCCTGCACCCTCTCCTTCTCCGCCTACCAACCTCGTGCGTCTTATGACCTTCCCGACCCCCACGCTAGGTCGCGACTTACATCCAGATGTCTCTCGGAGGTGTCCTTCTTCTTAAGTTCAATCTCCAGCGGTCTACGGCTTCTTCTTACGATGTTTTCAAATAAGTGCCGGTTTTGATTACATAAGTCAGCACGCGGTGAAAAGTCGGCTCTTATACCTCCCCGCATCTTAAATCTTTTCACTCCCCGCAGTTTCCAACTGTTCTCCATCTTCGCATAGCAGGTCTTTGTCATGGTCACTCTGCTTTTGAGAGCGGTCCAGATATTCCTCTCTAAAACTCGGATATTTGGCATCGACTTTTTTATTATTCCAATCTCTTTATATGTCCCTTGAGTGCGACGCAATGACGATCGAGATGGGACCCATCCCCGTTTTAATTTTTTTTTTTCCTCTCTTTCAGTATCCAAAGCAGTTCCCCACGTTTCCTTCTTACTCCCCTCCGATTGAAAGGCACACGTGCGGTTGATTTTTTGGGGCTTCCATTCCTTCCAATCTGCGCGTGTAAGGATCTTATGGACTAGTTTCCCCTTTTGTTCTTTGTATTCGTGCGGGGTCCGGCGTCCGGACGTTTTCGCTCGCGCCGCTTTGTTTTATACCTTTTTTTTTCTGCCGAATATGGTTAGTCTACGTCTTGAGGCTCTTTGGTTTGCAACATACTACTTTTTGATTGTTGGTAATTTTTGCCGATTTTTTTTTCCCCATTGTTCCAGCGGATTGTGGGTCGGGTCTTCGCGTGGCTCCCTACCCAGTTTTCGGTATTCGCGAGCAGTTTGTGCCTTTTTTTTCCCCCTGAAGGTGGGGTTTTTTCTTTGGATTGCCTTTTCCATCCGGACTACTGCCAGCCATCTGGCCAACCAGTCCAACAATGAACTTTTTTTTCATTTCCATGCCCGTTCGGCAACCGTTTAGGACTGCCTTGAACACTACCAGATTCAACTTCTTCTGTCTCTTGTTTCTCCCAAACTTAAATGGATTACTACTTTTCAAGCGCCCCTGCGGGCGGAAAACAGCCGGATCGAGCCCAATTTTCGTTGGCTTACTCATTGAGTCACCCGTTGCTACGTATGGCGATTTCGGCCTTCGGTAACCAGACTGATTCATTGCTTTCCTCTAGTCCTTTATGCTCTTTCTTGATTTTTTGTGTCGCGAGAGAGAATCCCTGGCCAGATGATTCCCTTTTGCCCCAGTGAAGTTTGTTTTCACGTCGTTCCAAAAGACGGCCATTCACCCTCATCACTAGGTCGCGGGAGTGGGACCGGATAATCCCATTGAACCACGTTTGGAATCCCTTCCGAGAGGCTCCCTAGGTGTCTTGTGGACCCAATTTTACCATACGGACGCTCCCTTTTTTTCCCCTGGCTTAGACAAGATAATGTAAATGCTTGAAGGTTCTTTTCCGTGGAACTGGCAGACGAAGCGCGCTGGCATCGGGTCTCCAAGTCTTTTCTTATGTCATATCAGGTTAGCTTCAAATCGGTCATTTTTTCGCCTCGGCCCTGTCGAGTCTTATTTCTTTTCCCTTTTTCTCCTCGTTTTGTGAGTTTGATATTGGGGGCGCGCCATTTTCTTCCCGAGACTCCTTTTCCCCGCCGAACTGATCGGCATTTTTAGCCTCCTGTCTTCCCCCGATGCATCTCTAGTCTTAAGTTCTCCGGCAAATCCGATCTGCACATGCCTTTCCATTACCATTCTTTGTCTCCTTTTTCCCCCCCACCGTCTCGCGTAGTATTCTTTCTTCTCCTGTTCTCAACCACTCTGGGATGCCGGCGAGAGGACGTCTTGTTTTATCCATTTTCTTTTCTTTATTCAACGCTTCCGTGCGCTTTCTTCGGTTCAGTCCTGTCTTGAGTGTCCTCCCCCCTTCACCGGACCCACCCCCCCTTCACCTCTCCTTCCTCTCTGATAAAAACAAACCTCTCGGCTACCTGGTAAACCGCTGATCAGGTCTGGTTCCTCCATGTCCGACATCGCCCAACCCTTTTTGAACCTCTTTCCCCTTCCCACCTGTCATACGCCCCGAACCTGGTCTTCCGGCTTTCCGCCATCTGAAATGGCGTTACAATTGGCTTTTTCCAGTCTTCTTTTTTGTTTTTAACTTTCCTTTTTTTTCCTCCGTCTTATGGGAGTGTCCCCCCCCTTAATTTCCCCCCCTTGTAACGGGCCCCTTTCCTTGCAAAATATTAGCTTGTTTTATTGTTTTTAGGCTGGAGGCTTATCCGGCGCTTTTGGCGCAAGTATCATACCCCCCCTTCCCTTGGACAGCCTGGCAAAGACCGCTCGCTCTTCCTCCTTTTTTTTAAAAGGTCAATTACCCGACGCCACACTCGGTCCGCGTTGATGGTACTATCCTTCCCCCCTAAACAACGCGCACCAGAAACTGAGTTGAAAACCAACGCGCATTAGGTCCTCCTTTCTTCCCATTACTTTCCTTTTTCCAGCAAATATATACCGGATCTTTTTTTCCCGACGTCACGTTCACTCACCACGCCGATACCGGCCAACTGATTTCCTGTCATCCTCCCACGTCCTTTTCCTTGAGTCAACCACAATACGTTCCCCTTGCATTTTTCCTCGCTGGGGAGCTACGTTCTTACAACCTTTTCACGGCTGGAAATTTCATCTTTCGACCAATTCCCGTGTTGGTCCAATCGATGCCCCTGGAGAGTACGACCCAGGGCAGCGAGCTTGATTGGAATACGCCTCGTACAATATTGAGTTTGTAGAGGCTTCCCCTTTTCCAATCCCCTTTGTGACAATTCAAACGTGACCTGCCACAGACCCTGCTTTTAGACTCCTTTCCGGCAGTTTCCCGGTTCGTGCGCTTCTAATTGCTTTTTCATCCCTAACTTTTTCCAAAAGTCTTGCTGAATTAATCAGGTTTCCCCCCTTTTATTCCCTTGAAGCGTCCGTGGCGACCAGACATTGGCGCTTGGGTTTCATGAAACTTCTCCGAATACCTGCCAGCTTGTTTGTCGCCTTTGATTACAGGTACTGACGAACTTTGAATCCTTCCCCCATTCGTTACAAACCTCCCTATTGTGTTTTGCGACTTTCTACCTGGCCTTCTCTGCGGCAAAAAATTCCCCATTCTGAACTTCTTTCTGTTGTGGTCAAATTACGGAACAAACCCCCCGTCCTCTTTTTAGTGATTTGCATCCCATAAGCATGTGATCCATCCGCTCTTTTTCATTCTGTCCCTACCTCGTGAACTCCCATTACGGCGTACCTCACGGTCGGACAAACACCTATTTCCAGGCTGATTCTCCAACGGGTTGGGGCTTGCGCCCCTTCGCTTGATGATATGCTCCCAGATCCCCTCTAAAATTTTTCTCATACGATTGGGACTTGTTGAAACACAGACTATGGCCCTGACCGTTCGGTCCCTCACGGCAGACTGACATGGCCTCACCCAGTATCTTTTACGCACAACAATACGCTTTTTCTCTTTCCTTACAAAGTGATGTATTTCGCGCTGTTTGCTGACGTCCCGCATTTTTCTGATTGAACCGCTTCACTCATACTTTCGATCCCCCAAACTCAATTAAGTTGAATCATACAAGCTCGGTTGCCTTCGCTCTTCCCCTTTATAACCGAGGTTCAACTTCCCTTTGGGGTCCCCAAATTTTTTCAAATGGCATTTATTCATGTGTGCTTGATTGGTTGCTTGATCGCTCCCCCAGCCCATTAGTCGTTGTCCCCCTCTTATTCACTAATGATTCCATCCAGGTCCCTAATCGCTATTTCCTTCTAGAAGGATTTGGGGTTTATCGATTCCATTATGCCCTTGCCGCGCCGCCCTTAGATAGTGGCGATGTTCCTTTCCCTGATAGAAAAGTCGGAAGCTGATTGCGTCCTTCCTTCGCCGCGCTGTTATGTTGGCTTTCCTTCTCCTTCTCCCGTGTCGCGAGACGAGGCCTGCGACGTTCGACGTCGGCATCGGCCTGGCGTTGGCTGCCGGCGTTTTCGATCCTTGTTTCTCTATCATTATGAGAATCGATGCGTCGCTTGTTTTTCTCACAAACCCTCTTAAGTGAAAGCGTCTGCCCCAAGCGCGTCTTTTTGATCTTTTTATACCGAGAAATGTGACCTTTAGTCCTCCCCCCTCGAGCTGGCTCTTATAGGATCGCTTTCTCCCTCGTTCTTTCCAGGTTGCGAGGTAGGAGGCGGCTGGCCCCGTCTCGTCGCTGTCTATAGTCTTACATTCTTCGTGAGTGTGGCGGGCTGGACAACCCCTACTCTGCGGCGTTTGTTGCATCGGGGCAGGATGTGACAGATGACTCTCTTCCTTCCCTTATACCAGGGCACAGTTCCACCCGTGCCGCAGTCACGGCGCTTCTTTTCGGCTAGGTCATTTGGTATGTGATCGGACCCTGTCGCTGCGATACTCCTCCTCTCGGCCTAGCCTGTCGGCCGCTTCCCGTGTAGCTCCTGTTGCTACTTTTCGAGATGTGTGAAGTATCTCTGCATTCCTAGTCTTGTCCTAGTCAGTTTTTGATGCAATGCTTTTTTCTCCGATGATGGGACAATATTTTTGCTGCTCCCTCTTTCCGGGATCCTTGGCTTTTTACGCTTCTTC
>Ga0179591_1359554_pt1 | contig 10088 bp, 11 predicted proteins | sample CZOMad2_1_08_16f_FD_182891 | JGI IMG/M metagenome (GOLD analysis project Ga0179591, IMG submission 182891) | Vadose zone soil fungal communities from Angelo Coast Range Reserve, California, USA - CZOMad2_1_08_16fungal (PacBio error correction) | ecosystem: Environmental > Terrestrial > Soil >... | reverse complement strand
CTTTGCTGGCCAACAAAACCTCCCGAAACGGACCTTTCCCCCCACCCCCAACTTGCACCTGGCCGCGAAGGTTTCACTGGTAACACCACACGTCCCCCTTCGAACGCGGTGGACGCCTCCAAACCACCCTTTCCGCCTGCCGGTCCCCCCCCCCACAATGTCCTTAATCAAAATAGCTTCTAGGATTCAGCCCTCTGTTTATCGCTTTTTTTTTTTTTTTAGTCCGGACTTGTTCTTTTCCTCCAATAGTTCCGCGACGGGAACTCTTCTTGTCGGCAGAGAAGTCCTTTTTTTCCCACCCACGTTTTTTCTCCACGGCGATCCCCCGGAATTCTTCATGCAGATAATAGACCTCCTTCGCCGAAGATGTCGCTTTTTTTGCCTCTCTTCGGGATGGCCACCACGCACGACCCTCCTAGTTCTCTTGGGCGAATGTTTTTTTCAAGCAGGCGTGTGGGTGAGGAATTCCTATTTTCCCTTTCTCTGCCCCCGGTGGGTCGGCGTTCATCACCGGAAATTTTAGATCGGACCTTTCTTCTCCGTGAACATGGAAGGCTTCATTCCTTCTTCCCTCCGTACCACAATTGAGAGAGCGAGTCTTCCTTGGGCCGACGATCCATCTCTCTTTGAGTGGTCCCGAATTGACCGCTCCTTTTCCAGCGGGTGAATGAACAAGCGTTCGTTTTTTTTTTTCCCTCCCCTTGTCACACCCCTTGTTTTTTTGCTGACGGTTTTTGATGGGGTTGTGGCCGGAAGTGGCCCCCCCCTCGAGGTCGGAACGACAGTCCTGATGCTTGCTCTGCACTGTAATGATGATTGTGCTCTTGGTCCCTTCCGTGGGCGGGTTAGTAGGTGGGCTTTTTTTCCGGGACGATAATTCCTTTTTTTTTGCACTTCTTCCCGCTTTGATTATTTTTGTCGCTGGTCGGATATTTGCCAGCTTCTCCCCGGGCCTAGGTCCTTCGTCCCACGGTAAAATTTCATAAAAACTCCCCCCCCCCCCCAATGCCCACTCCTCTCTCTTCTCCTTTTCTGCGTGAGAGATTTTTATTTGGCATTGGGCTCTCATTAAATTTTACAGTGTCGATGTTTTTGGTTTTCTCCTTCGGTTAGAGCTGGCAAATATCCCCCTTTTTTCAAAATCTCCCCATCCAGGCTTTCCTCCCTTTAGTCTGTAATTATAGGCCCGGCGTCCCCTTCCACCGACTGAACCCGAATTCTTCCAAGAGCACAACAATCTTCTCCCCAGTGCCGCATTTTCACTTTTTTTGTTGTAAATGCTGAAAAGGTCCCCCCATCCAACACAGGAAGAAAGGCACCTCCCCAGTGTGTTTGTTTTCTTTCTCTGGCCGAGCCCCCCCTTTTCCCCCTTTCCCCCCTCCCCATTAGGGAACCAATCCCGAGGGTTGGTGTCCCTTCGCTTTCTGTCTCCCCTCTCGTGTTCCTCTTCCTCCCCCTGCACGTGCAACCTTGGCGTGGTCGGGACTTTTCCGGCGGCGCGATCGTTTCGGCGTGCCGGCTTCCGTGCTTTTTCGCGCCCCGGGCCGGTCCCGCCCACTTTCAGATTTAGGTGCGGGCACACTTCCCCTTGCGAAAAATCGTTGACTAAAACATTCGTTTCCCCCTCCTGCAACAGCTCGTTGACTTCCACACGCTCTTGTTTCTCTCCATCAAACAGGAAATGGCCTCGTACATCGGCGGCGAATTTGCCATCTTGTGATTCCTCCTGAAGTCTGGTAATAATCCCCTCTTTTTCAGTAACTCCCCCCTGTGTGATTCCCGTTCGCCGCCGACACCTTTTCCTTTCCGGCGCGGAACGAGGGTTCATCACAAGACGGCCACCACCCTTTCCCCATCGCTGACCCCTCAAGCCCGCTTTTTTTTTTCCTTGCCTGAGCCAAGCGAGGGGAGGGGTCCCCCCCCCCCCGGGAAAACACCCCCTCCCCAAAAAAGGGTTCCCGGGGACCCCCTCCCCCAAACCCCCCCCCCCCAAAAACCCCCAAAAAAAAACCCCCCCCCCCCAAAAAAACCCCCCCCCGGCCTTTTCCCCCTTTTGATTACATTCCCCCCCCCGCGGGCGCGCCTGTAAGTCTTTTCTTCGAATTGTGCGAGCTACTTGGGGAGGGTTTTTTACGGTTTCTCCGCGGCAGGTCCTCCACTGTTGGGGTTCTTCTTTCGGCTAATAGAAGTTTCTTTTTTGCGAACATATATATCATTTTTTGTTGTGGAGAGAGGTCCTCCTCTGGCCCCCAACCTGTTCTTTTCGAACCGAAGCGAACATCCTTTCTCCCAAAGTGGGGAGAAAGCCTAAAGGTTACGTAGCCAACTTTCCCAAACGAAAAAATAGAAGAAAACTTCCCCGGGGTGGACGACCCTACAGCAAGCGGCTAATTGCTACTTCAAAATTTTTTTTGCGCAGTATTCAGCTTCAGGGTTTAGCGATGGGACGATCGATGGTGGGGTGCTTGCAGGGGGCTAATGTTCCTTTTTTACAACATTATTGTAGGCGCTCTTCTCTCTGCTAATCAACACAGTTTATTACTCTTTCCCCACATTCCTTGGGAGTATACCTTTCCTCCCCGCGATCACATTGGCCCAACCCCCTTTATGTTTGATTGGGCGATGTGCTTTTCCTCGTGTGGTCCCCCCTGTTCCAATCTCCCATTACCCTTTTCTTTCCGTTTTGCCAAAGCGATTTCGCAGCGGCGTTTTTTTCTCCCCTCGAAAGTGGGAGATTGAATTAAGCCTCTTTTCCCATGCGTTTAAGATCACAGGAATTTCTTCTACGATAGCGCCGCCTTCGTTACCTTCCCCTCCCACGTCCCCCTTTTCGTAACATCGAAGAAAGTACACAATCGGAAGGAAGAGGAACACTCATTCCCCCTCCATTGGCAGAAGATCCCTCCCCTTTTTTCGCAACGACTTCCGACTGTAAAAGGGTTCCCCAAAGAGTTCGTGGCTCAGGCCATCCTTTTTATCAACAAAACACGTTTGTCTTTTTCGTGCTCTTTTTGATCCTGGTCAGCAATTTACACTTCGGAAACGACAGCACGAAATTGCCTTTTTTTTTTTTCCGGGGCAATGTAATGAGATTTGCTTGGAGGATTTTTTTCTTGGGCGCCGGCATGCCGGGCCGATAATTACAGATACACTTCCCCCTCGTCCCTCGATTTGAGCTATTTTGATTTTCTCTGTCGGATATTTGCCCGCTCTCCTTGGCCTTCCCCACCTAACTTTTTTTCCTTTCATAAAAAGCGCTCTCCCTAAAGATCTCTCTCATTTTACTCTTTGTGAGAGATTTTCCCGATCGGATCCCCTTCCATGACCTTTCTCTGCCCGAGCACACGTCGCGTTCGGTAGGCGGTTAGTTTCCCCAGCGACGCCAAAAGATCAGTCCCCTCTAAATCGAGGGACGACTGCAATTTCTTTCTTTTTTCCTCTCTCGGCTGGCTATCCACCCCTCCTAACAGCCTCTTTCGTTACAAGAGAAAAATCCTTTTCTCACAGTGACAGCAGCACGGCACCCCTCGAGTTTTTTTCCATTCTTTTCTGATTGCCCCCTTCCCCACCGTCAGCACGAGCCCAGAAATTTTTTTTTTTTGTTGTTGAGAACGGGATTTCCCCCCTTCCACTATTTGTTAACCCGATTTACCTTCACCACCCCCCCCCCCTCCTTGAAATATCCGTTGATCGTCGGCTTAAATTCTTCGGGTCATATTCCTTTTTCCCTTGGCGTGGGCGGGAATCAAGAAGAAGCCTTTTTCGCTCTTTCCCCCCCCCGCGTGGTCCCCTTCTCTTAAACGGCATGGTGCTTCTTCTTTGGCTTAAAATTCATCGCCCCTTCCGCACCCAAAACGCCCGTGCTTCTCAAACCCTTCGCCCCTACCCGCCGTTGAACATGGCGGGCCCCAAACGATATTGCCATTCCCACCTGCAAACAGGAATGGCATCGCGACCTTTTCTTCTTTTTTCTTTATTTTCTTCCCCCCTTCCAATAATCCAAGGAATTTAAGTAATAAACGGTGTTTTTCTTTTCACCCTTCGCGCCGTGTAGCCTAACCTTCCCCGGGGTCTGTCCCCCTGCCCATCACAATTACTTCCCCACCAGCGCATCGACCCCCCAACGAGCCAGAGAAACGTTCCCTCCACCCCCCTCTTTTTAAGTTTCCCCCTTAGCAATAGCCGGCAGCGGTTCCCCCTGGGTTTAGTTTTAAATTTCTGCTACTTGTGGCTTTCCCCTTTTCGCGGTAATGGAGGTCGACCACTTGTTTTTGTATGTTCTTTATTCGAGTTTCTGTTCTGCCCTTCTCTTTCCCCTCCCTTTTTCCTAGAGTCGCCCGCTCTTCACCAGAAAGGATTAGCCGACTCCCCCTTTTTCCCACGCCAATCACCCTTGTGTCTCTTCGCTCCTTCCCGTTAGCAATGGACTGGTCCCCCCCCGTAGGCCGAACAATTCGTCCCTGATGGACTCTCTTAATCTCCTCCGCTCCGTCCCCAATGTCCGTAATCAAAATAGCTCTTTCCCGGTCGCGGAATAGTGCCTTTCGCTGGGTGTTGGCGCTGGTTTTGTCATTGTTCTTTTTTTGTTCGGGAACGGGTTAGGCCCCCCTTGTCGGGTTCTGCATTCTCTACTCAACACCGTTTTCTTGACCCCTGGTCCTCCCGATACAAAGATGGCAAATTTTTCGCGAGTGCCAGTCCGTGTGCTTTTTATGGGGCAATATCGTGTGGTCCATTTTTCCTTTTTGCTTGTTTCCGAATGTTTTAAGCAAAGCTATTTTCGCAGCTTCGTTTTTTTACGGCCGGCGATGAATTTAGAGCCGTTTTTTCGGGGCGAAAAAGCACTTCTTTTTCCTCGGACTTCCCCCCGACCGGCCTCCTTCTTCTTCTTGATTTCCGACCAAGCCAGGTTCCCCCTGGCGAGAAGGAAGAGGAACTCCCTTGGCCGACGATCAAGCGAAGTGACCTTTTCTTTTTCCTGGATTCCTTGACAGCGCACCGACTTTTTTTTGGACCAAGATGTCCTTTTTCCCTTCGTGAAATCACCCCCCCCCAACACGTTTGTCGGACACGTGCTTGTTGATGGTGGTTGTGGAACGGAATTTCCCTCCCCTGATGTTCCTGCCCCCCCCCTCAGTGATTCCGGGCCCACTGTAATGAAGATTGTGTGTGGGAGGCGGGTTAGGTCGCCGGACATTTGATTTCTCCGGTTCCTCTCCTCTACACGGGCTCTTTTGCATTCGTCATCGATTTTTCCTTTCTCTTTACGTGTTGGTTTCCTGCTTGGTCCCCCGAACGACGTGGCTAGGGCTTACTCCCCACTGTTTAAAATTTCATAAAAAGCTTCGGCCCCAATGCAAAAAGAAAAGATCTCTCTCTTTTTTTTTGCGATGCTTGCACTCTCTTTTCTCTTTTATGAAATTTTACAGTGGTCGATGTTTTCCCCCGTCGGTCGGTAGGAGGTTAAGCTGGTCCCCCCCCAACGATCAGGCCGGGATTTCAAATTATCTCTTCAAGCCTTCTCAAGCCCTGTTCTTCGGCGCCGAAAAGCAAACTTTTTCCCTAAAACGCATCCAAGCGCTCCCATAATAAGGAAAGTGAAAAGGCGTCTCTCCCGGAAATTTCTTTTTTGGCTTCAACGCTGAAAAGGAGGAAAAGGAAGGCCCCCTTCGCAAAGAGGAAAGAAAAGGGGCCTTTTCGAAAGGGGAGGGAAAGAAGAGGATCCCTCACCAGAAGGGTTGGGTTTTTGGTTTGTTTTTTTTCTCGTACCAATTCTTCCAGCGGTGGCCTCGACCACAGTCTGAAATGGCGTGTAGCCCTAGTAATATACGACAGTTCTTGAAAATTGGAGTGGTAGGCGAATCAATTTCCCCCCCTCTTCGGTCCTTCCTCTTTCCTTAAGCTCTAATCTTCTTGTAGAAGAAGACAACGTGGGAAGGCTTCTCCCCGGGGAGGGAAAAGGAAGAAAAAAAAACTTCTTCTTCCCCAACTTTTTTAAAAAAGGAGAAAAAGTATATTTGTCCTCCTTTCCCCCTCTCTCACTCCCGTCACATTCTACTTTCCCCCACCCCCCCCCCTTCCCATCCCCTAGCTCCACTTTCACCTTCTTCCCCCTACTCTTCTCCACTCCACCCTCCCCTCATCTCCTCCCCTCCCCCCCCTCTTTCGTCACTATTCCCCACTACTCCTCCCCCCTCACCCACCCCATCTTTCTCCGCCTCCCGCCTCCCTTAATGCCTCCCTATTAATCCCCCACTTCCTATCACCCTTTTCTACTTGTGTACGTTTGTTCCACCTTTAAATTCCATTCATTACTTGCATCCGTTATACGTCCTCCTTTCCCCCCCCTCCATCTTCCTTGCCCAATCGTTCCTTTTCTCACACTCCTCTTCCCTTTCTTCTTTCCCCCCTCACTCCCCGTCTTGCCCCTCACCCCACTTCATCCCTCACTTCCTTTTATCCTTCCTTTCCCTCCCCCCTCGGAATGCAAAATTCCCCGTTGCCGACCACTCTGCCAGCACATCCACCACTCTCAATCGGCGGCGACCTCTGGTTTTCTCCCCTTCTTTGCTCTTCATCCCCCAAGGAATGTTTTCAATCGGCCTCCCCCAACGGTGTTGAGAAGCATCTCCTTCGCGCCGACCCTTTCCTACCCCTCCCGGTTTCTTTTTACCGATTTATTCTCCCCACAGTACGGCAAAAAAAGACCTCGCACATCGATAAACCCCTCTGTTTTCCTCCCGCCATCCCCCTCGATTAGCAATTAGCAATTTCTTTTGTGCTGTAAGTAGGTTATTCCCCGGTCGAATTGTGTGGCTTTTGACCATTCTTTTCGCGGCAGGTTTCCCCTTGTTTTTGATGGAGGGGGTCGTGATTTTTTAATAGCAGTTTACGCGTGTTGGCCAGCGATTGTTCCCCTCCTCCCTCCCTTTTTTGAGCATCCTTTCCCCCAACAAACCGAACTGCTATTATTCTGGACACCAGACATCAACCCTTCGCAAACCTGCAGAGAAGAACACTCCCACGCCCCCCCTGCGAACAAGTCTGAACTTTTTGGACGACCTTGTGTTTTTTCCTCCTTTTCAGGGCTCCGGCTAATTGCTAATCGCTTAAATAACCCTTCGGCAGTAGTCGGTCCCTTTTCTGTAGGTTATCGATGGTTTGCGGTTTGTTTGATGGGCGGTGTTTCCCCCCCCTGGAAACGGGTTAGGATAAAAATTACCTGTTTGGGCCGGCGCGATTGCTACCTTTTCCCCACCGTCTCCCATTTTTCCTATTACCAGGAATCTTTTCTCTTCCCAAAAGATGGACAAAATTCGCCTATTGCCATTCTGTTGATTGGTCTTCCTGTTCCATTATTTTTACGCCCAGACATGTTCAACGAGCTGGTTTTGGGCGATTTTTAAGCACAGTCCTTTTTCAAGTGGTCCCCCTCCCTTGTCACCTTTTCCCCCTTTTTAAAGATCACCGGAAGTTAGATGACCTTTCCTAAGGCTTTCTTCTTGATCCCGACCACGTCCCATTTTTTTTTCCCCGCTAGGACCCTTCCCCGACTCCGTCGTTCCCCGCCGAAGTGACGCAGTGTTATTTTTTTCCCGAATGACAGAGACCGTTCCCTTTGGGCTCAGGCCATCGAGCGATGCGTGTCTCCCTCACCTTTGTTTTTCCGTGCTGACGAGTTTAATGATACTGTTTTCTGTCGGAAACGACGAACGCAACCTGCAGGTCCACTGCTGATTGCTTTTCCCTAGGCTCTCCGGAATTTGCTTGTCGGTTTTTTCCCATAATTACAGACTGACACGGGTTTCGCAATTTCCCCCTTGATTTCCTTTTTGCGTCGCTCGGTCGGAATTTCCGTGGGCTAGGGGCCCTCCCCATCGAACTGTAAAATTTCATAAAAGAGCGATTTCCTCCCCCCCTAAACGATTCTCTTTAATCCCCCTCTTTTTTTCTTTATTTGCATTGGGCGCGGACTTTCTTTTACAGTGTCGATGTTTTTAGGGTAGAGGTCCTTCTTTCGGTTAGAGATGGCAAATATCCGTCCCCCCTATCATTCCAAACTACTCTCCCCCCCTCCAAGAAGGCGACCGACAAGGCGTTTTTCCCGGCGCCGACCCCCTTCACCGACTAACCCGACTACCTCCTTCTGCACACTCATCTCTCCCGGCGGTTCACGGACAATTTCGTGTCCCCTCGTTGTAAATGATGAAAAGGGCTCCCCCCCACAATCAACACCGTCAGCACGTCTTTTTTTGGGCTCAACTTTCTCTCACGGTGATTTTCACGAATCGGCTCCTTTCCCGCTTTACCAAGTCGGGGAGGGTTCCCTTTCCCCTAACACGGCCCCTTCCCCCCCCCCAGGTCGTGGTCCCCCTCTTCCGTCTCGCCGGCCTTTCCCTTCCCCCCTGGCGTGGTGGGAATCAGAAAAGTCTTCCTTCCCCCTCGTTCGGCGTGCCGGTCGATCTTACCCTCTCGCTTCCCTTGGTCCCTCCCCCTTTCTGTTCGGTGCGGGCCACTTCCGCACCCCCCCTCAAATCGCTTTGAAAATTACCCCCCCCAGGAGACCTCTCCTGAAAAGCTCCTCAACAACGATATTCCATTCTCGCCCTTCCCACCAGGAATGGCAATCGTCTTCTTTGTGATCGCTGCGATGGATCGGCTGGAATGCACTCCCTCCGGAATGTTTTAAAACCTTTTTTTGTTGATAGCAGATCGAGCCGTCCCCACTACTTTTGTCCCCCCCGTTCCGGCGCGGAACGATTTATCTCCCCTTTACGGCACACCACAGCGACCCTCAAAACAGTAAGCCTTTTTCTACTGCGCCCAATCTCTTCCCTCTTTAGACAAATTTTTTTTGAGGCTGAGTAAGTTCTCCAGGTCGTAAACAAGAGTTCGTTTTTGTTCCCCCCCAGCTTTCGGCAGGTTTCGCGAATGCTCCGTTTTGATTGGTGCGGGTGTCAGATGTTCGTTCCTCGAAGTTGCGTTTGTTGGCCTCCCTCTTCTCTTCTTACTCCTCCTCTTGATCGCCCGACCTCGCTGGCCCCCCTCTCCGACGAAACGAAGCAGACCCTCCCCAAACAAGTGGTGCGACCTTCATTTTTCTCCTCCTAACTCTAACCCGTTTTTCCCACAAACGCAAAAGTTTTCAACGCTTTCTCCCCCTTGAAAAAATTAAAACCGACTTCCCGTGTCCGGTTCTATTACACCTTTTAGAAGGATTCTCCCTTTTCTTACGGGTTTATCGATGGCGGGGATTTTTCGGTATTTCGTATTGATTTTTTTCTTCCCCCTCGTTCCGCGACGGGAAATTTCTTGCGAAGGGTGGCCGGCTCAGATCTTCCTTAAACCGGCCCTCTCTTTCCCGTCATTCTTTTTGCCTTTCTCCCCCAGATGGCAAATTCCGCCCTTTTCGCGATTGCCATTAATGTTTTTTCGAGAATGGGGCAGATTTCCCCCGCCCTCCTTTCGCTGTGCATTCCGGAGTTCTCCTTGCCGCGATTTTCGAAGAGGCTTTTTTCCCCCGCACCGAACATCTTCCCCCGGTTTCGGAGAACAGGCAAATGCCGTTTACCTCTTTTTCCGGCACGCCGAACCTCCCCTTCCTTCCCCATGGAGGATTCTTATTGATCCCGACCTTCCCCTTTTTACGTACCCAATTGCGTCCCTGAAGAAGTTCGCGACACTCCCCCCCCCCCGCAGAAGTGACCTCCGCGGGAGTGGATTCCCGAAATTTTCCGGACTTTTGTCCCCGGACCAAGTTTTCCTTTTTTTTTCGTGAATCAACCTTTCGGCCCCGTGCAAATTGTCTTCGTTGAGTGTGGTTGTGCCGGATCCTTTTCCGCCATTTACCACCTCTATTCGCACGAAATTGCCGTGATGCGGTCCTTCCCCTGTCATGATGAATTGGGATCTTTCTTTTCTTCGGGTTAGTCGGTTGGCCGCCCTTCTTCCGGCCCTTCACACGGGCGTGTCGTCGCCTTCTGCCCCCCCGCTCCGGGCTCGTCGAGGGTCGATATTTTCCCATCCCCGTGGTAGGGTCCCCCTACACTGTAAAATTTCATAAAAAGTCCCCCTTCCCCAAATAAAAG
>Ga0179591_1333374_pt1 | contig 10088 bp, 11 predicted proteins | sample CZOMad2_1_08_16f_FD_182891 | JGI IMG/M metagenome (GOLD analysis project Ga0179591, IMG submission 182891) | Vadose zone soil fungal communities from Angelo Coast Range Reserve, California, USA - CZOMad2_1_08_16fungal (PacBio error correction) | ecosystem: Environmental > Terrestrial > Soil >... | reverse complement strand
TCCTTGCCCTTCTTTTTCGCCCCCCTCCCCCTTGCCATTGCCGACGGGTCGTTTCCTTCATTGACGGGAATGTGGAAGGTTGATCCTGTCGTGGCCGTCGCCTCCGGACCTGGCGTCGTTTTTCATTAGCCGTTTCTTAGTTGGTTTCCGTCCTCCCAGTGGAATCACACACCCCCCCCCCCCCCCCCCCCCTTGCGGTTTTCCTCCCGGCTTTTTTTCCTCCCGTCGCCGTTACAAAACTGGACGCCCTGCTGCTCTCTCGGTTCCCGCGCTCCGGACTCGGTGTTGTTACCTTGCGTCATTCTGTTGTGTAGTTGCATCTTCGACTGAGTCGGCTTGCTCCGCCCTTCCTTCCGCAATCCCAATACCCCCCAGTTCCCTTTCGCAATTTGCCTGAGCTATTCGTTTCCCGGCGACTACGAGGAAATCATCGGCCCTCGCCTTACATTCCCCTTCTGATTCGTTCGTTTTCCAGGACCTCTGACCCTCTCCCGACTCCTAGCGTTGCCGTTGCGCTTGACGCCCGCCTCTTGGTGTGCTCCACGATTTTCTCGCGCTCCACCTTCGACCCACTGAAGTCCCCGCCCGTGATCGTTTTCGGTGCCGTCGTCGATCCTCTCTACGTCTGGTTTTCTCTTCGGCTGTCTAGAAGAGTAGTCCCTGCGCCGTTCAGGCGATTCCCAGCGAATCCGCGTGTCCGGGACCCCCTGTCAGCGCCTCCTTTTCGTGGCCGAAGCTTCGTATGTAGTCTTGCCCTTTCTGCCGGCGAACCGATATGTGGGCTCGGGCGTTCTTTGCCTGTCGTAGTCGACTGTCTGCCGTCTGTCAGTGTCGCCTTGTATACCTTGTTGCAGTTCTCGTCTCTCTCACGCAGCCTAGCGCCGTTTTTGCTTTTATATGTTCTGTCACGTGTAGTGCCGTAGAGATTGTGTTTTGAAGTTTTTGGCACCTCTGTGTGAGTGTTCTCCTCCTCTTCCCCCCATGAAGGATGTCTTCGCCGCAGCCTCCGTCTTGTCGTGAGTAGAAGTCCCTTGTCGTGTGCCTCAAAGGTTTACGTCGTTCGGTTCCCCCCTTTCTTGTCACCGAGTCTTTTGCCGTAGCTCTTTTCTGTTTTTTCCCTCCATGCTTCTCCGCGCCGGCTCCGCGTCTCTCTCCTTTTTTCCGCAGAAGTTGACGGCCACGCTTTAGCCCTTTGCCGCCTGAGAGGGTTTTTCTTTAAAAAGCGGGCGACCGCAATTGTTTTGCCGCGACTCGTGAGTAGCCTTGTTTCTCTCTCTTTAGGCCTGGCTGGCTCGAAGAAGATTCTTCGCTGCAAGTCGCGTTGACGGTGGCATGGCTCAACCGCACAAGATCCTCTCCGGCGCCGGTATGACAGAGAGTTCCTCCTTTGCTGTTTCCCTCAGTTTCGTTCCCTCGTCACCGAGCTGATTGTCTTCCTCTCGAGACCCGGGCATCGTAAATCGTGTTTAGTAGCCTTCCCCGTCGATGAGGCTGTTTTTTTTTTCCATCGAATTCGCCTTTGCCGCCTTGGTGTCTTCCCCACCCTCCTGTAGATCGTGTAGCGTCCTTGTCCGCCTCTGTAGACCCGGTCCGGGCTCCGCGAGTTCGAATCGTTTCCCCATTCGGATGTCGGACAGTTCGGTTCCCCACCTTTGGTGATTTGTTTGTCCGGGCTCAGTCAATTAGTCATCCTCCCCGTAGGGTGACGCTTTGGTTCAAGATACTTCCAAGCCTCCCCGGCCTGTTCTTTAACCCAAAAAAAGGTTTTCTTTGGGAAAGTTTCCTAGCGGAGGTGTCTGGTAATAAACTTCGGTGGGGTTTCTTCTTTCAGAGGGGTGTGGTTTGGTTTTGGGCGGTGTGGTGGGCTGGTGGCTTTGGCGTTGTGTTTTGTTTTTTTTTTGTTTTTTGTTTTCTTTTTTTTTTTTTAATTTTTTTTAGCACGAATCCTTCATGCTGCTGTTTTGTTTCTGTGACTTTTGTTACAAGCGTGCAGCCCAACCTCGATTACTCAGCAACTAGCCTTCGTAGTTAAACACAGTCCCACGATGTCATTATGCGTCGCCCTTTTCTCCCCTTTTTTTTTTTTTCTCCCTCTTAATCCCTCCGTTTTTGTTGTTCCTCCTTGTATCCAGTTAATTCTCTGGCTCATGACAATCTTTTTTGACTACCGCTGCGCGAACTTCCTTTTTTCCGACAGAGTCTTTTTTTTTTTTGTACGCACAATCCCGGCTTTCCCAACCAAGTCCTTGACGTCCAAACCCTCTCGCGTGCCGCCTCTTCCTTTATTTCCTTGAAAAATGCACGCGCTCCCCGTCTCCGTCCTGAAAGAACGTGTAGTCTTGTCCCAATATTTTCTTTCTCGTGCACTGCCGACAATTCGCCACCTGAATTTGCCGCGAGCCCTGAAAACCCGGCACGATTTCTTCCCGTACCCGTCCAGTCGCTATCGTGTCAAAACCTCTTCGATCGTCGACCGGACCAGGTTTCGTACGGCCGCCGACCCTCCCTTTAACGATATAAGCGCCCCGGTGCAGAAGGACACTGCCTTCCTTCGGAAAGGAGCCGTAAGATTCGATCATCAACCGCAATACCATCCTCTCTCTGTATTAGTTTGGGGTTGGCGGACGTTGAAATGATTACCCAGGAGTCGCGCGCGTCACCATAGAGTTCTCCGGCCAACTCCCAGAGTACCAACGAGAGGTTTCCGGGACCCACAATGTCTGGACTCTCTTTTTTTGGTTGTTTGGAATGTCCCCCCGTCAAAGCAGGCACGGGCCTCTTCTTCCCTTCAGAGCCGCCATGCCTGCCCAATCTCGACGAATCGGCGTCCCCCGGATGGCAAAGTTCCTTGCGTCGGTCCCGCCTTTCCCCCACACCATATTCGGTCCCCCGACGACTCCCGTTCCGTCAAGTCCGCTTCAACCCTTGCTCTCAGGGCCCGCAAACGACACTCTTTCTTCTACCTTGACTCATCCTCCTACTTCTTCTCCCGGAAAAGACTACTTTTAACTGGGACGTGGAATGGCCACTCGGTCCCTTTTTGATTTCGGGCAACTCCCGGTACTCTCTTCAAGTCCGGCCTTCTTTATTCTCTGCCGGAGGGACTTGGACCCCCCTCCCGTCATCGGATCTCCCCTTCTTTCACCTTCCCCGCGGGGCACCTGCACTACAGCGGCAGTCTACGGCAAACGTCAAGCAGCAGCATCTCCTTTCCACCACACCGGGAGCGTAATGAAGCAGATTTTTCGCTCTTCCCCCTTGCAACGACTAGTCTTCTACAACTTTCCGCCCTGACCGTTTAAATGTAGATGCTTCTACTTTCCCCCTACCCTCCTCGGTCATCCCCTCCTCCCGGCTCCCCCTTTTGCCACGCTTTTTTTTGCCCCCTGGCGTTGCGCCCACTTCGATGTGCAACGAACCCCCGCAGCACGGCTCTGCCGTCCTCTTTTTTTAGGGGCTTCTCTGGCTCGTTCAGGCGTCGAGGAAAGCTCCCTCTTCCGGCCAGCCCCTTCGAGCAGTTCCCCATTCAGCGGAGGCCGGTCAAGGCGTCCCGACCCGCTCCTTTGCTTGTTTACCCTTTTTTCGAACCATGGCACTGTTTGCTCGTAACCATCGTGGTCTCTGCCACACCCCACGCGGAGGTTATTTCCTGGCTCTCCGTGCTGATAGAGATCGCACGCGGTTCATCGTTGATGAACACGACACGTTTCTCTGCCGTCGAGGGCGTTTTTGGTGTGCTTTTCTTCTGCGGTGCGGCAACGACTCGCCTCCTTCCGTCCCTGGCGGCACCCTCACTTAGTTGCCGCAGTCTATTCCCGGTTCTCTCCCTTCCCTTTTTTTCCGCTTTCACGGGACACCTCTTGGGGCTTCCCCCCCTCCCCCGAGGTCTGCTTTTTCCGAATACTGTCCGGCGGCGCGGTCCAGCGTTGTACGGCGAAGCGGTTGAACGAATTGTCGCGAAAGGCATTCGGGCGGCGGCAACTGCCAACTGTTTCTTTCTCCAGGACCAACTACGGCCCTTTCTTTGGAGAAGGCAAGACATGTAATTTCTCACCCTTTCACGACCCCCTTCAAGGGAGAGTGACGTAAGATCGTCTGACCCGTTTCCACGGCGAGCCTGGAACGGATAGATTCTCCTCTACGTTGTTGTTGTTTTATCTAAGGAGTCGTTCCCTTGTCATCGCCATTGCCGCTACTGAGTTTGTCGTCGCAGCCTTTTCTTCACAGGCTTAGTTTTTTCCCAAGACGTTTGAGAAGTGTTGCAGGGTACCGTAAGAAATGGCCTTGCATCTCCTCTCCTCACTTTTTGTTGTCCGCGCCAGGGAATCGTGCCTTTCTTGACCGTTCTAAGTTTTCTTTCCTCGCGCGACCGAGTCGTTTCCCTCTCCCGCTTGACAGGTGTAGTTAAGGCAGGCAAAGGTCTCTTGTTCCGCTAGGTAGTCTCCCCTGCTCCCTCCTTGACCAGATCCACAACACAGGATGTGTTCCGCCCCTTTTTTTTTCTAGTCAGTGTCTCCGCCTAGGAAAGGAGCAATCGCCCGTCGACGGCCCTTTAGTGTAGTTTCAAAGGACGATTGACGCTTTCCTTCCCGATATCTTCCCTCCCAGCGGGCCTGGCACGCAATTAGTGTGTTGCTCCCTTGTTTTATCCGAAAGCCCCTTGCTGTATACCCCCCTCTCCTTCACTCCCTTCTCCGTGTCGGGCTCGTCTCTTGAAGTCGTTGTTTTTGCCGCGCTGTGGTCCTCGTCGATCCTCTATTCGTTGCAGACCACGGCGATAGCCAGCGTTTCGTTTCTCCGTCATAGCCCGGCATCGGTTCTCCTAAGGCCCGTCATTTGCCGATCCCTCGAGTTTAGTCGGGCCCCCAGATGCGCCTTTCCGGCTCGTTGATGTATCTCGCTGTCGTTTCCTTAGTTCCTTATTTTTCTCGGTAAGGTGTCTCCTTGTAGACCAGAGTTGCCGTTTTCCCCGTTGCGTTCTGCTTAAGCTGCGCGTAGGTTCCTTTTTTTTTCCCCTTCCCCGAATGTATTTCCCTCCTCCGTAGGGTGGCTGTTTGACCAGATGGACCGTTTAGATTTTTCTGAAGTAGTGGATTCTTCTCCTCCTCCCAGGTCAAGGTCGTTTTCCCCTTTGTGACTTCGAACGAGGAGTCAAAGTTTCTTACGCGCCATGCTTGATTCTTGAGGGTCACCCTTCTTGAGTCCCCGAATGCCCGCGTCGTATGATGGCCCCGCTCCTTTCTTTTAGAGAGATCGATCTTTTCCGCTGTTTTGCCCTAAGTTGAAGGAACTCGTTTTTATGTCCGACCCGACGCTTTTTGTAGGAAAGTCCGAACGCATGTAGTGACGGACGATTTCCCGCGTCGTCGGACTGCCCTTCCTGGATTGTGAAATTTCTACTGACTTGATTTTTGCTTTTCAATGGAAGTTCCCCCCCCCGAGAACGCTGCCCCCTATCCTTCTCCGAGTGTTCAACCCTGCGTCTCGCCCGTGCTCCCCCCTTCAGATCGTTGGCCGTCCTAGATTATGGTGATACTTTGCCGTGAAGGAAGCCTTTTGCATTTTAACTTGTTGCTGCACCCCCTTCGATCTCTGCTTTGTCGTGCTGTTGATTTAGATCGTCGCCGTTGCCGCCGACACTTTTCGACAAACTTTCTATCTTGTCTCTTCGTTGGTCCGACCCCTTCCCTTGTCCGGTTCTCCCTCCGATCATCGTTTTTCGATCGCGATGTAGGTCCAGTTTTTTTTTTTCCCATATTTTGCAGGTGATTCCTTTCGCTTCCCCTTTTTCTTCCTGCTTCCTTGTTCTTTTGGAGCTGGTAAAGTTCTTCTGTTTGCCCCCGGAACTTGTCAGATGACCTCTCTTTATGCGCTAGGTGAAGGAATAACCCCCCCCCGTGTCATTCTCGGCAGAGATGTTTTTTTGAATCGGACTTTGACCCTGAAACCGCCTCTGTCCCCGCACGTCACCTAGATCGGCCCCGGCCCCGAAAATGACCACGATGGTATGAGCTTTAGTTTGTGTGTTTTTTAGGCGGTGGGGGGGGGGGTTGTTTGGGTTTTGGGTTGGTTTTTTTGGGGTGGGTTTTGGAGGTTTGTTTTGTGGGGGGTGCGGTGTTTGGCCTTTCTTTCTATGTAATAATAATGTTGTTGGTGCGCGAAGTCCACCAGTGCTCAGACATTCTTTGTGACCCCTTTCTTTTTGATTCGCTGCTCGAAATTTTTCTCGTTGCTACCTGGAAGTCGTTTTTTTGAGCAGCACACCCTCTTAAACGTCCCTCTCCGCCAACCCCTCCCTGCGTTTTTTTTTTTTTTAGTGTTTATTTTATTCCTGAACCAGCCAAGCCGCTCTCTTGCTTCGGCACAGAACGTGCAGTTATTTCTCACAAATTCGAGTCGCCTTTCCTGGCCAGTAAGGCCCTAGAGCCTTACCTTGAATGATTTCCTGTCCTTCCCCCTTTCCCCGTCCCTGCCCCTCCACACCCCTCCCCCCGACGATCGTCGTCTAAGCTTTCCAGGGGCTCTAGGCCTGTACTATCTCCCGCGGCTTTACCCCGTGCCGTAGGCTTGCCTCCCTCCTCGATCCCTTTCCCCATCAAGACAAAGCCTCTGCCTCTTTTGGCGCGGCTCCCCCCCACGAGTACCCTTGCCCCTATGAGTTCGCCCCTCATTTTGTCGGGCGGACGGCACTTCACTCGTCCCGCTCACGGCAGCTTTCATCAACCTCGGCTTCGCGATTGACGAGCTCCTTGATCGGGTTCTTGCCTTCCCCCGAGCAGCTAACGACCTTTTTCTCATCCCAAGACATGCCCCCGATCAACTCGATTTCTCTTGCGAATCCCCCTCGGCTGGCCCCGCCCCTGTGCTTAGCTGGTTTCCTAAACCATCGGAGACCTTCTCCTACTTTTCGTTTTCGTCACTTCCCTTCAGCGGTCAACCCCATGATCGTTTTTTCCCCAACCCCGGATTTCCTCGTTGCCCCCCCCTTTCCCCTCCCCCGTCGGGGCCGGAACGACGGCGTGATGCCCCCTAATGTAGACCTTTGCTGGGCCCGCCCCCCCTTCACTCCCTCTCGCCCCCCGGAGACAGTGACCTGCGGATCCCTGACCCTGTATAGACAACTCTTCCCTTCTGCTGGCACCCACGGCCACCCAGCGGCTGGCGACTTCAAGCACTTTCCTCCTTTTCGCGTCAACCCAACGGGCGAGTACCGACTCGTTTCCTCCTCCCCCGGGCCTCCCGACTCGTTTAACGGCTCCCCTGTGTCGCTTCCCTCGTCTCCCGGCCCGATGCTTTCTCGATCATAAAAACAGTAAGAGCTCCTCACGCATATCGGAACGGCTTCAGGGGTTGGTAACCGACTGCTCCCGTCCAAACGACGTATTACGCAACGGCCTCTAATTATCTCTTATTGCGGACTTTTTTTTTAAGTAAGGCGGTGTAACCTTGACCCCGTGTTAGTCAACTACGCTTCGACCCCCCCCTCCCCCTGATTCCACCGTCAAAGACATTCTAGTCTTCCCGTTCCCCGACCCCCCGCTCGTTTTGCTGGGAATTTCTTTCTTTCCCGCCCGGTTGCGCGACTCGTGTTCCCGTCCACACTGCGGGCTAGGCCTTGCTCCTCCGACAACGCTTTCCCTATATCGAGCTCCAGACCGGCCCGTCCCCTGAAACGACACGTTTATCAGCGGCTGAGGGAGAGGGTGATGCTTTCATTTCCGTCTCTCAACTCTCTCTCTTCTCGCATGTCGAGACCCGCTCACTGGTGGTAGTTCCTTTATGAGTAAAGGTCGGGCTGCATGTTTTTCTCCCCTTTTTTCCGCACCCCCCCTTTCACGGAAGCCATCACCGATTCCTTTGTGCCGAGGTCCCGAAGTTCGGCTTGGCCCCCTCCCCTTGTAAGGCGGCGTTTGAACGACAGATCGGACTGGCCTGGCACCTATTCCCGGTTTCCCCCCCTTGACCTCCCTGTTATCGTCCTTCCGACGGAAAAGACCACCTGGCTTCGCGACACCACCGCTTCCCCCCCTTCCACCGACTGTATTAAGCGGCTCGACCTCGACTTCCCCGGCCAGTCCGATGGCCAATGGGCGGCGACGCCTGGTTTCAAAGACCCCTCTTTTCCTCATAATACTGTTTTGGAATCTCGTGCTTCGTGCCGTTCACTGTCACACGTTCGAGGTGTCGTCCCCTTTTCTTTCAGTTAGTTGATAGTGAGTCATTTCTTTGCGCGTGCCCGCAAAGGGCGTCGTTTTTCGCCTCCTTGAAAGTCGTACTTTGCCGCCGCCCCATTTGTGTTTCCTCCCTTCGGAGGTTTTCGCTTTTTTAGCCCCGTACAACTGGTCGTTTCCCGCTTCCATCTGCTGCCAGAGCAGATCTTTTTCTTTTTCCCGGCGCCGAAAATGAGGGTGTCTTCCCGCTGCAGCGACACAGGCTTCTTTCCCCCCCCGCAGCCTCCTGTCAGCGCCCCTAAAAAATTGATTTCTTGTCTCTAATTGCCGACTTTTGAGGTTAGTCGTCCCAGCCTGAAAGAATAGAACTAGCCCTTCGACATCCAGCTGATCGTGTAGTGCCCCCTTTACTTTATGACAGATTAGATCGTTATCAGAGGGTTTTTTCGTTCCTCAAGATACTAGCCCGCGTGGGCTAAAAGATGGAGCGCTCCCGCACCCTTGTGTATTAGACCAGTCTCCCTCCCCCGAGAGGTTTACAAGTCTTCGATTCCTTTTTCGTTTTGCCGAAGAGCTGATGGTGTCTTGTTCTTCTTCCTTTCGCAAGCTGGTCCGTCGATCAGTAATCGCCCTCGCCTCCGAATATAAGAGTTCGGAGCCGGCATCTTTTCTCCCAGTCTTGCCGAGCCCCGAGGGTCGTTGCCCCTCCCCCCCGAGCTCTCCTTCGTGGAGGAAGGAGGTCTTTGATCTGCTTGTGTGCCGGTCGTCAGAAGTCCTCCTCTTTAAGGTGTCTGGAAGTGTCCTCGAACAGTCGTTGCCTTTTCCGCTTCAGAGACGGTGCCCCTTTTTTTTTTTCTTGGACTTCGTTTATGCCGTGTCGTTGCTTGTTTTGCTCTTTTTTGTCGTGTGGCCAACCTTGGAGGGAAGATCTCGATGGAGATAAGTCTTTCCTCTCGTAACCGTCGTGCCTTTGAGTCGACGGGAGTACAGTTTAATGGCCCTGCTCCCGGTTAGACTTTTTTTTTCGTTCTGAAAACGGGTTAACGATGTCTTTCCTTCGGCCGAGTCTTTGCCTTTGTTCCTGTTTCCCCGCCCGCAGGTGCGTTGCGGACTCTAGCTGATAAGGTTGCCATCTGTAGTAGGTACCCCCTCCTCGTCCCCCGTTTTCGCCACTCTGTTTTCGGGACCCCGAAAGAACGACTTTCGTGCCGCCCTGATGCCGGGTTCGCTTCTTAGTTTATTGGTGGCAGCTGAAGAGATTCCTTTGCTTCCTCGGATTTTCCGAAACCGTATTCCCCTTGCCAACACCATTTGGCTTTCTAATAGCACTCGCCTTTTTGATAAAAGAGCTTTTTCCTTGCGAAAGTAGTTCCGTAGCACGATGATTGTTCTATAGACGAAGGCCCCCCTTACTGGCATAGACTCTTCGCCCGTCTGCATGAGATCTATTTCTTGTTTTGATGTGGACGTATATCTCCCTTCGTTTTCATTAGTTTTCTAGAAAAAAAAGTTTAGGGGGGATTTGTAGTTGGCGACTATGTCCTTACCCCTGTTTTTTTCACGACTATGAATCTTTTTAGATCCGGTAGTAGGCCTTTCCCGAGCAACCGTTTTTGCTGCTGTTGTCGGGTCGAGTCCCATTCTTTCTGATCCCTTTCGGCATGGGCCGGGACTTTTTGCAATGAATTGGTTTTGACTGCAGCTCCCCTGTTTGACGACTCGGACAGTACTGCGCGTTCTCGGTGTCAAGGGAAAAAAGCCCTCTCGGCCCCCGCGGATTTTTTTTGCTTCGGTACTTTTGTCCCGCAGTGCCGGCGCGTCACCACACTTGTAAGGTGCATTCCATCTCCACTAGGAATTCGCGTCCGCGTCCTCCACCGGCAAAACGATTGTATTAGTCCCCTACATGGTTTTCCC
>Ga0179591_1319708_pt1 | contig 10088 bp, 11 predicted proteins | sample CZOMad2_1_08_16f_FD_182891 | JGI IMG/M metagenome (GOLD analysis project Ga0179591, IMG submission 182891) | Vadose zone soil fungal communities from Angelo Coast Range Reserve, California, USA - CZOMad2_1_08_16fungal (PacBio error correction) | ecosystem: Environmental > Terrestrial > Soil >... | reverse complement strand
GGGCCAGTTAACCAGAGCAGAACGTCGGCCAAGCCCCCGTGCGGAGCGGCAGCAAGCCATTCCAGGAGGTAGGCTGCAGTCTTCTCCCCCGTCGCTCACCTGTTCTCAGGTGCCGTCTATCCCCCCGACGCAACCCGGTTTGATATCCTCCGGTTTTTTATTTCTTCTTGTTGGGTGTCACCCGACTCATCCAGAGTCTCATGACATGTTCCTGCTCGCACTTCGCATCAACCGAGCTACTGAGTTCTAGGAGATTTCTGATGGCCACGATTTTCACCATTCTTTCAGACGATACCCCCCACTCCCGCCTTTCCGCAAGAGGAGTGAAAGTCGCCGCCCCCCCGACTACCTTTCGGTACGAAAGACCTAGCCTTCCCGCTCTCCAGGGGGCTCCGGACGACCATCATTCTTTCCAGGGTGTCGGCAAGGTTCAGCTGGATCACCCTTTTTACAGAGAAGTACAACCCAGTCCCCTGTTTGCGTCGCCGAGGAAGTCTCTGGAGGTTATGCACGCTCCTACGCGTCTGCAAGTAGGCATCAGCCGCATTCCCCCCCCCCGCTCGGGATTAGGTTCCCTCGGCGGAACCCTCGAAAAGGCAATGATAGTCGGCTCTGCCTCCTCCCGCGAGACCGAGGCCGGGGACTTCCGATCTTTGCTACTCTTGCTTAGTTGGATTCATCGATTAAGTTCGGTCGGGTACCTTTCTTTTCCTAGACGCGTCGTCATCAACGACTTCCTAAATGCTTATTGTCCTCCCTTCCCCCGGTTGTTATCCAGAATGCGCGTCCTCTCGTCGCGAGCCAAGAAACGAATCGATCTGACCCGCTGTTCTGCTTTGATCAGGACCTGGCCATTGCCAGGTCTCCCATCCTCCCAAAATTGGAGAAAGACGCTCACCTCTCGAAAGCAGGAGAACACGCCGAAGCCTAGAAACTGAAGAACCGTGTCTTTTTACACGCCGTAAGAAAGTTCCCCCCTTTAATGATCCGTCAATCCTCCTTCCACTTCGAGGTTGTCCGGTATGACCGGTTCAGGGATGTCGCGCCCAATTTTCGCTGGACCGGTGACCCACTTTCTCCTAGTGCCCCCGTCCTTGGATCAGTTGACCGAAATAGTGCTGTATGAGCATGCAACCCTTGCCGGCACCCCAAGGTGGCGAACGACGGCTTTCCCCGCAGTTTTCCCTTAACCCCAGACCCCGTCTCCCTTTTCTCGCCGGCGATTACTGTCGCTGCAGGCTACGAGTTCCGCTTTCTTCTTGCGGAAACTCTGAGACACGACCCAGAGTACCGTGTCTCAAAATAATAGTCGCCCGACACCGACACACTTTTATTCCCTCCGAGAAATTCCCTCCACTCGTTCCGCCATCTTCCCTTCGATGTCACTTGGACCTTGAAAACGGTCTTGCTTCCCGAGGACGCCCCTGCTTCTCCTTCCCTTTTCCGCTAAAAATGGATGTCTTGAAGTCCTCAAGTCGCCTCTTAGTCCTTCAGTATAATCACAGATAGCCGCCTCCCGGGTACAGGCTCGAGAATAGAGGTCCACTGACCTGTCGATTCCCTCATTCCCCCAGACACCTTCTGCCAAGAGCCGTTTGGAGTCGGATCCATTCGTCGCAGTTAGAGTGGAGCTCCCCCCCACCGTCGAAGTCCCCTTCACCTCCTCGATTCTGACTGGAGTGTCCGCCCCTATAGACCCTCGACTTCCTCCCCTTGAGATACGGGTGGTTTCACCAGCTGGTGATGGCAGCAAGCATGAGCGGGTCGTTCGCCCTGAGACGGAATCAGACGGATTTAAGGGAACCTCCGTGCTGTCCCCGCTTTCATATTCGAGGATTCCCTTACGTGCGCTCCGCCATCCTTTCCTGGAAGCCCCCCCCTTCCCCAGTAGCCCCCACCGGCGCGTTCACATAGAACCAACGAGTGTCTCCCGGGCCCTCTGTCATGTTGAATGGAACTCTCTTCCCCGACGACTACGGACATTCTGTCGACCCGTTTACCACGTTGGGCTTCGGGCGCCCCTCCAATGTCCTCCGTCTCCGCAGCGCTGTGCAGATGGCCCCCCGGTTCCCTTTTTTCAAGAAGTTTGGTGCGCAAGAACGGCCACAGAGGGAATCAACAGATCACGCGCGCGTGGCCACCGCCCTCGACCGTGGGTCGCGTTTGGTTACCGTCAATTGAGTTGAACCGCGCTACGACCACGTCAAGCGGCTTCGAACCTGTGCGTCCTCCCCATTCCTCGTATGATCGATGTCCTCATCGTGCCCGTGAGTCCGTGTCTCTGGGACGTTCGATATTTTCTACCTCCGGGCCGGTGATCGGACGTTCTTGTGATCGTTCCCCAAAGGACGCCTATCCCTCTTTTCTCCATGGAGGACCTCTCCGACCGACCCTTTCTCTCTCTAGAATAGCCCACGGACGGTTCTCTTACCCCTCCCCACGGAGGATGGATTTACGGGCCGTCGCGCATGACGGCGTGAAACAGTAGGGCTGGCGATCTCTTCTCCACCGCTCGGGCCGCCCCGCAGAAGCTTCCTTTCTATTCATTCGATGGCCTACGCGCGTTTAAAAAGACGAAAAACCCTGCGCCCGGTCGCCCCTCAAAGGAAAAACTTATCAGCTCTCCCCCCCCCCTAGGGACCGTAGGCTCCCCGATCCGCTCAAGACCCGGCTCTTCCCTAGCTGCGCAGCTCCATACCTTCCCCTTCCCCTACTTGTTCTCGGAGATCTTCCCCGCTCCTTTCTTGCGAAGCGAGACAAGGCGCTCCTACTTGACGATTGTCCCCTCTTTATCATTCGCGAACCCAACTAGATCACACGCTTCTGCCGCGTACTCATGACTTCATGCGTGCCCTTTTCTTAACGAAGTGATCCGCTTTTGGTTTTATCTTCTTTGGAGATAGAGCCCCCCCCATGTTATACTCCCATGACGTCTAAATCGTCTCAGCCGCCCCGTGCAGAATTCTTTCCCTGCCCCCCCCCAATTCGCCGGTTATGCCGGTTGGAAAAGGAACCGCCCAGAGTTTTTTCGGTGATCCCCCCCGTAAGTGTTTCGAAGTCTCCCTGGCGCAGGAGGCAGATCCCCCGCTCCCCCCGTGTTAAGTTAGGTTTCTGTCCCTCACCTCTTTTTACCCTTCAGAATCGGAAGAGTTCGTTTTTGCGCCGCGAGGGCCAGAACTGACGGGTATCTCGACCGGACCATGGTCTCTTCCCCCGCGAACTCCTCCGGAGATTCCCTTATCTAGTTATGGACGCCATCCTATAGTCCTGGGTTCTCATGAGCGTGCTGCGGCATTCTGTCTTTTAGTAAGTCGGCCCTCCCCCACCGCGCCGAAAAACAACTGATTACGTGCAGGGTGCTCCAACCCAAGGGCCAAGCGAGGCCCGCCCCACCAAAAGGAACCCCTGATCTTTGGGCCATCGCAGCAGCTGTCCCGAAGAAAAGAGCTGCCTTCGGTGAAGACGAGACCTTTGCTTCTGTCAGTTACCTGCCCTGGAGGCTTTCTTCATGTCCCGCGCGTAAGCCGGCAACCAAATTGACTCGAAACATTTCCTTTCCCTTTCAATAGCCATGTGGGCACTTCCGCGTTCTGTTCCCTTCCGCGCATGGAGCTTAGTCCCCAAGTAACCTTTTTTTCTCCCCCCTCTTCCCCCATCCTTCTAATCATTTTTTTTGTTTGTTTTTTTGAGAGATTGTGCAAGTTTGACGTTTTGGTTCCGCCAGTGATTCTCGATGCCCCTCCCTCTTCCTTTCCCCTGCTTCAATTAGTAGAATTACCCCCGGTTTTTTTCGATGTAAGTTGATTTCCCGATCGAACTAGTCCCGAACACCAGTGCTAATCAAATCCCGGCCATACAAGCAAAGGTGATTCATCGGTGCCTGTCCTTTCCTTCTTCTTCTTACAGATTCTGATTTCCTGTGCGTGGAAGGGTTGTGTCCTCAGTTTGCATGGTCTTGCCCCTTTTTTTTTTCTCTCCCAGGATCAACTATTGGTCCGACGTGGTCTCGTGGGGTACTCGTTTTGTTCTGGCTCCCCCCTCTTAACCAGTCTTAAGGAACATCCACCCCGGAAAGCGCCGCAACTGCTTCCCCAGGACGAGGATCGCGCTTGATGGCTAGCATTTCTTTCTCCCCTTTTAGGCGCGAACAGTGGCCTAGGGAGCGAAATGATGTCCTATCCCTCCAGTCTCCCAGTCTGCGGAAGTCCCCCCTCCTTGGTCAACCTTGGTGGACCATGGGACATCTTTTTTGACCTACCCCCTTTTTCCACCCCCCCTCTTTGCAACTATCTTTGTAATCCCCCTGATACGTACCCCTTGTTCTGTACCCTATTTTCGATAATTCGGGCTTTTTTCCCCTTAGCTAAAGTTGCACGCACGCCCTCGTCGGGTTATCTACCTGCCCCGCGACGGATCTCCGCTTCCATTAGTCCTGCGAAGCGCTTGCATGGGTCCCGTCCGTTTCAGATGAACTTTTGAAATCTCCTCCCCCCTTTTCTTAAATCTCGGCGACCCTAGGACAGCCTCTCGCCTTTTTGCGGTATGATAAGTCACTGGAAGCCCTTTCCTTCTCATCTGTCCGATGTTTTTTCCTTTTGGTTTCAGCGACTTCGGTAATTTCTTAGATCTAAGCGCGGTTCGGGTGAGCTCTAAGCGTTTTTTACTTCTTTCAGGAGCTTCATTTCGAGATCTCCTGATCCTCTGAATGAACCCTCTGAGGTCGGTTTAGCTTCTTGCGACCGGGAGTTTCCGCTTTTTCTCGCGAAGGTCTGTTCGATATGGGCAGATCTGTTACAAGGAAGAACGTGTATGACCCCTTTGGCGTTGGTTCCTTTTCTGGATTTTTTTAGGGCCCGTATAGACGTCTGAAAGAGAGGAGCCTTTTCTTCTGCCTTTTTTGTAGAGCCTTTAAGATGCGTTCTTTCTCTCCATACTATCAAGGTTAAACGGTATCCTACGCCTTAAGAGAAGAACGGCACTTCCTGCAGTTCAATCTCGAGGTCCTTTTTCTTAATGGATACTTAGGCGTTGCGGCTGCTTGACAGGTCCCCGGCTCCCTTAGAGTCCTTTAGTCATGGGAAAGAAGAAAGGATGACTCCCCCCTCCCTAGGACTGGTAGCCCTCAAGAGACCTCCGTTTCAATAAATAAGAGTAGACCACTTTCTCTTGCAAGATCTTTCCCTTCAGCTCCCAGGCGGTCAGTCCCCCCCCCCCATCGAGAGCCCCCTTAGTTGGTAGTCTGCGACTCCATTCCATTTTTTTCAGTGGAAAACCTTCGACCCCCCCTTCCCTTCCCCCCCACTCGACGAAAATTCGTGGCACCCCCTAGTGCATAGGAGAACGCTACTTTCCTGTTGTTCCCCTGTTTTCTAAACTATGGTCCACTCCCCCCCCTGAAAGTTTCGATCACTCATGATGACCCGTAAGGACAGGATCACATTGAAAAGATACCCCTTTGAACCTTCCCCTTTGATTTCTATTGACCTTTTCCTCTTCCCCCCTCTTTTATCCCGGCAGCCCGCGGGAATGCTTTATCTCCTAGTCGCTTTTTTATCCCTGAAGGTTTTCTTTTTTCTCCTCCTTAAATTAGGAGTGAGAGAATCGTCTGGAATACTCTTCGAAACGGGAACCAAAGGCTTCTTCCCTATACTTTTTTTTTTAATTTGATCTTTTTTCTCTTCCCAGTCCCTTCTCCTTTTGTCTTTGGCTACAAGAGTTCGGGAGTATCAAGATCTTATGGCTGTTCCCCCACCTTGCCTGTTTGAGGAGGCGTTTTTTTCATATCCGTCTCTTCCCTCCTTCGCCGCTCCCCCGCGGAGGTGAAGGGTACTTGGACTGGAGGGGGAAGTTCCCCCTTTTCCCTCCCACTTCTTCGGTCTCTACCACTTTTTCCCCTTCGACCTCTTTTTTTTCCTTCTGGGGTGTTGGATCGCCCGTTGACCTCTCCCTTAAGTTAACCTTGAAGAATGGAATATGTACTAGTCTCTTTGAGAATTTACGAGTATCCCCTCTCCAGCCGCCGCCCCTCGCAAGTAGTTGGTTTTTTTGTCTCCCCGTCCTCTTCCCCTGTTCGTCGTTTGCTTCCGACTCGTGTTCCCCTTCGGCCTGGACCATCCTTTCCCCAGTCCTTTGCGGGTTTTACGATTTTTGTTTCTCCTTTCCCCCGTTGTCAATGATCTTCTTTTTCCCGTCTTCGTTCGGCCCCCTTGGGCCAATGATAGTTTTCGTCTCGTTCCCCGGGACGGTCCTTCCTATCTTCACTGACGATTTTACATTTCTTCCTCCGCTCCTCTGGAGGACGGTTGCTGTCCCTCCCCCGCTTTGATGATTCTCTTTTAGATTTAACCGGGGTCTCACCTTTGTTTTTTAATTTCCCCCCTTTCCAAAATTTTCCCCCCCGGTAAATTTGTCCTTACTCGCGTCTTCATTGCTCGGCGCACCCAGGTCTTTTTTTTTCTTCCAGCTGATTTATTTTTACTCCCCTACAGACGTGTCATCAAACAGAAGTCATTGTGAAGAGGCATGCCCCCCTTCTTAGGACTTGTTGGGTGAACTTTTTTCCCTTTCTATCTTCACTTTACGTGTTCCACCCCAACGTTCCTCTTTTTCAGTTTGCGTCTCGAGCATGTCTTGCATGAATTTCTGCGTCTTTCTCTCTTTAGAAAAGGTTGTTGATGGGGAACCCCTTTTTTTCCCAGATTTTTTTCTTATCAGCACTCCCCTCTTGTGTCTACGCATGTGGTTTCCTCTAGATGGCTCATTCCTCCCTCCCTCCGGAGCCTTAAAGCGAAAAATTTCTCTTTTCTCCGCTTTGAGGTTGACCCTCTAATAATCTAACCTTTACTCGGTTTTCTAAAGAATGATTAGTAGAGTATAAAACTGCCCCTTCGTACCCCCAATTGCCACTGTTAGTGTTTCTCTCTGTTTATACTTTAGGAGAAGAGCCAACCTTTTCCTGAGGAGATTATTACGACTTAGGCCCAGGCAATAACCTTCCTCTTGGTTTGGCCTAAGATTTCCCCCCCCTGAAAATCTCATGATGCAGAAGCCCCCTCCCCCCTAGACGTTTGGCTGACAAAGAGGCCCATTGTTTTACAGTCTTTTTCCTCTTTCCCCCTCATTCGCCAATTTTTTTTACATGACCTCTCTTTTTTTTAACCTGGCCACCTCCTCTTTAGTATGTCCCCAGGTTCGTTCATGGTAAGAGTAAGATGGAATCTTTCCGCCTTTTCTCTTTCCCTTTTCCTACCCCTACTTCCTTTCGTTTTTTCTGACCCGCGTTTTTTCAGTCGGGCCCCTAAGCGGTTTCCTTTCCTTCTTCCCTAAAGATAGTCCTAATGCACTTTAATGTGTCTCTGAGTCTTTTTTTTCTGAAGCAACATGATAGCATGTCCCCCTTCCTTCTCCCCTTTTCTGTGATGAGTGGCCGTCCTCAGGGCTCCTCGTCGTCTCGGGTACAATATTACGGCAGACTGCTGACCTAGCTTTTCTCGAGCCATCCTTCCCGTCTTCGCTGGACTGATTCGGATGAACCGGGGGCGAGCCCCTCCTTCTTTCTCTACGGTGTCATCTATTTCCTCCCTCAGTTTTGAGTCTGATGGGTCTTGACACCGTGGGACCAGATCCCCAAAGTCCTTACCAAAGCCAACAGGGAGGCAGGAATCCTAGATGAAGGTAGGCGCCCAGGCTTTCTTCTATTTCTTTTGTAGACTTTTCTTCCTTCTATATTCCGAAGCCTGCTTGATTTTTTTTGAATCTCTAGGCCCGGTTCCCAGATGCCGGCTCATTTCCTGTCCTGCGCAGCACTCTTCAGCATTTCTTTCTCAGAGCACGAAACCTGACGGACAGTCCCGACCTAGTTTTTTCGTACGGGAACCCTTCACGACTTTCTACCCTTTTTTTTCAGTTGCCGGCGGCGGCGACTTTCTATCAGCTACGTTCTTCCCCAAGTCCAGCCTGCGCAGGTACCCTGAGACCGTTATCCGACAATCAGCCTTTTTCCCGTTTTCTTTTCCGAGTCCGTGCAGGCTTGGTTCTTTGAGACACTCTTTTCCCCCCTGAGTTGACAACCAGTCGCTGCAGCGTTCCCCTTCTCTTCTGTCCACGATCATGACGCTGTTCTTGTCCCCTTTTAGTCAGAAGTCCCCCCCTTAGGCTCGGGCTTTTTGGCCTCCCCTTTTAACGCCAAAGAACAGTCCGTTTCCAGTGCTTTGTAACGCGAGCCACGCCCAGGTAGGGCGATCTTCCGGTAATAGGAGTTTCTACTACGACTTCAGGCGGTCGGGATTCCCCCTTTGATTTTAGATGAGAGGACTACACCGCCAGCGTTCCTCATCTGATGTCGACTGACCCGGTAGACTAGACCCTTCTTCCTTCGCCTCGATCGAACACTCTCTCTTTTCTCGTCGAGTAGGGCGGTGGGACGATGCCAGCCGACAGGTCTCCCAGAAATGGCCGGCCCCCCCCCGGCATCTCCCCTCTCCTAACTGCTTGAGCCAAAGCCTCCGCGAGCTCTAACTCTTACCCCCCGCGGTGAGGCCGAAGGCCGCTTCAAGGCATTTCCCAAACCGTCCCTACTCCTTGGCGACCACAAAACGGTCGACCGTGTTGGACGTTTCGCTCGGGATGTCTTTTCAGAGCTGGAACATGAACACCCCGCCCCTTTTTCTGAAGAGTACAGTAGAGGAACCCTGCCCCAGTTACCGCTCGTTTGCTTTAAGCAGCACCTTTAAAAAAGGTGGCAGAGGTTTAATGCACATCGAGCCCATCCCCCCGTACCCCGTAGTTTCCTGCGTGAACGAGAGCTTTTTCCGGCGTCCGTCACTTCTTCCACTAATGGACCTCTGGAGTAAGTGGAATTTTCCGAATCTTCGTAGAGAGCTTTTGGCGATTGAACACACGGTTCGACATGTCAGCTCGTTACCGGAGAATTTTATGCCGTGTCTTTACAGAAGAGATGGGCCGATCCGAGGACCGGCTCGCGCCCTTTTCTCACTTACAGAATTCAGGACTAGTCATTATCCCGGCAGAATTGATCGATTGATATAAGAGACCTCCTCCCCTTATCCCTCTTTCTTTAGCGGCCGGAGAATAGACACTGGTTTCCACGACCGGCCTCCATAAACCACTACAGTCCATCCGGCTGCTCCCCCCCCTAGGTGTCTTGACTGCCTTCGGAGCTGGAAGCGGGGAATCATTCGCACGCCACGTTCAAGCTTCATCGAGGAGAAAAGGCCGGTCGATCTTTGCTTCATACCTCCCCCTCCAGGAATGAGGATAAACTAAGTTTTGTCCCCAGAAAGTGCGTGACTGCAGCTGAGAAATGAAATGAAGGTCCCGTCTGGAGCCTTCCACTTTCCAGAGTAAGAAATTAGGTAACGTTTTTCGTCAAGATTCCTGATTCTCACTACGTGTCTATGCTACAGCTTAATCCTTCCTCCGCTTTCCTACTATCAAGCAAAGCACGGCCTCCTCTTTTTTCTATTGTTAAAGTACAGAATGAATCTGATGATTCCAATTGGTTCACTCTTTATTCCGGATACGGAACCCTACAGAAGGTTTTTTTTATCTTTTTCTCCCTTTTTATTAAGGAAGCTGTCTTTTTTTAATGTAGAGGCCCTTTATGTTCCAGGACTGGGCGTCTATGACCAAAAGGACCTTTTCTTGCTTGAACCAATGCAGAGACTTCCCCCCCCTAAGTCTGATCGACATAGCCTTTTTTTCTTAAGTAAATCTTTTTTTTAGTTTCTTGTCCCTTAACGCGTGAACCTCTTCTATTCAAAAAGGCACTTAGGAATCTCCCACCGCTTTTTGAGTCCGACACTAGTTCTTCATTTAAGATTAATATTTCTAATCTTTCTTCTTTCGGGGCGCTAATCGTGCGCACTTTGTGTACCTAGGAGGGGCCTGATCGTGATTCGTGAAGGGTTCTTTTTGGCCCCAGATTTTGCCCTTATTCCTCCTTGGAAGATTTCCCCCTACCCCCCTGAGAAGTACTCTGCCGGATCACCCCCAAGTGTTTCTGATCGTTCACCCTGAACTTCCCTTTTTTCTTGGTCTTCTTTCCTTTCTCGCCTTCTTGGGAACCC
>Ga0179591_1287884_pt1 | contig 10088 bp, 16 predicted proteins | sample CZOMad2_1_08_16f_FD_182891 | JGI IMG/M metagenome (GOLD analysis project Ga0179591, IMG submission 182891) | Vadose zone soil fungal communities from Angelo Coast Range Reserve, California, USA - CZOMad2_1_08_16fungal (PacBio error correction) | ecosystem: Environmental > Terrestrial > Soil >... | reverse complement strand
CCAGTTTCCCCTTTTAGTGGAAACGCAGTCTTGACGTTTGTCTTGACGCCATTCTCCTCCTCGTGAGCATCTTACGATTCCTGCTACCCCTCTCCCTTTTCCCCCTCATCATTCATCCCCCCAACACCTTCGTCCACGTTTTTGATGCTCGCGGTTTTTTCTCAACCTCCCGAGCAAGTAACTGACTTTTCTTTTTTCAGTTATCTTTTATCCCCTTTTTTTCTCCCTTGATCCATCATCTTCGATTCCGCTGATTTTTCCCCCCCCCCCCGAGGAGATTTAGGAGGCCCCCTTTTTCTTCTCCCTTCTAGAATTTAACTTTCTTTCTTGCGTTGTTCCTAACCTTCTCAGTTCTTTCCCTCTATTGTCCCTCCCCTTTGCAAACTCTTAAATCAGAAAGAGGTTTCTGAATTCTTACTGGTAATCCTTGTCTTACCAATCCCCTCCTTCCACACCTATTCTACTCTTTCCCCCGGGAAGTCTTCCGGGGCTGGCCCTCTTCCATTCTCTACAGTTTTCCCCCCCCTTTTCCCTTCTGATAGAACGCAAAGCTTTCTAAATCCCCCTCCTTTCCCCTCTCCAGGCACGCAGACTTAAAGGTCTTCCTGTACGGTTCTGTCTCTTCAGGACCCCCTTACTCTTTTTTTTCTAAATCGATAAACCTGGAGAACCTCTCTCTCCTTTTTCGTGAGAATCTTTTCTTACTTCTCCCCCCCTCCCTCCCAAGAATCTCTTTGACCCCTCTCCTTCCTCCTTTAGTTCCCCCCACTGGCGCTCGCCTTTTTTTTCACACTGTGGAAACTCTACCGGCCATCTCTGGAGATTTCCCCTTTTTTGGCATTGATCCTTCGTTTCCCCACCCTCCCCTTCCCCAATTCCTCCAAAATGCTAAACCTCCCCCCCTTAGTAACTAGAGTTTTCCCCTGAGGAGCCCCTGCCTTTTTCGGCAAGCGCCCTTCCCCTCCATTAAGCTGCTTAGAACCCCCTCCAAACTTCTGAGCTCCTTTTTTCCTGCGGAACCCTTTCTTCAGTCCCTCCTCATCTTAAGCTCCCTCCCGCAATATAACGATCCCCTGCTGTTTTTTTTTTGACCCAGTCTCGTCCGGCCTTCTTTCAGACCCCCCCTTTCTCCTTTGTCTTAGACATTCTTCAAAACCCCCTCCTCTGAGTCCTCCACAAGAGGTCTACCCACTGAGTTCCGCTGGCTTCCCCCAACCCCCTACCCCCCCAAATACCCGTAGTTTCCATCGTTGTCAACTCCCCCCAAAAATCAAGCGTAAGACCCCCCCAGATTGATTTTTTAGACCTTCCTATTGTCCAAGCTTCTCAGGACCCCCCCCCCCTGCTCCTAAGCAGATTCCCCCCTATGGTCCTGGACCCAGAGAGAGACTCTCCCTCTCTCGACCCCCTTAGTTACAATGTTCCTCCCCCTCTTGTCTTTTTTTGTAAAAAGAAAACTCCTTACTGACTTCCCTTGCACCGCAGTTCTGCGGAGCTCCGGTTCTTTTTTCCCTTCCAGGACTCCTTTTCTTCGACATGCCTCCCCCGCACCCTTCACATTCTTACCCCGAAGTTTCAATTTTCGACCTTCTCCTGTTCTTTTAAACAGTCCCCCTCTTCTTTCCTCCCCTCTCTTTTCATGGAGGATTTTCCCCCCCAGGATCTCCCTATTAGCTCCTTTTATCCTCCCTTCTATTTAAGGACCCCTCCCTATTCCTAGATAACCTGGCTTTCTGTCTGAGTCACTGCTTTTTCAAAGCGTCATGAACCTCTTTCTTTTTCTATTTCCTCTCCCTATATTGTCAAGCTCTACCTTATCTTTTTTTTCATTTTTTTGACGATGCAAGATTCCGTCCTTCTCCGATTTTTATTTGCCCGACAAAATTTTCCTCCCCACCAGTTCTCCAGACCCCTTTGTTTTCTTTGTGGTTGTGGATAGTATTTTTATAACTTGAGTTTTTTTGAGCCACTCCAAGCGGGCGTCTTTTTTTTTTCCTGCACTTTTTTGAATGTTTTTCTCCCTCTTTTCCTCCAGATTTTTCCCCTTAGAGCGGTTTGTCTCCAATTTAATTTTGAGCTCTCTTCTTCTTCCCCCCTCGAAGTGCGTATAAACTCCCTGGATTTCTTTTCAGTTAGGAATCCTCCTTGGGATTTTTGCAGCGTCTCTCGAAGGATTTCCCTTTTTCCTGTATGCCATCCCCCCCCGAGTCGTTGGTGACTTAATGATAGAGATGTTTTTAAATTTCTCCTTCCTGGATGCCCTAATTTTTTCTTTCATTTTTTCCCCTTTAATACGTTAGCGTAATTCTTTCATTCCCTCCAAGTTTCTCCCTCTTATTTGTGATGTTGGTTCCAAGATGCTCTCTTTTTTTTTTCCTTTCCTGACCTCCCCCTTCCTCCGGCATCTATCCGGAGCATTCCTTCCGGGTTCCCCCCTTCCCCCCCCAGTTTTAGTTAGTCTCCCTTTCTTCAATTTTTTCCCTTTTTTCCCCTTCGTCGTGAGACCCTCCCCTCTCCATATCCCTCTCTTTTCTTGTTCCCCCTGACCAAGATTTTTTTACCAGATTGTAAAGTCCTACACAGAGGTTTTTTTTCTACCCTCTCTCTTGGCAACCTCCCCTTTTCTTTTTCTTAGGTTCAATCGCCCTCTCCACTAAGTCTACGTCTCTTTGATAAACCTTCCTTTTAGGAGCGAATGACTCCTTAGGAGGTCGACGGACCTCTCCCCACACTTCGCCTTTCCTCTGGTTGGTGCTGGATGCCTTCCCCCTTTCTTTTTGAAAACCGGACTGTGATTATTTTTTTTCGAGCTCAATCCCCTTCCTTTTCCTTCAATAGATAGTCCCCCCCAGGTGCTCGTAATTTTTCCCCCATTTTTTTTTTGATTCCCTCCTATTTGCATTTTGCGTGGAATAAACCCTCCTTTCAATGGCTTCGCAGGTGCTGCTTCTCGGCTCTTGTCTCATATCTGGTTTTTCTTTTTTTCCTTTAGGTGGAAATTTCTGGAAGTTTTTGCCTTAACCTCTCTCTTCTTCTGACCTCAAGTCCCCCTTCCTTTTTTCTTGCTCAATCTTCCTTTTGATAAGTGTGTTCCTGATTCCGCCATCGCTCCACAGTCTTCCCACCTCTTGTTATACCTCTACCTTGAGCTAGCCTTTTCGATGGAGTTCTTGAGTTTTTCTCCCGTATTTTTTTCTTTTTCTTCTTTTCTATGACTGGGCTCTTCTACCGATTCTTACCCCTTTTCCCTACGACCCCCCTTTTTCCCTGAGGTTGCCTTGCGCACCTGATCTTTTCCAGAGCTGCCGATTTTACTATCTCCTTGGATCTCCCCTTTCCCATTTCCCCTCCTCGGTACCCCCCTCCCCCCTTGATCTTCTCCGCAGGCCTTCTTCTTAATCCTCTCCTTTTCTTCCCCCTTGAACAGAATGCCAGAACGATTTCCCTCCCCATGGCGACCCCCTTTTATTTCTTTTAGAAGGTTTTTACCCAGACCTGACACCAATTACAATCCCCCCATTGATATTGTCCCCTCTCAGAGTACTCTCTTTTTCTTTCGCAGATTTTTCTTCAACCTTTCCCTCAATCCTTCCTTCCTTATCCAATTCCTTCTCTTAGTTATCAGCCATCCCTTGCGGACATTCCTCACGTAGTAGACCCTTCCTTCCAGGAGGTCTTTCTTTGTAAGCTTTTTCCCCTTCTGATTTCCTCCTGTCCCTCTATTTCTTCCTTTATTACGAGGGCTCGCGTGGATCTTTCTTAATTTCAAGTTTTCCTTATTTTTTCCCGAAACTCAGTACATGATCCTTTTCCTTGGATTCTCAACCCTTGCCCCCTTTTTTTCCGAGGTCCCCCTTTTCCCTTTTCAACGCAGCCATATTGTCTTTTTCTCCCCCTTTTTATGGATTTTTCCCTTTTAGCGGATGCAGGGCATAGCATATCTTGACCCTCTGGTCTTTTTTTTTTCGGAGTTTTTCTGGTCGCCCTCCTTCCCTCTTCTCTGATCTCCTTTGCAATTACTGACCCCTCCCTCTCTCCTCCCCGTAATCCCCTTTTCCCTAGGTCTTTCCCCTCCCCTATATCCCCGAACTCGAGCCCCTTCCTACGCGCTTTTCCCCAAGACCCCCTTTCTCTCCGCTGATGGCTACTTTTGCTCCTCACGCCCTGTCACTCTCGGAAAACAGTTAAAACCCCCCCACCCCCAACAAAACCAGTGCTGATCCTTCCCTTGAGGAGTCCTTCCCTTTCTCTCCCTCTGCTCTCGATCATCTCCTCGAGCTTTTATTTCCATCCCCAACTTTTCCTTTTTTAAATAAAATTTTGTTCAGGACACGGGATGCCCTATTATGCAGATTTTTGGTGAACTTTTTTTTTCTCCTACTGCTCAAGCGGGTCATTTTCCTTTGAATCCGGCTTGCTCCCACTCCCTTCCCCTTTATGAGAAGATACTTGAGATTTAACCCTTTATCTTCCAAGCTCCTTTCCCAAGCCTCCTTCAGATCCTTCCTTATTCCCCTCGCACCCTCCCCTGTTCCCGCTTCACCCTCTACAGTCTAAGTTTTGGAAAGCAGCCCCCCTTCGGCCTATGGCCCTTTCATGCTTCTTTCCTCCCCACTCTCCTCCATGCTCTTCTTGGAGCCCTTCAATACCTACCTTTTCTTTTCTCCCCCCCTCCCTATTTTTTCCTCTCTAAATATTGAGGAATAGCCGCGACTGATATCAGACTACAAACCTTTTCCCTCCAGCAGTGAGTTACTACTTACCTCTCCTCCCCCCTCATACATAGGTGAGAAGATGCTCCCCCCGGCACTTCTCTGGGGGGCTGGGGTCTTGACCGAAGATTTCTCCGGACTTTCCCTGATTTTCCCCCACCGAACTCCTTCCCCTCCGCAGTAAACAATGCCGCCCTTTTCCCAAGTTTCTCTAATCAAGGCCTCGCACTTTCACTTTTTCCCTTTTTTTTCTGGCCTTCACCCCTAATCTCACCCGTTTCTAGCCCCTCCCAACCCCCTTAAAGCTGCGACTTGCCGTGCAATCTGGTTGCTCCCCCTCATCCTCTCCTCTTTTAACTCTCTTACGTACCAGCCATATCCACAGATCCCGCGCGAGATTGCATTTTTTTTTGACCGGGCGCTGCCCAAGAAGTCTTTCTACTTCCCTCATTGAGGCTCTTTGGATTCTCACCCCTTCCCTCCTGAGTGTTTTTCTTTTTCCACTAACTTTTTCTACACCCGTTTTTCCTCCCCTCTTTGGAAAAACCCCCCAATGTTAAACCAACAACGGTTTTTTTTCTATAAGAAGCTTTTAACCCCCGGAGGTCCCTTTTTCCTTGTTCCCCCCAGGAAGAGTACCACCCCCCCAGATTTTTCTTCTCTTTTTCCCGCTCCTTTCTTCCTGAAACGACTCTACCTGATCCCCCTTCCGCTCTCTTTTTACAAACCGCTTTTAGTGGCACCCAGGTTCCTTTTCGAGATTCCTGTTTTCCTTCAACCTTCTCTTACGACCACTCTTTTTCTCTCACCCCCTAGTTCCCACCCCTAGCGTTATTTTCTTACCCCTTTTCGATCTGAAAGCTTAGTTCCCCCTGCGATCTACTTCTTCTTCTTCCTGGAAATCCCCCCCCCCATCCCTTTTTCCACCCTTTTCTTTCACGCCGGAGCCCCATCTAACATCTCTAATTTTCGGGTTTTCCCCAGGAACCCCCCTCGACTCTTTTCCCTTTGCAATTTTTTCTTTTACTCCTTCTCACTTCACAATTCCCCTTTTTCGAGACGCTGTCGTCGGAGTTAGACCCTTTTCTCCCTCCGAGAGTTTTCGTTTGACGGAACAGTGGACCTCCCTTTTCTTTGACGCCCCCCTCCGATTCTTCTTTCCTTTCACTTCAAGACCCTATCCCCAGCTTAATTTCACAGTCCTACCCGAGCAAATGGCTTCGTGAATCTCTCTGTTCCCTTCTTAAGACCCCCTCCTCTCTAAACCCCCCTCTCCTCTCCCCCTTCCTTTGTTGTTGTTGTCTCTTTTTTCTCCTGGCGTCCCCTGGTTTCTTTTCATAAGCGCGGCCCGGACCTTTTTTTTTTTCTTTTCCCCCCATGTTCCTTTTGTTTGACCCTTTTTCTTTTTTGCACCATCTTTTTCTTATTTTTTCTATTTCCCCAGCACATTTTAAGCTCCGTTTCCGAAGATTTTGTCCCCAACCTCGCGTCGTCTCACTCCCTCGGTTTGATCGAGGTTTGAGTTGGCTCCGCAGTTTCTTTTACATCCTCTCTTAGGTCCCTTTTTATTCGCCGGTTCCATTTTTTTCCTTGCACCAGCGTTTTTGAGATGCGCCGTGTTCTTTTCATGTTTCTCGCGAGAGCTTAGCGAATGCTTCTCCCCCTTTTCTTTGTTCTCTGTTCAGGGTGGCGGGTTGTCGGAAATTTCTCACCCCCTAGCCGTTCCCGAATAAAGTAATCCTTTTTTTTCAAAGATTTTTTCCTGATGACTGGTATTTTTTTTAGGGCCAGTGGTCGGGCCGTTCACTCTTCACTTCTCCCTCGAGGCAGGCTTTGACCAAAAGTCTGTAGTGTTTCCCCCTCCTCAGTACAGGTAGCTCACCCCTTCCCTATGCCTGTGGATCTCCGGAGTCAAGATCACGTATTGTATTAAGCTTTTTTTTTATGGTCAAATTCTTCGGTTGGGATTTTAAACTTTTCCCCCCTTTTTAGTTTTGGTCCATTTTTGTCCCCTATCGGGCCCCAAAGAAGTGGTTAAGGTCCCTCTTCCACACTCGTCGACTAGGTGGTGCTTTTCTCCCACTTCCCTTTTCTTCTGAGACTGAACCCGAGTTCGGTTGTCATTCCTCCCGTCCCTCCTTGACTTTTCAAACACTTCAAATAAGAGATTTGAAAGAATTTCGGGCTGATGCTGTCCCCTGGATTCTTTCATGATGTAGAGGGAGGATCCCCTCTCTTACGGCACTTTTCTCGCCCTTTTGAACGGAAACTGTAGGGCGGCTGCGCAACCTCGAATGTCGTTCTTTAGGGCTTCCCCCCCCTGTACCCCCCCCTTTCCCCTTTTTGCTTCCTTTTTTCCAGGCTCGCTCTCAGAGAGTTTGAGGGGCTCTTTTTTTCACCTTTCCTGGGTTTTCTTTTTGTCTCTACGCATATCAATGCCTTAGGCGTCCAAGAACCTTCCTTAATCGGAGTCTAATCTCCCCCTATGTATGATAATTTGAGCCGAGAGGTTCCCTCTCTTGCGGCTTTTTCTTTCCCCAAGATGGTTCCTACTTCTGAGCGTTCGCCATTACCTACTCTTTTCCCCCCCTTTGGGTATACAAGCCCGGTTCCGGCTTTATCTGATTTGTGAGTTTCTTTATGGCGAGCCCTTCCCCTTCTTCCCCCTCCATTCCCTCTCCTCTGCTGCGTTGCCTTCGCATTTCGGATCTCTTTTGTGGAGCGCTCGCCAGCCTCATTTCCGCTGCCCTTCCACCACTTATGTGTCGAAAACTTTTTCCCTGGAAACCCCCTTCTTTCTTTATGCTCATCGGCCTGGCGGCCCCCCCCCCCCCCCCCCTTGGAACAGGACGCTGCATCTTCTGATTGGCTCCCTTCCCTTTTTTTTCCTGAGCAACCTATTTAATTGACCTATTCCCCTTTCCCAGTTTGTACACAGAACTTTTCCGATAGTTGAGTCCCCGCCGCTCTATATTCTCCTCATCTTCCTCCTTCCTCACGTCCTTGATCGGATTTCATTTCCCCCCCCTTTTCTTCTTACCGTTTAAGTTTTTGGGACCTCCGTTGTAGTCGAAATTCCCTTTGGTGATCAGGATGTTTTTTGATGCTTTTTTCATATAGTAGTTTTTGATTTCTTTTTTTTTGGGATTTGACTGATTGGTAGATTGAGTTTTTCGTGATGACTGGGATTAACTTCTTCCTTTTTCTCTGGCTCTTGACGTCAGATCCTAGGATAGTTCTCCTGGAAGGCCGACCTTCCTCTTGGAACTGCTGTTCACGTACCCTCTTTTTCCCTGCCTTCCCGCAGCGAGAGTTTTCCCCCTCCTCCTTTCAGAACCTCCGTTTTATCCTGAGATCAATCTGGGCTGCGTCTATTGAAGGTCTCTTCTTCTCCTTCTGACCCGCCTTCCCTCGGGTTCGGCCTCCATCTTATTCTTAACCCCTTTCTCCGTCTTCCTCTTTTTTCAAGTTGTGCCCTTTCCCCGCCCATCTTCCCCCCCTCTTTTTAGACGTCATCCGTCGTCGTTGTCTTTTCCGACGCTGTCCCGCGAGCACAAGCCCCGCTTTTCCCCTGAGACCCTTTCCCCCTTTTTTTAAGTGCTCCCTGACTTGTTCCTCCGTCTTTTACCTCAAGCTTCCCTTTTTTGAAAGTCTGATTGTCTCCCTCAGGCGACTTCTTTGAGATTAGAGCTGCTTTCGCTCCGTCGAGTTTCCTATCACTTTCCCGTCTTTTTACCTACCCCGTTGTACCTCCTTTTTTTAAAACCTTCCCCTCCCCTTCCTCCTGTGGCCGTGGTGTGCGCCTTTACATGAGTCAATTTTTATTTTTTTGCGTACGGGCTTTTATCTTTGCCTACACTCCCTTGAAAGTGCCCCCCAATCCCCTCTTGAGTTCTTCTAATTAGTTTTCACGCTTTTCTTGACCAAGCCCTCTCTCAGTGCCTGGATCTCCCCCAAGCTGCTCTCGATCCCCCGCCAAAAGCTTTCTGCGACGGATCAGTGCTTCACGGCGTATTTTTCAGGTCCTCGGATAGTGGCTCGCCTCATCTTCCCAAGATCCCTTTTTATTGGAGGACCTAATACTATAAGGTCCCCTCCGCCTATTTTGCATTTGCATCTCAGAATCTTTTTTATTCTTTGATCCTCCCATTTTTTGAGCGTCTTGTCCCTCTCTTTTCTTTTCATACCCCTTGACATAGTTCGATCCTCTTCCTTTCTCTGTGAGGACAGAAGATTTCTTCGAGCTATTGACCCCGCCCTTTCCTTTGTCCCCCTGTACCCGCAGACCCGTAACGCCCCTCTAGAGATCCCCCCCCAGTCCTTTTAGAGCAGTCACCCCTGTTGTTGGGACTTCTTCCTCCTTCACATGAGCATTATTTTCCCGAAGACCCCCCAAAGGTTCCTGAAGCTCTTTTTTCTCTTGCCGGACTTGGCTGACACACATCCCATCCGCAGCCCCCCCCTTTCAAGCGCGACCCCTTTTGAATCAGCCTCTCCCTCTCTGAGTTGCCCTCGTTTCTTTTTTTTTGACGCTTCGGCGTCTCCGTGCATTCTTCCTCTTTGAGCGGTTTCTTCCACCCACCTACCGTAGACCTTTCCTATACCTTCCTCTCCCTACACCCTCTTTTTTTGCACGAAGATTCTTTTTTGACCCCACCCATACCCCCCGCCCCCCCCCCTTTGTACCACTTGACACTTGGTCCAAGTCCCCTTTTCCCCCCCTCTTAGACAACAAACAGTATTTGAGAATTCGAGTTTCCTCAATTTCACACGCTCCCGGACGGTAGCTTCTCTAGACCTTTTAAGTGGCCCCACTTTCGATCAGCCGCAGCACCCCCCTCTTCCTCCCTTCATAGTTTTTCCCTTCCCAGGTGAGCCAGGCGGCCTTTTTTCCCACTTTCCACAGCCACTCTTTCTGCGGTGAAATGCTCGGTAGTTTTCCCCGACTTCGCCCGGGATCTCGTTTCCTTCTTCACTGGACCGACACCCCCGCACCCGGGAATTTCACCCCACGTGCGCTCCTTTTTTGCGACCCTCATCAGTCTCCGGTGTAAACCTTCCCCCTTCTGTATCCCCTTGAAGCTGGCTTTCTGAGGATGTGCACCCCTACTCCTCACCCAGATACGCTGTTTCCTTTTCTTCTTATTTCGGAGCCAACTCTAGCACCCTCTCCTCCTCTTCTCTTTGACGACTGTGCTTTTCTTTTACGGATCTACACCTTCCTTCCTCTTTTTTGAAAGTAGTTCTACAACAGCTCTCAAATCTTTTTTTCGGGACCCTACGCGTTACCTCACCGATCCCACGGTACCCTTTCCCTCTTGAACTCCTATCCGCTTCCTTTTGAGAACCCCTCCCCCCTACCGCCCTGGACAGATG
>Ga0179591_1144540_pt1 | contig 10088 bp, 12 predicted proteins | sample CZOMad2_1_08_16f_FD_182891 | JGI IMG/M metagenome (GOLD analysis project Ga0179591, IMG submission 182891) | Vadose zone soil fungal communities from Angelo Coast Range Reserve, California, USA - CZOMad2_1_08_16fungal (PacBio error correction) | ecosystem: Environmental > Terrestrial > Soil >... | reverse complement strand
AATTAAATTATATGTTGCCAGTTGTCCTTTCCTTCTTCCATGGAGGGGTTTAAGGGGTTCCTTTCTGACTATAGTGTTTTCCTCATAGGCGCTTTACTAGTTAATACGTCGGGTTTTCCTTTTTAAGACTTTTCCTGGGAGAAATTTTGCCACGATTGTCTTTCTTCTTCAAAAAAACTCGATCTCTTTTCGTCCCTTAAAACTAACTTCTTCTTGTCTGTCACCTGAAATTACCATTCGTCATTTTTCTCTACAGGATGTTGCTGCTCCCTCCAAATATCCCCTCCCCTTTGGAAGGTTACATGTTCCTACTACAACGTTCCCAGGCCCGCTCTTCACTTATCCCTGCCATTTCTTTTCATGCTCACACACCCTCCCTTCCCTTCTTCCCTGAGTGTGACAGCCTCACCCTCGTGAAATAAGAAACGTCGATTTTGCAAGCACCCCTCCCCCATTCCTCCGGGATTGTTCTTTACGAAACAGAAGCATCTGCCTTCTTTCTCACAATACGCCCCCCACCTTTGACCTACCCCTCAGAATACTCCCTCTCCCTTTCCCTACACCCCGTTAGCCTCTCTATGGATGATTCCCCGCTCCCACTCTATCTCCTCCTTCTCAACATCTCCGGGCTCTTGGAGCTGTTTTCTTTTTGAAGTGGTCTTCGTTTATCAAAATTTGTCGGACGGTTTCTCACTCCTTTGGCAAACACACTTCAATAAATCTTTGCTGCCTTCGGCACCGCGCCCATACCCATTGGTTCTTCCTTTCTCGTTAATACAGATTTTTCCAATGACTTTCAGTCCGAACCCCTTTACGGGTTTTAAATCGACTGGATTTCCTACTCGCAGTACTTTTTTTCCAATCTGACCCCCCCCCCCACTCTTTCTCGGATTAAGTCCAATTGCCACTCCTGTCTTTTTTTATAAGAGGTCATGCCCTTTTATTGCGGGATTTGATTCAATAAGGATTCTTCGACCCCCCTCCCTTAGTCTAATTCTGCTTGATTACTCTTGGAAAATTAGAAAGTCGGCTGCTCAAAACCACGTTATAAGTTGCATGAGTCCTTATTGACCCATCCTTTTTTCTCCCAGCACCCTCGTACGGTACGAATTCGATCCTTCCGGTTTTTTCTCCGCGGATCTCTTTCGAGCCTTCCTTTTCCTCTTCTCCCGTGCATCAAGTTTGAATCCCAGCCCTTGCTTTTCCGTCGACCCCACACCTTCTCCCACACTCTTTTCCCATTCTCAAGCCAGCACTCATTCATCTCTTCACCAGGTTTTCCCCACCCTTGTCATCCTTCATTAGAAGACTGATTAACCTTCTTCCAAACATTTCAACGGAGGTGATTTTCTGTTCCCTAAAGCGCCTTTTTCAGTCTCCCTCTTTAGCCGGTTCCAATGGACAGCATCTTTCTTTTCTCAAAAACGCAGTTTCTCTGTCGGCTTCTTTTCCCCTGGTACGTGACATCTGTCCCTCATCGATGTCACGTCTTCCCTCTTGTTTCCCCCAATCTCGGATGTTCGAAGTAAGCTCTCAATGGGAGAAAATTCTAGAGGTGTTGGCCTTCGCCCGAGAAAGGGCCACACCTTTTTTATTACCCGTGTGAGGTCTTTCTCTGATGCAAATATTCACTCCGCCAGATATAACAAGACTTTGATACGCTGGGCCTTCCCCTTTGTTTCCCCCCAAGGCTGTACCGGATAAAACCAGAGAAGACCGTTAGCACGTTCACGCACTCCTCTATGTTCTTCGTTTTCGGATTTTTCTTTGCTTTTCAGTTGCATCTTATCCCTGTGTGACATGACCGCTCCCATCAATCTTTTCCACTCTTATCTCCTCCCTCTTCCCCCAGGCCATTGCCGCGCATTGATCCCCAATGGAAAGATGGCTCCCTTGCCCCGAAATCTGCCTGAAGAAAGAGCAGGGCTTCTTCCCAATTCGACTCGCTCCGTGGCCCCTCTTTACCGCATGACGCAGCCCCTTTTCCCATTGATCTCTATCGCGAGTTTGCGGGACGCATCAACCCCTTTCCCCCCCACAAGTTGGAAAGTGGCCATTCGTTTTTTTGTCCCTTCCTCTGATCATTCGTCATTACTCTTCCTCGAGATTCACCCCCTCTTTTCCCTCCCGTCTAGTATAAAAAAGGGACCCCTATAGGCCTGCAATTAAAATTCTCTCCGATCCATCCCCAAAAGATAAACTTTCTGTTTCCGATTCCCCCTCACAATATAGGTTTCATGGTTCAATCGATTTTCTTCTTCGCGCATTTTCCCCCCACAACGCCATATGCCACCATACGCCAACCCACATCCTCTCAGTGTGGGGGGTTTAATTATCTGCGTTTCTTGGGTTCTTTTTCTCGGCCAACGTTCCACTCACGGTCAGTGTTCTGTTTCTTTCCTACACCTCCCAGGACCAAAATGGCTCGGGGGTGTCCGAATAGTGATTCACCCCCAAATTGACATAGCCCTTTCGTAGTACACTTTCTTTAGTTCCCCTACAAGCCAATTGTGAGAGTCGTGACTCCCCCTTCCATTTCAATTAAGTCATTTCTTAAGTTAGCAACCTCTTCTCCTATCTTTACCAGCCGCCCCTGTTTTTTTGAGGTTCAATGCCTTTGATTTCCCCGCTCCTGTCTTAGGGTCCTTTGTTCCCTTCAGTTACCGTCCAATGCACGGCCTGCAATTCAATTAGCTTTTGCAACGCTTGTCTTTCCCTCTTCTGGACCCAGACATTATTTTTTCGGCTCCCCCCCCCCCTTTTCCGTTGTGACCTTTCCGGATTAGGTTTCTTTTCCCCTTCCTACGGCTAACGCTTTGCGCATCGACGTAACCTCCCCCCGGTCGTGTTGTCTGCTAACCTGCTTGCCGTCCTTCCCCTCTGGCTGAATTGTTTTTAAAAATCCCCATGGATTCCTGTCTTTGTTTGCAGCCGAAACCCGAGGGCAACCTTGCACAAGGTCACCTCTTTTTCATGTCCTTTGCCTCAGGACCTCTTTGGCCCTCCACCGATACCCCGGAGGCCCGCGCGTGTTCGTTCCGAACACTTTCTCTTGCCCCTCCCTGGACAATGTTCCCCATCCTTTTGATCTCTGCCCAGGTTTCCTTGTTAGTGGCGCGGGTTCGAAGGCCTCACAGATTTTCGGCACCTCTCGTGTTCTCAATTCGGCACCAGGAATAACCTCTCTTGAGTTGTCCCAATGTGCCATTTCTTTTATGGATGACCCCAGCGTCCGTCGTTGGAATAACCAGCCGCTAAATTTTTGTTCGAGCTCCCTCAACGATGCGTAGCGACTAAGCAACAACTTAGCAGGGAACCTTTCTTCATCGTCTCCACAGTGGGATCCCCCCCGTCAGCACCTGGCACTGGGGCGGAGTGTTGATGCTTGGACCGCCCGCAGTTTTTTCTCTCCTTATCTACTCTCTGGCCCTACTGTTCCAGAGTGGTTCTTTAGTTTACCACCGAGGTCTCCAATACTTTGGTAGACCTCCCACGTACTGGGGAGGCTGTTACAATGAACCTTTTAAGGCGGCACGAACTACCCATGGTTGGTTCGGTCGGTGCATTTTCTTCTCCCTACGTCTGAATCTTTATTTTACCAAAGCCAGAATCTCACCCGTAGAGGGGGTACTTATAGACTATTTTTCCCCCTCTTTGTTGTCTTTTTCTCTACCTCCCCCGCCGTGCTAGTGATTTTCCCTCCTTTGCGTGGTGTGAAATAACCTCCTTCGTCCTTTTTCCTCTCCCTGCCGAGTAGACCAAACACTTTTGAGTCCCGATCCCATCGTACACAGACTTTGAACAAGCATACACCTTGGGCGTGTTCGCTACCTTCAATTGAGACTCGTTCTCCCCCCTCCAAATCTGCTTTTTTCTTCCCCCCTTTGCCTCGATACGATCAGGCTGCCCAGTCTCCGGGTCTTTGAAGCATACCACTAGCCCTAAACAATAATGTTCGCTTCTTGCTCCCACTTTCTTCAACCCTTTATTTCTGTTGGCTGTCGCCCTCTCTTTTTCATTTCTTCTGCTACATGCGTCGACTCCCCGGAAGGGATGTGTTTCCCCCATGATCTTCCGTCGCTGTGCAAACTCCGAATGGTTTCCTTGTCCCCTCCATGTGCTAATTCTGAAGTTTTCCTCTCCAAGCTTCTTTCTTTTTTGATGTGGCAGAAAAATCTTTTGGAAAGCCGAGCCAAACCTATTTGTACCACGCGCGTCACATGGTCATTCGTTCGTATTTAGTTTTAGTCAACGTGCCCTCTTTCTAATGATGTATAGGACGGGATGCTTCCACCGCTCCGAATCCTTTCAAACTAGGTGCGAGTTCAGGTCTGTTAATCCTGTGTTCGTTACCCTGGGGGTTGCCCCTTTTGTATTGTCCCCTATTTCAGCTTTGATTGTAAGCAGTCCTCCCCGGTAGCTAGTCATTTTCCTTCTCCCGCTATTTTCTTCGAAGCCTTCCTTCTCTCCGTAGGTCATCCTGCCACCGACGCTCCTCTAAGCTCGTCCCATTGGCACAAAGAAGTTTTAAACCTTTGTTGACCACGTTCCTGTCCTTCAAATTGGTCTTTCTCAAATACAGGCGTGTTTCTCCTTTCCTGAAGGCCGTTAGACCACTGTCGTTCACGTTTCCCCAGCCCCACCCCCCGAGTAAGCCCCCCCTCCTTTTCTCAGTTTCAATAATCACCGTGTTCTTGACTTTCCCCTGCTCAAATCCTTTTTCCGGCTACAGGATTCGGGCTATTTCCTCTTTTTGTTCAGCAATGCCCACTTCTACATTTGGAGTGGGTTCTCCGACAGTTTACTACAATGTCAGGTTTCCAATTGCTCCCCTCCCCGATGTTCTCCCCCCGGACCGCTGTTCTTTTTAGTTCACAATCCCATGCCACACACCGCAACTTCGTGGCCGTTTCCCTCGACAATAATCCAAAGCATCCCTGCACAACCCTTTCCTAATCTGGGTGGTCTTGGATTTAGTTTCTATGGCGTTTTCCTGCCTTCCCAAACTGTCTCCGCCTATTTTGTATCACTATTTTACTCTGGAAAAGACAAATTTTCGATTTTAGTATTTTCTATACCACTTTTCTAGGGGTCCGAGCTGTTACGGTGCGTGTTAATAGGAGGTATAGGACAATTGGTTATCCGCTCTAAGTTTGATGGTGAATACTCATGTTTTTCACTTACGTAGCGATGTACGAATGTTCCCTGGTTGGACCGTGCCTCTTCCTTCTTAGAATAGAGTCAGATTCTTGATGCTATTTAGCGTTGGTCTGCCTCAGTTCCTTTTCGATTGTCACTTCGTCTCATGACCCCAATCTTCTGTGAGGACGTCTTCTCTCTCTGTCACAGTTGGCGCAATTCCCCAGTGCGTCGTCCTTCCCCCTTTTCTCGATATTTTCAGGCCAATGCGGGTCCGATTCAGGCGATTTTTTCATGGCCAACGCCTTGTTTCCATGCAAGCTTCACCCCGTTACTTTTTAAGAACTTCCCCCCCCCCCGCTATAAATTTCCTCTGGTTTCTTTGCTCTTTGTTTCTCGTTTCCTGCCAGCCTGAGCAATTGCCCCCCTTCTCGAGCACCCAGCGTGATCCAATGTCTCTGCTTGGCCTTTTATGTGGGTGGAGATTTTCCTCTTCTCGGCTCCCCCTTAACACTTTACACTTTTTTTTTGATAACCAGTTTCTTCTTCTTATCGCCCACCCGCTATCCATTTCCATTTATGTGGATACTGCGTCCGTTCCCCCGAACCATCCTCCTCTTGGCATTTTCATGACCGTTTTTCCTCGCCGTGGGCGCATCCTCGGAGATGCCCCCCCCCATTTATTTCATTCCCTGAATTTTTCTCCCCGGACTTTAATGCACTGCCTTTTTTGCGTTTTCTGGTGGAAGTGTCCTCTCCCTGCACGTTGTCTTCGATGGATCACGGCGCGTGATTTGAACCCCTTCAATGCCCATAAGGGTAAACTTTTTTTTTTTAATATTTTTTACGGATCGATGGTCAGGTACTTCCCTTTAACCAAGGCAAATTTCTCCTAGGGCAGATGGATGTGTTGTGACTGCCCGTACCCTCCTGGTTTCAGCTTTTGTTTATTCCAGCCGTCTTTGATGGATTCCACTGAATGAAGTCAAGAGTTTTGGTCAAGTATTCAACCCCGGTTTTTTGTCTGGAAGAACCAACCTGTGGGGGGGGTTTAGGGTTTCATAGTGCTCTTGGGTGAGAATAACTTGAGGGTCAATCGGGTCATCTCCCTTCTGTCCTTCCCCGTGGGCTTTTAGACTCCCTTCGAATTGGCACGATAACTTTCTTCAGAAGGAGTCCATTGGCTTTCGTCCCTTTTTTTCCTTTCCTGGACTGTTCACTCCCCGGATCCCCCCTGCTTGAGCCATCGGTGTAAAACTACGGATACGTGACGCATTGCGGATCGCTTCAAACTGCTGGTTGAGCTCTGCCGGGCACGCATTACGGTTTCTTCCCAGGTGTGGGTTCGCAGTACCCCCTTTCCCCTTTCGCTTCCCCCTCTCTTTCCTTGACCAATTCCCAATCGGACTTCCACTCTCCCCCCCAAGGTATGAGGGTGAGCTTGAGCGTTCGCATACTTGATTTCTCATTTCTGGAGACCCCCCCTCTTCCTCCCCTTTTCCAACTACAAGGCTGCAACTCCCTTCCCCAGGAGAGAGGTCTGTTTTCTCCCTTCAATTTATAGGCGGTGGAGAGCGTTCATCCGCAACTGATCTTCCCTTTTTTTATTTCCTTCTTCGTCTTGGGGATTTCCAACATTTGCTTCCCTTTTTTCGGACTTCGCCTTGATGTCCCTGGATTCTGCAAAAAAATACCGCAATCAAGCCCTCCTTGCCTTTTGCTGGCTATCCCTCCCTCCCTGTTCGGCTCACGGCTTTTTTAGTCGTGTCTTCCTACCCCGCGCTGAAGGCTGTATGATCCTCAAGGTTAACTTTTACTATGGAGAAGGCTTTCCCTCTCTTTTTTCGGTAGCGATGGATCTTAAATGGTCTTCCCCACGGGAAACGTGGGCTATTTTTCTTGAGCCCCTCCTTGGGACGCAGAACTGACGAATGATGAACCGATCTTTAAGAGCACCGACCAAAGGTGTATTCTCTCGGTCTACATGCAGCAGCGCTTCCTTTTGCTGTTTCCCCTTTCTCCCTCGTTTTAAAGGAACAAGCAGAACCTTCTGCCCTTTACCCCCGGCGTTCCAGCTAACCTAGACGAATCGGCCCATGTTCTCATCGGTCCCCTTCCCATCCCTTGCCTGTGGATTTCTCCCATATGATATTCCTGTAATCTCCATACGTTGTTGTTGTTCGTCTCCTGCTTGTGTCTTGCGATTCTCTGTCCTTTATGGGTTAGTCGGTTATCCCCCTCCTTTCCCCTTTTCTTCCCCTTGCTCTTTTTACTTGTTGGGGACGATTGTTTTCCCCAACCTCTTGAACGTTTTTCCTCACTGTTATTGCTGAACAAACGATTTAACCTCCCCCAATATTTCTTCATTTTCTTTTTCTGACCATCTGGGCTCTTCCCTAGGAATCCTCCTTTTCCCGGATTCGCAATGACAAAGCCCAACCTGTTTAAACCCTTTTCCCAGTTCCATTTAATATACCCCTCTGTCCGACCACCGGTCTCTGCTAAATTAGCTGTCATCCTCCCCTCCCCATTGCGCTCCCATTTTTCGGCTGGTCTGGACCTAGACTTCACACTTCCTGTATCAAGAACCCATTAGTTTTTCTTCGCCAGCCCCTCCCCCCAGTTTTTTCTTTTGATGTAAATTTTTTACGAAATCTGACTTAAGGAATGTCTTCCAAGCAAAGCGTCCCGCCCCTCCTGAACTTCACCCATCCGAACACCTGCCCCCTTTCCCACGGAGATACCCCCCCTTGCTGATTCGTCTTCCACTATAGCGAAGCTTCAGCGTCCCAAATCTACGTGTTTTTTTTTTTTTTTCTGTGGCACGCCTGTAATTTGTTTCGGGACCCAATTTTGGACGATTGGTCCTTTTCCCCTCATAAAGCGCTTCCCCGTTTTCTTTCACCTGTCATCATTGGGTTCTTTTAGTATCTTGTTAATCCCCATCTTTTCATCTCCAATGAGTCGTTCACTCCAATTTTACGGTTTCATTTTCTTTCACATAAATCCCCAGTACTAAGTTTTCCCCAGCAGTTTGTCGCCCGTTTCCCACTCTTATAAACGTCTTTAGTCCGAGGTATGCAAGTAGTCTGACTGGAATCATTGTAGTTCCTTCCGAATCCCCGAGACTTTATGGAACCAATCCTTCTTCTTCTCCTTACTTTTTCCCCTCCCTAAACTTGGTTTATCCCCCCTACGTGACAGAGGATACCCGACTGCCCCTTGCTTCAATCTCAAAAGACCTTTCTGCTAGCCAATGGCAAATTTCCCCGGCTTTTTGTCTCCTCGTCCCTCCAGATGTTTGTGCGCGAAGTTTTCCTTGTGATCCGTGAATGAAGTGCCTCCCTCAACAGTCATGGTTCCTTGACAACCCTCCACCCCGATCCTCTTTCCAGTTTCAGTAGTCAGCAAATCCAGCTCCTTTCCTGACCCAACGGGCAATTTGAAGACCTCCCCCTCGAGCCGAAAACATCCTATTTTGAAAAACCCATGGTTTCTTAGGTGCTTTGCACATTTTATTCTGAGAACTTGCGATTCCCTTTCCACAAGAAGATCTTGTTCCCATGGCCCCACAGCTCTCTCGCCCCCCACGCAGGGAGGCTGACCTGGGCTGTAGGGTACCTTTCGTCAAATAAGTCATCTCCTCGCCTTTCCCAGGATGTCCCCTAGGCGGCATCCTTTCCCCCAAAAAATAGTGGCCTCCCCCATGAGACCACATCACTGTCTTGCCTTTGATTCGGGGTTGGACCTTCCCCTCCCAAGAACGGTTCTAAAACACTTTTTTATCGTTGTTGAACGGACTTTAGATCACTCCACTAAGTCCATCTATTGCCCCGATAGAAGGCGTGATCCGATTTTCCTACTTTGAATGATCAAGGCTGGCAGTCCTCCGCTTAGTTTTCCCTTCTCTCTTTTAAAAAAGGCTATGAGCCCGTGCCTGTTTTTTTTTTCTTATTCTGTTTGAAGCTTCATTTTGTTAGACCTTCGTCTCACCTCATTCCTACAACCTCTCTTCATTATACCCCATCACGGCAGCTCTCTCCACTTTTTTCGCCGCCATGACGGATTTTTCCCCTCGTCGCCTTTGTCAAGAATAGATGCTCTATCCTGAGCAATGAGTGTCGTTCTTTTATTCCACGGATATCCCTTTTCCTAGACCAGGATGAGCAGCAACCCATGTTTTTTATAGACGCCTCTATTTGGATATAAACCCCTTCATTGGTTCATTCGTCCACTTGCTCCGTCAGTATTCCCCCCTCTTTCCCTTCTCATTAGCCTCCTGCATCGATATCACTTTTCCTCTTTCCCCACAAGTACCTCCCTCTTTCATGCACTCAATTTTCTCCCAAAATCCATAAAAAGCTCCCCTTTTAGGTTTTTTCGGCATTTTGATACCCCAGCTGTTTCCTGGTTTAGTGCATTTTTGATTTCCACCAACGCATTCCCCCCCCCTCCGCTTTTCAACAGAAATTATTCCTTTTTTTTTCTTGATTTGCGCTCTCTTTGTTCCCCTGGCCCCCCTCCCTTTTCGTTTTGTGGATGTTCTTTCCTTCCCCCCACGGAAAAAACAGGCGGCGTTTGGTGATTATCAATCGGAGCGAAATTGACCTAGCCTTTTCTGCATACTTTGGAAACAGCACACTAATTTCTTCTCCCCTTTTTTCACCCCGAATCCTAAGAGAATTTGGATCGTGAGAACTTCGAGAAGACTGCGGCAGTTGCCCATCCTTCCGTATCCTTGATTTAAAAATTCTTCTCTTTTGTTTTGTCGTGACCTCCACCGGGAAAGACTGACTGTTTCTCGCCGGCAAGGAACCCGTCTATTCTTTCCTTGTCGTCCTACTCTGTACCTCCTTTTTTCCGCTCAATAAGTCTCTCGGTTTCCAAATAACCTGCTGTTGATAGAGTTCTTTTTTAATATTCATACTTACAGCATTTTCTCCCCTATA
>Ga0179591_1379498_pt1 | contig 10089 bp, 11 predicted proteins | sample CZOMad2_1_08_16f_FD_182891 | JGI IMG/M metagenome (GOLD analysis project Ga0179591, IMG submission 182891) | Vadose zone soil fungal communities from Angelo Coast Range Reserve, California, USA - CZOMad2_1_08_16fungal (PacBio error correction) | ecosystem: Environmental > Terrestrial > Soil >... | reverse complement strand
CACCCTTTTGGTGTTTTTAGTGAATTTCCCCTATGCCTGTTCCATGTTCACTCCCTTATTTGTGCCTTGGTCTTTTAAGGTCCGTGATGCCGACACTTCCCTTCCCAATGTTCTTTTTCCGAATTTCCCTTTTCTCCCTGGACCTCCCTTCGGGTCCTCTTTATTGTATTCACATTACCCCCCGGATTATTTTTTTTTTTTCCCTGAAGAAAGACGTTTGGGGTTATTAGCAGATTGCCTTTTTTTTGACTAAGGCCCCAAACTTACCCATTCAAACCTTCAGACTCCAATAACTTCTCCCTCTGAAACCTTTTCCCCTTCACCCAGAACCCCTTTCCCGACATTCCTGGGTTTGGAAGTCTTTCGGCCCTCCTTGAGAAACCTTTCCTCCGTTTATGTCCTTTAAGTTACTCCCCTTAGTTTCTTCTCCTCCCAATTTTCTTTTTGAGACAGCCCCTCTCAGGCAACTGAGTTGGCCGATCCCACGGCTGCGAATACCCTCTTTTTCTCCGGTTCTCCTTATGGACTCTCGACATATTTTCTCAGCAGTTCCGAAAACAGACCCTGGAACCCTCTTTCTCCCTGCCTTCCTTTTAGGATCCTCTCAACACTCATTGATTTCCCAGCAAGGCTCACTCAGTCCTGCGAGAGACTCCCTTTTCAATTTTCTTTGGTAACTCTCGCCTGGGGTTTTTGGATTTTTTTTCAAAGGAAAAGCCCCAGCTTCACCTCCCTTCTTGTCTTATCTTGGGGGTTTTTTTTTTTGGTACCCCCCGTCCCCCATTTTTTGAAAAAATTGATTCCTCAGTTACCTCAGCGTTCTCTGTCAATCCTTCCCCTGCCCCGTAACGCACCCAATCCTTTCTCGGACTCAAACTTTTTTGTTTTAGAGACAATTCTAAACCCCTTTTTTTTTCCCGCGAGTGGTTTTGGAATCTCTGGTAGCTCCTTTTCTTCCCCTTTGGCATTATTCTGGTATTTTTTGTATTTATTCCTGTCCTCGTTTTCCGGAGACGAAGTGAGTTGCCGATCTAACCAGACTTTTTTTCTTTTTCCCCTAGGACATAATGCACTTCCACCGTGCTGTGGGTTGTCTTGACTGGTCCGATGGATGGAGGTAGTTTTTTTCTTTCCTTCGTTGCCCTTTTGTCTTACCAACCGTATCTTTTTTTCTTCTCCCCAATCTTCCTTTAGAGCGTGGGCCAAGATGGACTTCCCACTGGTTATTATGCAGTCCCCAAATTAACTTCCGGAACCCCTTCATTTTTTTTTGTTTCCACCCTTTTTTTGTGACGATTGCTCTGACTTTCCTGATTATCCCTGTGAACCTTTTTCAGTTTCACCCCTTGTGCTCCCGGCGGTCTCCCTACGAATTCTCCTGTTTTTCTTCCTAACGAGAACCAGACAACACGCCTCTGACCTACGTCCCTTTCAATTCTTCCCGTTTCCCCATATCACAGCCCCTAGAAAGGAAATCAAACCGAGACCTTCTTCCCAAGTCAAAGGCTCTCTCAAGGAGAACGATCAAATACTCCCCCCCATTTTCTGTCCTCTTGCGCTTGTCTACCCATGAATAGAACCTTTTTCTAGTTTGGTCCTCTCACCCTTTTTGAATTCGCCAAGACACTCGTCAGTTTGGTTTTTCTTTCAATCGTTGAACACGCTGAAGTTTTCCACCTTGGCCATCCCTTAGTTCCTTAATCCTCCCCCTTTTCCCCCCACATAAATCAATCGCTCGTGTTTCTCCCCGTTGCACCCTATGTCCTATGCCCCTTCCTTTTTTTGCCCCCTCCTTTTCAACCCCCCCTTCCCTTTTTCCCAAGACCCTTTGTCTAAGCCTTCTTCCAGGCCTTTTTCCCCGCATTTGTTCCAGAAACCTTTTAGTTGTTCCGCAGACTAGTCCTCGAATCTCACCCACTCTGTTGTGAGCTTTTGGAGAGGGTTTCAGTTTTAGATCCCCCTACTTACCAGAAGACCATCCCGACCAAATGTTAGTGCGTTTTGAACTAGGGTTTTCATTTGCAAACCTGATTGGTTGTGCCTAGCTTTCTTTCGGAAATTTTTTTCTTCTAATTTTTTTTTTCTGTTGATCTTTCACTCTGAGAATTTTCTTTTGCCCCCGGGTCCCCTAAGTATGGTGCGCCATGGGTTTTTGGATTTTTTCCAAAAATTCTTTTTTCCCTTTTTTGTGTCCTTCGTATAAGTTTCCTTTTCGGCAGGACTATTCTTTGAGATGGACCAAATTCTTGTATTTTCTTTAGATGTCCTCCCCTCACCGCGAGAGGACTCCCCCAACGTGCCTTTCTGTTTCTTTCTTCAGTTGAACTTGTTTCCTCTCCCGAAAAAGACCTGACTAAGAGGTCCTTTTCCTCTACTCAATAGTTTCGCCATTCCTCTTCATTTTCCCCTGTTGTTGTTTTCTCTTTCTTTCCCCCTTATTAAATTTCCTCTTCCGTATTGCGTCCACTTTTCCCCGACGGCACCAAACCTCCCGCCCGCACATTGTTACAATTTGGTGTCCTTTGGACCCTTCCCACCCCCCCCACAACTTTCCCCCCCAGCTCATTACAGGTTCAGCCTGCCCCATTCTTCCCCTGCCAACCTTTTTCGACTTCTTTCATTGAACCTTTTCCCCCTGTCCCGACTCCGCCCTACTTTTTCTCCTGAAACAGCAAAGAACAAGGCCCCTTGACCCCTTCCGAACGTCCCCTACCCGATTTTTTCGATCATCCCTTGACCCCACCACCCATGTTTTTAGAAATTTTTCCGTGACTGGACTTGATCCCCCGGAACCAATTTTATTATTCGTCCCTTCCTATGTTCCCTTCCCCCCCTTCCTTAGCCAACCTCTCTGATGATCTCTGAACCCGTCCGCGTTTCCCCCATCAAAGCTTTGACCAAGACCCCCCTCCATTCTCTCCCCCGGCCCCCCCCATGGTTATACCATGTCCAGTTGAACAAGCTCCAGAGTTTTTTTGGATCTCCAGATTGTGCGCTCTTCAACTACCCCATAATAAGTTTCCTTCCATTTCCTTTTTTTTCGATGTGTATCTAGAAATGACTCATTTATGACTCGAGGTCCCCTTTTTTTTTACAGGGTTCCCCCTATTCCCCGACTAACTTACCTTTAGAAGCCTTTTTCCGCAACGTTGTCGAACCCTACTTAAGAAGGTTTTTCCCCTCTTTCTTTCTAAGATCCCCCCCCCTTTGGGAGAGTCTTTTCGCTTATTTTTGAGTGCATTCTCCTTATCAGGCTTTTTCTTTGGTAGCGAGGAGGGCGTTTATCTTTTTAATTTCTGCCTCGAATCTCTTGAGGCGGGCGGCCCCGGCCAGCGTGTTTCTTGAAGCCTCGTTTTGCAATTCTGTCCGATTTAGGATTAGTCATTTCCTTGGTCTGCATTTCCTCTTGAATGTGGCATCCAGTTTTCTTTACGGCCTGCACCCCTTTGACCTTTTTCAGGAGAAGTGGGGCCTTCCTCGGAGACTTTCCGATACAATCGCTCTTCCTAAATCGTCAGGCCTTTTTTAACCCCTGTCTCGTCTCATTAATTTCTTTTTCTTTTTTTCTCCCCCTTCATAATCCCCTCTTACGGCCCCTGACTTCTTCCATACGGCTGCCCTCTTTTACCTCCCTGTATTAGGATCTTTTTCGAGTACCCCACACATTAGTATTCTTTCCCCCCTTTCCCGTGGGCAGTACCTTCCCCCCTTTGCACTCCCCAATCCGGCTCCCAAGACCTCTCCTTTTCGATTTTTCTCAGTTTGAGGTCTATCTCTCCCTTTTTGTGTCCTTTCCCTTCCCCACTCTTTTTTGACCGTGACTTTTTTTCTCTGTCAGCAACCTGCAGCCTCCCCGACGCTTAAACTAATGTGCCTTTTATTCTTCATCCCCCCCCCTCACCTCCCCTTTGAAGATTTAATTTTCTCTTATTTGGCGGCTTTTTCCGTTTACTACAACGTTTTCTTTGTTTTGGTCCCCCCCAACTTTAGAATTTCTTCCCGAGCGACCAATTTGAAGCCGGAGTTGAGTTTTTTCTTCCTTTCTTTTTTGCTCGGACTTTTTTCCTTTCATGAAGCGCTTCTTCTGTTTCTATAACCCTTTTGCTTTAGTTTTTCTGCCTTCCTTACCTCCTGTCGATATGATTTCCCCTGTTATTCCTCTCCGGCTGTCCCCCCCCCAGGCTGCTCTAAGATTTCCTCTGCTGTCTTGCTCGACAATTGAACAAGTCCCTCTTTACAATGTTCCGCGTTTTTTGCAGAAAGGCTCCGTTAGTCCCAAAACAAAAAATTCCCCAGGTCTTTCCCAGTTGGATTTTCTCCCCTTGCATTCCCTCTCGGTTTTTTAGGTGATTTTTGCCGTTTTTCTTTGACCTCCTTCCCTTCAACCCCCCTTTCCACTCGTAACTACGCCCCCCCGGGAAAGTGTACCAAGCCTTTCCCTGGTCTTTCCAATTTCCCGAATGCTTTTTTAGCAACATTTTACCCCTCCCGCGGGCTCTTTTGAAAGCTTTTATTTTTAGGAAACCAGACCTGTGAGGGCTTTGGCCCCCTTATGCTTTTGCTTAGGATCGTGCCAATTCCCCCTCCTTTTTCAGATTTTATTCAACTCCGTGCCCTTTCACTAAACCACATTTGTCCTCGAGATCCTTGAATTTTTTTCTCTTCGATCCCTAATTTTTTGGGTTTTGAGGATTTTGTAAGACCCTTTTTTTCAACCCCGTTTTTTGCAACTTTCATTCAGGCCCTGGTTTGGTGACGAAGTTCCAGTCCATTTCCCTTTCTCCTCCTCCCGATGCGACACCTTTTCTTTCGCTCGTTTCTGTTAACGGGCATCAGTTCTCACTTCAATTTGGGGCTCGACGGCTGAGGATGTTTGGTGACTCCCCCTCATTCCTCCTATTGATTTTCCTCTTAACTTCGTCCGTTTCGTGGACGGTTGGTTCTGTTCAACACCGCCTTCCCCCCCTTTCAAATTTCGTTCCCCCCAAATCATCCCCTCCAAAGGCCAAGCCCCTTCTTCTAAAGCATCCACCAGGTAGCATCCTCTCTTATTTTCCCCCCCCTCATTTCTCCCCTTCCCGTTTGGCAAACACTCCGAACGGCAATTTCTTTGAAGACATTGTCTGTTTTCCCCCCGAAGGCTGATATTCAGGTTCCCTTAGAGTGAAAATCTTTCCCCCCCCTTCCTGAGAACAAGGTTCTTCCTCCGGCCCTTCTAGGAGCCGGTTTGATCTCATGCAGCGCACCAAGCCCTTAAAATTTTTCCCCCCTCCATCTCCCGAACTTCCCTCCTCCTTCTCTCGCCGCTCCCCCCGGCCATATTTTTTCTTCCCAATTCCCCTCCACTCAGGGTAGTGTCCCCCCTGGAACCCAGACAAATCTTTTTTTTTCCCCCCCAAGGACCTTGAGGTTTTCTGCCCAATCCTGGCTTCTTCCCGGTCCTCTTTCTTGTGTATTCGTTTTTTTTTTTGATGACTTCTCAAAAGCCCCCCCCTCTTTAAAACCTCTCCCGATCGCTTTATGTGTTTGTAGCTTTTCTTGACCCTTTTCCGGAGCGCGGCATTCCCCTTCGATACCCTTTCCCATTTCCCCGACAGCCCTCACTTCACTTTAAAAACCGACCCCCAAAATCTGGCGTTCGATTTCTCCCCCTTTCTTATAACACTTCACTTTTTACGCAGTTTTCTTCAATGCTTCTCGTATGAGTAGCGACTCTGTGTTTCCTTCTCTTTTGATTCTTCCTTTTCCCCGTCCCTTTTCTTTCCAAACGTCGTTTTTAAGGTTGATTTATTTCAGTCCCCCAAAGCGCTCGTTCCGCTAATCCAGACCCCTTCTCAACCAAGGACGTTTATTTTTTTCTTTCCCCCTGAGGGCTGGCCGTTTACTTTTTTTAAGTGATGGGGTTGTTTCCAAGCCCACCGTCCCTAGTTTCCCAAAGAGGCCAAGCTGTTGAACACCCAGACTAGGCCGCGATTTTCAAGTACCATCTTCAAATTTCTTTGCTTCTTCCTTTTTTTAACTTCCTTTTTTATTGCATCCCGGAATCCTCTTTCACAAAGGGATTACTCCAACTTCTAAGGTGTTTTTCCCTCGTTCACCGACCTTCATTCAAGCTTCTCCTCCTGGAAGTCTCTGTTCCTCAGCGTAACGGCAACGTTTTTTCGGTTTCCTTTTCTTCCCACCCTTTTGAAAAAAGCAATCTTTCAGCCCCCGGTGAAATTCCTAATCTGCCCCTCTGATCCCCCTTTGCCGATACCCTACCCCCCGCTACTGCCCTCCTAGACTTTCCTCGCCCTTTTAGCAGTCCCCAAAGTGTTATTTCTCTTCTTCTGCAGTTCTACATGCTTTTTTTAGTTTTCCTCTTCCCACCTTTTACGGGCTTCCCCAAACTCCGATTGATTTTCCTCATTCAATGGAATGTCCCTTAATACGGTTAAATCTTTCCCCAAAAAGTTCCCCCAACCGCTAAATTTTCAAGCTATCATTTACTCTCCAATTTTCCCACAGGAGCCCCACCCCCCAAATAATATCCTTTTTTTTATTTTACTTTTGATCATATCCCCCGTTTTTTTCCCCCAAGGAGTGTCCGGTGTTCAACCAAATTGCCAGTGTGTCTACGAACCATTTCGTTCGTGGGCAAACACTCCCCCTTCCTTTGATGCTACGAAATTCTGTATTTTTTTTTGGGGTGGATTACCTTTCTTGGGATCTTTTTTCCAATTTAGGTTTCCCTTCTTCAGTTTTCTTCCTCTCTAACCTTCCCTTTCTTTTCAGCCGTCGAGGTTGTAGCACCTCCTGTGGTTGACCCGAATGGTCCATCCTTTCCCTCCCCCCATGTTTTTTCTTTTTCCCCTAGTTGTCCCTTTCCTCTTTTGGGAAACTTTTTTGCACCCCCCCTTTTTGTCCCCCATCTTCTCTTGCTGCCCAACCTGAGTCCTTTGATGTACTGATTCGGCTTTCTTTTCTTGTCACTTTGACCGACTTGCTTTTTTGCCGTCAAGGAGTCCCTCCCAGGTTCTCGTTCTTTCTTTTTTCACACTTGTTTTTTTCTCTAGATTCTCCTTCTCTTTTTTTAAGTAGGTTTGTGCCTCTCGATACAGTTTTTTGGCGGCGGACCCTTGTCCGGGCGATTCAATTGGGTTTGTTTTCTCTCTTGGTCGATCCTTCCCCCCAGAACGCTACTTATAACAAAAGTGCCTGCATTTCGGTTTCCCCCCGGTTTTAACGGAAATGACGTTCCCCTTCAGACCTCCGTTTACCCGAACCAGAAGGTTCTTTTCTCTCCCCATTGAAACTTAGTTTTTCAGTCCCCCCCTTTTGAGATTTTTCCTCCTTTCTCTTTGTTGAGAGCGATTTCAAACATTATGTCCCCCCATTTTCCCTACCTGTCGTTGCGTCCACTTTTCCTTTTTTCAAAGCGTGCGCGGCATTTCCCCCGACCCCCCCAAGAAACCAAGTTTGACAAAGCCTCCTTCCCTGCGGTGTGGGTTTCATGTCCTCTGATCATGCTCAAAACCCGCACCCCCAATACACCCCCATTCTATTTTCCCCCCCGGGTAAGACCGTCCCTCCTCCCTTTTAGAACGCTCCCCCCCCTTTAGCAATTTTTCCCCCCCCCTCCGTTCAACACCATGTAGTAACCATGGCGGCCCTTAAGGAAAAGCCCGCTCTCAATGGACGTCAAACCCCTAAGTAGGGACCTTCCAGTTCTATCAGAAAGCCGCCTTCTGAACTCGTACATGTTTTTTTCCAAACTCTCCAGTTTTTGAACAACCCAAAAACGAGGTTGTTCAGTCCCTCAGGTCCACCCCCTGGTTCCCTCTTCATCGCCCCTCCCTTACCTTTTTTCCCTGGTTCGTTATTGTCTTCTTTTTTTTCCCATTATGGGACTTTCCCTTACCCCCTTTTGGACAACCCAAGCCTTTGGAGATGACGCGCCATTCCGTCCCTAGTATGCGTGGACACCTCCACACAAGAGGTCTGGGCCCCCCACCCCCCCCCCCAGAACCCTGACCCTTCTTCCGGACGGGCGGTCCACGCCCCCCCAGAAGGGGGACTTTCAAGGGACGTGGAAACCCTTGGTTAACGTAGGCGCTATTGCCGTGTGCCTACCAACCTCCTCCTCCCCTGTCTTTTTATTTGGTCTTTTTTTTGCACTCGGTTTCGTTTCCATCCTAAGAATGATTACTTTTCCTGTCCCTTGGACGGTTTGTCCTTTTTTGATTCCAACGTCTTATTCGTCTTCCAGTCGCGGTTCTTTTTAACATCGTCGCCTCTTCTTCTGCACAGTAGAAAAGTATTTCCCACTAGCAAGTCCAGTCCTTTAGGGAATCTACCGCGTAAGTCTTCGTGGGGAATTGCTGCAGCTTTCCCTCTTTCTTGCTCGAGTTTGCGGGTCCCCCCTTTTCCTTCCATGATCGGCGTGCTTTTTTTTGGTCTTTCAGTTCTGAGATTTTCTTTTCTAGGGACCCAGTTCTCCTTTGATTGATTTTCTGCCAAGTTTCTGCTTTAAAAACCCTTCCTTTGACCTTTCCCTGCTCGTTTTCTTTTTCCATACAGGCTCTTCGTATCCGCCTGTCTCCTCATTTCCTTCGTCCTGAACGGTTCTCTTCCCACAGTGAGACTTGGAAACGTTTCTCCTTTCCACACAGCCCCTTTGCATTCCGTGGCCCGCTCACTCCCGACTTGGTGGCGATCGGGATACTGTGATACTCAGGGACCTTCCTTTTTTCTTTTCAGGACCTCTTTTTTTTTCCCTAATTCCGGCTTGACGCCATAGGCACCTTTAGTCCTTTTTTTAGTGGTCGCACCCCCCTAAGACCGTCGGCCTCTTCGCCCATGCCCATCGTTCTTCCTTGTGGGTTCTCCTCTTTTTCTAGGATCTGATTTGCTATTGTTGTTCTCTCCCCTCAACCTCCCCTCCTTGTTCTCCGGGGACGTTTGTCAGTAAATCACCCCGTCCTATTTCCGGCCCAACAATTCCGGCCTCCTCCCTCGATCTTTCTCCTCACTCTTTTTGAGACCACTTTCCGGATACTTCTTCGCTTCGCTGGCCCAAGAAGGTTTGTATCTCAACCATCGTTTTTTTTTCCTTGTCTGGGGATGCTGCTTATATGACCGAGGGTCCCAGGCAGAACCTGCCTGCCAGCGCGGCTCCTTTACCGCATTGTTGCTCTCTTTCTCCCCTCCCACAGCCTCCAAACCAGCCTAAAGCTCCCCAGAATTCTTGAATTGTTCCTTGGCCTGAAGTCTTTTCTTAAACCATACCCCACACCCAGATCGGGACCTTTCCCTGCAGGTGATTCCCCGAGTGCGGGCTCGAGCGAGACCCCTCCCCCCTGCAAATATTTCTGGTTCCTTTAGTGCCTTGCTGACCTTCCTTTGCGGAAGTTGTCAGTTCGTTCTTTAGCAGTTACTCGCTTGGCTTCTTTCTTCATGTAGTTCGCTCAATCTGGGTGTCTCTTCAGGCTTTCTTGAAATTCATTGCTCTTTCGTGCCCTGCGCCTCTTTTGACAGCTCCACCCATTCCTTTCCTTTCCGTGATCGGTGCTTTTTGACCGGATGAATGAGCTGATTGCTGTTCTGGAGTGCTCGAATGTTCCTTTTGATCCCTGATCCGTTCATCGGGGATGTTGCAAACCCGGAGTTTAAATTTTTTTCAAGAGAAATCATCGGTTTTTCAAAATCAGAATCGCCCCCCCACAATACCCACATGCGCCGTGGGATGCTTTCATTTTATGTTTGCCGGGTTCTTTGTAGGCTTCGTTTTGTGTTCGGTGGGGCATCAGTTTGAACTGCCCGTCACAGAACCGAAATTGCCCACAAGACGTCTTTAGTGTTCCCCCTCCATGGAAGCCACCCATTTGGCTTCCATTCCATCCCCCCTCAGCTGCGTGGAGCTTTGAAAACAGTTTCCTTGCTCCCCCCTCCTCTTGGCCAGTGAAAGCGCCCGCCTCAGACATTTCCCCCGGGCTAGTTTTCTATTTCCAGATGATGCCGTTCCGCCCGTCGAGTCCAAGGAAAGCCGGTGTGGCTGCCACGGTTCCTTTTCACCGACGCCCAATCATCGCCCCCCCACCTTGCTGATGT
>Ga0179591_1293425_pt1 | contig 10089 bp, 7 predicted proteins | sample CZOMad2_1_08_16f_FD_182891 | JGI IMG/M metagenome (GOLD analysis project Ga0179591, IMG submission 182891) | Vadose zone soil fungal communities from Angelo Coast Range Reserve, California, USA - CZOMad2_1_08_16fungal (PacBio error correction) | ecosystem: Environmental > Terrestrial > Soil >... | reverse complement strand
TTGTTTGTCTTGACGGCCACAATAAGGAGACATTTGATGTAGACCTTCGGAGAGTATTGGTACCGCCGTCTCCCTTCAGGTGTAGTCTCCCCTCCCTCAAGGCAGGTATCCTTTAACTGTAAATAATGTGAGGTAGAGTTAGCTTAGACCGGTTGTCAGTTCGGGCGTGATGCACTGCTTGGTGGACGATCACGGGTTCTGTCTCACCCCCCCTGACCCTTTGTCGGCAGACGAGACTTTCAGTCGCGAAAGCTGAGTGGCGCCATACCCACAACCTCGATTTCCGAGGCTCAGATCCCTAGCTTCAAGGGGCTTCAATCAGCGGCTGGAACGATTGGTCTGTACGATAGGGTCGCGCCTTTTAGCTTTATTCGCATCGCTTTTGCCGGCTGACTCCAACCCTTTTTTTTTCTATCATCGTCAATCTTTTTAGTCTGGCGTGTTTCGCCAGTTGGCTCGGGCTTGTTTTGTGCCGCGTCTGGACTGGTCTTTAAGGCCTTTCGTGGTGTCTTTCTTAGGTTTTTTTTTCTCCCCCGGTAAGGTTGCTTGCCTATTGATTTTTTCAGTGAGGTTCCCACCCCCCTTTTTTTGTGATTTTGAGGCGCGCGGCTCCAACTTTTTCTCGTCTTATGATCACCTAGTTTGAGGAAAAGGCTTCTTCGCCTGATCTATCCTACTCTTTCTCGATTTTTTCCTCGCGACGTCCGGTTTTTAATCTCTCATTTTTTCGAGAAAAAGCCCGTTCCCAACCACTTTCCAATATTCCGTCCTCCACGGGGTATTTTGCTTACGTCTTTTCTCTGAAATCTTTCTCCCCTTTGATAATTTCTGAGTAGGGCCCCCTCTGGACTTTCACTCGCCCGCATCCTTCAATACTTCCCCCTTGCCCTACGGTGCCACACCTCAATCCGTTATATTCTTGAACGTTCTGATGCATCTTTTTTTGTGACGCCGCGCTTTTTGCACACGATCTTGAAGGGGGCTCCGTTCCGCGCTTATTTCTTGCGTCATTTGTCCGGCTCCCCGGTTTTCTACTGCCCCCTTATTGCGCCTTCTTTCTATGGCGTCTGGAATGGGAAGAATCCTCTCAAAGCTTTGTGCAGTTGACGACATTGAGGGCTTTTTGCTGCAGATCTTGCCCACTCATCGTTTTCTGGCGGAAAGTTGAAGGACCAGTTTAGTCCCTTTTCCCTCCCTCCCCCTTTGATAAAGTGTCGATCGGTCTCCTCATACTTCTGATATTTTTGGACAGGTCCCGGTGATTGCCGCGGTGTCCGGTCCTCTTTTTCCTTCCTCTTCCGAGCGACTCAGACAGTAGTGATTCGACAAATTAGTCGACGGGTCTTCCTTTCGCTAGGTTTTGGACGTCGCTGCTTGTACCCGCGCTCAGTGTCTTCTTCCTTGGAAGCTGGTCCTTTAAGGCCCATTTGAAGGCTTGGTCTAAACAGACCGTCTGATGCCCAAATTTGACGAGCTTTATGCTAGAGTCCGTAGTTTTGAAAATTTCGCCGCCACATTTCTTCCCCCTCCCCTCCCCAGCGTTCTTGCTTTTTTTCGCTTGTCAAGACCCCTTCAAATTCCAGGTCCTCAATGTCCCCCAGTAACACCGTCGATACAAGCTTCTAGGCTAGATTGGAACTTGACAATCGTCCCTTCCAATCTCCCGCATTTGCCCGTTTTCTACGTTCCCCGATGACAGACCCCCGGTGAACCTGTTCTTTCTCGGGATCGGGACTCTGAGTTCGATAGGCTTTTATTGTAACCCTCATCTTCTTCTTTCCCCTCCTGTCCTCAATATATCGTTCTCCAGTGCTCTTTTTGGTCGCGGACTTAGTGGCCCCCTACTCCGCCGCTGGGGACAACCAGTTATCTGAAGCGTTGATCTTTAACCCTTCGCTTCCTGAGCCTTTTTTTATTATTCGGTGTCTTTGACTTCGGACTAAGGGCTTTCTTTTCTCAACCAGAGGCTTAGTTTTGTTGAGACCTGTTTTCTTACGGGCCCCCCTTCTTGACCTTTCCATGCCTAAAAGCTCTTCCCCGCCCCCGTCCCATCTCCACATTGCTCCCAGTGTCCGGATGACAAGTCATTCCCCTCGTTTGCGTGCCATCTATACCTTTCCTCGCAAAAAAGTACACCCAGTGAAGCACGTCGTTCAAAAAGGTGATCGTGAGAACCTAGCCTGCAACCGCCCTCCTTTTTTTTGCCTTTCCCCCTTTTCCACTGTTTCAGGCCCCTTTAAAGTATCCTCGTGGGCGCAATCCCTGGAGCGGGTGCGCGTCCTACTTCTCGCTCACTTAACTGAGTCCGAGTACGTGTCTAATCTCTCCATTTATCGGTGTTTTCCCTGCCGATTCCCCCCAGAGCATTTTAACAGTTACCGCTCCCCGTGATACTCAAGTGATACTCTATTTACCCTACATACGTGTTGTGAGTCTCTCTAGATCTCCGGCTTCTGCTAGGGACCTTTTTTAGGCTTGGCATTTTTTTCAGCGCGAACCCAAGTATACTTTCGAGATTTAGCCCTTCTCTAAGCTCTTTCGCCCCTTTGAGTCGCCCGTTTTGGACCAGCCCCCCCACAGTGAGTGCGTAGTTTGTCGTCGGAACTTGCCACGAGATGCTTTTCCTTCAACCTTTTTCCACTTTTTGCTGTCCAGCCCTTAAACTTATTTCCCTTTCCTTTTGCAGTGCCTAGTTCTCCCGAGCCCCTTCCAGGTCTTGACGCTTTCTTTTCTTTTGGTAATCGAGTGCTTTTGTATGGATTGACTTGCTGACCCGCCACGTGTTGCTAATTCGTCCTTCTCATTTTCCTCTTCCCTTTTTTTTTTTATCGGGTTCCTCTGTGGGGAAGGTCAAGTTTTTAAACTTCTTTTTCCGAAAGACGGAACAGGCTCCAACCTCATCTCTTTTGGGCCAGAACTTTTTGATAGAGATTTTCTGTTACGTCCCCCTCCCCCCGACCATAGTTCCGCGCCCATTTTTTCTTGGCCCTTGATTTCGTCCCCCCCCTGTAAATTATTCCAGATTCCGATAGTCAGCATTTAAAGGGTCTTTAGACGCTTTCCCCCATCGACCTGTAAACCATTCAATCGACGCCCCCTTGATTTGATCACGTATTCTCCAATATTGGCTCCGAGATCGGTTTAAAAGGAGAAGCCCTTCTCCCCTCCCAGATTTGCTGATTCGAATTCGTAAAATGTCCTGCTGTTCAGTTTCAAGTCTTCCTGCTTTGCCCGTCGCCTTTATTTTTTGAAAGGTTTCCTGCTTTTTTTAACTGTCCCGTTCCGATCTTCTCGGACAGGAGTTTTTTAATGGCTTCGTCCACCTCCTCATGGATTTGCTGACGCTACCAACTTCACCCTCACTGGTCACGACTTTTTCTTGGTGTCCCTCGTTGTTTTTCCATTTTTTGGAGAGGCCTCTTTTGCTCACTTCAAGACTGTCTTCCGCCGCGACTCCCCGATTCTTTTTTCTTCCCCTTCTGTGCTCTGGACACTCATGCTCCCTTCTCAGACTTCAGCTCGGCCCCCCTCCCGGAGTCCAAGCCTTCTCAGGAGGCGGGTCCTTCTTTTTGCGTAGCCCATTTCTTCCCCCCCTCCTGCCTTTACAAGACTTCATTCACTCATAACCGCCCTTAACTGAACCGCGGCTCGGCTTGGGTCGAGCGCGGAGGACTTTAACTTGTTCGCGTTGAGATCGTTTCCGGCCCCCCCTTTCTAGTACACCGCTCCCTTGCGCGTCCCCCTTTATCTTTTTTCCTGCGATGTCCCCCTTTCCCCCCAGTCTACCGACTCCACCCTCCAGCGGTTACGGATTCGTGTTTTTTGACGACATAGTCTCCTGCTTCAGGGACGAGTGATCTTTTTTTTTTTTTTCACCATTTTCGACCAATCTGTACCCTCCTAACCGGATGCGAACGATTGACCCCCTTTTGCTTTGTTCTTCGCGCGGCACAATACTTCCAAGCAGCCAAGCCTTTCGTAACTCTTGACCTGGATGTTCGTTGTGTCGTCCGCGATTAGAGGCCCAGGGCGGGCGATGATCGCAGTTCGACGTTTATTGAGCCGCAGCTTCCCGACTTGGCTTTCTCCTCTGGCGCCATCAGCGAAGCAGCCCCTCTCTCCACGCCTTATATTCTGGCGCCTAGTTTCACTTTTTTTGTTCTCAGTTTCTTTGCCGTCCGAAAAAGTTAGTCTTCAACCCCCTGTGCCGCTGCGATTTCCCCTCCGAAGGAAGTAGTTTTCCTGCGCCTCCCATCGGTTCCCCTTGACTCCCGGTAAACCTAATGATTGATAGAAAGTTGTCAGCATCCTTTAGGGTCAGTGTAACCCTTTTCTTCGTCTCCTAGGCAAGCACGATCTCATAGTAAACGAATACTAAGCCACTTTTCCTGTCCATTCATGACCTTTCGAAGCTTCCCAAAAGCGAGTCATCCCTTTCCCCGTTCGTACGGGCAGTTCACAAAAAAGTCGCCAACGAATGCGAGATCGCGTGGTTTTAGACGCCAAATCGTGCTTCTGAAGGAGTCGTCTCACGCTGATTAATCAACGTCCCACACAAGAAGCGGATTTAAGTCACCCCATTTTGATTTGGCCTGTCTTCATGCGTTAGCCTGTCTGCTTTGATCTCGGTTTTTGGTTTCGGGCGCAGTATCCCGCCTTGTACTTCTTTCGGCCGTCCAACTTAATTTTGTGTCGATCCCTTTCTCGACCACCCTCCCGTGCGACAGTACGCACAAGGTATAAAAACGGTTCCTCCCTTAAGGGGCAGAATGCCTTCGGACGAAAGGAGGTCATGGTGGATGGCCTCCCGAAGTCCTTCGGACCAATACATCAGCATGGGCGCCTCCTTTGGTTTTCTGAGTGTTTAAGTCAGCTCCTCGGACGTTCCCTTTTCACAGATGATGAATCTCCTTACCGTGAGGCCCCCCCATCTACACCACCGTCGCACCAGCGTTCGTCCGACCTTGTAACCCTGTTTTTGGAAGCTACGGGCTGCCGGACCTTTAGTAATACCAAATAGTTACGTTGCAATGTCCGCAGTCAAATCTCAGCTTGAGATTGAACACAGTGATAATGGGATCTGTTGCTCTCCTTTTCAATACGCTACGTTTCGCCCCTCCATCAAGGATAGGATCCTCAAAGGCCTTTTTGACGGTCCTGAACTCCCCACACAAAAACCCCCCCCCCCAACCACCACAACCCCCAAACAACCACACACCCCCCACAAACAAACAAAAAAACCAAACCCCCCCCCCCCCCACTTTTAATTGGCCGTTTTCGGCCCGCAGACACTAGCCCTTCCCATGAAGACAGCAGATGTTGTGTGTCTTTGTTGGTTGTTTGTTGTTTGGTGTTTGTGGGTTTTGTTGTTGTGTTTTGTGTTGTTGTGTGTTCTTTTTTTTTTTTGTGTTTTGTGTTTTTGGGTGTGGTGTTGTTTTTTTTTTTTTTTGTGCGTTGCCGTGTCCCCACACTCTGCGGCCCCAGTTTTCTTAGAATCTCGGCTTCGGTTCACGCCATCCAGTCTTGTTGGGAGGCGCCCAGCTCGCTCCTGTGCATCTTTCCGCCACGCGTCAGTGCCCCCTCACGTAGCCCCCCCAGCCTGAGTGTAACACACTGTAATGTCCTCCATAGTGGCGCCTTTGACACCCGCCCACCCTTTTTTCACTCGTTTTCGCCCTGACGCTATTGCCGATCCACCTTTGGCCCCTCCCACCCAGGTTCCCCCCCTCCCGCTTCTTTTTCTTGATCCGAAAAAAGTTTGCTGGGACAATAGTTTTTTTTCCGAAGTTCGCGCCCTTATGCCCGCCCCAGGATTAATAGACGATTTCTTTGAAGTCCATTAGCGCAAACCTATACCTGAGTTTTCAGTAGATTTTATATAGTGCTGGCCCATCATGGCGTTTATTGTGGCCCCCTTTTTGCCGTTCCGAAGGCCTTTGAGTTCGTAGCCCGTGTGCAGGAACAGACACTTAGCCTAAATACTACCGACCCAAGTGAAGCTTCCGGCCGTTCCCTCCTTCTTTTGGGTGTCTCCCTTTTTCAAAGCCGGTGATCATTTAGTAGTCTGGTCGCAGTTCATTTCTATCGATGGATGATTTGCGTCCTGCTTCTCGATCCTTCCTTTGTCGGCCAGTTCTTCAGGTGCTGTCTGCCTCTTGGCCTTTACAGGCTTTCTCAAGGAGCTCCCTCTCGTTTAGGTCTCGTGGCTGGTGAAGTCGGCGGGGATATGATGATCGAAGGTAGTCTTCAGTCACGAATTCTGCCGGCCCCATGCGACCCGCTTTCCCCGCGCTTCCAGCGCACCCAGGAGTTTCATTGAACCCCTGGACTCCCTTCGCTGCCTGTCCCTTTCAATACCTCCTTTTTTGGTGCTAGACGCTCCCCGCTCTGATTGTTGGGCTTGTGCTTATACGACGCTTCAGGGCTTCTGCCGCCGAGTGCAATGTTAGCCTTGTCCTGCACCTTCAATTTTTTCTGCCTTTCCTAGTATTCAAGCAACTTAAGATACCGCCTTCTTTCTCCGGACGTGACGGTTGCGCGCCCTTTCGATTTTAGCCTGTTTTTCCAAGGAAGAGGGGCATGGAACTTACAATCCATTTTCTTTTTACGGATAGTCAGTCTAGACCAACACCCTTCCGAGACATCTTACAGTCTATCGGAACCGAGCTTACTTTTGAACACTGTCTTCGGGCCTGTGATAAAAAAAAAAGGACATCCCCTCGAGTTCTTTTTTTGGAGGATTTCCTTCTTTCGAAGGGGCTTTTCGATGGCCCACCCTCCCTCCCATTTTTTGCGCCCGAAGATATTCTTTTTTTTTCCAAGGTGGGCCCCCTCCCGTAGTGGCCCCCGTCCCAACCTTCTCTCCCTCGCCTCTTGAACGCTTAATTTAGTACTCGATTGATATTTGTGACAGAGGTCCCTTCCCCGTATAGTCTCCCTGCAGTTTCGTCTCTTCCCTTCTGTCTTTTTGTTACGTTTGCGTTGATTACAGCACCTTCAGCCTGCCTTTTTGCGACGAATATTGCCTGCTCTCCGACTCTGATGGGCCCTTTTTTCTCGTGCAAGTTGACATCCCTTTAGACATCTAGGTTTTCTCGTGGCGGCCTTTGTTCGTTTTCCCCCGCCTTTTGCGCAGTCTCCTGTACCGAGAGTTGGTTTTGTTTCCCCTTGTTCCTCGTTGGCGGCAAGATGTGGCGTCGATGAGCCCAGTTAAACAGTTTTGTTCTGGATGGCTTTCCAAGGTAGTTACTCAGCTTCTCGGCTTCTCCCCCGGCCGACTCTTTTTTGGGTCTCCCCTAATGCCAGAATGCTGTCGAATTTTTGACGAGTTTAGGTAGTCGTCCTTCTGCCACTGAACTTTAAATTTTTCCTCACTCTTTCCATTCGCGTTCGGTCTTCCCCTCCTTGTCCATGAATGTTCAGCTGAGGTTGTCCCTCTGTTGACATAAACGTACCAGTGACCTTTTTGGTCGACCACTCTCCCCTTCTGATTTACTTCGGCCCCCTTCGGGACTATTGGCTTTCTTCGTTCGTCACTAACTTTTCAACAGGGAGTTCCCCATTTTAGTTCGACGCGTGTGCTTGACGTTTTGATTCCTTTGGTTTTACTTCCGAGCCCCTGTTCTGCCGTCCTCTATTCCTTTCTTTTCGCAAAGTCGAATGTGAAGGCGTGCGCACCCCCCCAAATTTGCGCTTCCCACATGATGAGCATTTTTTTTTGGTCAGAGATGACGTCATTTGGAGCGCCCTCTCCGACCCTTTCGGGCCCCTTGAAGGTTCTCGCCGAGTCCCTTGGATTTCTGTCGTAGCGATCGAACTTGGTTTCGATCAAGGTTCAGACTACCCTGAGTTGGCCCGACCGAGAAGGTAGATCGAAGGTTTTTGCTTCGGTCGTTCCCCCCCCCAAAACCAGGCCTGAAGACGTTAACTCCTGTTTAAATCATAAGATATAAATTTGAGCTTCAGCTTTACGAGTCGTTACGATTCGGGTCGCTGTGATCTTTTCCTTTCCGAATCCTGGCTTTCAGACCCACCCGTGTCGCTAATAGAATTATTGTAGAGGTGTCCGCGAAAGGGATATCTTGCTTTGATTGAGCTTTTTTGCAGTTTTCACCTTCTTCCATTTGCCCTTCGTGGTGATGCTTTGTGGATTGAGTCGTTCCGTTCTTCGACCGGCCCGTTTGACTGAAGGTTTCGGTTAAATCCACCTTTTTCGTTTAGCGCTGCGCCAACGTTTTTTTTCCTGAGCTACTTGGGGCCCGTTTTCAATGTGGATATGATCTCCTGAGACCCAGTTTTTTATCCTTTTGATCCCTGCGCTCTCTTCCTGTTTTTTTTAATCTTGATTGGGGATTCCTCCAACGCCCTATACACAACAAGGTTTCATCGGCGACTTCCCTTTGGATTTGCGTCAATGGCTTTTTTTAATCTTTCCTTCCAGCTTATACTTACCAAATTAGCGTAGAGGGCCAGGGCATCCCCTGGCGCTTAGTTCCTCGAAGAATAATGCATCGCCAGTTCCATCTGCCCGACGGGTCCCCAATAACCGTTCCACCCTCTCTGCAGTGATTGATGGTCTTGTTGGTGAGACCATGAATGTCTGAACACGATCTCCTTTGCCTTCCTCTCCTCCATTGAGTCTTTTCCCCGATCGGCTTGGTCGGGACCGAACGTTGTGTTTAGCCACGCGGTCTTGCTAGACGGACGATGGCCCCGATCGTGCCCCTTCCTGGCACGCAGCAGCGTAAAAGGCTGATGGGTTGTCCTATTCTTTGACTCCGTGAGGGTCTTTGGCTGGTCTGCTGCTTTAAGATTTCCCCAAAATGTCCTCTCGCGGCTTTATAGACTTTTGGTAACCGGGGACTTTCGATTTCAAACCTCTCTCTACAGGTAGGCTGCTAAGAGTAACAAGCTAGTTTTTCGGTGGTCCCTCTGATTGGAGGTTACGTACACTTTCAGGTTTTTTGCTCATTGATATCGCCCCCAGATCATATTCCCATATATCCTTCTTTTCCGATGTGTCCCCCTTCAGTCTCTTTACCTTCTCCTCTGGTTTTTTCCAAGCACAGGAATGGCTTTTGGCCCCCCCCAGAATTAGAGATGGTGAATACATTATAAGGCTACTTGCTCGTCGTCGTCGTCCCCCTCAGACCCTCACTTCTCTTCACAATGCAAGACCCCTTCTTTGTTTTTTTTAGGTCCTTTTTCGCTTTTTCAGCCCCCCCAAGACTAGGGGGGCCCTCACACTCAAACCACACCTCGGATCCTTAGTAGAAGTTTTCTGTTCCACGTCTCACCCTCGTCAGTCCCCCCTCCCTTATGCATTCCCGTCCCCGCGCTGGTCAAGAGACCGATGTTCTTTTGAAAGAAGTTCTATTGGATCGGCGGCTTTTCCTCTCCTTGCCCGTCTGGTAAATACTCTCGTGTTCCCCGTCTCCCTTCCCCTGACCTTTCTTTCTGTATTGCCCGTTTCCGGTCGCTGACTTAGTCTGCACTCCCCGTTTTTTTCCTTACAATACTTCGGATATGATCTGAGCCTCTGTACAATTGGTTAGTCCCCAGAGCCTTTGACGCTGTCTATGTGGTGGGGGACGTCGGAATCTAGCGGAGCCGCGTCTCCCCCATTTGGATGTGGTCGCGACCTGTTCCCTCGGCCCCGAAGGACTTAGCTTCCCCCAAGATCTTAACCCCGAAAAGCTTCCCCCCCCTCTCCAGGAATGCTTACTTTTCACCTGTCCCCTTCTTTTGGCGTGCAGCGATCCACTTGAAGATCCCAGGCCTCATCCCCGTCAAACACCACGAACCACGTCGAAACTCATGGGGGTTCAACCTAGTTGCAACAAGAACTCTTTTCGTGGGGCCGCCGAGTCCTTTCCAACATGGGGACTGTAAAGGGAGACCATCATCGGGGGCTGTTACCCGACCTCACGTCTAAGATCAATGGGGTTCCTGTACTAGTCCAGTCGCTTTTCCCCCCGAGATCTTCTGCACCTCTGTAATCTAGTCCGTATTGGTTTCGCGCGATCTTTTCTAGAGCCACTTTCCTCCCGTCACGCTTACACCCTGTGACGCACGCAATTAGATTTTCCT
>Ga0179591_1272789_pt1 | contig 10089 bp, 11 predicted proteins | sample CZOMad2_1_08_16f_FD_182891 | JGI IMG/M metagenome (GOLD analysis project Ga0179591, IMG submission 182891) | Vadose zone soil fungal communities from Angelo Coast Range Reserve, California, USA - CZOMad2_1_08_16fungal (PacBio error correction) | ecosystem: Environmental > Terrestrial > Soil >... | reverse complement strand
TTTTGGTTTTTTTTTGGTTTTTTGGTTGGGGTGTTTTTTTTTTTGTCGGCTCGTCGCGAGCGGGTAGTCAAGTCTCCGAGGTTAGGAGAAAAGTCTTTGAAACGATGCTCCCCACAACCCCCCCCATCTTCCTCCCCTTTTGGTAGAGCCTTTGACCTTTCCTTTTCACACTCTTTCATTGCCTTCTCAGAAGAGCGATGAAATCCTCCCCCTTCTCCCAAAATTTTCCCGCTCTTGGCAAAGAAACCCGCAGTTTTTCTTGATGTAAGCACAAACAATCCTCTAAGTAAGGGTCACGTTTCTTTTTCCCCATCTATTTCCCTGAGTCGAACAAAATCATTTTGGCCCTTTTATTCCCCGATTTTCTGAACATGATTACGATTCCTTTCCCCCCAGACTTATCGCAAAAACGCGATTTTACCCTGTTTTCCCCCATTTCATCTTTATTCAGCGATATCACAATCCCGGATTAGATGTTCTGTGGCCTCGCAGTAACCGTTCGTTGTCTTGGGATCTGGGATTTGCCATTGAAAAAACCCGTTTCCCCGTCACGCTTGTTTCCCCTTCCCCCCTCCTGGGGTTTGACCGCCTCCGCAAACCTTTCTAAAAGGTCCCTGGAAGATTTGAGAAAGGTTCGGTTTTTTCTGGACCTCTTCTCCTTCCACTTCTCCGAAACATTTGACAGGACCCCCACATGCGGCTGCCGGTCCATTGTGGCACTCCCCTCCGGCCCAACGGATTGCTATAGAGCCTTCTCCCCGTTTGACCAAAGTAGATCGCCCGCTGTTTTTCAGCGTTGACCCTGAACTTTATCGGGACCTTTTCCCTCTGTGTTTTTTGGACCGTACTTAATTTTTAACGTCCTCGTCCTACTTCAAGGCTCTTTTAGGATCCAGAGGTTGCCAGCCCATGAACGATTCGAGATCCCGTCTTTTTCTTTTTCCGTCCTTTTTGAATTACCGTCACGCTGAATCTCTTTTCCTTCTGAGAAATTAACCATCTGAAAGGAGTTAGGTTTGCCTCCCCCTCCTTTAAGCCCGGCTCCCACCAGTGGCCTTGGATGGTAACCCCCAAGAGAATGATTTGTTGGACCTTTTTTTTTTAACGCTTTAAGATCCCGGTAACCTTCGTTCAACTATCAGTCAAATTTTTTGTGTGATTTTTTATCCTTCCATTATTTCTCAAAAGCCAAGATACACAGCATGCCCTTGCTATTTAGTAACGACATAGGTCCGCTCTTTCTTTTCCACGCTCCTACTTTCATTGCTAGATGATCCCACTTTCCTCTGATAAGCGTTTCTTTGGCTCAACCTCTCCGCCTTTCTTTTTCTTCCCTAATCCCTCCCAATTTTGGCGGGCACCGATGCTAGGATAGTTTTAAGACTTGGATTATATGTTGCCACCCCCTTCCCCTCCTAAGAGATGCCTGTGGTTTTTTCCCTTTGACCTTTCCGACGTGATGTCTACCCCTTAGTTCCTTTCTTTCCGATGAAGCCCCGAGGGTTTCCCCAGACTAGGTAGAATCTTTCTTTTTTACTGCCTGCCGAACGAGTAAGGCCCCTACTCCTCTTTCAACATCGCTGCGGTTGAAGGTGACCAAACATTTGAATCTCAGCAGGATCGAGGTCTCCGTTTCTTGTTTCTTTGCCCCCATCACGCCTCAACCCCTTTGCCCCTTGGCACGTGGAATGCGGGATGTCCTCCCTGTTCACGGCGAGTTTTGCCGCAAACCCCCCCTAAATCTCTGCTAGGGACCATAGTCTCTCTTCTGCCCCCCCCGACCGCTGTAATCATTTGGCCTCATTGATGTGCAGACCAGCTGCTTCCTGAAAGAGTGTAAGCAATCCTTTCTAAACTTTGTATTGCCGGCGGAATATTTTCGAAGGGAATTATGACCCAGTTTTCCGCCCCTCCCCCCTTGCCCCCCCCCTCAAACCAAAAACGTCAAGGCCTCCTTGCTTCATCGGTGAATCCAGGGATGGGTGGGCGAGAGACTCACGGGGTCCTTTCCCCCCCCCTCACTTTTCGTTCATCGGTTAAGTTTTCTTCCCATTAACCCTCTTTCTTCCTTTTCCCCGAGGCACGAAGCACAACCGGTGCCTCGGACCTACCTCAATTCGCTAAATTCGATGTAGCAATTTGGCCTTGCGCCGCCTACGAATCCTCGCCGCCACCCCGCTGAAACAGGCTGACGCCTACTTTTCGTTCCACTCCCCTTTTGCCTTTCTGGCCCCCTGCCAGGTAGATCGTCACAGTCTCAGGGTGATGATCCCTACGGGAGACCCCCCCTACTTTTCTTCTTAACGACTATAAAGTCCGTGCCAGTTCTGATGAATAAATAAGGAGAAGAGAGTAAGTCTAACTTTCCGGAGCTAAACCCCCACGGGATGATCTACCTCGACCCCTCTATACCGATCCAGAACCCCCTTTACATCCCCTCCCTTTCCCCCGAAGCAGGTGAGCAAATTTTCCCCCCGAACTATTAGCCAGGTCCATGAGATAAAGAACTTGGCAAGGATTTTCCCTCTCGCGACCCCCACCCCCCAGCAGACGCCCACAAAAGGGAAATTTTGAAGCGTCCTCCAGCCCCCGGCGCGCTTCCCCCCCATAGAGGCCGCAAGCCGGGCTAATCCGACAACAAAGGCCGTGTTGCCGTGGTGTTTCCCAACTTTTTTACTTTTTCAGGCTTTCTTCCGTTATGTTTAGGGGTGGGGGGGGTTGCTCTTCTCTTCCTTTCTTTTGGATTTTCTTTATCTAGTCGGCGATTTTGATTTCGTATTAGAATTCGATTTGGAAGAGTTATTCTTCGGCACTCTTCTTTTAATCTATTGACGGGTCCTTTAGGAACTGTGGCTCCAATCTTCGATCCAGTCATATTAATCTATTTCTACTAGTTGTTGTTGTGTATATGAATACCATGATTTCAAGTGTCCTCACCCAGTAGCCGCCCTTGATCCCCCCCTTCCTACTCTGATAATCTTTTTCCCCCTCCGACCCCTCCCCCCAAAGATCGTAAAAGGGCCACTCTCTCTCCTCCCGAATCGAGAAAGCACCAATACAGCCCCTACAAACCCCTTCTCCCCCACGTCCTCACCAGAAGCAGGATTTACCCACACTTTTTCCACAGTCAAGTACCACTTTCCACTAAACGGAATTGTGTTTTTCCCTATACTTTCGAATATATGACCCCCCAGATCCCCTGTTCTTTTCACTACCTTCCACCAATTTTGGGGCGTTTGCTGTTCTAGGTCATGGTCAGAGGTTAATGCTCGCCCTTCCCGGAGGTCCTCTTAGAATGGCCCTCTTGGAGGGGTGTTGAGCTTTTCTTTTATTCCCCCCCAAGCGGTCGGTAATATTGGAAATTTTTAGGGAGATCTCTTCTTCGGCGTTCCCCCCTCCATTTTTTGGGTGACCGCTACTTCCATTCTTCCTTTTCCCTCTACATGTCTTGAACGGCCTTGCAACATCCTTGACCTCTTGTATTTCCCCCTTAGAGAGCTGATGCTTTGATGGAATAATCCCAAATCCGTGCGCTTTGACTTCCTTTTCACAACTCCCCCCATGGGCCTGCCCCGTAGTAGCTTTTTCAGCATGTTTTAAAAACCCAAAAGATTGGCTTGTTGTGGCGCATGATGTCCTTTTTTTCAATTAGCAAGCAACGCCTGCTATCGCATTTTAGTCTTCTAATTCTTGGCCCGTCCCCCCCCCGATGCTCTCCAACTATTGAGCACCCTTCTGTCAGTGAAATCGTACGTGGAACTTCGCCCTCCCTGCCCCGGTAGAATTGAAACGAAATGTTTTGTTACCCCCTTTAATACTATAGGAGACCAAAGACCTATGTTTTCCTCCTCTCCCTCCACCTTTTAGTGGCTGGTGGCGAGTGAGTTTAGTGCGGCGTGCGTCCTTTCCAAATACTTCTCAGGCATAAGTGGATTTATTCTGACCCTCCATGTTTCCTTCTCTCCAGTTTTTAACCTTCCCATGGACCTTATATTCCTCATGGGAGTTTGGTCCGAAATCGAAGCCCCTTATGGGCCAGATGGTGCCTTTCTTTTTCTTCTTTTTTCATATCCCTATGCAAAAGGTCGACAGAAAGCGAATTACCACCTTTTCCCCACCTTTGAGCCCAGTGGAGCGATTTGATTTTTTCTGGTAATTTTAATAACCTAACCGCGAGAAAGGACACGCTCTGGATCCTGTGCTTTTTTTTTTTTTCCTTAACCCCTGCAAGATCTTGTTGATAGGACGTCTGGTTATGCAACTAAGTTTCTTTAACAGGAAAGGTAGAGCAACGCTCCCGATGTCTTTCTCTTAACCCCCCTTAATGTAATATAGACTCAGACCCTAATCCGAAAGGAAAAGTCGGCAAGTACATTTACACCACCCGTAATCTTGAGTGCCTCGGTGGCAAGATCAGCTGAGAAGTCCCCCCCCCCCTAAGAAAAGGGTGCACGACCAGCTTTTCCGACTAAGGCGGAAGGTGATCCCCCCCTCAGTGGTTTGAATTCTTCACCTGCAGAAAGAATCGAGCAAAAGCGCGTCTTTTTCTCAACCCCCCCTGTCCCTTTTCAGTTTTAAGACCGCGGCCCTGCTTCTGGAGGTGGATCAGTATTCTGCTCCCTCCTTCTCACTTAATCAACCCAGTACGGGACAAATGATGGATAAGGATCCTCTTACATCCTTACACTTCTGCGAAGTCTGGTCCCCAAAAGCAAAATACAGAATTGTTACCCTTTTCACCAATGCCATGGTGTACTGCTATTTTTTGCGTCTTCCCAAGAAAAAATGAGATTCCCACTTTCCTCTGCGGGCTCTCGAAGACTGACCGGAGATTCGTGACGATTTTCCAATGTTATCGTCTTTCCCCTGATGTTTTAGATTTTCGTTCAGGTTTTTCCTCTGTTTAACTTAATAACTTGCCAACACCCCCCCCTTATTACCCCCTTTACGTGGAAAAAAGACGCACACAATTCCCCGCAGTGGCCGCCTTCCTGTTAGTCTCTTCCCGCCCCCCCCCCCCCCAAACGCGATCGAGATTCAAGCTTTCCCAGGCGCTCGACTATAATTCAAGAACTATCCCTGTGGGCATACTTCTTGCAAGGGCTCCCGGCGGGTGTTTTCCCCAACCCCTGTTTTGGCGACGGTTGTCAGTAACATTTCCCTGCCAAAACTGGCCCTCCCCTTCGGGTTTTTTTTCCACACCTGGTCCAGGCACCCCATGTGCCCTTTCCCTAATGCGCCGTGCCCCACACTCGTTTTTGTAGACAGGGTGGTCCCACTCCGCGTTCCGGGGTTCTTCCAAGCAATCCCCCACACTCCCAAACATAAACATCATGTTGTTTCCCCCTTTTGGCATTCCACAACAGGGCGTGTGGCCAATCCTCCCTTATTGTTGAATTATATCGCTGATACTCTTAGGGGTTCCCCCATTTCTCGCTTTTTCTTTCCCTGGTCTCATTTTGTCACAGAAAACTCTTTTCATTAAATATAAGCTTCCCTTCTTTGGAGGGCTCGACGGGTTTTTATTATAATGTATGCCTTCCCCCAAACCCCGTCTCCCCACTTAGAGTGTTTGTTCTTTCCCATACCAGCCCACTCCTGCACGGGAGAGCCATGCGGTCCAGAGCTCGCTTTGCTTTGGTTTGTCGTCCGTGCTTTTTTCAGCCGCCACTCGAGTGGGTCCAGGCCAACCATGGTTCTATCTGCTTTCCTCGCCCCACTCTCTTATTTGGTTGTGCCTTGGTTGAGCACTTTTTCCCCGTTCTGTTTCCCCCAGCGGTGCTACTTACCCTCTTTGACCCCTTTCAGCGACCTCGGCCCTTTCACCCTCTTTTTCCCCCCCGTTTTTTGTTTTCCCCGTTACTTTCGTCGCCTGGTCGGGGTCGAGTTCCCCCACGTTGTTGCGTAACGTTCCCTTGTCCCCCTTCTGCTTCCCCCTCGAACAAACCAACAAGCTATATGTCCTAGCTGGATAGCGAGTTCTCCTAACCATGGTTGCTTTTCAACATATTTTCCGAGCGCGACCGCAAGGAAAGAAAAAAAGGAGTCTCCCCGCCCTCACCGATTACGCTCTTTTTTTTTGGAACCGCAAATTGCCGACTTGGGCTGGATGTCCATCCCCCATTCCTTCAGTTTTTATGCCCTTGTCTAGCCCCCGGCGTTTGAGCCACCATTGGGAAAATATATTGGCCCTCTCGTCTTTGACGACATGAATATACAAACTCCAACTTATACGCCCAACCGCGCGACCTCCCTTCCCTTCATCCCTACGGACTTTCTGGGGCAGCGGGATGGTTTAATGTTATTTTCACAGGTTTTCTGGGGGATAGGTTTTCTGGAATTGAACCCCGGGACGCACGCTTGCTGGAATCCACCCTTTCCTGTCCTCCTTGTTTCCGCGCTTCCCAAAATCCTTTTTAACAGGTAGTTGCTTTGCAGCTTGAGCCTTTTCCTCTTCGTGTGACTCTCCTCCAGATTTTGGAATGGAGAATGAAAACCTCCCGAAACAGTTTTTCCCCCCCATTTCCCCTCTGCCGTTCTTTCCCTTCCTTTCTAGGAAACCCCGGATAGGTCTTGAGAATAGAGGCTCTCTCCGAACCAATTCCCCCCCTTCGATCTGCCACCCATGTGGGGGACGTCCAGCGCTGCTCAATAGAAACGTTACCAGAGTCCTTCCCCTGTTCCCCCCTCGTTGTTGACCCTTTTTCATTCTTGTTCACGGTGTTTTCCCCCCATATTCTCGTCCTTCTATGTGGGCCATGTTTATGGAGCAGATGAAACGAACCCGATTCTTACCCTCTCGCTTTCCCCTCCTCAGCAATTTTCCATCTACCCTTTGGAAATCGACTCCTTTCTTGAACCTCTCCCCCCCTTTCATGGAGTGCTCTCATGAGTGCTTTTTAAGAATAACACCGTGAGCCCCATTTTCTTTCCGTTTCCATGGTACAACCACTTTGCAGAGGTGGGTTTTTTTTAAAGCAAGAGTAGCTGGCTTCTTATCTCCCTCCTTCTCTATAATGTTCCCGTAATGTTCTTAGTGATACGGGCGGCCCGTAGGTATCCCAGAGCTTTTCAACTCCACCCCCTGAGGACTTTCAGTAACTTTTCCAGGGAGGCCCTTTCCTCCTAGCCTTGCCAGCGTTTCTAGATTATTATCGAATGTTAAGCTTTTATCCTTTTCGGGTGGACACCCTCTAAGAATCGATTTCTTAATTCTACGTCTTCAGCAAGTTTTTTTCTTGGAACCAAGTATGCGAGGACTTGTTTCACGTTCAGTTTGCGCTCTCTTCCCGATTACCCAAGAAATCATAAGCGCTCGTTGTATTTTCCCATTCCTTTCCGCTTCCTAGCCCGGACTTTATGAGAAGACGATGAACCCCGGGTTCCACCAGATCCCCCAGGTATTTTTGTTCCCTTCCTGGATGAGTTACTCCCTGAGTCCGACCTCCTCCCTCTCAAAAGACTAGGGATCATGTGTTTTTTAAAACAAAAACTAAGTCCATTGCCCTCTATTTTTAAGTCTCCCATCACCGTCCAGCAAATCGCCCCCACTTTGCCCCCCCCAGGTGGCACGGTGGTAATTCCCCCCCCCCCCCCGGGTGATGAGCCTGGTCTCATGGCGCAGGCCGCCCCCCCAACTCGGGCCTATTGCCATAGCCTTCGATTTCGGACCACAACCGACAAGCTTCCTACCATGTTTTGGTGTGAGACAAGCTATGTGGCGGTCAGAATCTGATCCCCTTGACGCGTGCTGACATCTTTTCTCGGGGAATCAAGGACCCGGGTCCCTTATCGTCCCCCCCCATTTTCCCAAAAAAGACCCCTTGCATGATCAGTTGTGCCGACCTTTGATGATGTTTTTCCGATAGTACGTCCGGAGCGAATCAACCACAATTTCGCCTTCCCCCATCCGGTCGCTTCCTTCACGGTCCCTTCCTATTGTTACTTGACCCAGTGCCGACTAGCGAAACGGTGCCACTCTCCCCCCCTACGCTTACCTTCGATGGCGATTCTTGGTTGCCCTTCCGATTTCGCTCTTTAAAACTTTTCCGCCGACTATTTTTCATCGCCGCAGGCCCCCTTCTGGCAACTGCAGGTCGATAATCAGCCCCAGTAGAAGGGTTCTTCAAGAAACTCTAAGCTTCTTTAGCAATCTGAACGCGAATCTTGTTTCGGATGCTCAAGCAGGAAGATGAGGAAAGTCGTTTCTTACCAACCCCCAGGGATGATGATCAGAGTAAACCTCCTTAAGCAGCTATATGCGATCCTAATCAAACTTTCCACTTACGTAAAGCTTTTGGACCAAAGCCCTAGCCCCCTTTGACCTTAGCAAGGCTGACAACCGATCACACGCTTTTGACAGGATTCGATCCGAGAGAACCTGCTCCACCCAGACCTGCCCAACCCACGTAGAAGTCTCCGAACCATCTTCCTGTCCTAGCCCTTTTCCTCTTTCTCCAGTCCTGAGCGGTTGTAAGCATACCAAAACGGCCGAAGTGTTCTCCCTCTTCCTCGGACTCTTCGAGTTGTTAGGGCGATCTTGGTGGTGGTCTTTTTTTTTTGATTTGGCGATCGTATTCTTCCCGAGATCCACTGGCCGCTTCCTTGATTTCCTGTTCTTCTTGACTATTAGGTCCCTTATGTTTCACCCTTATGCAGTTCCTGCCGAACGGTTGTTGCGCTTCTTTTTTTCCTCCTCTTTTCTTTTCCTCATCTTTGTGTTCTTGTGAGCTCTCTTTCAGAGACTATGGAGTCCAGAAAGTTGTTCTAACGCCCCCTTAGCGCAGATGCCCTCAGTCTTCTCCAGAGGTGCAAGAAGAACCCTTCCAATCTCTGCGTCTCCATGCGGCCAAATCTCGCCGTCCAGAGTCCAAGCCCCCATAAGACCCCCCTAGATCTTCACCCAGAGAATCAGAAAGAATGAACGTCTCTTGCATAGCCCTCCCCCCAATTTTTATTTATCACGCTATCCTTTAGTAATCCTCCCCTTCTCCCAGTTGAACGTACTTCATCTCCCCCACCTTTCAATTTTGGGTTGATTAGTTTTTCCCTGGTAGTTCTGTCTCCCGCCGTGGCCCTGTTAGCGCATGCGTAGCCTGGCCTGGAAGTTGTCAAATCTTTTTGGTAAATCCCCTTTTTTCCTTTAATCTGGTCCAGTTTTAGTCGGGCTCTTCCCTTCTAGGATGGTACCTATTACTTCATAAAGTGGTCGGAGTGGGTGATTGTTTCTTCAATGATTTGTACTTCTCTCACCATCTTTATCTAAGCGAAGATGAGTCGATCAACTTCCGAGCTGGATTACCCTCACCTGTTTCTCTGATTCAAATGACCCCGTGGAAATCCTACCTGCCTGTCATTTGGAAAGACAGGAGTTTATGATTTCGATTGGGGGCTCTATCTGATGGCATTGCGCACTGCCACGCAAAGTGTCCGCATAGAATTTCCCTCTTAATTCTCAGTTTTTTTAAATTTTCCCTTTTAAATATGTCCTGTGAAAGCTGCCGTGTGTTTCAATTTTCAGGCACATCTCGATTGACGCTTAAGTGCCCAGCAAATTTTGGTTTTTTTTCCGTGACTTTCTCGGCCCCCCACCCCCACATCCCTTGTCACATATGATTTCTGATTCGTTTTCTGGCTTAGTTGGTGGCGATTCGTGTAGGTGACGGTGGCCTGGAGCCACAATATTTCCGTCCATCATTGCTCACACCGCGATTCTTAGCCCCGGTGGTAGCCCCTCATATTCTGCCCCGGTATCTCTTTTTTTTCGAAATCTCTCTCCCCTAGTGTCCGGCCAGCTATTTAGTTTTATCTTGGAGGCCTCGAGGCCATGAACGAAGCTCATTACACAGTCTTGAAAACTGCGGCGACGTTGGGCCTCCATTGCTGACCCCCAGGTGATGTAAGTATAATACCATACCAGCTTTCGACGATTCGCGATAATGCTGACTCTATTTTAAGTCCCCTTTATCCAGGACTAGATTTTTTTAGGACAGTCTTTTAATGACTCTTTATTTTGAGCCTCTCCTCCCTTCGTGTCATGCGACGCCGCCCTCTCGGGAAAAAAGGAGCGAGCCCTCTTCTCCCCCTTCT
>Ga0179591_1373835_pt1 | contig 10090 bp, 9 predicted proteins | sample CZOMad2_1_08_16f_FD_182891 | JGI IMG/M metagenome (GOLD analysis project Ga0179591, IMG submission 182891) | Vadose zone soil fungal communities from Angelo Coast Range Reserve, California, USA - CZOMad2_1_08_16fungal (PacBio error correction) | ecosystem: Environmental > Terrestrial > Soil >... | reverse complement strand
CCATGATTATGTGTATGACACCCCCTTCGGTAGGCGTTCAGATTAGTCCTCTGGTCGTTTAGGAGATTGCGATGAGCGCCTTTGCTGTCGGGAGTCATTAGCATCACTAAGGTCCGAGTTATGTCGGGGAGCACCTCTTCCCTCTCTGGGTATCACCCTTTCAAAAGTGGAAACAACCGAAACGATGAGAATGCGTGATTTCCCCTATATCTGATCCGAGAAGTTCAATCGGCAAGACAAAACACGGGTCTTTACCTGCTTTTCCACCCCCGATCTTTGAGGCTCCACCCGGCGAACTACTCCACGTACGTTGCAGTCGATTTGGCCGGGACATACATCCTCTTCTTTTTATGGGCGGAATCCTCTTATGGATTCTTCGTGCTCTTGATCCTTTTGCTGCCGTCGTTTTTTCCCCCCCTCAGTAAATTGCCCCAAGCTATCGAAACACCTCTCCCTCTAACGTCTTTGTGAGCCCCGTATACTGGCCCACGGCTTGCCGAAGACATTTCTGAGTTACATTAGACAGGTGAGAGAGGTCTTTTCCCGTGGGAAGCGGTCCTCCTAATCGGGTCACCCCAGCTAAGTATGACGCCAGCTCTCTTCCTTTTTGGAACCCAAGTCTGTGTGCCTCTTTCCTCCCCTGCAGAAGTAACCAATTTCGACATTACCTGCGCTATTACGGATCGGATACTCTCCCCGGCTTCCACGATCTGGGCTTGATGCCACGCGGTGCTTGGTCCCTGTGATGATCGCCGTTATGGGCGTAACGGCGTGCTGCTTCTTCCAGGAAAAGGAACATCTGGCTGGCTGACAAATTTACTCCTTCACGTTATCACTCCATTTTTTCGTGGGGGGTGGAGGGAGGGACCTGAGATGATACCTTCCTTCCTTTAAGCCTTCAGGTAATCGTGTGCTTCTTTTCCGTGTCCCCCCCTTAGTCCAGGTTGAGGCCATGGCGGCAACGTGAACACCCGAGGGGACACAATTTGTGGCCGAGGTTTCTTCCTTCCTCAAAAAGAATGCCGTTCGCAGAACACCCGCTCCTTCTTAAATAAGTTTAGTGGGATTCCTGCACCCCCACACTACTGTCAGGATTGCACCGCCAACACCGGTAAACTCACTCAAAGTCCTCCCAAAAGCGACCTTTCAAAGTCCCATCCCACCCTCCTCTCACCCTTTCAGTAACAAAACAGCTGGTACTTTGTTTTATTGGGGTTCGTTCGTGAGCTGAAGAATAACATTGATCTTCCGGGGTCCCCAAAAATTTCCTCAGGCTGGAAGCATGGGGTCTGGGTGTGCCCTTTCATCCTTCCAGTCTCCCCTGTGGCGTCTATCTACAGACCGACTGCTGAGCGTGCGTTGATGCCTCAGAACAACGGCATTCGCTCAGTCAGTCGCCCGACACCGTTTCCGCAATGGAGTACTTCCCCCGTCTCTTTCAGGTACTCTGGGGTTGCCCCAGACAGCTCACGGTCTGCTCCGGTCTTAAAGTGGAGTGGAATCGCATCCCCTAACAAGGTTGGATGGGGATTTTGCCCCTCGACCTTACCCCAAGGGTTTTTGCAAATTGAGGTCCCCCCCCCCCAATACCGTCCCGCGGTTGCAAGGTCGAAATGGCATTCACTCTCCGGTGGGTGTCTCTCGTCCTGGTGACTCTGACTGTTCTGCTGTACTCCGCTCACCGGCTTCTTTGCGTATGCTTCGCTTCCTTGTGGCCGAGCTCCTGTCTTTAAAGGCTATAAGGGGATCCAGAAATGCTTTCAAGAGGTCAACGAGTGCGCTGAGGGATGGTCTTTGGCCACGTTCTGTTGAAATGCTCTGGGTAGTTTGAGACCACTTTCCTGCTTCATACCCCCCCTTCCTAGCCTTAACGTCCCAGTCTTTTCTGCCCTAGAGGCCCCGTGCGGTGATCTTGAGGTAAAAGTTTGCGAGTCCCCAGTTTGCCCACCCATGTAGAAACTGATGCTTGGGGCGGCTGCTCTATTTTTTTCACTGCTTCATCTGGTGGGAAGATGTCTTTCTTACCGTTGGTCGGAGCGATGCGCTTCTTTCACGGGGGGAAGTATCCTTAGAAATGCGGCTTTCCTTTTTTCCAATGGGCACCCCCCTCCATATCAATCTTTTCCCAAATCGGCTCCCAGCTGCCGATTCGCTGCCCCGTTATTTATCCCCTCCCTGTCAAAAAAAGGGGAGGGAATTTGTCCCTTACTGCAAATTTTTCCCACCATTCCTTTTTCAAAGACTAGCACGTCTATCTCCTCTGAACTAACTAAAGTGAACTAAGTTGCTCATGCAAAAAGTGCCAAGCATGCTAGAAAGAGATTTCTTCAGTCGACTGAAGACTTGATCGAAGTCCAAGTCTGTTAAGGAGTCTCACATGGGGACCCCCCTTTTTCTGGGAGGGATTTTTTCTCGAATGTTTTTCGCGGATCTTCTTCCTATCAAGGCTAGAAGACGACCGTTTTCCATGTCTGACCCGCCTTTGTGATCCGTGGAGGAAAGTTTTTCACCCTTTCCGGACGGTCTTGAGTTTTTCAAACTGAAGAACCCCACGCGAGGTAACTGAAGGATTTTGGATCCTCTTCCCATCTTGGCCGGTCTGTATCGGCGCTAGACCCTCGGCCCTTTATCTGTGCTATTTGCTTCTGTTCTGTACACTTAGTCCTTGCTTCTTTACGACTGGACTTTTGGGTATGCGTTTTCCGCAGATGCTCCCCTGTGTGCTAATATACGCGTCTCCTGTGATTGTGAGTAAGCGCTTGATGGCACAAAAGCACGCTGCATCCAACCCTGTGCTTCCTTCGAACAATGGTTTTCCCCCTTGATGTTTTTTTTCCTGGGCAAAGGCCATGATCTCATTGCGGGCAACTCGCCGACCCCCTTGACAAACGAGAACGACGCCTCTGGATTTAGACAGAGGGTGGATGGAGAGCGGACTTAAGAGGCCACCTCAATTTGACAGCGTCCACCATAAGGAATGTCGCGAGGTTGTGGTTCCGATGTCTTTTGAAGTTCCCTATGCTGGATGGTCGGAATGTCCTTATGTTTCCCGGACCCACAATTCATCCCCTCGATCCTTTTCAGAATTCCTTTGTTGTTTTGTTTAGGCATCTCTGTTCTTCGGACAGGACCTAAAGAGTGAAGACCTTCCCAAAGAGCGGAAGGGCAAGAAAAGCAGAGCCCCCACATAGAAAAACAATGTCATGCAAATGACTAGAGGTTTGAAGAGCCCCACACACGCTCCTTGGAACAGTACGACGACATTACACAATGGCCCAATGATATCTTTCCCACTATGTATTGTTTTCAGTTCCAAGTGGAGTCGGATTAGTTCCTTCCCGATCTGCCAGTGAGACTATGGCCTAACAATTTTTACGGCTCCCTGAAAGCCCAGGGTAATGTCGTTTTCCCTTTGGATGCCAGGACCAACCCTTCCCCATTACGGATAGGGTGGGAACCACCCTCGGGGATCCTGGGACTAATCGCTCCTCAACCCCCCAGGCCCTCCGGTCCCCCAAAACACAAGAGAACTCGAAGAAGTCGGGCTCCTTTCATCCTGCAACGTCTTCTCTGAAGAGAGTGGGCGGTGCTCTCCCTACTCCTTCCCCTCCCTCCTCTTCCCATCTGCTTCCACTCCCTGTTACAGAGGATTCCCACTAGCCACGGAATTACACCTCGGCGGTTTTATCATAAAAGACTCCCCTGTGTTTTGTTGCAGGATTTAAAACGTCCCCTCTACCTTTCTCAGTTCCAATTCCTGTTCTCTTCTTCTTTCTCTGGCAATTTGTCTACGGCGCCCCCCCCCGTTCGAGACAGTCTTCTTTATGAAGAGAGTGCTCCCCTTTTTTGTATAAATGATCGAAATGATCCCTCTTCCGGCTAAACCCTCCTTCCTGTTTTGACCTTTCTCAAGACTCTTTTGGATGAAGGTTTTTGAAGGGGGGCGCCACTTCTTTTTATTTCTTCAACCAATAATAGGAAATTGGTTTCTTTTCTATTAAGTGTTGACTTCCTCAATGCAAAAGTGAGAAGGGTTGATTTGCAGTACGAAAATAAAAATCATCCCCCTTTTTCAAAGGTTGGTCGGAATATGGTCCTGCGTCATCTCCTCAGTCCTGGCTTTTCCAGTAAGGTCCCTCTCCCCTATTTTCTTGAGTTGAGGTTTTCAAAATGGTACCAATGTCTCCTTAATCCGGGCTCCCTCCCTGGAGTGCTTAAATGAGCGAATAAGGTTCGTCCTTCTCTGATGGCATTCCTCAAGTCCCATATCTTAATCCCCTGCTGTGATGACTGTTCCCCACCATCTCTCTCCTCCCCCCAGCCTGCCTTGTCTCATTGGTCAAATGGATAGAGCTTTCCCTATCCTCTCATTCACGGGCATCAAAGAATTTCGTCTTCCTTTCACTCTTTGATTGTATTGACACTCTCAGGTTTTGATACAAAGAAAGCATATATCTCACCTACCTGTCCCCCGGACTTTTTTTTTTTCCCCCCCCCCCCTCTGCCCGCTCTTTTCAACTGGCTTTTTCAGCCAGAAGATTCCGGCCAAAAAGGAAGATAGCCCCCCTTGATGTCCTCCCTGAACTAGGTGAATCGCGGTTTGCCTTCCTTCGAAACCTTGTCGTACCCCCAGGGAAGATCCAACCCCCTGCGTAGTCCCCCCCCATTGCCTCAATAAAACTAGGCCTTTTTCGATTGATCGGTCAAGATTTGATCTTTTATCCCCCCCTTTTCCCCTTGTTTGGGAGGTGACAGCCCCCATCCCCATTCCTTTTTCCCTTTGTCTCTTCTCATCCGGTTAGAGACGTGATAACCCTCTTCCCCATCCCAAAGGGCTACTGAATAATTCCTTTGTACATTCCAGAACCCCCGTTAGGGCTATCCGCATCCAAATGAGGGATTTGCTTCTCTCCCCATAGCACGACGACCCCCGTTCCGTGTTTTCCTCCCGTCAACGCGCCTGACGGTGATAAAGAATCCCCTCATGCACTCTTCTTTCCACATTTTAGATAACTTTCCCTCCTATCATTTCTTGCCCAACAAGATCGCTCCTTTCCCAGGAAAAAGATCAAAATGTCCCAGTCCCCCGTTTTTTTTCCAGGAGGGCCGTTCCTCCCTTGTTGGTCTTTGGCCTCGCTATTTGGATTTGCGATTTCACCTGACTTTGTGCGTTCGTTTGTTGCCATGATTTCTTTTTTCTGGGAATTCCACGACTAAAGGGAACGTGCTTTTTCTTGTCGTAACTCTTTTCTTCTTAGATCTTCCCCTCTGAGTGTAGGCTCGAGGCGCGGGGTTCACTTCCTTTTGTTTCTCACTAGTATCAGGGTATGAAGCCTCTTTTTATTCCCAATGTCATAAAGCTCCTCCGATCTTTTATTTTTTCCGTCCCCCTTTTTCTGAAGGTAACACTAGTTTCTCCAATGGATTCTTCTCCCCCTGCATGCGAGGGAATCTCTTCCCCGGTGTTTCACACAAGAGAGTACTTGTGATTTTCCAGGGCGCGCATCATTTTCCTCTTTTTTTTTTCGACCCCCTAACACTGTCGCCTTATAACACTTCCCAACCAGCGGCTTATGAAAGCGTCCCTCCCCTCTCAGTTCTTCTCTTTCATCCAGGTTCGTATCCTTCGGGCTCTTTCCCTCTCTTTGCACTCTTTTTCTTTTCATGCTGCTTTGTCGATGCGCCATTCCACTGGTGCAAGCCGCTAAGAACCAGCTCTCTTGTCCGTTTTCCTCATGGGGTTTCCTCTCTTTCCTTCCCCCTTTCTCCCTTTCCCTTAAACCCCCCCAATCCCCGCTCATTAGGAATAAGAGCCAGATGTCTTCTTCCCCGCGGTTCTTCCTTTCCCAACACGGAGCTATGAATTTTTTTTCTTTTTTTTTTTCATACCTCGATGGTTCCTTTCCCTTCCGGTTTGTTGCTTACACCCTTCCGGCCCGGCACGAGCGCGTTAGCCGCCGAATACAGGTTCTTTTCCTCCTTGCCCCACCCCCGGACTTTCTCTCGGATTTCCGGTTTCCTAAAAAAGCCGTATCTTTCCTCTTTTTTCTTTTTTGATCTCCAAGATCGGTTGGTACCCCAAACCGTTTGGAAGACAGTTTTTTTTCTTTCCCAGTGAAATTATCCATCCCCCTATCTCTTCCGGGTGTTCCCCTTGTTCTCAGTCGGTGGGTTCTTTCCCCCCTTTTTACTGTTCCCCTCCCCCCTCTTCTTTCTTTCGAGTTTCCCGGCCCCCCTATCGATTTCCCTACGTTTGTCTGTAGTGATAACTGCCCCCTCTCTTGCATGACTTTCACTATCGATGGTACCCTTTCCGGACTAATCTTCTCTAAAGGAGTGTGTGCATGACACCTATTTTCCTGGTCCCCCTTTGCCCCCTCCACCGGATTCGATCAGACTTCTTATCCCTCCATTGCCCACTCCCTCCCCCTTTTTTTTTCCCCCCAATCCTTCCCCCTTCTTTCCCCCCCCCCATTCCTCCAAAATTATGGCCCGCCCGAGAATCCGAGAAAGGTGCGGAAAGACATCCCTTCCCTCCTTAGGCCCCCCCCCCCCAACCCCCTTAATAGGGCTTCACCCACTATCCTTTCCCCTCTCCTTTTTCCCCCCCTCAATTCTGAGTCGGTTTTTTGCTTTGTCTCGACTCCGTCCATCGAGTTTCCTATTCCCCCTTTTTTTCTTTTTTGACCCAATGGCTCTGATTTCTATAAGCTGGTCCCCCCTTTTCTTTCGGTCCTTTTTCTTGTGGACCAGTGGGAACCTTTTACCAGATTGGGGGACCATTGTAGGATCAGTTTTCATACTCCTCCCTCCTTCGTTGGTTTGTTTTCCTGGCTTTTCATCCCCCCCCCGGTAGTCGCTTTCCTTAGGAAGGGGTCACACCGTTCGGGAGGGAGGCTTTTCCTGGTCTGAAGCTTGATCCTTGATTTCCCCCCAGGATTCTCCCTCCTTCTTCCCTTCTATTTGAAATGGGACCATCCAAACGAGTGGTTGCGGGCCTTCCCCCCCTTTGAAATCCCGCCCCCTCTATTTTTCGTTCGGATCCGATAGCTTTCTGAGAAGTAATTGCAAAGGTTTCTTCTCCCCTCCCCCCCCACTTGTTCAACGAAACTTCTTTGAGGCTCCCCTCAGGAGCCACTCTAACAACAGCCATTTTTCCAGCATTTTTCGGCCCATTGCAAGTCAGAAGGTTTCTACCCTCTTTCCCCTCTCTATAGAGCAGTTCTTTCTATATTGTCTTTTCTTTCTTTAGCTCTCTTGATTTTGGTTCCGTTTTTCCACCCCACCCGTAAGTGTTAATGTTGCCTTTTCTCTCACCCCCTCAAAATATAATGGCAGGGATTTCCCGTTCTCCTTCCCCTTTCCCCTCTTTGGCCCCAATTCGTCCGTCTTTCCCTAGAGAAGGTCTTTCGTTTCTTTTTTTTTAATTCTAACCCCTATTCCTTTTAATTGAATCGAGTCACAATATAGTCCTTCCGGACAAATTTTAAGTATTCCTGGCCCCCCCCAGTTTTTGTCATCTTTTGTAGGATCCTATTCTTCCCCCCCCATTGAAATTAAAGTTCGAGTCGATCAAAGGGATTGAGAAGGTATCCACTCCCCACGATCTGGAGTTTTTTTTCTTTCATGCTGCTTTTTTTCTTTTACCGTGCTGTTCTTTTTTCTTTTCCTCAAACCTTGTTTTCTGTCGCTTCCGAAATAGATCTCTATGTCTGCCCCCCAATTCCCCTCTTATTGTGATTTTTCCTCCTCCCTTCTCTTTCATTTACTTTTTTTTATGAAGTGCTTCAATCCTTGAACCCCTTCTTTCCATACTATTTTTCTTTTTTCTCTCTCCCTCCCATTTGCCGTTATGATGCATACTGCAACTTCGCAACAACCCCCCCCCTTTTCTTTTCACCCACGACTGAAGAGGTTCCCCCAAATACCCTGCTTTTTCTCTTTCTTTTTCTTGCTCAACTTCCCACCCAAATTCTTTTGTTTTTCGTTTCCGCCCTCCCGCCCCCCTTTGCACCTTTTCTTCGTGACATTCCCCACAACCTAATGTCAAGGATTGGTTGCCACACAATACTTACAATTTGAACCCTCGCTATCCCCCCACGCCTTCCATCAACCCCAAAAACTGCCCGGGCCCTTTTTCAAATTTGGTTTTAATTTTCTTTTTTGGCCCGACCCCGCTCTCTTTTTTCCCGTCATTTTTTGGACTGCTTCCATTTGTACCCTTACACAAACCACTTTTGTGGTTCTGGTCAATGGATTTGATGGGTTCCAGGCCACGAGTTTTTTCCTCTCATTGCTTCTCTTCCGCCCTTCCCGGACAGGAGGATTTCGTATGGTGAGAGAGTCCCCTCCTACCCAATTTCGTTCGCTTTTCGGTCTCCCCCCCTCCCCTTTCTTTTCGCAATGCCTGTCCCTTTTTACACGCAGGACCTTTTCCGGTGGGTCTTTTCCCAATTCTCATCGGTGTAGATCTCCCCTTTTTTCTATAACATTTTTCCCCCTTTTAATTGCGACGCTCCCAGGGGTCTTCTTGTGCTTGATCTTTTTCCTCCAAACCCCCAAATTTCTTCCATTTCAAAGCCCCCTTCTTACGCTTAACCCCCCATCTTCCCAGGCAACTTGACAGTCTCCCTTTTTTCTCCTCCCGGTTTTTTTTTGATCGTACTGGTGCCTTTTTTTCCGCGTTTCCTAACCAATTTTTCATAAGGTTTGCGCCTCCTTCTCTTGCACGCTGTGATGACATGTCCCTTGTCAGTTTTCTTCCTCCTGTTCAGTTGGTTTAACCAAACGTTCGGATGGCCCCGTAGTTCTCTCTGGAGGGCGTTCTTGTCACCCATTTGCAACACAAATTCCCCAATTTTCCCCCCCTTTTTTCTTACAAACTTTTTTCGAAATGCGTTTCGACCTCTTTCAACGTTTTCTTTCTTTTCCCGGGCTCTGAGTCCATTTTTCCCCCTTCGACGAATTTCATGTCTGTTTGGTTTTGTGTCACCTTACGACTGTTGGGAACCTGCAGATCTGTCTACGAGTACCATCGCTTCTCTCCCTGGATGCGCTCCCCCTTTTTATTTTCTCTCCGTCACGGTGGGATGATGCTTCCATGCGGGTTCATTTTGTCCAATGGGCCCACACACATCCCCCCCCCTTCAATTTTCCTGACCAAAAAATTTAACTCACATGACGCTTCACTTTCCTTGTCCACAACATATTTATTGAACTAACCCCTGAAAAGGGGGTGAGTTTTATTTTGTCGGCCCCCCCTCCCAATTTTTTTCAAAGGTTCGCCCTGGTCTTATCCTCCCCTATTGAAACCCCCACCTTGAACAAGAGTTGGACCCACCCACCCCAAAACAATTTGCAGATCAGCCTTCCCCCTCGGAATTGGGTTAAAGCTGAACGGTTTCCCTCGCCGTACCCCCACCTCTTCCTTTTCCTTTTGACTCCCAGTGAGCCCCCCCTGTTCTCTGGTCTTCCTTGCCTTTCGAACTTTGTTTTTTTTGTTCGCCGAGTCTCCCTTCCTACTCTTTTGACACGACCTCCGACATTTGGCCGGCTCGAGGGATCCGTTTGAAGTCTTGTGTTCCCTCTCTCCCCAATTAAAGTCACGTCAAGTGAAGACAAAACCCTAGGTTCATACCGTGAGAGTTTGTATACTCCCCTAGTGGTTCTATGCAGTGCCGTCGGATTGGACCCGCGCCCCGCGATTTAGGAGCTTATTATTTACCGTTACTACTTCTCCTGTTAGTTGGACGCTGCTGACTTTTTTTTTCGCGGTTATCCAGCCGTGCAGTCTTTCAAAACTCTCGGATTCACTTTATCTTCGATGGAACCCCCCTCTCTGCATTACAAACAATGTGCTTTTCCCGCCCCCTTTCCTTAAATGTTTTATTCCGATGGGACAAGCAATGATTGTCAAAACTCTCGCTTCTTGACCACTCTCGAAGCTCGTGGGCATCTCTCCTTTGCCCATTGTTTCGTCGCGTAGGAATAACTTTTCCCCCTTTTGCCTCTCCCCCCTCCAGTGCATTGGGTTATTTGATACCGGTCACGATTGTCAAGGCTGCCGTTTCTTCTTGCCACGGAACAACAG
>Ga0179591_1272241_pt1 | contig 10090 bp, 7 predicted proteins | sample CZOMad2_1_08_16f_FD_182891 | JGI IMG/M metagenome (GOLD analysis project Ga0179591, IMG submission 182891) | Vadose zone soil fungal communities from Angelo Coast Range Reserve, California, USA - CZOMad2_1_08_16fungal (PacBio error correction) | ecosystem: Environmental > Terrestrial > Soil >... | reverse complement strand
TAAGGACAAATGCTCTTCCGCCTTTATAGCTTTTTTTATCCCCTGACGAAGTTTCACGCATAATGTGGACCGGGACAACCCCCCAAATTCGTTCTTCCTTGTCACACAGTTCAGTTGAGGGCCAATTCCCGTGTGAAATCTCTTTTTTCCTTTTGCCATACAAGTCGCGAATCGGGCAGGCCCGCCCTCCTTCCAGGTATGGCTCCCTCAACTATTTCTTTTGAAACTACTACCTCTTTTGTACGGATTCTAAGGGGGTTTTCCACATGGTATTTGGAATATGACCCCCCAGTAGCTGTTTTTCCCGTGTGGTTGCCCAAAAGGTTGTATGAGGAGAATCCGGTCTCTCCCCTGGTCCCCTCCCTTGCGGCTTCTCGAACAGGGGGAATACCCAATAGTATCAGCGCCCGGCCGGCCTGAGGCAGTACTCCGTAAGCCGATCCGTCTATAGTGCCGATCCACCGATTTGGTCGGGAATGGCTTGGCCACGGAAGGATTCGCTTCCCCGGCCCGCCGCGTGGCGAAGACGTGATTTGTGACCTTTTACAGGGCCTCCTCGCCATACTTCTTCCGTCCCTTTTTCTCCGTTGTTTTGATCGTGAGCGCGCGGGTCCTGGGTTTAAATGCAAAGTGACTTCACTGCTTTCCGGAGATCCATACGCATACAATCACCCTTCTCTTTTTCGGCTCGCGTCAGGCTTGGCTATTTCTCGTCCGAGAAATGACGGACCCCGTGCGGGAACGATCCTTTTCCCCCTGATCAGACACACCGGTTCGTAGCAGCGTGTCGATGCGCGATAGTTGCAGGTGCGCCCCTTTTTCCGCGACTCCAGCAAAGCGCGAGGAATCGCCCAAGGTTTTGCGTTACCAGGTTCATAACGGCCTGTATCGGATTTCTCCCCTACTGGCCTGTCACTCCGCCGCCGGCGGAATCGCGGTCCGAACCTCCATTACCGGTTCCAAAAACCCGATTTACCGAGCAAAGATCTTCCGGCGCCCCCTCCCCTCCCGTCAAAATTTTGATAGCCGAATTGAACCCGACGCTACCCTCCCGTGAGTCGGAATCGACAGGGTATCGGCGCGACGTCTGAGAGCGACCCCAAGACTACCGCCCTAGAACGAGGGTGATTTCGAGGCGATGCCATTGGGTTTTGTTGTTGTTTTGTTGCACGTTTTCAGTCACTCCCCGAAAGCAGAAGCCACCCCTCCGATCGTCTTGCGCACGGCGCGGTCGTTCCAAGGCCCGCCGGCGAAGGCCCTTGACTCCCACATTTGACTCCTCCAGATCAACCACTGCGTCTCTTTGAAAACCAACGCTTTCCCATGAGCCCTAACCCCCTGTTCACGCCTGTGAATCCCCCCCCCCTTCCGACACTCTAGTCCGCCGTTCTCACCCCCAGTGTGCGACCTTCCCTGTATCCGAATTTCGCGCCTCACGCGTCACTCGGGGATCTTCTCGTGGTAGGAGCATGATAAACGACCGGCATACAGACGAGAAACGTTGATCTCAATCCCCCAACCCCCTCCGATCCTCCACTTCGTGGTACGGAGAAGCGACGCCAAATTACGACCTACCCCCTTTTCAGCTCGGTATACCTCCCTAGCGAGGGTAATCTCGACGAGTTCCCTGCAGCTTTCGCCGCCTTTGAAATTTCCCGATCTTCCGAGTCTTAACTAAACTAGCCCTTTTCCGCCGCGTATTTTTCTGGCCCATGATCAGGGTGGCCATCCGGATTTTTATCTTCACAGTACGGCCCTTGACCGCATTTTTTCCTCACCCCCCCCCCCGTACGTCTTTCCCCCTCTCTCTGACCTTCCGTGTATGGCTGGACGTCCACCCAGTCAAACCAGGACGTTGAACCTACGATCCCTGGTTGCGTGTGTTCCATCCACGCGATGATAGCTCAATTTCCGAAGGTGAACCTTACCATCCAAAAAGGATCGCGGGAACCGAGTCTCCTTTTGCTGCCGTTCCCTAAGATGCCCATATGTTAGATAATCCGTCAAATTTCTCTGGACATCCGCAGGTCGTCCTTCCCTCGACAGCCCCCCCCTGAAACAAGCATGTTTTGCCTGCCTCCGGCGTCCGAACTTTTTTTTTTTTTTCTCACAAAACCGGAACTCTCTTTCCTAACAAGTTGTTGTTGTTGAGATCCTTCTATTGGTGATCCATCAATGCGGAAGGAAGCCCCCCCCTGTTCCCCGCGGAGCTTTTCCCGGTGTGTCTTACCGGCTTCATGTTTACATAGCATTTTTGTCTACTGAACCTAGAAATTATTCCCCCCCCCGTGCCGTCGTCAATCGCGCCTCGCGGAATTCGTCTGTTTTCTTTTGAATTCTGCTATTTCGTCCAATATCGAATCCTAATGCCCACTTTTCACACCAAGCTCGATCTGTTCAAGTTACTCTTCTTTCCTTTTTTCGTCATACGCCGCTCGGCGCCGATCGGTCTTCAAGGCCGCGAGGACTTTCCAAGTTTTTCCGATCAACTCTGAAAGGGGCTTGGTTTCTTAGGTCCCAACACTGATGGCTCTGTTATCGGGCGCTCCTTTGCCTCCCCGGAAGCTTCTTCCCAGTGATTTCTCCTCCCAAGGGACGCCTCGGCCCCCCCGCCAATCCTTTCTAGGTCGGCCATGCCCCTGCGAGTCTTCACGTTGGCTTAAGCCAGCTATGTCGTCTCCCTGTTGCGACTAGTTTCTCTTTCTCCCATTCAAAACACTTGCAAGAGGACAGGCTTTTCTCTCTCCGTTTTCGTCTTGTCGTAGTCCGTTTTTTTCTTCCTCCTGAAAACATCCGAAGAGGACCGACTGGAGCTGAGTCTCAGCGTGCTAGGACACTTAGTGGTTTTCACCACCCTTCATTTTATTTCTGCCGCTTTTTGGAATGGCTCCTGTGTTCCGTGTTGATGATTATTATTCCCCGTTGTTGGCGAAGAAACCAGAAACCGAATTTTCTAATCGAAGCCTTTTTTCCTTTGGTCTGATCTAATTTTTTGTTCGTTCCATCGTTGCTTCTCCTTGGTCCCTATTCGTGAGCGCTTTAATGAAGATTGGTGTTTTTTTCTTTCTGCTTTCCATGTACGCGTCTTTTTACCCTCGTTCGGCTGTCGTGAGTGATGGTCCACTCGAGTCCTCTTCCCCGTCGAGGCGGTTTTGCGATTCGTAGAGAGGACCACTTTTCCCCCCCCCGATCACTGATTTTTTTTTGCGTTCCGGCTCTGAATCTCCTCCTACCCTGTTTTTTCCCACGGCTGGTATGTTGTGTTCCAGTGAAGTAACCTCCCTTCCCCCTTCTTTTCTACCATGACTCTTTTCTGACAGGTCGACCGGTTCTGAAACTGATGGACACGAGATTGGTAAGCCCTAGTAGTTCGTGCCTTGTCTCGCGAACGCTTTCTGCACACCCCTTATACTTCTCACTCGACCCTTTTTTCTCTTTCTTGCCACGGTCAGCTTCTTGATCAGAGCCTGGATTTTTTCTGTAAATTTTCTCTTAAGCTGGAAACCCCCCTTTGTCCCCTTTAGATTCCCCTTTTTTGGATGCTGGGCCTCGCAGTACCCTTCCTCTTTCAACTTTCCACAGTTTTGATGCCTCTATACAGAATTTCTCTCGCGCCCTTTTCCCTCCTACTATGGCGAGCATCGTTTCAACCCTTTTTAAGCGCTCACTTAAAGCAGTTCCACGCCTTACTTCCTTTGTAAGCTTCTATTTGACTCATGCCCGCGGCCCCACGTCCTCTAGGGCAAGTCCTGTATCTGGACTGATACCTATCCTCCTGTCGATCGTCCTGGCTCCGTTTCACTATTGGGTTCCCTGTGCATTGCGGGCACACTTCATTTTGTTCCTGTCCGCGCATCGCTGCCCCTGGATCACCCGTTTTCCAAACTGCACTTACACTTTTGTTGCTCCTTAGCTGCCCCTATCCCCATTTGCTCCCCGATCCTCAACTTTCGTGTTTACAATTTCGTGCGAAGTCGGGCGCTTTGGAACCCTCTTTGAACCGTTCAACTCATGTGCCCTCTTTTTTTTTTTGATCCACTAAGTGACCCTGACGTCTCCTTCCCGCGGGGCGCACCCAGAAAATGATCACATGTCCCTGATAAGCCCGAAATGGGGTCCTCGGTCTCGCGCCAGGTTCTTTATCGTTTTTTCCCTTTCTCTCTCAGGTAGTGTTGCCCATCTCCCTCCCGGGCTCATAGTCCTTTGCTGGTGATCTCTCTCTCCTCCTCCGTTTTGAGAGAGCTCTGAAGGAACCCTTTGAGACTTCCTTCTTGTATATCCGGTTTTTCCCAATCCTCCGTTCACGCATGTTTCTTGGAGCGCGCCTCCCGCTCTTTCTTTTCGATCACAAATGTGATACAGTTTATGGGGTTTTCGCCGGATTCTCCCTTTTGTCATCCCGGCCCACGGCGCGACTCGGCGCAGGATCTTTCTCAGATGACCCTGCCGCTATTACGCCCCTTCTTAGTTTTGACACTACTCTGCCTTTTGCTCGACGGGTAGCAGTTTTTTTATTCTTTGTTTCACCTCCCTTCCAAGGAAACAACAGGACTCCTTCAGTTTTTTGTACGTGTGAGTGGTGACCACTTGGATTTCGTCAAGGGCCTCCAGGTCATTCCTTTTTTAGAAACCCCCCCCTCAGGTCAGGGTTGTCGACAGGGTTTTATCCCCCTAGCCAGGCTCCTTCCCTTTCGCTCTGCCGACGATCCCACCTCGAGCTCTCTCTTGCACTTGTGCAATCGCGCTCTCGCGCTTTATTCTTGCGATCTTTTTTTCTTAAAGGCCTTCAGAGCGTGTGACCTCTTTCCTTGCTTTCCAATGGGCAGGCTTTTTCTAGTCTGTCGGAGCTCACCTTTGAAGGGCTCCCTTTTTTCATCTCAGGGATATCTGGGATCCTGTTAAAACGGTTTTCCCTTTTCCCTCCGGACAAGACTTTCGTGTTCCCGTCCTGACCTAGACAGCCCCCCCATGCGTTTTAGCCGGTTGTCTCCCCCAATTTCCTCTTTGAAAGAAGAGAAACTTTCTACATTCTCCCCTCGGAGGGACGATCAAACCCTCCAGCCCCCCCCCCCCCCACGAGACCGTTCTTCTAGTCACCCTCTTGAGAGGAGAGGATAGTTCAGGTTTCCCCGTCGAGTTTTTTGACCCTCTCAAAGAGCAGCCCGTCCAAGGCGGGAAGATCTCGGTGGTCTCCCAACCCCCCTCCTTTCTACCCACAAGAAACATGGGTTAAATAGTTCGAGGCCCTTCCCTAGACTCTTCGTCCCCCTCCATACCCTCCATTCAAACACCCCGTTCCCGAGCCCCGTAATTTTTAGTTCACCTCTCCCGCAAATCTGATAGCTCTTGTACCTCTCTTCCCCCTTACTCCAGGGATAAGGGCTCGACAGGTTGCGCGACGTTTTCTATCCCCCCCCTCCCACCTTAAGAAGCACAAAATGCTTTTTTGACTTAGTTTAATGCCCCCTCCCTGCGGATTCATTGAAGAAACTTTTCCTAGGAACTCCCCGCCGATCGTCCCGAGAGCAAGAGATTTCCTTCCTCCCCCAACCCCCCCAACAACACCCCCCCCCCCAACACCAAAAAACCCCCCCCCCACCCACCCCCCCCCCACCCCCACCCAACCCCCCCACCCCCCCCTCAAGGTCCCTCAGATGAAGTTTTCCTATTGAGCGATCCGCCCCAAAGGCGTCCTTTATTTTTCCCCTCAAGTTTTTCCCGCCAAAACCGTCTTCCTTCGCACCTCCACTGAACCTAGAATAGAGATACCCCATTCCGTGCCCCCCCCGAGTGCTCCGACATACATCCCAATTTCCCCCCACTCCTCCATTTTAGACCCCTTTCCGACCTCCTCTGAACTCGGGGTTTTCGGAGCAGATCCCAGAACCGACGACCCCCCTGACCCTGCAGTGAAAAGGGAGACCCCTTTGATCCCTCTTCACACAGTGTGCTGCTCAGGGAAGACTTTCTCCCCCCCAATATATTTTTACCTAACCATATTTGCCTCCTCTAGAGGGATATTTGGACTATAACCCGGTTTTGCGATTCCTCTTCACGCCGGCTGCCCACCCATGCCCCGATTCTTCACGAGAGGAGCCGCCCCGGTCCTCCGTGACCTTACCTCTATGAGGGCGGACAGAAACTCCAGGGTGTAAGATGGTGAGAGTCCCGGCTGAGGCCCTTCCTTTCCCCTCCTCTCTCCTATAAGGACTACCCTTGCCTTCTCCCCAACCAATTCCCCCCCCGGAAGACTTGAACCTTTTTGCGGGCGGGGAAGTCAATCGAGGATAGGATCGCTCATTTTTAGTGACTCCCTTCAATTCCCCCCCCTGTTGACACCTGAAGAGATCCTTCTTGCGGAGAAGTTTTCTCTTGAATTTCTATCTCTCCTCTCAGGATTGGACATATTCATGCCGCTCGCCTTCCCCTCCATCCCTCCCCCCGGATCCTGACCGTTCGCTGAGTTCTTCCCCTTTTGGCATGTTCTTGACCCCCATATCTTTTTCTCCTCTTTTGTGTTCCTTTCTTTCAAGCCCGCGGACGCCGGACCGGGGTCAGTACGCGGCGTTTTTGATTCCCAGGCGGATTGTCCATAGTTAAATCGAGAGAGATTTCATTTCATCTGACCCTTTTTCAGACCCGGAAGCCACTTTCCCCCCCGCGCCTTCGGTCCTTAATGGCCCCTGTCTATGAGCTATTCTTTTCCATATCCGTGTGCAGCTAACCAGCCCCCCCTGCTCGATCTGTCCGGCATTAATGCGTTTTTCCCCTTTTTTAGTTCGGCGCTTAATTCTTAGTGAATTTCTCTCGAGACGCCGACCGGCGTCCCCTCTTTTCCCCTGAGCTCTTTTTATTTCAACCTCTAATAAGTTTCACCCTTCATCAGCAGGAGCGAACGTATAATCCTCCCCTCTTCTTGAATTCATTGCCGGCTCTCTGAAATCGGACAGCGCCGCCCAGTAGATCTCCAACCTAGCCAACTGGGGCGATATACTCTTTCCCATGTTTGTAGAACCCTGTTTTTTTTTTTTCGAATTCGGCGTCACACACCCTTATTGTAGGAAGTGTTTTTCCCTTTTTTCTGGTTTTCCGATAATTCTCTCTATCTTGGTCACTCTGGACTGAGTTTCCTACTGCTTTTCAACCTATCCCGATACCACGCAATTTCGCTCTGAGTGCTCATCTCCCCCAGGAGCCCCCCTTTTGCCCGGGCCTCAATTTTGACTTTGTTATAACAGTTATTTTCAGCCCCCCCCCCCCCCTCCTAGATGTTGCGTAATGACTGATTTCTTCATGGTGATCTCGATCTTAATCTGAGGTTTTTTTCATTCAGGTTTTTTTCTCCCCTTTCTTTTTCCACTGACCTTTTTTTTGGGAGCTCGCTCATTGCAATGGTGTTCCTTCAACTTTTCGCCCTTATGTTTTGGCTCCCTTCTGTGAGTAAATTCACTTTTTGTGTTCGCTGTTGAGTGATTGTACCCTTTTCACCTTGTTTTTGCAGTCGACCTTCCCAATATTTTCTTTTTCGGGACCTTTCTCCCTTTTCTGGTGATTAAAGAGACTGAGAAAGCTCCCTTTCGAGACCCCCTAATAGTGGAGGCTCTTCTCCCCCCCTTAGATAAAGATTTAGCGAGTCTTTTTTTCATTTTACGCCCCCGTCATAGCTTTTCCCCCCTGATTGGTAGGTTTTAAGCGATCTCCCTATCGAGATCCCTTCTGAGTCTTAGGACCCTTTATTTGCTCTTTTTCGATTCTTTAATATGATGGCCTGCCTCTCGGTCCGCCCGAGTTGTCTCACCTGGCGCTTGGTTGTCGGCCCCCGCCGAGCTCGTTCCCTCCCCCAGCCCCCTTCCCTATAACTTGAGAGGATCCACGTAGGTGGGCGGCTTGACTTCCCCCTCTAGTTTCCCTCCCAGTGCTGAACGGTTCCCCAATTTATCTTCAAGCTGAACGCTCCCCCAACTCTGAGCCGTTGTGCTCACAGTGGGTGGTTTTTTGTTTTATTTCCCCTGCTTCTTTCCTCCTCCAATTAATTATGAGATTTCACTTTGCCCACCCAAGTTTAACAGGCCCCAGAGAGACTATCCCTCCATGCCCCTTTACCCCTGCACGTGCTCCTCCTAATCTCCCAATTGGCCAAGCGGACACTCTTCTACCCTGAAGGGAAGTGCCAGCGTTTAGCATGCACACGCCTTCCTAGGCATCTATTACTCGATGGTACTCAGTTTTCCGCCTTTTTTTTTTAGTCCGTGATATATGGGTATTTTTTTTTAGGGACACCATTCCCCCCTTTTTTTTCCTGTAGACCAAGTAGACTGGATCCCCCCCTCTTGACAAAAACACCCCGTACACCCCCCACCCTTTTTTTGCTAGCCTTTGCCCATTCCTCCTACTTATCGCCCACATGCTACCCTTCTCTCCTACCCCCGTTGGGTGTCATATGGTGTCGAATCGATTTTTCCCCCTTCCTCGGGGTACCTGTTTCCTTTTACTGCGACGATGAGCGCCGTGCCTTTTCAAAGGAAGTCCCCCCCCGACTCTCTTCCAATCGTGGGCGTACACGACCCCCTTTTCAGTTATCATATGTGGAACAGTCTAAGCCCTCCGGCTGGCTATTCGCGCCGGTTCGAACCTCCGTGCCCCCTTCGAGCCTTCTGAAAACCGCTATATCCCCCCCCCCTTCTCTTTCTTTGACTTTGACTTTCCAGGGTAAGATATCTTTTACTCCTCCCTTGGAGTCTTCGAACCTCGGTTTTCCGAATTCTCTATTGGCTTCCCCTCCCGGTTTTTCAACTCCTTAGGACGCGTTCAAACCGTTGCGAATCGACCCCCGATAACCAAAATCTCTTTTACATCCCACATTCGATCCAGTTGCTGTCCCTCTTTGGCTTTGAATCTCAGTAGGTATTTTGCCCGAGCGATCGGTCTTTTCTACCTCCCTCTTTACCCGCGCGCCTTTCCCCGTCGACATAACATATAGCCCCTCAGTGGAGTGATCGGTCCTTCAGACTTCTGGGAATGCCAGGCCAGCCGAGGATTGTGTTGGTGAGTGTTGTTGGCCCAAAAGATCTTCCCTTTTCAGCCCCCCGAGTTCTTCCTTTAAACAAGCTGTGTGCATGAGCCCAGGAATCGATCCTGAATCGTCTTCTAAGTTTTACGAGCGCTTCTTTTCCCTATCCGACCAGAGCCTGTGCCTCTTGCAAGCGAGCGCGTCGGAAGACCTTATTTATACCCTCTCCCCTCTAGTTTTGCGGAAAGCGTCCTGCGTTTGTGCAATGGAAGGAAGCCTCTTGAGACACAACAGGAATTGCTCGTTGTGTTTCACACGCAGGTCGCCAGACCCCTCTGGCTGCGGGATCCTGTTAAACCTGGTTAAGTGACTTCAGTGCGGCGGCAGCGCCAAGGTTGCTCCAGTAATGCTAAGTCTCCGGCGTTCTGCCGGCGGCTCGCGACTGCCGACCCCCCATGTGGTCTCTTCCTTTCCAGCAAGTTGGAAAAATTGCCATCTTGCAGCAGATGTTTGGGCCCGAATGCCTTTCCGCCCACCAAACGGTGCGTAGCCTCTGAGATTTTTCTAGTTTGCAGGCGCAGACGTTTAGCCGCGAACCTTCCTCCCTAGGTTCAACCCGCTTCGCTTTACCATCCCCTTTGTCCATTCCTCGTTACCGTTTGCAGACCTCAGTCTCCCTTTTTTCTCCTCGGTCTGCTTGATTCCGTCACCCTCACATCCTACCCCTCCGGGGACAAAAATCCTCGTTCTATTTCGTCCACCCACCGGAATGTTCTCTCCCCCCTCCTCAATTAAAAGAGTTACCCTCCGTTCCCTCTATCAAGAACTTCGCGGCCTCACCTTTTTCCCCCTTAGTCCTCTACAGGCGTAAGCGACTTCTTTTTACGATAGGTGCCTGATCGAACTTTTAACTACCAACTCGCCTGTCCCCTCACGAGTTTCTGAATTTCGATTTTGATCGTAGCCCTTCGGCAACACGATGGAATAAGCCGACACCCGCACCCCCCTAAATGAAGACCCTCCCGCACCCTCCACTCCCAACAAATCGAGCCAGGAAGCAACGCGATTTGAAGAGCACTC
>Ga0179591_1236258_pt1 | contig 10091 bp, 8 predicted proteins | sample CZOMad2_1_08_16f_FD_182891 | JGI IMG/M metagenome (GOLD analysis project Ga0179591, IMG submission 182891) | Vadose zone soil fungal communities from Angelo Coast Range Reserve, California, USA - CZOMad2_1_08_16fungal (PacBio error correction) | ecosystem: Environmental > Terrestrial > Soil >... | reverse complement strand
GTGACCCCCCCTTTACCCAATAGGTCCCTGTTTCGGATCTGAGAAATTTGATTCCTTGTTATGCCGAACGTTGAGCACTATATGGAACTTTTTAGCATCTGTCTTTCACGAACTTATTGCCCCTGTCTTGGGTTTACTGACGCGCCCCAACCCCCCCCAACCTAAGCGCGCGCGGTCTGTGAAGATGCTTGGCCTCTTCCGTTATTTTGTAAAGGGACCGTAATCCAAAACCAAACCCGGTTTTTTCCCCTGTCCCGTGTATCGCACCATATCCCACGGTGAATATGGTGATGATTTCTGGTTTTTTTTCCCCCCCCTCCCCGCTCTTCGAATTTTGCAATATCTAGTTGGTTTGGCTCTGTTTTCCCTTGGCACATGTGTTTCCAACGTTGATTCGGAATCAGTTGAGGAGTATGTCTCTTACAAGAGTGCTGGACCCCACCCCCTTTTCTTCGGGTTGATTCTCTCGGCGAACCATTTGTGAGTTGTCATTTCGGACGTTTCAACCTCATCCCGTCTTTCCGACAATGGGCGTTGTACTCGGTGCTACATAAAAGTTTTTTCTCGCCCGGTCCCCAAAACGCTCTGCTGATTGAATTCGGATTTCCTGTTTGATCCTTTTTTTCTGCCCCACACCCCCTCCGGAGTCCCTGCTGCGGGCCTTTACCTAGTCTTCGTGTTTTTGCCTCGTCAAGCCAAGAGCCCCAGGAACTCCTTGGCCGGTCAGTTGCGGTCTCACATTCCAGTCCCATCCGAGACGTTCGTCTTGGCCTGCTTCCTTTTTCCTCTTTGATTTAAAAAACCGGCCTACCCAAGTTGAGCTTTTGTGGAGAGCCTGCGGTGTGAATCGGCCTTGTGACTCTTTCTTTGTTATGATGCTGTGGAAACCGTCAAAGATACAAAATGCCCTTTTTTTGCATTCCTATTTCCATAGGCCGGGTCCATCCCAAATTGTTCCCCCGAAAACTCCCCACGCGCGTCTCACGCCATCACTGGATATTTGCTTAGGATGATTTAGGCTTCCCTTCCTTGAAGGAAACCTGCCTCACCCCATCCTAGCAAGCGGAATTGCCCCGCTCCTCTTTTCCATTTTTGGGAATGGGTCCCGAAATCCGACCTAGGTGACTCCGCCCTCTTTCCTCTAACCCCCGAAAGTCCTCTTTCCTTCGGCAATTGATTGTTTTTCTCTCCAAATGACTAAACTATTCCCCGAAGTGGTGTCAGCCCCCCTATGGGAAGAAGCTGTTCAGATTCCTTTCCAGACGTAAAGCAATTATTTCCTTTTTGGTTATCCCCCTTTTGGAAATTGAACGCTTGGAGACAGTCATCTTCTCCTTCTACCCGATCTTTTCATTAATAATGAGCTAATTTTGGACATGAGCTTTTTTTTTCCGGACCAGCATTCCTTTCTCCAGCTTCCTATCCCTTTTTTTGTTTTCACTTCCAAGTGGTAGGATTCTCAGTGCTCTTCATTCTTTACTAACGAGTATCTGGAGTGCCTTAGGAGAGAAATCCCACCTACTGTGTTCAACTCCCTTTTAAGCGTTTTTCACCTTTCAAACATCTAAAAATTTCAGAATCCCCTTCCCATTCCTGCGCACCTCTCCTGTGGCTTCCACCATCAGTCTCAGTAAGCCACATATCGGCGGCCAAAGATGTTACAGAGTAGATGACCTCAATATTCTGGTCATATCGAGGCCTTCGACCGCGTGTGATTTTCACTCGACAAAAAAGGCTTTATGTATTTCCGTGATTTGGAATAATTAAATGGTCAACGCCCCCCATGGTAATTACCCCACTTGCTTCGTGAGGAGTGGGATTTTTTTTCTGTATCGCTCTATTTTCTTGCTATAGTTTCTTGGGTTTAGTTAACCTCTCTCTTCACTGTTCCCATCTTTTTTATTGGTCTCTTTCATCCTCTTATTGGATATACTTGTCAAAAGACTCTTCTGCTGGCAGAAAAATCCGCCACTGAGAGTTAACTTTTACGCTGCCGATTATTAGCGCCCTCCTTGAGATTGATATTTTGTCGATACCTGCCTCCCTCCCCCGGCAAACGGGGCTTGCACAATTAAGTTTTGTAGGGGGGGAAACTCTGCGACACGACCAGTGGAGGGCTTCCCCTCCCCCTTATTTAGCATCTCGCGAGGAAGCGTTGGTTTTCATACTCCCCTTATGCAATGTTTTCCCTTTTTAACCTGTGATTTATGAGTTCCGCCCTGTTTATTGCATTTTCCCCCTCTCAGTTAGTCATCCCGCTTGATCGGTTCCAGTTTAGACCTTTTTTTTTTTTTTTTTTTTTTTTTTTTGTTGTGTTGGTCTTTTTTTCTTTTATCTGGTTTAGTGGGGGCGAAGTGGAACATGGTTTGTCTGGTTTATCTCTTTGTGTGTTAGTTGTTTTTGTGGTCAGTTGATTTGGTACTTTGAATCTATAGTGTTTGAAGGAAGCGAGTGTGTATTTCCTTAAAGTTTTGAAAACTTTTGGTGATTTGGTGTCTTACTTTTTGTGTGGCAGGGTTAGGGAGTGGCCTCACGTCTCGACTCTGTGGGTCTGTATTAGATATTTCAGAAATACGTGTTTTCTTTCTCCACGGTAATCTGCCGTGCTTCTGAATGGAGGTTTTTTCTATTTTTTTTTCCTTGCTACTTGATAGACCGCCTTGCGCCCCTGGTTATCTCTCTCCTCCTATCACTGTTTTTTTGAGTGATTAGAACCCACGGGGTCTGCAAACGTTCGCGCCTTCCCCCCCTAATAGTAACGTCTTCAAGTACCTCCCCTGATCAAAACACGGCATCCTCTGCAGATTTCGGCAAGTGTCTTCTCCCACCGGGCGTCACGGATCGTCAATTTTAAAACCACCTCTTTTCTTCGTGAAATGTCCAAGACGGACAAAATACCCGCCGCCAGCGCCTCCCATTTTTTAACTCTGCCTTTTTCCCCCTCTGCTGCAGAAGACCCCCCCTCAACATAACCCTTTTCGGAAAAAGTTACCAACCCCCCGTTGCCCCCCTCCTCCCCGGCCAGGAAACCAAAAGGCTCCCGTGAACACGCTGTGGATCCGGTTCTCAGTTAGTAAACCTACTGAAACACTAAGTTTGATAAGAACCTTTTTTTCTCCCCCTCTTGATTTTGTCCCAATAATCCCCCGGTTGCTCCACCCCGCCCAGGTGACCCCCCCCTCTCGACTTAAGCCGGGAGTGTTTTTCCTACTCCCCCACTGGCTTTGAGGACATGACCCCCACGAGTCCACCCTGTAGTTTATCCCGTGAATTGCTTGTGTACCTTCTGCCTACCCAGAAAGATACACCATTTCTCAGCAGATCAGACAGCGTCATTGAAACCGGAACGGCTGTGATTACACTCCCGAAATGATTTTTTGCGGAAGACCACCCCTCCCTTCGTTCCCGCCACTCCCAAACCAACCCCCCCCCCCCACAAATCTTTCCCAGGTAATCCCCATCATCTCCTGATCTTTTTTTTTTTTTTACACTGAAAAAAGACACCCTTTCTCGCCCCCCCCCCCCTTCCCACGATGCGCCCCAGAAACACCCCCCCAAAGCCCACCATGGTTAATTGACATGGGTGATTGCCCAATTATAGGCTTCCAATATTGAATCCAACTACCTCTCTGTCTGAATTGTTCAGCACAACTAAGTCTTCCTCGTAGTAGAAAAGCTCGCGTCTGACGCCTCCTTTTAGCCCTTATATTTTTTCCTTCGTCCCTTTTACCCTGCACAATTTTTCTTTACTTATGTTTAAACTGTTATCCTTTTTCGACCGTATTTCCTCGCAGGGCTTTTATTTTGAAAACCCGAGGTGGATTTTCCTCCCCCCTACTAGCTTCAGATCAATCTTCACGTTATGCCACCCCCCTGATGTCAGACGCCTACCACTTGGGAACAGATGATTCCCAACCCATTGACTTCGCGCAAGTTCTTTGTCATTCCCCTCCGTCTACGAACTTCGCCTCATTGATGCTTGATGTTTTCCATTTCGCTCCCCTCAGAACCCAAGCTCGTTGCGAGTTTTGCACAGCCCTTGCTCCAACGACATTTTCTCAAAAACTTTTTTTTCCTCCTCTGCCTAATGTCCCAGCGCGTTCGCATCTGCCCATTCTAACTCTGTCCCCCAACCACTTTTCTTCTTTGTGTGAGGACGCTTTCCCTTTGAAACCTAAACCTTCTTGTGAAGAATTCGATCGTCTTTCTTGTAGAGTCCTGCGTTCTTACTCCCATTCTTTGTCTTTCTTCCTCCCGAAGGCCCCCCTCCCTTGGCCTCTATACTTTTCCTTTTCCTCTTTTATTAATAGGTCATTTTTTTACTCCCCCTTTTCTTTAGTTCAACGGGGTTGACCCTGCTCCTCACACCTCAGTTGAGGGTCATTGCCTTGGTTCGCTGGACTTCCTTTTTTTCTTACAGATGGTTGATTCATAGAGCTTCCCTTTCTTACAGACCCCCAGTTGTTTGTTCTATGTTGTTTTCCCACGCAGCTCTTCAACCCAAATTTTTTGCTCTCATTCACACAGATTCTTTTCCCCCTCTGCAAAAACCCCCTCTAAACCCCCGATAACCTTTTTATTGAAGTTGTCAGAGGTTCCCTAAATCGGCACCTCCACGTTTAGATGCCGAACAGGGCTATTCTTATTTTATACCAACCCTCTTCTGACTTTAGACGGAATCCCGTTCAAGGTAAGTCCCTTTCCGCTCTCCGAGCCCTCCTTCCCGACATTCCCAAGTGACCTAAGACACGTGATGTTTTATTTGGTCAGCCGAAAAGGCCATTTTCCCGCACGAACCTTTTCCGCGAAGATCCTTTTTTTTCGCTTAGGCACGTCCCCTGATTCTTCGTCCCGGGGGAGGGCCCCCGACCGGCCCTTTTGTATGCCACCTCTTTTTTACGCCTCGAACAACTTTTTTTTCCCAAAACCCGGTTTCTGACCGATAGAATTCATTTTCAGGGTCAGCCAATTTTTTTCACGCCCAGCTGCTTGGGATCCATACTTTTCCTCCCAGGACTGCTCACTGCCAATCCGTTTTGACGCCCCTGATCCCATACCCCATTCCCGCAGAAAGGATAGCTTGAGTAAAATGAAGATGATTTAGAGATCTTTTCTTTGGTTTTATCCCTCGCCCGCCCACCCCATATGCAATCAACTTTTTGTTTCGACTCAGAAGGGGTCCTGGTTTTTTAGGGTTTGATGTTTTTTTTGTGAGGCCTCATGTTAAGCCCCGTCCGCTTCTGCAGATTCCCTGAACTGCGCGAGGATGTTAATGGGTTCGCCCGTCAGTCCCCCAAAGACCGCCATTCAATTCACCCTCTCCCAGCTGAGGAGTCCCTTCTTCCGTAACCAAATTACTCCCTCTGAAACGACACCGAGTTCGGCCAGAAAAGAGCTCTTTCTCCTTTCGCTAAGAACGGTACTGCCGCTGTCTACCAGATATTAATTCCCCTTTTCCCATCATTTCCCCCCCCCTTCCTGTTGTTGTTTTGTGCTCGTCTATTTTGAATACTTTCCCCCCTCCGGCGCCGGGTTGCGCGAGGATCCAGACCTAGCTGGTTTGGTCTTCCGTCAGGTGCGTTACTTCGTGGAGTTTTTCGAGAAGATTCCGATCTCCCCGGTCTCCTTTCTGGCGTTCATTGTCTGAAATCTCACCCCCTTTCCCCTCCGAGATCAGGTTGAATATTGCGGCTTTCACGGAGCATTGGAAATTTTTCACCCACACCCCCCCCTCCATTCCCCCCTGAACCCCTTATCGACAAGATCCATATTCATTTTTTTTGATGAGGGGTGAAACAAGACACCTCTCCGCGTGCCCGCATTCCTTTGTTGATACCTCCCCCCCCTAATTTGGGTCTGTATTTTTTCTTTTCACCATGGTAGTCCAAGGATTGCTTTTGTATCGACTGAATCCTCACGTTCTCAGGCTCTTTCCAAGCGATCTTGGACAACGGGAGCCTTCCCTGCAGATCCGTTCCGACCCCGGGGGATTTTTTTTTCCTTTGAGAACCAAAACCCGTTCCTCTTTCGACTTTTTCGTCTTTTTCCTCACCGTGCGATCCTATTTTTTTGATCGACTTACCCAACACGTTATCTTTCCGACCTTTCTTTCGCCCACTGTGCGATTTGATTCTGCCACTTGATTTGCACGTTTTGGCTTGGTACACTCCGTAGTTGCCGTAGGCATCCCGTCGCATAAATGCCGTCATTACTGCTGTCGCTACTGTTTTTTCTTCCTCCCGACGCGCCCTGTTTAGAAATGTTTTTTTGCGTGATGTCGAATTTCCTGTCTCAACGGCCTTACGTAGAAGGTGTTTGTTTCGTTTTTTTCCTGTGAAATTGCCTTTGTTCATTTTTCTTTTTGGTCCTCCGCTGCTGTGGACCCCCTTTAACCCTCCATCTGTTCGTCCTCTTTTTTTCTGCCCCCCAACCCTTTTTTCGGATGCGTCCATCCGGCTTCCGTCCCTTGCATGCGGCTGCTTTTCTTCCCGCCATCCCATCCATCCTGGCTTAAAGATTTTGGTTCCCCGCCAACAGCTCCTCGAGATCTTCCCCTTTTACCCCCCCGTCCCAGCCCCCCTCTGCTGCAGAATTTTCACTACGCGTCACGACCTCCGCGCGTAACGACACTCCTCCCACGACTGGCGGCCAACAAGATCCCACAGCGCGCGCGCGTGCGCCACACTTCGCCCTACCCCCCCTCCCCCCCCCCCACTTTTTCAGACCAGACCTTTGTGGAAGCAGCGTTCAGACACAGAAGGCCCCAACCCCCCTGAGCAGGGGCGGCCCTTAGCCGGAGGCTTTTGTTTACTAAAAGTTGGAATCTAGGTTGCCCCGCCTTTTTCCCTGAGATTTTCTTGTATATCCCGTATCCTTAATCTTTATTAGAGATGGGCGCCTGCGAATTTCGGTAACACTAAAATAAGTTGCGACCGATCGGCTCGCCATTCTGTTTTTTCTCTTGTCCCTGGCCATTGGAGGACCGAAGAGAGGCGTCCTCATTCCCCTCCGGTCAACGGTATCCTGGCTTTTTTCATACTGGTCGCGAAATACAAACCAGTTTTCCACTCCCTGCGCGTCACAAGAACGTTCACAATTATAGTCAGCCCATGTGACATATCCCTTCCCCCCGATATTTTTTTTTTTTTTTTTAAACATCATGGTCAGGAGAACTTTTGCCTTCCCCTGTCAAGGGAACAGCGTCGCGCTAAACCCTGGTCTCCTTATGGCCCCCACTGTTGTGCGTACCCCCCCCCTGGAAGACCCCACCTGATTCTTGATTTCCTGATTGACTTAATTAATTGGTCCCGTTCCCCATGTTTTTCCCACTGCTCGTCTTCTTTTTGTTTCCTGATTCTCTTTCTTGTTCTTGGGTCCTCGTTTTGGCAGTGTTCAAACGGTTTTTCAGGTATTCCTTTGACAACTTGTCTTTGTTTCTTTGCATCCGTTATTTTTTTCTGCTGCACCCTTACTTCCAAGCTTATGCTGGAGTGACCACATCCTGCCTCTTCTCCGCTTTTAATTGTGGCGTCGATATTTCTGGCTCGCGGGAGAAGTACCGAATTACACCGTGCTGAACTAAGGGGGTTTGAGTCGTGGGGAAATTTTTTCAGGAAACGGGTTCGGGCTTCAACGCCCGGAGGGAGCCTATTTATCTGAGCTGCATTCCCTTTCCCCCGCTGATGTTTAACAAAAATAAGATTTCCCTCTCCCCCCTTTGGGTTCCACAGGAATTCCGTAACCCTGACTACCCGTTGTTCACTCTGATTGTGTAGTGAAATTGTAAATTTCTTTTCTGTGATCACGTTATGTCTTTTCCTTTGACAGATTTCCTCAGATTACCCCCCCCTGTACAAATCAATTGATCGATGTGGCCCGGCCCTTTGACTCTCTTCTGTGACTTTAAGGTTTCAACGACACCTCTTTTTGAATATGGAAGAAGCTTGCGGCTCCATTCCAGTACCCCACCCCTAACTTTGATGGTCGGTTACTTTTTCTTGCTGCCATCCGACAGAATGTCAATAACTTGCAATGGTCTCATATCTTTCTTTTACGCCATCCTAAGTGGGGGGGTTGCTCGGATAACAAAAAAGGCCCATTGAGCCCCACTTTCTTCTGGACTCCGAAAGTAGTAGTCAAATTATTACTTAAACTCACTTACTCCTCTTCCCAAAGAAAACTCCCATCAGCCACTCCTTGGCACTTTTTCCTTCCCCACTTGCGGCTGAGGACACTCTCGAACCCCCCCCACCGATGGGCTTTAGGAAGGGGTCCACCCCCGGCGCGGCACAAACAACTCGCCTCCCCACTTTGGTTTTCAGGGGAGATTGTCAGACCTTCCCCCCCCGCAAAGACCCCCCCTTCCGGCCCAACCTCCCACATCCCGCGAAAAGGTACACGTGACCCCCCCAGGCGCCGGGACCCCGTCTTCTGATCCCCCCAAAGCCGGGGTCTCCTCGCAACTACCTCCGTTTGATCCCGCCGTTACACGCTCTTATTTTGTTCCACTCAGGTGCTTCCCGAAATTCGCCGGCAGGCGCTAGTTAATTCTTCCTAAGGTGGTTTGGTCTACAATCCCCCTTTGCGTCTCGAGCAATTCCCAACACCTCTCCAGGTCTTACGCTTCTTCTTTTGAGGTTGCGTTCTTTTCGAGCACATACCTCTTTCCCTAGAATCAATGAAGCCATCGACCCCTCGCGTTTCAAGAAGGAAAGATCGGGGCTTTTTCTACCCCTTCCCGAATTACTGTTGTGCAGTCCGCGCAAACTCCCGGCGCACCCGACCCCCCCCCCCCCCCAAGGGTCAAGTAAAATCATGCCGGTTACTTTCCCCCACTCCTCGCAACCTTCGTTCCTACCCGGCAAATCCCGCTCCCACCGGTGAATGACCTTTTATTGACATCATTACAAATCTGGAAATCGACTCGTTTTTTTTTTTTTTCTTTTTTTTGTTCACGGTTAAGCAAGCACTTCGCCCCTTCGTAGGACCACCAGGCCAAGCTTCCATGTAACCCTTTTCCTATCGTATTCTGCCCACTCTTTTGATGGTACAAGATCGTTTGACTTAAGTGACGGGATAGCTTGGCCAATGGTATAATAGTGTGGTTATTGACGAGGCATTTCACGTCCGGCCTCTACAGACCACGCCATTCTACCCTTCACAAGTCTCACGTCTCGCACGGTGCATTCCCATGTACCCCACCACATCTTTTTGATTTTCATATGAGTCATTCGTTCTCCTGCGCATTATTCTTTTACATTTTTTTTCTTCTTTTTCCTCCCTCCAGCCAAAATGTCTCTGACCTTGGTATCCCCTAAAGGGTAGGAACCCCAAAAACCCCCCCCCCCTTCTTTACGTTCTCCCTCGACATCTTTCTTCCAATAGTAACACCTCTGAGGATTGATTAATGGCGAGACAGTTCAGGTGGATTTTAGTCGTTTTCTGTCGCGTAAGGGGCTTTATATTCCCGTCTCTTGCAGTCCCACAGACCCTCCCCAGAAATGTCCTGATGCGCTTACGTTCATTTCGAGGAGTGGATAAGTTTCTCGTTCTGAAGAATTTTGGTTTTTCAAAGAGACCTCCTCAATGATGGCCAGTGATTCCCCCTCTGTTTTTCCGGTCCTTGATGCCAGCTGGAGACCTCCCTAGGACGACCCCCCACCAGGTTCTTTTGACTGGTCGGTTCCCCCAGCCATCGTCGTTACAAACCGCCTCAACATTTCATTTAAACGCCCTTCAAACCGCAGACCCCACACTTCCCCGATTCCTTTCAGCAGCAACAAACTCTGAAATTCACGCATTGAAAAAGGGACCCAGGTCTTTCTCTGGATTTTTTGATCAACAGATGTGCATATTTCACGCAAGGCAAGTCCCCTTTTTCTTTCAGGCGACGTTTTTCTTCAGCAGGGCACGCCCTACCCCAGGAGGTCCAAATCTTACAGCAGACCCCGTCTCCTCGGGCCCTGTTTTGTGCCCGAGAAAGCTTTTTCACACGAAGCAAGTCTCCCCCTGCGCAGCTCCTTTGTTTTGACGGACTCTGAAATTTCACCAATGTGGGATTAGGCCTTTGTGCCTGGACCAAGCATTAAATC
>Ga0179591_1290176_pt1 | contig 10092 bp, 8 predicted proteins | sample CZOMad2_1_08_16f_FD_182891 | JGI IMG/M metagenome (GOLD analysis project Ga0179591, IMG submission 182891) | Vadose zone soil fungal communities from Angelo Coast Range Reserve, California, USA - CZOMad2_1_08_16fungal (PacBio error correction) | ecosystem: Environmental > Terrestrial > Soil >... | reverse complement strand
TTCGAATCAATTATCTTTTCCCCAATAGAGACATGTAAAAAACTCCCTGATATCTTTTTCTTGTGGAAGTTCACGGTCCCCCCATCCACCAGACATTTTGAACATCTTGTTCGAATTCACCCTACGCCAAGGGAATGCTGTTTTTTTCCCCTTCTGTAGTTGCCTCTAACCTATGATAGTTTTCGCACTTATCTGGATTTCTTTAGTTTTTCTAGCGCTTCTCCTTTCCATCTAAGGTAGGCGGACCTGCTAATCGGCCGATTTCCTTTAGCTTTGGGCTGGGCCGCGGCTTTGAAACCACAACTCTAACCGTTCATCTTGAAGTCCCTGACATATAAGCTGCGCGCTCTTTATAGAGCACCACCCCCTCTCCTCTTCGATCCCCAGCTTCACCAACTTAATTTGACTCACACCTCCCTGCATCAACTTTTGTTCACCTGAAGGATCCTCCCCACGCATTTATACGTCCGGATATCATTTCCCTTACCCCCAACTGCATGTCTTTGGCGCAGCCGGCGCTGGACCTTCGATCCCCTCCCCCACTTCTCAACGATTCGAACTCGCGCCAGCACCTTTCCCGTCGGCCCCGTGATTGTGTGATCGGACTCCATAGCTTTTTCACCGTACCCCCCGGATCGAGAGACTTATCCTCCTCTCCACAAGCAACCCTTTTGCCCTGGGCTTACCCCTTTCATGAGAAAATACGAATCCCCCTTCATAAGATAGAATCTTCCCCCGTACAGGTTTGTGCGAGTGATTTTAGTCCCCTGACGGCGCAGACCCCGATCTTCAACTGTGGTAGAACAATCTTAAGTTTCCTACGTAGGGTGAGAAGCGCTTTCTTTTACCTCCTACGAGCAGACCCTTTTTGTCCCGGATCTCAACCCTCCGTTAGAAGAAGGATTTATCCCCCCCCCACTTTCGCGGCGGTTACCCCACTTATGTCACCCCCGCAATGCCATTCTCTTTTGAGAGGTTTTTACTGCTTTTAACATTGCTTTTAATAAGAGGATTTTTCCTTTTTTCTTTTTTTTCTTGCCCTTTCCTTATGAGTATCGTAGCCATTACCCCACCTCCAGACCGTCTTGTGAACAGCCACCTTCCGTAGGCTTTGAAGTCACCTCATCCGAGATTACAACTTCTCCATTTCCAGATCGAATTTTTTCTCCGCCCTGCCGGAACCCCTCCTTCCTCGATCCCTCCCCCTATCAGATTTTCGAAGCATCGATGTTACCAGTCATATTATTCTACACTTGCGACAGTGGTTTCACTTCCAGTTCAATCGACTGAACCCATATAATGGCTTTTTCACATGACAGTTATTCATTATCCTCATTAGATGCTCTCCCCCCCAAGAAGATGATTTCGTATCTTCCAGCTCGCCATCAACTTCTCCTTTACCTCTTGCGAGAGGTCCACACAATTATCGAATGTAGTCGTGCGCATCCATGTATTTCGTGTAGAGCTAAAAGGGGCCCCCCTTCTCCTCTAGTGGCAGAAATTTCGAGATTATTCTACTTATTTTCTCCAACCTCCAATGCCTCTCCTCCCTCCCTTCAAAGGCAAGGTTGGACTGCGGCAAATTTATCACATTCGCAGTAATTGGGTCTTCCCACGCACCCGGTTCTATGGCAGGCCAACCTTGAACTTTTCTTTAACTACTTTCCTCCCCCTCTTTGGCAAAAAAAGTAATTATCCCAATCCGATGTACCTCTCTAAGAGGCGTCCTGCAACAACCCCCGGTCCAGAATCACCCACCACCATAGATTGATTGAATTTTCTGCCCGCGACCCTCCTCTTTTTCTAAGGTTTCTCCGGCACCCACCAGAAACCCAGTCACTTTCTCTTCTTTTCCTCATCTGTGTAGATTGAATTTCTTTGATTACCCATACAGTAGAGAGAGTGTCCGCTCGCGTAGACGCAGAATAGATTACCTTCCCGAGGGTCCCTCTTGACGCCAAAGTACCCATCGCTTCCAAATTTGTTGTTTTGGCCATTCTTAACTCCTTCTCCCCTCCTCCGGACATTTATATGTTCAGCCGCGACCGTCATCTCTTAATTGATTGTGCCATTCTTCCATCACGCAATGCTTGACCGACAGTTGAGTGATTTCGGCAGTCCTCTCTTTTTTCGTCCCCAGTCTCGATGTTTCACGCTTCTCTGTCCTTCTTTCTTTCTTCGATCATCCAGAGAATCATCAATTTTCTTTGCGTCGGATTGACCGGTCTCCCCCTCGTGGCCATCTCTCTTTTACTTCATCATCGTTGTTTTTTTTTCTCTCTGGCCACGCCATGGCGAACTTGCAGATCCGACTCCACACTCGACATTTATGACGCTAGTTGATTCTCGGACAGACGGCATACTTATCTTTTTCCTCGAATTAAAAATATTCACTCAATCACTCGCTTCTTTGACCCCGGGCGTGATGCCCGATCAACCATACCCCCCCAATTTCATAGATGAGAGGGGCGAGACTATATTTTCGTTTGTGACCTTCCCTGGCGATGAAGAGCCCCCTCTACGTCGCTGCTGCGCACCCACTTCCTTCCACGATCGATGAGCTTTGTTTCTATTCAGACGATAGAAGTGTCTCCTAAGGCTTTCCTGTTTCTAAGATTTTTCATTACTGAACGGGTATGTTTTTTTGTAACGCACACTATTTTTTTCCCAATTTTGCTGTGCCGCACGCCCGATGTCCGCGCCTATACTATTGAAGGTTTATTTTCTCTCTGATTCTCTGCAGAAAGATTTTCCGTCTCTCAAAAGGTCCTCTAGGTGTATTGTTTGGATTTTTACCTCCCGATGTTAGCCCCCTTCCTCGCGACAAGAGACTGTACCCCCCATCCCGTTTTCGACTGACTGTAGTGGTGGCAAACCTCGCTTTTATCGGAGTGTTTCCGTAGTTGACCCATGAAATTTAGTTCAAGGCAATCGTAACCTGCTTCGACAGTGAATTTTGTGTTGATCTTCATGGTGCCGCCCCCCCCCTGCCTTGAAGTGGACCTCGGACTGTCCATGTTGTGTGGATCCCACGACGTCGGACATCAACTATCCGTATTGCCCTCTTCTTTCCTGCTGGTTGCCCCGTTCTCCTACAAAGGTAAGGATCGGCCCTTCCCGCAATCAGTGGGCTCGCTTAATTCTGGTTTCCATTCTAATTTATGGCGAGCGGCCAGCTCCGAGGGGAAATAAGCGTCCTCTCTCTAGCTGGTTTCAAGTGCGCAGTATTGGAAGGATCGCCCGGAACTTACGTCCCTTGTTGCAGACCAGGATTTGCTTTTGACTTTCACGTGAGTAACACGTGTCTTCCCTCCCCCCCCTTCTTGCCCTCTATTCTTTCCACTCTTTCCGTATGAGAGTTAGTGTTTATCAGCTAGCATACTATTGCGTCAAGGCTTGAGCGAATTCGAGCGTGATTCTCCCGTTTCCCTTTCCGTACTCTTTTTTGATCCTTAACCTGTCCCTTTGCCTGTTTCTCCTTTCAGAATCTCGGTCTGATCGTGACTTTTGAGGCTCTATGCCTATTCTTAAGACCAAACATTCCCTTCACGTCGCGCGCATAGTGACCTCCTATAATGCAACTAGTTGCTCGTTTCCAAACGCCTGGCTAAATAGTCTCCCCACATGCGGGTGGTTCCGGACTAAAGGTAACACCGATTATTCCCCTGTCGAACTTGGCGTTTCTGACCCTGACATCAATGAACTGGCTCTTCTACGGTCGAATAGCGCTCTCTTTCCAATGACCTAGTATATCGGCAGAATACTCCTTGTGAGAATCCCAAGTGAAGATCGGTCTTGATTACCTTCATGGTAATAAGGCTATTTGTCCACGATTAGGGCTCGGAATATTCTTCATTTATTCTCGGAGCGTTGCAGAAAGTTTAGACACCCGCGCCTAAGGTAAGGTTTGCTTTTGCGGAGGCAGGTACTCTCCCCCGGTCGTACGCTATATTATCATCGCCACCACTGATAAGTGATAGGGGCCTCTTTTTCAAGGGGTTCTGCGCGATTTCCCTGATTCTCCGTTTAGACGAGGCCAGCACCCAACGGCCAAAGATAAAGACCCAATGAGTTGGGTGAGGAATAGCTACACCCCTTTTTAGCTTCTTACTTTTTCAAGAAGAAAGTTGATATTCAGCCTTCAATGAGAGTAAGGATTTTGAGTGAAGTCCCTTTCTTAAATCGTCTTATTCTTTTCGCTGTCCTCACTCGGTTTGCGCATTCTATCTTCTTTATTTCATTGTTTAGGGTTAGATTTGTTTTTTTCCTCCTGGCCAAGCCCATCCCGTTTCAGAGCGAGCTTAGAGTACGCATACTTAGATGCATTGTCTTCCTCTTCAACTAACTGCAACCGGATCGTTGAGGAGCCACCAGAAGAGATTCGAGCTTCCCAACAGTCTCCATCAACCCCTTACTGCTTGGATTCCTTATTAATTTTTCCAAATTCCCCTGTTGTGGCCCCTTTGTGACGAATGCCGTCCAACCTAAACTTGCATGTAGTGAGTGTGGTATTTCATTCGCGAGGTCCGCCCTGGATGAAACATCTCTATCCTCTCGTTTTTTCTTTTTTTAGATAGATAGATACCCTCCCTGTCTTTGGGACCCATCTCTCAGAGACTTCACACATAAGATAATTCTTTTATTTGGAAGGGCCTTCTTCCCCCACTTGCCAACACCATCATCACCTGTACGGTTAAGTACCCGACCCCCCCCCCCCCCCCCACTTGGTAGCTGGTGATTTTTTTTATACTTTTGATGGAGACTACTCCAATAGCTTCGATCTCACTTATCATTGGCCGTTTTTCGTTGATATAGTAGCGCATCAGATTTCCCCCACTCTACTCTTGACCCAATTAGCGTACCTTTTCCCCATTCGCTTGATTTGTTCTTGGGCGCGGATGACCACCACAACTACCCCTTTACCCGGAAAAAGACGAAATCGCCCATGGCGCGTGTTTCGTCGCCACACAAACCATAGTTCTATCGAAGACGTCCCCCACTCCGCTCTTAAAAATACCCTTGCATTTCCAGGCCCTAGGAGACCTTTTCGGACTCCCGCGCCTTCTTCTCGATTTCACCCTGACTTTTCTTCTCTTTTTCCGCGGTTCGTACTCGATAGAACCCCCCCCCTCACTTCGATCTTTGGGCTCGTACTCGCGCGCCCCAACTTGCACTGCACGATTACTGAGTCTTTTGGTTTTCGGATATAGCTTATAGAGTAACCTTTTTCGATGAGATATATCCTCTTGACTCCCCCAGAACCTTAAGTCTTCCCTGGTGCTTATTTATAATTACCTACGAATCCCATTCTCCCTTCCGATTCGTGAATGTCACGTGGAGCGAACAGCCCCCTTCTTCGTCATAATAAGTACACATAGGCCCGATCTCACCTTTGATTCTCAACCTATTCATGGCCTATACAGTCTGCAGAAGCGTCGGCAGTATCCTTCCGCTCAAAGATCATTGATTGTCCGGATCTTTTTTCCCACGACAAGTTCTCTATTTATCATCTCGTCGTTCTTACCCCACCTTTCTTCCCCACCCCCAAATGGCTTAGACTATGGATCGGTTTTGAAGCGACCATTAAATGGGCGCCGGAGAGACGTAGCTTGCCGATTTTGGGCCCTCTTATGCGTATCTTAGACCCCCCTTTCCCAAAGATTTCCTCAGAGATTCGTCTGCCTGTGATAAAACCCGGCACCTTTGCTTTAGCGTTTGGAAGTTTCTCGAACCCCCTCTCTTTTCCTCCTTCTTAAACGGGAGACGTTCAGTTTTTCCTTGCCGCCCTCGGAACCATCTCTTTACGGATAAGAACACCCCCGAGCAGCGCCTGGAAGGAGAGCTTTTCACATTCCTCTTCCAGAGCTGATTTCCCTGTTCAGTCACCTTTTTTTGAAAACGCCTCCTCTAATGGAAAATGACGTACGTCATTATGATCCTATATTCTTTTCCTCCCACCGCGATGTCCTACCAGCGGTTGCCTCTCCACTATAAACACTGAGAGGCCCCTATTGAGCCGTCCCAAACCTGTCTGAAGTGAGATTTGGGACAGATGGCTGGAACGTGGGATGAGCGATGTGTGACCGGCTCGCAGCTTGTTATGCCAAGATCAGGCGACTCTGGGCATTATTTACGTCGCCCCCCCTGGAAACACTTACTTGATCAATCCCTCCAAAGACTTTTGTCATGCTGGGCACCATAAGCCACCCACTTCCAGTCGTTCGACATCCTTGTTACGATGGCCTTTTTCCTGAAATTTTCTTTCCCTACTTCCTCTCCAAAGATGCCCCCCCTTACCGTTCATTCCTACCAGGATTTCCCGCCTTCTTTCGCAGTGTCTGTCCCGAGAACCGCTTTTACCCAGGACCCCCCACACAGAAGCTTGCCTTTTTTTTTTATAGCGAAAAGCCTGTTTTCCAGATCTACTGCAAAAATCCCATCTTCTCGTAGAGCATAGCGGCCGTACTCTTGAAATTTTCTGTTTCTTGAAAACCGCCATTCCCCGTTAAGGAAATCCAGACTTGCTTTCGCGCGTATCCGTCCCCTCAGCTTAATTCTTTGAAGCGTCGTCGCCGGCGACCCCGGTGCCCAAGCTTCCATTCCTGTCTGACCTTTTTTATGCCCTCCTCTAAGCGAAGGTTTATTTTCTTACGACCTTTTTTCCCCCTGGACGATCTTTTCAGACCTCCGCCCGTCACGATGCTTTTATGGTTGAATGGCACGAGCTTGCGAGCTCTTTTTTTCTGCCGGATTCTTTCTTTGATCTGGTCATCGCGGATCGGCCCTGGTTTCGGATGCGTAATCACTCCGATCACTGTATCTTTTTGTCGAATTGCCCGGTCGTCTCGATATCCCTCGTTTTCCTCCTCCCGTGTTGTATTCTCGCTTTTCCATTCGATTGTCTACTCTTTCCCTTCCGTCCCAAATCGACCATTTATGCGCTGCTATTCGCGGAGCAATAGGCGATCACCTTTCCTGCCTTTCTATTATCACCTCGTATGTCCCCATTCCCCATCTCTTTTGCAAGCTTGTTGGATGAAAGCGAAACCACCCAGGAATATGATTCTGGTTCCTTCTTGCTCCAAACCTATCTACTTGAAAGTGTCTCAGAGGCTACGCGTTCGCTCTTTGCCACTGGACCAAAGCTATTTGGGAAGCGAACCTCTCTTGAAGGTTCGTTTTCTTAGTCTCTCCTGTGTATCTATGATGAGTCTACGCGAGCTCCATCTAGGTGCCTTTTCACGGGTTCGGCTGGCGTACCGTGTCCCCCCCGAAAAATTTGCGACGCTCGCCTCTCTGCCCTTACTCTTTCCCCCCTTTTTTTTTTTCCGTTCTTCTTAAGACCACAGTCTGGGGGTAGCATAGCACCAATGCAATCTCTTCTTGCGGTTTTTTCGCCCCTTCTTTTTCGCGCGGGACGCCTTCTTCCCCAGAGATTCCGGTACATCCGTTTCGATTAAGGTGGGTTTCCACCTCGTTTTTGAGAGGCCGAGCAAAGACATTTAGTTTCGGCCCATCGTAACCCCTTCTCGTCCTTCCCGCATTTTTTTCTTTTCATGGTGGAGTTCCAACTTTCCCCTTTCCTTTGGAACTGTGATCTCGTCATTGTTGATTGTGTTAGACTTTTCTCATAAAAGATCGTTTCCTTGATCTTGACGACTATCCTCTCCGTTGTACAACCGTTGACTGCTTACCCAGTTCCCTCCCTGTCCTGTAGCAACTCTACGATACATGTATCGTTCCTCTTCCCTTCCGTTGTATAGGTCCCCGCTGCTCTTCCGGCTGTTCTCAGCGGCGTTTGCGGTGAATAGAATTCTTTCATCATTGACTACGTCGACCCCTAAATTCCTCTCTCTTCAGGTGCCTTTTTTCACCCCTTACCGAGTCTCTGCTGCCACATTACCTGGTCCAAGATTCAGTCATGCTGGCTCGTTTTCTTACGCCGAGACTAGTGTTCTTTCCTTCTCCGTAAAAAATCTGCGTGGATCTCTTTGTTTTCCCTCTTCGTTATCGAAGTGTGTTCGACTTACTTAAAGAGAGCCGCCCTTTGCCTTTTTTTCCCTTCCGGGTTTATCGTGTAATGGCGCCGATACCAACGAGGTCTTCCACATACCTCCTCCCCCTCGACAGCATGCATATATTCCCCCCTTTGCTCGTTAAACAACCGCTTTTTTCTCCATAGTCTAGACAGGGGCTGACTTCGTTCCATAAGCGAGCTGATACCATCTCGGACCTTGGGTTTGTCTCTCTTTCCCTTTCCCCCTGTCGCTCTAGCTGCGCCTGACTTCGTCTGCACTCCTGCGTTAGGAAGCATTAAGCCCGTTCGATCCCACCGGTTTTTTTGATTTGGCTTCTGAACGTTCCATCGGCCATCTGATAGTTCTAGACCGAGTGTAGCCGGGCGGAATCTAATGGATTTTCCCCTTTTCCTTGGGCAGGGCCGCAATGGTCTCCCCTTCCTCCCCCTCCTTAGGGTGATTTGGTGGATCGGAATCGCTCTCGATCCCTTGTCAATTCGTTAAGCGCTCCTTACTAACCTTCGGCACCAAAGTCCGGGTTCGCGCTTTGATCAATATATTGGACTCGATCGCATTTCCTCCAACCGCTTCCCCCCCCCAAATCTCCCTAACATTTGTTGGTGTATTTCCGCTCCTCCGGCGGGATCTTATCGGTTCCGTTTTTTGCTTTATGCCGGATTTCATTTCCATTCCTGTTTTCGTACTTCGTTTCGAATCTCTATGGTTTTGTTTGCGCGCAGCTCTTCATTATTGAGATATCTTTCCGATGTCCGGGTTAGAGTTTGGGTTCCTCCCTTCCCAGCCACCATTAGAACTTCCTTCCCGAGGCGCAAGTTTCCTCCATCCTCTAGATTTGACCTATGAGGCCGTAATTTTCCCCCAATCCCTCCCAGGCCCTTGCGCTTTAGGCCCTCTTAGCGTCTCTCCCCGTAGAAGCCCCATCATGCCCTTCTTGTATTCGGGTGAAACCCCATCAAAGTTTGTTTGTGGTCCCCCCCTTGTTGGATCCACCCCCCCGAACCGGATCTCCTGGAGTTTTGATCTTCGTCGGTCCAGGATAAATTCTTTACGAAATCTCTTCTCCACTATTTTTTTAGTCTCTATCTTTCCTCATCCCGTATGGGTCCCCTTTCCTCGCAAGCCAATACAAAACATGATCCTTCCCGTTTTTACCCTTCGCAACTTCAAACCCCCCCAGGACTTGACAAGGGAGTCCCACCTACAGCCCAATTTAATGTGCTGTTTTTTTTTACTGTATGGAGCTGATCAACTCCGCTTCTCTCTCCATGATTTTGCCTTCGTTTGATATATCGCCCCCTATTCTCCCCTCCAGCATGCGACCCCCTTGCTCGGCCCGTCTGACGTAGTTGGTGTGTGCTTGGCGCGGCGACCCACCCTCTACCTACCTCTTCACCTTACGAACCTTTCCTAATGCGTCGCTTTCGTAGGAAAAAAGAGATCATTCGACGACTCCGTCCCCCCCCCTGCCTTGATGAACATGGACAAATGACGGAAGCACGACAAGTATCCGCCCCGCTTGATCCTCCTGATTCTCAGACTTCATAGCAAATGTAGTGTTGAGATTTTCAGCGGTTTATTAACGGCATAAACAGTCACCCCTAGATTAAGCGCAATCTTTCCAAGCCCCGTCAAAGCTCCCCGATTCCTTCGGGGCTCCCTTAATAAGGAAGAGCTACGAAGTAACCCTTCTTTTGCGATACTCTTCCCCCCTTTCCCTCCAAATTTCCCCACATTATGTTTTACCTTTGTGAACGAGCTGAAGTTATCCCCATTCACTAATTTAGTTTTGAACCGATTCCGCGCGGAGACCTCGTGTCCGCGTCAATCAGAGAAGTGATAGAAGTGAATTCCTTTCACATCAGGATATAGCCCCCCCCAAATTTTCGTGAGCACCCACCGTAAATGGAGGACCTTCTGTATTTCTCCTTTCGATGCGGCGGAGAGCAGTCAGCCCCTAATTCGGCTCCGGCTGTTACAACGACGTACCGAGATTTCATTCAGCTCCTCGACCCCGCCTAGTCCCCTAGCCTGCCTTTTTTCTGGCACGAAAGCT
>Ga0179591_1302611_pt1 | contig 10093 bp, 11 predicted proteins | sample CZOMad2_1_08_16f_FD_182891 | JGI IMG/M metagenome (GOLD analysis project Ga0179591, IMG submission 182891) | Vadose zone soil fungal communities from Angelo Coast Range Reserve, California, USA - CZOMad2_1_08_16fungal (PacBio error correction) | ecosystem: Environmental > Terrestrial > Soil >... | reverse complement strand
TTAACTCTCCCGACGGAGCCGGGGCAAGGTTTTTTCCGTTATCGGTGCAAGTCAAGTGGCGATGCTGGTTGGCCTCCCTCCCCGCTTTTTTCCGTCGGGGTTCGTCGTGCCGCTGCATCTCTCCCCCGCGCAGTTTCCCGTCGCGAGAGTATACCCCCACCTCGGGCCAACTCCCTCCTATCGATGTCTGTATGACGCGCACGATCGCAGGGTTATCAGTTTTTTAGAGGTCGGTCGAGAGCGAGTCTTCGAGATTCTCTTCCTCCCGTTCTGATCCCCCCGTTGAAACCGACCGCTTCCTGCCTTTTTTCCAGTCAACCGTGTCTGAGATACCTTGAGGAACTCCTTCCTGATGATGCAGATCGACGTTGACGCCGGCACCTGGTTTTCTTCCTGAGCCTCCTGGCCCTACGCCGGAACCTCTACCGCGCACCAAACGGAGCCTATTTTTCTGTCCCCATGAGTTGCCATTTCCTACGCATTCTTGAGACTTCCTCGCCCTTCTTCGCTCCGAGCTCACCGTTCTTATACTCTTCCCTCTCACACAAAAAGTGTTTCCGGTCGGTTCGTCGGACCCCCGCGTAGCACCGCTTTATGGTCTAAAAAGACACCGAGGACATCGCAACGAGACCCGGTTGAAGGCAAGTAAATCTCTCGTTTCCTTATTCGGTGGTCATGGAAGGAAGCAACCACGTTTCTAAACGGAAATCATGCTGGCCGAGCATTTCCCCACAGGAGCCCACATACAAACTCAAAATGGCGTTCTATATAATTACCGTTATCAACAATAGCGAGTCATGGTCACCCTGATTCACAAGAGTATCATCTAGGAGTATGAGCCCCCAATAGTCCTCCGCGTGATCTCTTATTTGATCTTTCCCCTGATTTTCCCTCTACTCAGAGTTCTGAGTATTCCCATGAGATGATTCTGACAGCTTTAATTTTGCTGATCATCCCGACTCATTTTATTAGTCTGCCCCAAGATCCCCCCTGATTGTCTGCTGCCTGCCCATCTTGTTTCATTTCTTTTTTGTTTGTGTAGCCTTTCAGATCCTCGTTAAGTCAGTGTCATCGTCCCCCCGCCCAGCAGTTTTGGATTGCGCTCACTTGTTTGTTCCGGTTCGCACCACCGCGGCATGCTCTCGGCTTGAGGTATCTGCACCGAGCACCTGTCCCCTCCTTCTGTGGCGTGATCTCGGTCGTCAGCTCGTGCTTTGGCTGGGCGCTGGCCCCTCACAGCCTGGCGGCGTAGTCCTACTGCAAGGATCGTTTCTAATTCTCGGGTGAGTATGTACTCTTTTTTTTCAATTATAAGCCGCTGCTGTATTTGCTTCCCCCCCAGGAGTGTGACTGCTACACGTTTCTTTCCCCGCTGCTGCCCGAATGGCCGGTTAGTCATAGACCGCTCCGTACTTCTGAAGAGGCACATATGCAGAGGGACTCAGATGTTTTTAGTCGAAGCTACTCTCCCTTTCCTTGCGTATCCCCGGTTGAACTTCTTTCCAGCCGGCTCTTCCCCCTGGAGTAGTTTCCCTGCTCCATAGGAAAGACGAGCAGCGGGACATCATCGCCCCCTCTAATATCTCTCCGCTGAACAAGGTCACCTCTTTCTTTTTCGAGTTCTTGAAGATTTTCTGGCGCCAAAGGCTACCGCTGTAGACAAGATTTCGACGCACCATCCCAGCGACCCTTCCTGGAAGTTCCCCCCCGTTCCTTCCTTTGAACCCCTTCCCGGGGTCGTCGACGTCCTTGCGAACCCTGGCCTGTACATCGGCAGGCTATTTTTTTCAGACTCGATCAGCGGCCCCCACTGATTTTGCGGATTTGCCACCGACCTCCCTGCTGCCTGATTCGCCCGTGTTTGCCCTCTTCTTTTCTCTTTTTCCCGTCAGACGCACACTCTACTCCCCCCCTGTTGTGTTGCGATAGATTGAGAATTGTCGTCCTATCTGTGTGAGTGAAACGAATCGGGGAGCCGGTCAGCATTTCACGTTGCGTCGTCGCGGAGTCGGTTTTCCTTAGCCCAGTGCCGGCGAGCTCGGAGCAAGTATTTGACTGAGCACGTATGCTTCTGAAGAGGCCAAGGTCATTAGGTCCCCTCTGCACGCCGACGACGTCCCGACGTCCTCCCCCCCCCCCATGACTAATATCTCTCTTCTGTTCCGCAGCTTGTCTTTACCCTGTCGCGTTTTTTAACTCTGATCCGAATCGCTTGACTTCCATGGAGATCGGTTGTGATGGAGCATGCTGCACGCCCATAGAGTACTTTAGCTCCTTACTGTTTCTCTTTCCTCCCCCCCCCTTCTATCTTTTTACGGTAGGAGGAGCGAGCACCACCAGGATGTCTTTTTTGCGGTCGCGAGAGGCACTCTTCTACGCCTAATCCCCTCGGGCGTCGCGTCCCGGACGATCTCCTTCATTTCACCTTGCTTGCGGGTCGCAGTGTGAGGTTCGCATTTTTCTCTAAGAGTTAAGTTCCGGTGGGTTTGTAGAAGGGTGAGCCTCCCCAGACAGCAGGGCTTTACGCACGGCCCGACCATGATCTTTTCCCCTAGACACGATCTGCGCCGCTTCGCTTGTGTGGCCAGTCGCCCAGTTTTCGGCCATAAAGCGGTATTCTGATGCAGTTCCAGCGTCTTGGCATCACCGCACGACGGACTTTGAGTGACCCTGTGCCAATTTCCGTAATGAGGTTTGAACACGAAGTTTCCAGAGATCAAGTGGCGACATCATGGAGGTCCCCATGACAATGTTCACTTCTTCTTCGGAGTCTACAAACCCCGCCCCCGCATCTTTTTTTTTGGGGGGGGGGTGGGGAGTGGCCGGATTTTTTGGCCCAGCATAACATAGAAATGGTTCGTTGTAAGAAGTGGCACCCATTTGCAGAAGGTGACCTCCTCCTTATTCTAGTCCAGAGGCTCATCCTTTGGGCCCAGTCGAGCAGGAAGGTACGATCCCATGATGGAGATGCGTTTCTTTGTCTCATCCCCGCATCCAAGCTTCGACTCTAACCAACACCACTAGGCTCCGAAACTGCAGAGTTCTTCTCCGCGTTCTCCTTGACCGGCTTTTGTTTTCTTTCGGAGTTGGCGAGCGCCAGGTAAGCCTTTTGTTGAAGTATCCAGATCTGATGGAAACGACCAACCGAGGACGCCGGGGAATCGCAGCGTGCGATGGTTGCCGAAGGAGTCCGATCGATCGTGTGTGATTGTCCCCCTTTCACGCATTAAACTGCGGTGACCCAGTCTCAATCCAGTGGTTGTGTCAAGTTCGGCGCTCGGTTCTTGCCCCGATTCAAGCGGCCGACTACCCCCGGTGTCCCCGCCTGTTTTTGACGAACTTAGACGTACACAACTGGTCCTGGTCGTTCATTCTTCGCCTTTTCGAGCACCGCTCACTCGCGAGTTTTTCTCTTGACGCCGAGGGTGCCATGTCCCGCGCGCGTCCTCTCTGATTGCGAAGTTTCGAAGTCGTAGCTTCCTGGTCTTCCATCGCCTCTGATGAAGCAAGGTCAAGTTTGCATGGTAATCCGTCTCCCTTTTCGGGAGGTCTTTATCGAGGTTACCCCTGCGCGCGGTGATACTCTGGATCGACTGCCGTCTGTAGGCCACTCGACTCCTCGACCGCTTTGACGGAACCGCCCTTCCTTAAACATTTTCGGATCGTCCGATCCCTAAATCGTTGCGTGTCGAGTTTTTCGATGCTGGAAAAGCGGGTACATCGACGGCAGCTTACCCCCCCTCCATCACTTCCTGCCCGGAGTTTCTCGTTCCCCCCCAAGCATCCGCCCCCTGAGGGACATGCGCCCCTTTCCCCAGAGATCAACTTTTTTTTCTTGGATTTCGCCGGCCTCTTTCCTTTCCAGTCGTCATGTTTTCGTCTATATATTTCCATCAAGTTGTTGTTTTTTAGGATCCGACCAGCATCTTCTTTCCCGGAAGCAAGGACCGAATTACCTTTCTCCTTCGCTTTGCTTAAGGAAGCCGATCGTTCCCCCCCCCCCTCTGTGGCGACCTTGTTTTTTGGAGTGTGCGCCGTGATTTTCGTTTGTGACTTTCAGCATCTCTATTCCCCGATTTGTTTACCGTACTCGTAGGCCAATCGGCCCCTCCGACTCCCCCACTCTATGCGGGCTCCCTTTACGCCGGTGCTTGGTTCGCTGATTCTGTAGAGGAGGAGCCTTGAGTCTTCCTCCCTGATACGATCATCTGTTGCGCAGTCTACCGGACCTTACATCCCGTATCCCAATGGTAAGAAACCTTTCGTGTTTTTTCCGGCGAAATCTGTCCTTCTCTCTGATATCAAGTGACGCGCCTTTCTTTTTCCTTTCCGCGCCGGCTGTTTTTTCCCTCTCTCTCGCTTCGCGAACTCGTCCAAGCCGAGTCTTAGTCGCGTTGCAGCTCCTTTTCACCAGGAGGTTCCCGCCGCGAGAATTTTTGACTACTGTTCCCCGTTCCCGCCTCTAAACGTTTTGGACTTCTGATTCTACCCCCATCCACCGGTTGCAGGTCAGCTTCGTGACATAGGTTTCAAGCCACCTGACGCTCGTTTCAATGACCCCCCCTAGTCTAGCCAGCCTTAGGCAAATCCAGTGGGCAACGGCGTGCTTCTTGCACCCGTCATGAAATACGACCCCGATGCTTTTTTTTTCGCACCCTAATGAGTGGTTGTTAGCCCCCATTAGATAGGAGCCCCCATCCAACCCCTGTTGTCCCCCCCCTATACCTCGCGCCCTCGCCTTTGATGCCATCGTGTAAAGCTGAACGCTTTCTCCAGATCTCGCCGCTTTAGAAAGACGTATCTCCCTGTGTCCTCTGAGTATTTCGATCGCGTTTCGACCATCATTGTCTTTATTTTTTACTTCGTACTGGATCCTATTGATGATTTCTCCTTTTCCGATGGTAGGCCCTCTTTTCATGTTTTAGGTTCACGACAAAATGATGTCTAGGCGGCTGTCCGTGAAATCTCCTTTACTGTACTTTTTAGTTTGTGGATCCCATACCCCCCCCCTCCAGAGCCCGCGGGCAGCGGCAGCCTTTCAATATTTCCCAGAAGTTGTCTGGCGCCAATGGTCCTGATCTTACGCTGGACCACCTTGGTCGTTTTCGGTCGCGCACCTTGGAATTCTTCCGAGTGTCACTCAGTGCGTCTATTTCCTCTCTTTGCACCGAGCAGTCGCCTGCCGTCTGGCTGGCCATCACAAATCCGCCCGGCGAGTACTCACCTGCGATCCTTCGTGTCGCGGATGTCGTGGTCCGGAGTCGCTTCCGTTCGTCTAGCTGGCGGTGCTCTTCGTGCTGCACAATGCGCCCCAGGTTTCCCGCTGCGGGCTAAGGCGGGTCGTCCTACGACTACCTCAGCCCTTGGCCTGGCTGTCAAAACTACCGGGTTGAAGCCTCTCTTCCCTCAGATCGTCTGTTCGACGCACGAATTGTTCGGTCTGTTTCTGCTGGCAAACTTGTCCGAGTCTCTTCCTTCTTCGCGACCCCGCCAACGCCCCCTGACCCCTGGTGGCTCCAACCGAGCAGCAGCTGAGCCGTCGGCCTCGATCATCTCTCTTTTTTTTCCTTCGACAGTTTCGAGGCGCGCCGCTCGTCGACTTTTCCTTTGTTCTGTGCCTGCTAGCCTCCAGGAACATGTCTTCTCCAGGGCGATCCGAGACGTCCGCGATCACCTTGTCGGGACCCAGACAGCTGGCTTGGGTCGCCTCCAGATCTGATGAACCCCTTTCAGGTCGTAGCTTTGTTCTTTGCAGAAGGGAACCCGATTGGCACATTCGACCGGTGCGGCTGTTTATCAACCCCAAGTCTCCCCTCATTTTTTCTTCTTTGGCCACTGGCTGGGATAAGTTTCCCACCGACCTCCGCCGCACCACCCAGATTCTCACGGTGCCCGAGCCGTAAGTGTCTCCGCACAATTTATTTAGACACCACGTCCCCTATTCGTCTCCTCCTTCTTTCTCCCCCTACGTGTTTTTTTTTTTCTCTCGGACGTGTTCGGAAGATTCGCCTGGTTGAGAGAAACGAATCGGGCTCCCGCGCACTTTCCCGTGTCCCCCCGTCTTAGTCCTTGCGGAGGTCGTTCTGCCATTTTAGAACATTTTTCCCCCCCCCCCCCGGTTTTTGGTTGGGGTGGTCCTCGGCGATAGTTTTTTCTAGGGACGTGAGACGTAGCCTTTAATCCCTTGTTCCTCGTTAATTAAAATTTGCCTACTTCCTCCTACTCCCCGCTGACCTTTGTTCACCTAGCGATTCCCAGACCTTTTTCTCGTCAAAACCTTTAGTTGATCGGGATCCTGGCAGTTCCTAGCTCCTTCCTGTATCCTCTGAATCATCGTGTAGACCCGAGGCCGCCGCCTCGGTGACTTCGCGTCTATCGACGTCTCCCCGGTTGGTTTGCCGTAGTTTAATGTGTTTTTCGTTTTTTTTGTTTGTGGCGGGTGTTTATCGGTTCCTCCTCGTTTTGTTTCCTTCCGTGGTGTGTGGGGTGTACTAGATTTCTTCGGCCGACTCGTCTGTGTCGAAGTCCCATTTTTCTTTGCCGTTTCTGCGCGGCGAAGAGGCGTCTGATTTCCTATGAATCCCTCGTACCCTTCCGGGCGTCTTTCTATCTCCCTCCTTTTTGCCGGTCGGTTGGCGCAACCCCCTTGAGGGGAGCGGGTGGGCGTGTATCGCTCCTCTTTGACCTGCCACGACAGCCTCAGGGCCCGCTCTCATCTCCTACCATTGTACGGCCGTCAATTCCTCTTTCTTCGTCCTGCGTGCGTCTCGCCGGTCGGCTTTTGGCAACTCGCCCAGCTGCCTCGGGCTGGCTCACAGTGCCCTGTCGTGATCCCCACAGGCTCGTGAATTTCAGACTGCACGTCTTGATTTCGGAGCCGGTGCGACGTGACAAGGTTGTCCCTTGTAGAGTAGTGTTCCCTAAAAGCTGGACGGCTCATGACCATTGCTCCCCTTCGGGCATGTTCGACCCCCCTGATTTCGATGCGAGTGGCCGAGGGACGACATGGCCCCCCAGAGACATCAGGTTCTAGTTGAGGAGTTGACTGTCTAAGGTCGGATGACCGCCCATCCCTATTCCCCCCGGCACTTTGCGCCCGTCGATCTCGATCTCAGACCTAGGAAGACGACGTGGTATCTCCTCCCTAGCCCCCACTATGTTAGATTCTATGCTTTTGGACGAACTCTTCTGATCGTAGCACTTTCATCTTCTGAGCGTCTTCCCGAGTTTTGCGAGCGCTGTATCGAGCCGCTTTTGAGGTTGAGAATGTTGGGCCGATCTGACTGTACTCTCACGACAAAGGCTCTCTTCCCCGTTGAGGGCTCGGCGTGCCTGGGAGCCGGGCGAACCGTGCAGACAGAGTCTGAGTTGCCCTCTTCGGCGTTTGGCGATGTCTTGTGGTCTTTCCCTCCGTCCTCTTTTTTTCAGGTGCGGAGCGACTCTCGCCTCGGCACGACCGGCAACCACTTTTTTGTTATGTGAGCAATGCTCCGTCCCCCCCCCTGTTCTATCCCCGTATTAGCTTCCGGGTCAGTCCGCCTCTTTTCGTGTTCCTCTCCGACCGCGTTTCCCGGCATTTCACGCCATCGCTTTCCGACTGTTTTGTTTTTGCCGTTCTCCTTTTGAGTCCGGAGTAGAGTACCTCAGGTTCCCGGATTGAAGGTTTTTACCGTAAGTCTCATCGTGCGTATTCATAGTGGACACATCTGATTTCCCTAAGTGCCAATTTTTTATTACCTTCCCTCCTCGTTTTTTCCTGTCGGTCGATGGTCGACTGCGCTCTCCTCCGGCCCGCGCGACTTCTGCTCCCTACGCCCACTTTCAACGCCATTATACCTCTCTAGGGGGAGTACCCGATCAGCGACATCTCTTTTTTTTGCCCGATTACGCGATGATGGAACTGCAATTGGGTTTAGATGCTGTCCAGAAAGCCTCACGTACCCCTCCGAATCCGGCCGAGGCCCCACCCCTTTCGCGCGGGACCCCCCTCCCTTGTCCCTCCCGTTCCCCATTCCCCGCCTGGTTCGCCTCCTCTCTTTGGAGCGTCTCTTTCGTATTTTCCTCCCCCTTTTTCAATTCCCTCCTTGTTGTTAGCCTCAAATGACGACGCTCCCCCCCCCCTCTAGCTTTTTTTCCTACCTCCCAAGGACTTGTGAAACCCGGGTTCCTCTTGTTTCATCCGCGATTCGATTCTTTTTTTTAAGACGCCTCGTCGTCGCGTCGCGGTTGCGTTGGTTGGTTTTTTGTCGCATCCCGTAAGTCGCGCGATCTCTCCCAACCTGGCCCAGTCCAGACCAGTGTTTCTCTGTTACCAGCGAGATTTGACAGGTGTCATGTTTTGGTTCGTTGTGCTGGTCGATGAGAATTCGCGGTCTCCTAGATCTCCCTGACTCCCCAGTTCGATCCCTCCCGGACATGCCAGCACCGCCCGCCTCCTAGTCTTGTAGAACCGTTTGCGTGCTTAAGCGGAACTCCGTGGTCACTTTGATGACTCGAACGGCTAGAGATCTTTCCGGTTTTGAATCAATGACCTTTGACCCCCTCTAAAGACCCAGGACCTCTAAGGCCTTCCCTCTCCCCTAGTACCCCCGGTCGCGCGGTGCGGAGTCCGTCCAAAGAGAGGTGCAGCGAGCGACACAGCGAATCTCCTCCTACCGGCGACTTGATCCTCCGACCTCTCTTTTTTAACGTTTTTCCGATCGTCAAAAGATACCCACGTTTTGCGTCGTCCCGGCTCATGCGCTGAGTGTTCTTCCCTTCCTCAAAAGACGTCCCATACAGTCCCGTTCCTGCAAACGACCGGCCTGCTCACTTGCTTTTCCTCTTCATGTTGCCGGGGCGATCGCTGTTCTTTCCACACGGCAACGGAGCTCTGTTCGTGTCTCTTTCCAGATTTGAAAGGCCAAACCTTCTCACCCCCCCGTCTGGTCCTCGACCGCGATCCTCACCCTCGCGAATCCTCGACAAGTCGGGATCAAAACCGCTTTACTTCTCTCGATTTCGGCCAGTATCTGCCAGTTGTCCTCGCGAGAGTCCCCTATGGCCGGTTCTTTCTCGTTGTCGTCTCAGCTCCTACTTACTCACTTGATTGCCGCCGGGACGTTTGTTTCCTACCTCGTTATTTTTTGGCCGGCTTGACTCTCCCGATGTATATTTTCTTCTTTTCGTTCCCACCCTTTGGTCGTTTCATCGACGATGTGTCGCTGGGGAGTCACCTTTCCAATGTGTGTTTTAAGGGGGAAGAAGTGTATCCATTTACTGAGAACATCTAGGGCCCGTGGTCGTGTTAACCTCTTCGTCCCCTCTTCTAGTGATTTTATACCCTCACCGGTGGGAAATTAATTAATTTGTTGAGCAATGCATTTTCTTCTGTGCTACATCGCTTGCATGTCGAAGCCTTACTCTTCTGTCTTCTGTGGCCTCCCAGACCCCCGGCGAGACGACCGTCTATTCCAGCTTTTGGCTGATTTCTTGTCCGTTGGAGTCAATTCGAGCCCCTGGCTGCTGGCTTCCCCCCACAGGAGGGATTATCTCAAGGCGCCCACCTTTTTTCCCCTCTCTAACGACCCGCCCCCCCGCCGCGTGCGCCCTGGCGGACAACAAGGGTTTTACCGCTCAAGTCCCGATCTCGCCGAGGGACTCCCCCAGGCTTATTTCTCTTCTTTTCCCTCCGCATCGCAGAAACGGCGACATTCTGGGACTTGACAAGGACGCGCCTAAGACAGTCGCCGACTCTCATCATCTGCTCTCCGCTGACAAGGTAACCTTAGCGTCTCCGATCCTCGCCACGATTTGCTTTTTCAGATTCATTGACAGCTCGGCGACCAGTTCGATCCGAAGTTCCCGCTCTCATCTTTTACTTTACGACAAGGAGGAACTCTCTTTGTGACCCCCCCCCTTTCCCGGTTTCGACGTTCCCTGTGAAGGGAACGAATATGGAAGACCCGGGCGGTTCCCTTTCTCCCGTGTCCCTACTTTCGATCCTATCGCCCTTCCTGGCTGGGCGACTGTGTGCCACCGATTCACCGAGACGGTGCCCGTGGCGTCCCCGGCGCCCCTAAACGCAATCTTCCGACACTTTTAGATGAACCTT
>Ga0179591_1272785_pt1 | contig 10094 bp, 7 predicted proteins | sample CZOMad2_1_08_16f_FD_182891 | JGI IMG/M metagenome (GOLD analysis project Ga0179591, IMG submission 182891) | Vadose zone soil fungal communities from Angelo Coast Range Reserve, California, USA - CZOMad2_1_08_16fungal (PacBio error correction) | ecosystem: Environmental > Terrestrial > Soil >... | reverse complement strand
TTAAAAATTTTTTCCCCCCCCTGGGGCCTGACATTTCCGGCTATTGGCCCAAGCGTCGTCACGGCTGTCCTGGCTCCGCCTCTCCCCCCCGCAGGAGGCCGGGGATAAGCGGACTTAACAACCACCTCCTTCTTCGAAACCTTCTTTTGGGTTCTTTCCTTCCTTCTTAGGGTTTCTCCCCCTCCCCGGGCCAATGAGGACTTCCACTTCCCTTTAGGTGGGGTTAAAAACTGAAAATGCAGTTCCATTTACTGCACCCCATGCGACACCTACATCCCGTGCTGTCCAACCATAAATTTCTCTTCCACTCTGGCTCCCGACCACCCGATGAAGGGATTTTGCGGATGGATTCCCCCAAACTATACCAAAAGTGCGAAACTCGACGACTTCCGCCTTAAGGCTGACTTTTGTTTGGGGGTGGCTCGGCGTTAACAACACGATGGCCTGAATCCCGATTTCGTTTGTGGCGACGAGGTCTTTCCTAAGTCCTTCTTGCTTGGTCCTTTTACCCCCCACGCGAATTTGGAGGGAGTTCGTTATCCCCTTTTGCTGGCGTAGGCTCATAAAATCGATTTTGTTTTCCACACCCCCGGCTACTTCCTTCGTGATCGTCCTTCACCATGTCCTTCCCCGGTTCCCAATAGGTTTTTGTCGCAATTAGATCCCGGCAGCATCGTCTCCATCCTTGGTCTCACAGGCCCGACCCCACCGGAGCTCACGTTTTGAAAGGGCACCAGTACCGCGCAAACGACCCCCCGCTCTCCTCTTTTTTTTTCCTCCCTTCGGATGCAAACCTCCACCTTTAGCGCCCCCCGGAATTTTTGCGTTGCCGTTTGCGCCCGCAACAGCCCGACGAGATCCCTCTGGTTTTCCCGTTTAGACCCTCCCCTAAGGGAACATTTCCTTCACTTCCCTCTCTAGTGTGGCAAGCACTGGCTGGTCACCGCTGGCCGGTCAACGTACTTCCAATGCAGACAAGATGCTATTTCTCTATTCTCTCCGTGATTTCGACCGGTTTCGATCGGTGATTTCTCTAGCAGCTCGACGAGTTCGTTTGGGGAAAGCTGCGACTTCCCCCGCTTTATTCTTGAAAGGATCGATCCCCTCTCCTTTCTTTCACCGCCAGGATTGGTTCGGTGAGCGTGAAGGCCCCGTGCCCGTCGTACAGAAGTCCGCGATGCATCATAACTTCTTCCTCCCCCCACTTACGGCCTTCCCGCAGAAATGAACTTTCGCTCTCCCTAACCGGATTATCCAGGCTGATCTATCCGTTTCAAACATTCTCATTCCCCGACCTCCTTCCCCTCCAGCTTTTTACTGCAATCGTCCGGTCCCGAATTCCGTCAGAAGCCAGAAGACGAACGTACGGGTTGTAGTCACGTACCCTGTTGTTCTCCCCCCTTTTTCCCTCACTTTCTTCTTCTCTAGATTTTTAAACCATTTTTGAATCTGGACTGCTTCAGCTGAGGCTGTTCTTCCAGGAGAGTTCGCCGGCTTTGGCCATGAACGCCCTTTTCCCTTTGTCCCCCCACGTGGTGAAAAGGAGTTATACTCAAAGAATGGGGATGAACCTGATGAGTGATCCTAGCTTCTGGTTTTCTCCCCGAACTGGATCGTCCCCTCAAGCTTGAATCTTGGATTCGAGAGACTCTGAGTGTGCGCCACCTGGTTGCCGGAACGCTCCCTTCCCACACTGTGCGTCTCCCGACGGAGTTCTCCTCCCGACAATTAGAATATTGGCGTGGCCGCTGGCGGCCCCCACTCGTCCGAACTTTGCGTGCAAGACCGACTTAGTTGTTTCTTTAAGCGATCGAATCCCCTTCGCGATTCTTGACAAGCAAGCGGGCGGTGCCGTTTCGGCATTAGTGACCCTTGAACCGCGTCCCTTTTAGTCCCCTCCCTCCCTGATTCCCCCCCACGTTGACCGTATCGAGTCAGGTCCCTTTACTTTCGCCCTCTTTTGTACGGAAACAAAGCCGCGATCGCTTTTCCCCAGCCTGTCCCTCAGCCCTTTTTCTCTGACGCCCCCCCCCAAAACGTTTCGTTTTCTTTCAACACTGGCTTGTTGCAGCCGTGAATTCCCCCTTGATGACGTTGTCCTTTGGACGTTTCCTTTCTCAGTTGGTCCATTTTCCAAAAAGCCTGTGCACCGATCATCGGCTGTGCGTACATCCACTCGATGCGGCTTTTGACTCCACCATTGAAGGGGCAATGAGCCGCGAATCTGGAATTCAAATTTCTTCTTCCCCGCCAAGTTTTCAAGCCGTCACCGTACCCCTCGAACGCCAGCGCCGAATCTGAACCCGACAAATGCTTCGGGGCACAACCCTTTCCCCCCTTTCCCCTGCTTTCATTCCCGTCCCCGATGTTCGCACCAGGCGGGAGACGGAAGTGGTGGCTTTCAATTCCCTCTTCCGCATCTGGTGCCTCTGTCCGCCGCAAGCGCGCAGGCCTGCTAAGCCCCCCTTTTTTCGACCTCTTTTGTTGAGGGTTGGCTCCACTCCGAACCCTGAACATCGGCTGTTAGTCCCCAATTTAACGCAGAGGTTCCAGAACGGAGAAGGTTCTTCCCTGTTTTTTTGAACTTCCCCTCTTAATTGTTTTCCCACTGCACACCGGGAAGTGACCTCCTTTGGTCCATGTTTTCCAATGACGCCAAAAAACGAAAAATATGATTATCTGACCAATGAACGTTTGCGCCCCGTAATTCTGTGTTTTTTTTCTGTTATCATCCACCCCTTTATTTCCCCCTTCTGAGCCAGGAGCAGTTTAAAGAAGCATTTAGTCAATTCCTTTCGATCTGCACGGGCAGCGAGTAAGGCACCGGTGGAACACCTTGGGATCTCTCTTACTCCTTTGTTTTTGTTTTTTTCTTCTACCCCACCGTGGTTGTTCCCCTTCTGCATTATTCCCCTCTGCCCGTGCTGCGAGCGTTGGCATTGGTTAAAAGCTTCCTTTCCCCTTTGCTCCCGAAGCGAAACTTCTTCGGGGATGACTTTCGGACCCTCTCTCATTTTTTTAGTTGCGAATCACATGCTTGTCGTTTTGTTTTGCTGAATTTTGTGAAATGCTCCACGTCCTTTTTACACCAAATGCGTAAGCGACATGTGCGAACCTTCCCACCTTGCACCCCCCTTCGTTTGGGTGCTAGCCCTGCACACCTTCCCTGGATTTTGAGGGATTCGATAACTCACGAAGAGGAAGCACCTAGAGCTGTAAGGCAGGGCCTGCTCCCCGTGACCCGCCCCCCTCTTGAGTTTCCCCCTTTGCCGGCCTTCTAACGAACCCATTCTCGCATTTTTTTTACGCGACATCAGCGCGATGTTTGCGGTTTTAATTGTGCCAGATCTTTGGGGAGGTCGTGGCAGTCTTGATTCTTTTTTCTTAGTGAACCCCGAACTGATTCTAAACCATTTGCTGCACTTCATGTGAGTGATGATTCCAAACGCCTCCTTCATGGTGGCGTTCGCATTGCCTCCCCCTTAGAAGCATTGGGCTCCTCCTCATTCTTTGAAGGAAGCAGGGCCGCGAACCCAAAGCTGGTGCAAATTTTTTTCATCCGTGTTCTGTTTACCATGTCCCCAACGATTCGTCGCGTTCAATCCCCCCTTTCTTTTCACTTCCGCCCCCTGTTTTCCCTGAAACGACCGTTTTGGCTTAATCGAGTTCCGGATGCAGACCCGCCCTCACCAGATCGCTTCTTCTTCTCCCACCACTTTACTTCTCCCTCCTTTCGACACATTACTGCCCCTGCGGCTCTCTCCCCGTTGGGTGCAGCACTGGCTGGAATGGCTCCCCCACGGCTACTTACGACCGGCCCGCCCGATTGCCCCCCCTTCCTTTGGACCCCTCCTCCTTGAACCGAAAGTCTCTTCGTTCTGAGCAAACTTGAGGGTGACGATTTTTGTGGAGCCTGGCATGCCTCCACTTCCCCGATCTACTGCCCTCTTCCGACATACTTCTCATTTTATGGTTCTTAGAGTGACCCATTTCAACGACGTACTACGCGCCTCACCCCCGGTTTCTTTCTTTTTCTCAGGTCCCTTTCCATTTCTTCCCTTCCATACCATAAGTTCGAGTTCACCTTCAGTATTATATGCTTCCGCGGTGTCTCCCGAGTCAACTCTTAGAACTTCCCACCTTCCCCCCTACCCCTGCCGCGTAATGCCCATTCTTTCTTTCTCCATGGCTGGCGAACGAATTTTTAAAATACGGCCGAAGCACGTCCCCCAATCTTTCTTTCCCTACCTACTCCTGTGTTGTTAGCTCCTGTCCCCCTGTTTGACCTCGTGCTTAAGCATTTGTGATTTACGAGTTCGCTCAGGCTGGAGGTTCGAAGCAGCTTGGTCACTCCCCATCCTAGGATTCCCCCCTTCTTCCACGATTTTTGATTAGCATGTTGCAAGGTCCGTAATCCTGAGGCTTTCCACTTAGTCGTGGCTCGCGAATGGATTCGTCGTCCTTCCTGGCTTCCATCCCCCTTCCTTTCTCTAGAAGTACACTTACTTTTTTTTACTAAATCTTGCCCCGCACCCCCGCATTTCTTCGAGGAAAGTGCTTCGTTCCTCTCTTTCGATAATCTAGGGAGTGGACGTGCCCAAAGAACCTTTCGCCCCATCCTTGGCTCGTCCCCCGTCTTCTTATGGTTTTTTTGGTTCACCCCCCCTCCCCCCCCCCCCCCCCCCCCCCCCCCCCCCACCCCCCCCCTCCCCCCCCCCCCCCCCCCCCCCCCCCCCCCCCCCCCCCCCCCACCCCCCACCCCCCCCCCCCCCCCCCCCCCCCCCCCCCCCGAGATTTCACTGAAAGGAACTCATTCGGTACGTTCTTCCCTGACAGTCGAATCTTGCGCCGTCCAGAAACCGTCCCGTGCCCGTTAGGGTTGTTAGGTAATGTCGCCCCCAATTTATGCTTTTCCCCCTCCAACAGCCCGCGATGGGGCGTGGGCGGCGGTCCCCGCTGGATGAGAACGAACTTCGTGTCTGGCCTCTTTTGTGCCTTCCAGTAAGTGAATTGAATTTGCCATCGGAATCATGCCTGTGGTTCCGATTCAAGCTGACAAAGCATCTTCAGGGTGTTCTTCAATGTTGCTGCGGGCTCAACACCTTTCTCTTCTTTCGTTCGAATGCGACCGCAAGAACCGTGCTCCCCCCTTTCTTTGAGTTGGACTGAATGAAATTTGTGGAACTGTCGATCTCTTGGTCGACACCATTTGTCCACGCTTTCAACCTCCCCCCCGTACAGTTTTTCGATTATTCCAGGAAGACCCTCGAAGTTCCCCCACGGAGCGCTGTTCACACTCTCTCGACCCCTCGGTCTGTCGCGTTTGTTTTCGTGACGAGCACCAGCGGTTCAGACCGTTTTCCTTGTAGGCCCAGTTGAATTGTCCTCACCGATTCCCGCGGATCGGCCCTGACATTTGGCCTGCGTCCTAGTTGCCAGAGTGGGGGCGAGAGTGGCAAGAGAATTCATCCGCCAACTCCCGCTGCTGCCTCCGCTCCCCCCTTTAAATCCCTCTTTTAGGACAGGCGGTCAGGTAGGTCCAGTTTCGTTTCTTCGACGAATTAGGGTTTCACACAACGCACGGTTTTTTCCACATGTGCACAGTTCAAGAAACCCCCCACCGACCCCAAGTTTATTCTTCTACCCTCCCCCCCACTCCCCCACCCCCCACTTTTCCCTGATGTGTTTTTTCTCCCCTTGACTGGGTGTCGAGCCAGGCGCTCGGTGAACGACGCTTTCCATGGGGCAGCACGGGCAGCACTGTTTTAGTCTCTGCTACCCCCCTCCAGTTGACCCCCCCCCCGTTTTTCCAAGCCTCTCCGACCTCACTAAGTTGTTTTCTGGATCCCACAGTTTGGGTTCACAGTTTTTGGTCGCAAGTCCGAGACCGTGCTGCCCTTCCTTCCGCCATTGGCGACAAGTCGTTTGCGTGGATCTCCCATTGCCAGTTGTTGACGGACGAAACATCGTCCTTTTGCTTTGGGTTAATCAGAATGCTTGTCTTGTTATTGCCTCCGAATTTTTTGACAGGATCGTGGGTGAAGTGTTTTAAACCTCCCCCGAGGTCATGGGCCTCCCCCCTTTCCACACCTGACCTGAAGGTCACCAACTTCGTTGATGGGCCTTCCGCTGACCATCGAGTACTTTTTTGAGTGATGGCCTCCGACCTCCGCCAAAACCTCAATCCTTCTGCCCTCCCTCCAGGTCAAATTGAAGGGACTGCCTACTTACGTTCCGCCAGAGGGGCGACAAATGAACGTTGAGCCGCACCAAGTAGAGCGGTTGGACGTTACAGGAAATATCCCCCCCCTTTGCATTACTCATTCATCGGCGAGGAGTTTTTTCTGTGGAGGTCCGTTCGTGGCAGGAGATTCCCCGCGGGAGTTTTTCTGCTTCCAATCTAACTGACGGTCTCCCTCCGTTCTTGATGCTCTGATCGAGTCCCATGCATTCACCGTCTCATAGTTTTTTCCTTAGAATTCGGCAGCATCGTAGTACGACTTAGTGGTGAGCCGAGAACTCCGAAACCACCACGATTGTTTCACCCCTTTTCTTCCCCTCCGTTATATACCCCCCTTTCAACCCCCTCTCCCCGGAGTTCAACTCTTACTTCACTAGGTAGGCTTTCCCCCCGCTTTTGCCCTGACCTGACCTTTAGTTTCATCCGTGCCGCTTGTCGTGCCTCCCCCTCAAGCTCTCTTTTTTACTTGTTTCCTCCAAAAGCGGGCCTCTTTGGCAACCCTGAACTCTTTTGCTCTGGCAAACTTGGAGCCGCTGGCTCTCGTCCCACCCTTCTTCCCCCCTGCTCCCTTCTCCCGCTCGCTATAGACACCCGTTCGCTCCCACAGTGACAGTTCCCTCGGTTGCGTGCGCGAGCACCACTGCTTTTACGGGTCTCCTTCCCATGGCCCACGCCTCCCCCCCTAACTTCGCGGCGTTACTCCACCTTCCCGGCAGGCTTTTTTCTGTGAGAGTGACCTGCAACCGCTGCGGCTCCCCGATTTTTACTCGCTCGACGTTTTCAAATATGGCCCTCTCTTCTGGACGATACCATCGTTCTCAATGACCCCCATAGCTCACGCTCACTCTCTTTTCCCATCCCGCGTTCAAACCCTTGACCTCAATTAGAAAGGCGTTCGCACTTGGGCTCAACTAGATTTCCTGAACTAAGTATTTCACCCCCCTTCCTGGCTGAAGCAGACCCCCATGCCCACTCTATTCCTCCTCCGAGTGGTGTGTTTCTTAGATTGGCGAAACCAGGTGAGGAATAGGACAGTCTTTTCCCTCTCTTGATTCAGTTACCTCGGATTCGAGTAGCGCCTTTTCATTTCTGCATTCGGTCAGTTTTTCTTTGAATCTTTGGAATCTTCTTGGCTTCCGATAATCCGCTGATGAGCGGCTCTAGTATGGTTTTTTAGAGCCCGTAAGAACATCTCCTCCTTAGCCTCTTTCTTTTTCCGTTCTTGCGTATCATTTCAGCACATCATCGGTTGCCGTCATCTAAACCCTCCTGGATTCTTCCGACCCGTGAGGGTTCGTTTTTGAGAAGTGTTACAGATACGTATCGTTTTTGACGTTGGAAAGGTCCCCCAGCAGTCGCCAGAGTAGCGCTACGATTTGAACGGCTTGCCGTTTCTGCGTAATTCGTACTTAGCGGAAGCCACTCTTTTTTCTAGGAATCCTTTCGAGTTGGACTTTGTAGCATCTTTTCTCTTTCTGCCGCTCGCCATTTCTTGGTATTAGGGAATGTTCGCGTTTTTTGAAATTTTCACCACCTCACGCGACTTCTTGATTTTTGCAGCGGAGCACGAAAAGAAACGCGGATTCCCCTAAACGGTCGGTTAAGGTTATGATTCCAACTCTCTGCATCCATTGACCCTCTTGGGCGCCCAGGATCGTTTTTGTTCTATCAACTGCTGAACTCCACATTGTTCACCAGCTTCCGGGGTTTCGGCTTCTTTTTACAACCTCCTTTTTCCAATCCGATGCTGCTTCAGGCGAATGCTACCGCCCTTCAAACTTTTCCATGAGCCGTGAATGCATTTTTTGGCCCTCCTCTTCCAATACTGGTGCAGCAAGTGGTTTCGAAATGAAACCATCCCCCTCCTTTTTATTCCATTCCCCCCTCTCTCCTCTTCTCAAGAAATACCACTTGTCTTTTTTTTTCCCCAGACCGCGCCCTGCAAGGCCTTTTACCTTAGAGATGCGCTGCCTCCTTCTATCCCTCGGTTCTCCTTGGTTTGTTCGGGCCTCTTCCCTTTGTTCCCTCTGTTGCGGGATTTTTTTTAAGCGGTTCGTCCCCTTGTTTAGTGCGCATCCCTTCTGGTAGCTTTGGGGGGCAGATTTTGTGTCCCCCCTGGCCCCCCCCCCAAAACCATCGTCTTTTCCGTTTGTGCACAAATTTCACCATTTGGTGTTTTTCCCAGAATTTATTTTAGGTTCCATGGGCCGTATGGACTGACGCCCCTTTCGTGTCCCACTCAGGCTCCTTATTGCCATGGGCAAATGTACTCACCTGAACCCCCTTATTGACCCACCCCCCCCCCAGTTGGACAGTTTTTTTCGTTCCCTTATCCACCGGCCCTGTTTTTCGAGTCGTCTCAGGAGTGGTGCTTCTAATTTTCCATTCCCCAGATGGCAGAGTCCCCTTTTTTCCTCCAATCTAGTGACCCACGGTTGGATTCAATCGATCTCATCCCTCCTTGTGATATAGCTTCCACTTGGCGGGTTCATTGCTCCTCCATGACCCCAGTGTACGTTGACCCTTGCTCTTTTTTTCCCCAGCGTCGGTCACCTTTTTTTCTTTCCCCGTAAGTTCTGTTGAAGGAACTTTCAACCAAAATCCCCCGGGCAACTTGGTTGGTTTCATCTCCATAATGCTGTCGTTTTCCTTTTGTACCCCTGGTTAGTGACCCATCTTCAAGGTCACCCCTATACGCGAAACCATGACCACCTAACCGGAATGTCTTCCGCAAAACTCAACTCGTTCTGGGTGCTTCCGATGACCGCCCTTTTGTCGTATGAGATTTTCCCCAAAACATATCGGATTTTTTACGCCTCCCCCCCTGACTTTTTGCCTGCGGCGCCGCCCTCGAACCAGAGGGTTGACCCCCCCCCTCACGCCTAGCAAAACACACGTTGCTCTCTTTTTTTAGCGACGTTCATTCGCTTCCCGTCCTGCCTTGCATGTTGGTAAGGTTTTCCTCTCTCCGGGATGCTTTTCGATACTCTTGCTCTCGGCGTCTTAGAACACCCCCTGAACTGCCGGTCCCTCTCCAAAATTGGGTTTTTCCTCAATCATTTCTTGATAGACCCTTCCCTCTTCCTCCGTGCAGGTGGACCCGGTGACCGTTTCCCTTTTGCCTCTCTTCTGGGTTTAGCCCGAAGGACCCTCAACCACCGGAGCTGTTGCCCCTTTCCTTTCCTCCCTTTCCCCCGTCACAATATCCACCGTTCTCTTTACTCGATCAACTAATAGGATGACCACACCTTCCCAGGTTACTCTTCCCCGTTCCTTTGCAATCCGCCTTTGCTTTCGTGCTGCTGTCGTTTCTTCTTCTCGACTTCGACGTCTTTTTCTACAAAAGACAGATACGCGACCCTTGACCCCAGCGATACTTTCATCCTTTTTTTAGCACTGGACTTTTACGCCGCTGGCTATCTTCCAACGTCTCCCCCATGGACTGACTGACCGCCCGCGTTGCCTTCTTCTTTGATTTTCGTTCGGAACTCGAAAAGCTTTTCCCTCGTTGCTCCTCCCTTTCGGGCCCTGATTGTCTGTAAGCCTGGCCAGGAAAAGCCCGCCCCTTAGTCTAACTCTCCCAATTGGTTGGGGGGGGGTCAGGTTACGGCCCCCCTATTGTTTGCAAGCGGTTACTCTGATCAATCCCCTTCCCCATCACGTCTAGTAGGCACGTCAGTGTGCGACCTCCCCCTATTCCTCTAGATACCCGGTCCCTCTCCCCTTCGTTATATATTCCCTGTTCCCCTCCGGAAAACTGAAGTCACTCACTTTTTCCTTTTCGTTCCCCCCTAGTTTTTTGAACTATGCAAGAAGAGGAGGACCGGTTTCTCGTCTTTCACCCAAAATGGGT
>Ga0179591_1232084_pt1 | contig 10094 bp, 15 predicted proteins | sample CZOMad2_1_08_16f_FD_182891 | JGI IMG/M metagenome (GOLD analysis project Ga0179591, IMG submission 182891) | Vadose zone soil fungal communities from Angelo Coast Range Reserve, California, USA - CZOMad2_1_08_16fungal (PacBio error correction) | ecosystem: Environmental > Terrestrial > Soil >... | reverse complement strand
CCTCTTTCTTTTTTTATGTTTCCCCTTTTCCGTCTGCCCTCCCCCGCTTTGACCTCCAAGCACCAAGTCCCCACGTAGACTTTTGTGCCGACCCTTGGACTTTTTCCCTCTTCCTTATCGCCTTCTCCTTTCTTCTCCCCTTAGAGACGGTGTGGAGGTTTCCCAGTTCGTACAGTCCCATCAAACGATGTTCCTCGATTTTTTTCCCCCGATTTCCTTTTTTGACTAATATGCTTGTTTGAGAACGCCCTTTTCTTCTGTCCCGCTAGACCCTTCCCCTTAGAGTTCGTAGGATAAGAAATAACTGTTTTTCTTCCTCCCCCCCTTTCTCCCCGCCGATCCTGCCCCCACACCGTTTGGCGAGATCCCATTTGGATTGCGTACTTTGCCTTCCCTTTTTTCTGTTATTGCCCTGTCTATGTCGGTCCCCCGTAGAGCTCCTTCAGACTTTGACCGACCTGTTAGTGTTTCTGTTTTTGCTGCCGCTTCCTTGCTGGTTCTTTCCCCCCATGCCACCCCCTTTGTCTAGTGGACCCTGTCACTCAGTAGCTCCTCCCCCGCGTCCGACCCCTTCTTTTCCCTCCCATCAAATGGAATGGATGCTCCGAATTTTTTTTTGAGCGTCCTATCTTCCCCTTTGTTTCCATGACAGTGAATCATTGTACAGTGAGTGGCGTTATATTTTTGTCCTCCCTCTCTTTTCTCTTTTACCCAAAAGTGAGATTTCCGTTTTATTTCAAATTTTCAGGGTCGAAGTATCCTTTCTCTTCTCTCCCCTCACATTCCCCCTGCTTCTCTTTTTTTCCCTCCCACCCCGCTATGAACTCAAGTTTTTTCCTAACGCATGTCCTCCTAGTCACGGCTTCTTGCGCCTATGTGAATTTCGTCTACACCTACTCCTCGCCTTTTTTTTTTCCTTTTGCAACGCGACACAATACATTTCCCCTCGTGACTTATTTTTTTGGAACTTTCGTTTTCGTATCTGCCAAGGAAATTCCGGGACGAATTTGCGAAAAGTTCCCGGTGTCGGTCAGGTTTTTCCTTTCGGTTTTTTTTTCTCCCCTCCTTGAGGGGTCGATTGGCGGATATTCTTGTTCACGGAGTTCAGGTCTCAACTGACGACAGTCCCCCCTTTTTTTCTCTTTATGATCCGTCATAATTCCTGAAGTGGCTATCTTTTCCCTCCCTTTTTGTTCTCGACTCTTTCCCCCACTTCCGGATGTTATTCCTTATCATCACCGCGCCAAACTCTTCCTTCTCGTTGCTTCGTCCACTTTCTTCCCCCCTCTCTGCTCCGTGATCCTGACCCAGAACCACCCCTGTTCCGTGTATACAGATAGCCCTTTTTTCCGATCCTTTTCCTTTTCCCTTCTGCTCCCTGAAAACTCCTCTTCCACACCTTCTTCCTGAGCAATCCCCTTTTCCTCCTTGGTGGCGATGAAGGTATTGTCTCTTCTCCGGCCTTGATTCTTTTCCTTTCTTTTCCAGCTCTTCTTTCGGTGTAGATGCCTCGTGGCTGCATGAGCCGCCCTCTCTGGCTTCCCGATGTTTATAAGGAGTTTGAGCAGTGATGCTAATCGGCTGCCCTTTCTTCTCCCCCTGCACTTTTTTATTTGTGGGCTCGCATCCCATTTACCTGTTTTTCCCTCCCCGGCCTTCCACTTGTTATACTCTCTTTTTCCCGACCATATGCCCCCCAGTAATACTGAAACAATGGATATCCCGTCCTTGGAAAAACCCTCGTCCCAGCCAGCCTCCCCCCACCCAGGTCTCCCCTCCTCTCGGTAACCTTCCCTTTTCCTCTTCCCTTATCTCCTAAGCTGCCTTTCCAAGCCTCCCCCGTTTTTTTGCATCTTTTTCCTCCCCCCTTCGCGGCCTCCAACCCAAAGAACGTAACCTTTCTCATTCTGTCCCCGTTCTGCTTTCCTTGCCTACATCTTCCCCGGAATCGCCCTGACTTAAACCTACAAGCAGGTTTCGTCGTTCCCATCTTTTTTTCTTTCTCGACAACCTTTGCGTGCGTGTGTTGCTTAGATAACAATTCCGGACCTCCCGCACCCGACCCCCCTAGACTCCTCTATCGGGTAATTCCCTAATGTCGTTCGCCACACTCGGTGCCTTTTGCTCCGACCCCCGCCCCTCTTTCTCCTGCACGATCCTTCCCTTTTTGTCTCGCCGTACCAATGTTAAGTTTTCTCTCCCCCAGTAGAGGCCGTTCCGGACGTTCCTGCCGTCGGCTTTTAATGTTTTCTATTTTTGGGGCTTACCCGTTTTTCTTTTATTCGGTCCCCTAGGATGTGTCAGGATCTTTGCCATACAAACGATTTTTTTTTTTTTTTCTTTGTGTGGGTGACCTCTCCCTCGAACACGTTATCGGACTTTATGGTAGACTCTCTCCTCACTCTCAATCTATGGTCGCTTGATTTTGCCTCCTACGACACCTGTTCAATATAACGTCGCAAATCCCCCCTTCTCCACCCGACTTTTTTTCACGATCGTGTTATCCTACTTTCGTTTTTGACCAGATGGCAACTTTTTGTGAGGAACGTAGACTGTTTTAATGCCCCTCCCCTCTCGTGTCTTACGAGTACAACCTTTTGACCAGGGGCCTTTTTGCCCACCTACCCCCCTCATCCTTGGTCTGCCCGGTTTCCCTTTTCTTTCCCATGTACACTTTTTCCAGGTTATTTCATTCTGCTCAAACGATTATCCCTCACCACATCGGCCTTCTTTCTTCTTCTCGATTGGATACCCTGGTTAGACCTATTAGACTTTTTTTGATTTTAGCCTCCGATTCCCCACCACACCTTTGGACCTTTTTCTCTTTTTCGCCCCTTTACGGCACAACCCCCCTTTTCACCCCGGCCTGGAGAATTTCTATAAGTTGTTTTACCTTTGTCCCTTTCTCCCCCATCCTTCCTGTTTTTTTTTTTCGTAGCTGCTGTCCCCCCCCCCCCCCGTAGAAACCAAATTTCTCCCCTTGCCGGTGTTCCCCTTTTTTTTTGCAGGAACTTGGAGAACACATTAAACGTTTCAAACGGTTTTTTTTTTTTTTTTTTTCTTCAAAGAACCCTTTCCCATCCCCTTGGAACCCCCCTCGCACAGATGAAGAGACGATGCGTCCTCTCCTTGTTGCAGTTTTCCTCATCGTTGAGCACTAGTCTTTTCTCCATTTTATTTGTCTAAGTTTCAGCCACCACTCCCCTGGATCCAGTAGGCTTGGTTTTTTTTTAGTCTGATTTCCACTTTCCGGCATTTTCTTCCCTAAACCAATTTCACTTATCTATTTCCATAACCAGGCCCCCATTCTGAATGTAATACGTATCTTTGCTTTGAACTTTCCGTTCTCTTCGTTCCCTTGTCCCTTTTTTCCTCCTTTGGCTTGCGCCTTTGCTGAGTTTATTCTTTTTTCTGCTCTCCCGCCTTGAATGCTTCGTCTTTTTCCTCCTTCTACATATCAGTACCCCAATTTCTGTTAGTAGTCTTCCAGATGGTATTTTGTTCTCGCACCCTCAGTTGTCTCCCATCCGATTTGACCCCCCCGCGTCAACAGTTCAACCCACCCTTTTAATCCTTCTTGACTTGCTTGCAGTCTGCGCCTCCTCACTGGACTATTAAAATAAGAGCTACGGTGGCATTTTCAATAGTAAAGGTTGCACCTCGAGGTTGAAGGAGCCTTTCCTTTGCCGATTCGTGTGTCGACCTAGATGTTTCTCCTGTTTTTCCTGAGTCTGCCCGTATAAGTGAGCGTCGAGGTTCGGGGAGGTTTTCGAAGAAGAACGGTTGCCTCGAAGACCTCTTAGTCCCCCCTCGATAGAAAGGTTTTCGTGTCTGTGTGTGTGGGTGTGTTTTTTTTCTTTTTATCTGTCTTTGTGGGTTGGTTTTTTTTTTTTTTTTTTTTTTTTTTTTTTTTTTTTTTTTTTTTTTTTCTTTTTTTTTTTTTTTCTTTTTTTTTTTTTTTTTTTTTTTTTTCCCTCTCCATCCATGGATACGGCCAGCGTTCTTGTATTTGGATTAATTTTTTCCGTTGATATTTCGTCCTCTCTCCCTAACTGGACTACTTCGACCTCCCGCTTGTTGATATTTTTTTGGTTTCTCTTTCAGTTTGTTTGGCTGGCCCACCTACTGCCACACCACCTTGTGCGTGTTTTATTAGTGGACAAAGGAGCTCCTGCTCTTCTCCTGTCTCCGTTTCCCCCCTTTTCCCGGTCTTCCCTCGGTAGATCGCCTTGTTTTTGGGATTTCTCTTTTCTTGGTTTCCCTACCCTTTTTTCCTTTCGACTTTATATAGGCTTGGCTTGAAAGTTAGGAGAACTGCTTTCTTTCCTCCCCCCTTTCGTCCTTGGGTGAACAAGGTCGACCCCCCTATTCGAGCACTCCCCTTACCCCCTCTTCCTATTGTTCCGGTTCAATAAGTAGAGGAGCCCATCCTTTCCTCGCTGTTCCCCCCCCCCGTCCTCCTCCGAGGTCTTTTCTTCTTGGCCGTATTTACCCCATATTGCCTTGGCGCCGCCCCTCCAGCCTCTAAATCAGTCGAAGCAGCTACCCCCCTCGTACCTTCATTCGCCCCTGGCACGGGGGCGTCGTGCTACGGTTTTGGCCTCATGTCTTGTTGAGGTAACAGCGCACATGAATTGGTTTCCAAGCAATTTTTCTTCCCCTGATTCGGCGGTTACGGAGGGAGAGGGAGTGGGACTCTGAGACGCATGGCTTTTTTTTTTTCTTCCTTTTCATTTTTTTTTTTTGTGTGTTGTTTTTTTTTTCTTTTCTCCTTTTTTTTTTTTTTTTTTTTGTTTTTTTTTTGTTTTTTTTTTTTTTTTTTTTTTTTTTTTATTTTGTTTTTTTTTTTTTTTTTTTTTTTTTTTTTTTTTTTTCCACCTTCTTTTCCAGACAGACTATATCTTCGTTTCGCGTTGATCATGCCTTCCTCCCACCCCCCCCCCCCCCTGAACTGGGATATATACTTACTCCTCATTTACGTTGTTGTTCTCTCTTCGCTAGCCACTTTTTATTTATTACTGCATTCCACCTGTCAAACGCCACTGTGCGACTTTAGTTTTGTCTCATTCTGTCCCTCCGTATCAACAGTTATAAGGATAAAGTACGACCCCGACCATCGACCTTTTCGTAAACCCTAAGCCGAGATCTTGGCTGGCGTACCTGTCAGTTCCTTGTTCGGTCCATTTTTCAAAAGAAATGATTTCCCCCACCTCCTGTCCGCCAGCCCCTTTTCCTTTTCTGTGGTCTATTCTTAATTTTCGGTCATTCATCGGCTTGAGCGTCTTCTTTCGCTGACTTCTGGTGTATGGAAGAAGTCACCCTTCTCTTCCTCCCCCGTCACCGAACCGCATCGTAGGCATCTGATATAGAAGCCGGCATTTCTTATTGCTCTACCTCGAATGTTAATGTTGGCTGGTTCTGAATCAGCTAAGGAATCTGTCGAACGTTCGTTCGCCTCCCCTAAATTGCCACTGTGCTCGTCCCCTCAGCCTCCCTACTTTTCTACCCCTTGCTATTACCCTTTTCATGTTACACAACGAATGTCTAAGTCGTTCTACAACAATTAAGCCGCGTTTCTGGCCTTTTCGAGTCTCACGATCTCCGCTGCTCTCTTATCCTGCTTCCAAAACACTAGACAAAGAAAAAAGTGTTGGCCCGTGGACCTCCCAACCGTGCCCCGTCTTCAAGCCAAACCACATCTCCCGTCCCAGAGTCCTTTGTCCAGTTCGGCTTATACTGGCCGAAATATAGGAAAAACGAACAATGAAGGCCCCTTACAAGAACGTTAGTCCTTTCCCCAGTATCCCGTTTAATTCTAAACGGTGCTTATCGTGCGGTCAGTAGGTCCCCCCCTTATTTTCGTGATCCGTTTTACAATCCCTCTCGCTGATTAAGTGATGAAGAAGAATGGTTTGTTCGCCACCCCGCTGTCTTATTCGCCCCCTGCCTCTGGAAATAAGTTTACTTCACACCTCTTTGTTGACCCCTGCCGCGTACACCTCCCCACGGAGCGCTAACTTGGTGAAATCCGGCGTTCCCACAGATCGTCCCCCCCCCCCCCCCTGCCCTCCTTTTTTTTCGAACTTTTCCCCCCCCTCTAAGTTGCTTGTTCTTTACTGCTCGAGTTCTACTTTTGGCCTTTGCACATACAACCCTGACCCTCCTCATGTCATACTACCATGAATCAGTCGGCCGCTCTGTAGACCTCGTGGGCCCGCCCTTTTTTTTCTCGTTGATTTGCGGTAAAACCTGTCCAATCTCCAGCTCGCAAGACACGTGGCTCCCCGACTTTGTAACCGATCTTTCTAGCATGCGATTTGGGCCCAGCGGAAACGAGTGGACATTGACTTTGACCCTTTTATGGTTACCTTTTCCCCTTCTCCTCTTTCTTGTCTTCTCTCTTTCCCCTTCGAATGCCAGTGCCCTATACTCTATTTTTCCCAGTTTCTTCCCAGTATTGACACCCCTGGCCAGGGTTATTCGTATCGGTTCTCAACTTGTTACTAAATCGGATTCTTTTTTTATCGGCTTCCCCCTCTTTTTTCAGCGTTGCTATTGCTCGTCCCTCCCGGTCCGTGGTCCTCCTGATTTTTTGAAACCCCTGTGGCCAGTTGGCGCTTGGGTCTGCCACTGTTACCTGCCACAACATTCCAACCGCAATTGGGCTGTTCTATCGTTTGAGGTCAACAGTGGAAATCTCTTCCCCCTCTCCTCGTTTTTTTTTGCGTGTCTGATGCCATTCCCACGTCGATAGAACCATTGCTCCCCCCTTTTTGTGCCGTTAACCTGGCGACCCAAGCCTCCACGCGTCCAACAAGGTGTGATGTTTTTTTTGCTCAAATCCCCCCCCCAGTTTTCCTCTTTCCCCCCCATCGCGGGCGCCTCCCCCGTACGCGCCCTCGTGATACCTCTCTCCCGATGTTTTGCCGTTTCATCATCGTGAGTCCCGAAATAGCGGCCATTTGGCAGTACAGGGCATGTTTCCCCCCCCTTCCCCCTGATTTGTTCAGCTGCTCCCTTTTCCCTTTCCTTAGGTCAGGTAATGAATGTGAGCTATTTTTCCCCATCCCCTCGACGTCCTGTTATTCCCACGTTTCCTTCTGGCCCCCTGATCTTACCCCCCGATAAGCAGATCTACAAAGTCGGCCTCCAGTGTTATCGACCGTCAGAAACTGTTCGTTTTTCCCTGCCGATCAAAGGCATCCATTCGATTGAGGTTCGTTAATATCGCCGTTCCGTCCATGCGACTGGAGAGTGTCCCTCTTCGGATGTTTCGTTTTTTTATGTGACGTCCCCATTGGAGAAATTGATACAAATCCCCTTCCCTTTCTCCCCCCCCTCAACCGTAGACTTTTCCACTTTCGTTGAGATGCCTGTAGCGCTTATGGATGCTACCCTTAAGCCTTTTTTTTTTTTCCTTCTTCCCGGTTCCCCCAACTTTTTCATTCTATAGTGGTCCGCTTCCCAGTTGTTTGTAGAAAGAGGGACCTTGGCTCAACGACCCCCCATTTCTTTTCTGCCGCTATGCGCTGCTTATCTACTGTCCATAACTTTTCCGTCTGACTCACTAGCTACACAGAGATGCGAAAACGTTTCTCTAATACCCACTGGCCCTTCAAGTCCCTTGTCTCCTCGCATTGGTGGCGGGATCTTCGGCAAGGCGAGCCTCACTTTTACCGAATGTCTAACCTGTACTACCCCTCGGGTAAGTGTGTTTGTTGTTTCTTTCCATGGTTTTGAGGCCTCCACCTGGTTTCGTGGCTATCCCCGTTGAAGCCAGTCTTCACGAGTCCTCGCGAGGACCCGGGGCGAAATGTGGCGAGGCCCTTCTTCACTGTTTTGAGTGACTGAGCCACGGTCGAGATTGTACCGTATGGCGTTTTTTGCCTCGTATTGATCTAGTGGACTATCAACCAAGTTTTCTCTTGTTCGGACCCCCTTTGCTTCTCCCTCTTCCATTTATCGCCGCCGTCCAATGCAGTCGTGTCCGGAGCCCCTTTTACGCCAGCTCTGAGCTCGACTGCTAACGCTGTATCCAGAGAATTTTTTCAATATTTTCCTTTGCTTTCTCTCCTCCTTTTCCTCTTTCCCTTACAACACTCTAACCCCCCCCCTGCACTCTAATACGTGCATACTCGACACACTCGACCTTCATCCCTCCCCCTCGCCCGGTCATGACCGGGGGGCTGCTTAAGGGTTGGCATGGCTGGTTTTTCCCTCTTTTTAGCGTTACCAGGCCCCGCTGCCACGAAGGAATCTCGCCGGCGGTTTCCTATCCGGTGAGCTCCGCCATTTTTTTGCGGTCTTGTGAGTTCTTGTTGAACCCGTTTTTTCGCCCATACAGCAGATTGACTTATCGCCATTCGGTCGTTCGTCGTGCTGCTGCCGTCTATCATCTTTTCCCTCCTTACTCATCTTTTTTTTTTCTTAAGATCGCCCCCACTTCGATGGTAGTCTTTCCATCATCAAGGCACCTACTGCCTGTCGCTCATTCTTACTCAGTTGAGCCTCGTCTTCATACGTATTCCAAAAGATACTGACCCTATTTCTTTCCGCATTGTCCCGACGCCATTCCGAAATCGAGATTTCCTTTCCTGCTTGAGGCTTCAGGGTCGCTGCCACCATCCCATTTTTCCAAAACGTCATCCGAAAAGTGCCGGAGGGAGCTGTGTTTCGTCAGCGGCTGAGAGTTTGTCTTTTGCGCCGGCATATTTGTTTTCCGAAGTCCCAAGTCCGTTAAAGACTTCGAACCTTTCTTTTTCCTTCTTGTTGGCTACGAGGCTAACCTGATCCCTTCTTGTGCTTATTTTAATTCTCGAATCGTTACTGTGGCTTTGCTCGAATCATTCTAATTGATCTAGAACCGGTCGTTTTTTAAAGTTTCCTCTCCCCCATTTTTCCTCCCTTCTCTTTCTTCCAAATACCCCACTAGGCATGGTCTTCCCCTTTCTGGAAACCCCAGAAGTCTCAGTCGCTCCCCAACCCCAGGAAGATTTATCACAACTTACATGTCTACCGGTGTTTGTCTGTCTCGTTTGCCCTTTCTAATGATTCCTTTGGTCCCGCCACCGCGGGGGTAATAGGGGTTTCATTCCCCCCCCCCTTTTCCGCTCCCCTTCCAAGCCCCCACCCTTCACACGCAGTTAGTCGGTCCACCTTTGTCCCTTTCTGGGCTCTCATTGTCCTTTCATAGGCAATAACGCCAATGACGGCAGCATCCGTTTTTTTTTCTGGTCAGTATCCAGTGGTCCTTCTCTACAACTTTTCTGTAGGTCACCCTCTTGTTCGCCGGAACAATTATTTCTCGATTGACCCTACGCTCTTTTATCTTTTTAATTTGAAATGTTGCGTTCTCAAGATTTTTTTTTTTCTTTCTACCACCCCGGCATCCCTTCCCGTCTACTTCACCTCATTTGGGATGGCACACTTTCCCCCCCCGTAACCTCCACCGTTCTTAAGTGGGCGAATACGTTTCCTGGCCTGGTCACCTTTCCTCCCCTCGGCCGTCTTGTTCTGCCTGGTTGTCTTTAGGCATAGGTCTTTCTCCCTCCTTCTGGAATTTTTTGCACATACACACGACTTCCCCTGAATCGACTCCAATCCTTTAGGACGTTCCTTCATTCTCCTTTCTCAATTCTCTGGAGCTTCTTTTCCCCCCCACCCCCGTTTCAGCTTTCTGCCAACCTAAAACCCTTCCGCCACCTCCTTTTGTACGTACTTTTATTTTCCCAGATTTGCCCAATTGTTCGACAGAAGTCTTTTGTGTTTATGCAATCGCTACCCTATTGGGTTGTATTTCCCTCTCTTTGACTTAACCTTCCTCACAGCTAAACCACATCATCCGGTTCTCCCGGGGCCACTTTTCTTCCTTCTTAAATGACAAATGCTCGTCCTCTTTCCCTCTTAGGTACCTTTTTTAGGAGTTTCCATCGGCTGATTTGTCACCAGCGTGCTATTACTTATTCCGCCCTCTTGTGTACGATGGATTGACATTAAGGACACAACCTTGGTGGGACCTTTTGCCTTTTTTTTTCCACTGGGAAAGGAACAGGGACACACATCGATTCGCCGATCATTCTGGTCCAGTGGGGCAA
>Ga0179591_1378399_pt1 | contig 10095 bp, 7 predicted proteins | sample CZOMad2_1_08_16f_FD_182891 | JGI IMG/M metagenome (GOLD analysis project Ga0179591, IMG submission 182891) | Vadose zone soil fungal communities from Angelo Coast Range Reserve, California, USA - CZOMad2_1_08_16fungal (PacBio error correction) | ecosystem: Environmental > Terrestrial > Soil >... | reverse complement strand
TCCCTTTGGGGTTGAATTGTTTATCTTAAAATGAGAACTATGTATGAAACCTTCACCCAGGGAGAACTAGTCTCAGGCCCCTTTGCTAAGGACACGTTTCCCCTCCCCCCCCTTTTTTTTTTCTCTCGGAGGAAATGGAGTGATGTTCACCTCCTCCACCACTAATGAACCTCTTTCCGTGGGACTTCTCTTTGGGGTGACATCAGAATTCTCCCTCCCTTCTACTTTCTCTTGGCGGATAAAAATTTACAGATGGCACTTCCCCCTTTCAACCCAGGGAAGACGCACACAGCCCAACCAACCCCCCCCACTACCCCACAAATGACAAAACCCCAGAAAACCAACTTTCCTGAGCGCCAACCTAACAAGCCACCCGCGATCCAACCCACGATGCCTAGGGACCGGACCCCCCCCCAACCAAAAACCGAGTCTCCTCCCCCCCCCCTTCTCGAGACGTGCAAACCCCTTCGCTGCTATAGATACAGATGAGAAGGAACTTACGATTCTCATGGTCCACATTTCCCCCAACCCTCTAGTCACCCCTCAGGAAAATGCCAGCTCATGTCTTTCATGAACCTCCTTTTCGCTAACACACTTCCGGTGAAAGCTCCCGAAAATTTTTTAAAGCAAAACGATCCCTAGTAGTTCTCCCCCCCCCGCCGATCCAACCCGAGTACCTGAGTCTGCGAAGAGAGACCCTTTCCCCTTTTCCCTCAGCCAAAGTGCTGCGTCCTTGTGCGCGTCTGTGACTCCCGAGGAGAGAGACAATCTATGTATACCAAACGATTCCACCCCCCCCCCTTCACCCTTTCGTTCCCAGTCCCCCCCTGATGATCCCCTTTCGACACCCTATTGCGTACGTCCTTTTCTTTTCACCCGATTGAATGAGAGCCCCCTCCCAGTCCAAGATTTTTCTTGTTGACCTCCGGATGCCACAAACAACCCCCTTTCCCAAATTGAGTCCCCAACTGAGCCCCGGCTGCAACGTTGCCCAGTAACAAGCATCCCTCCTTAATCACGGCAGGTTGTATACCGCCTCCTACATGTCTTCTGCCCTAAACTCGGATTACGTTGACTCACATGACCGTTTTTTGTTTTTTTTCAGACTGCTTTGCCCCCTCTTCAGGGAAGACGATACCTGCCCCGGACCTTGCCCAGGTGACTCCCCCCCATCAAAAACCCCTTCAGCCCCTGTCCCAAGGTCGATGTCCACCCCTAAATCAGGTGAATAATAGCTACAGTCCGATGCAAACGGTCTCACGTTCCAACATGCGTTCTTCTCATGGATCTGGGCTTACCACAGGGTTGACCTGGTTTCCCAGAAAAATCAACCTCCACCCCTCGCTTGATTGACACAATGTCACTGGACCCTCTCCAGCCCCCATGGAAAGTTGCAGCTCCCCCCGGTCCCAGCACCAACCGGACGACTGAGCAATCATATTTACATCAGACTCTACACCCTTTTTCATCGCAATAGCCCTTCCCCCTTTCCTCTATGGAAGCTCCCACTTTTTACAGCACCTGGACCCCCATAACATAGAGGACCCAACAAGGTGTTAAGTGATTCGTTTCCCCCAAACTTCCAGAATCCCGCCATTTCACAAACTTTCCCCAACATAGTCCCCCCCTTCCCCTTTTCCTTCCGATTTAGATATAGCACCCTTCGATGCCATCCCAACCTTCGTAAAATAACTCTTGCCCCCCCAAAGGATAAATCTGACCATCGCCAGCACATCGCTGCCCCTCGTCCCTCCCTCACGAAGAAGATGGAATTATCAACAGTACCCCCACCAAACGCTAACCCTCTTTTCCTCTTTCAAGGCCTGCCCCCCCCCGACCCCCCCTCCCCCCCCATGATTACCCGTCCGCAGGTTCAGAAGGCTAAATTATATCTTTTCTAAAGAAGATATGTGTGTGAAGAGCTTCTTCATCCGGTCCTTTTTTTTCAATGCGGGATGATTTCTTTTTGGAAGTTCCCCCCCCATCTTTTTAGTATTTTTTCCCTATTGTAAGGGTGCTTTACCCCTCTCTTACTTGATGCCAGCCTGCCTTCGTCCTGATTCCAGGCGTCAGATGTATCCTTACCCGATTTTTTACGAGGTCCCCCCACCATTGCCGTTCCACTTGATAGCCATGCCAACCTAGATTTGATGGTGCCGGACTTCACCTTTTTCTGGATAGTGTGTCTGGAAGTTTTCCCCCCCCAGAACACCTTGTGTGACGTTACAATTCTTGTATGCGTCTTGTGTGGCCTTGTCGTTTTCATATTTTCTTTCTTTCCCGGGGTAGTTGATATGCGCGGAGTGGAGGTGTTCTCTTCTCCCGATTTTCCTTCGGATCCGTTTATCTTGGACTGAACTCACCCTCTCTATTTCCTTTTTTGATTAGGGCAATGCCATTGTATCATGTGCCCCCGTTCCAAATTTTAGGTTGATTTGCGTTTACCAGGGTTTATCCCAGATCCCCTGTCAATCTATCGTCCAGCCAAAGCATGTGGTAACTCCGCCGTTGACATTTCTAGGTCGAGAAGTATGATGCCTCCTTTATTGTAGAGACCATCGACCCCTGTCAGGTTTCGTTCCTTCCGTTGGGGGAATGGTAGCTTAAGCCAGATAGTCAGATTTACCTTTCCCTGATATTAGTCGTCCCCCCAGGACTTTAGGCGGTCTGTTTCACTTAGTTTTCTTTGGACTTCCGGATTCTCATGCCTGTTGTCAGCTTTTCCTCCCAAACCATGCGTGAATTATGCGTCCTTCAGATTCCTTCGGGGATTTTTGGCACCAAATTGGATTTGGCTCCTGTTTTTCCCAGTTGCTCACAGTTCAAGTTTTCTGTTTGTTTGGTTTAATACCCTTTTGGGAGGTTCCCCAAAACATATTTTTTCTGGGGGTGGGGATGTAGGCTCGTCATTCTCTTTCTCCCCCGAGTTTCATAGTTGTCACTAGTTGAACTTTCTTTTCCTTGCTCAGGGACGTTTCTGGCCCTTTGAGTTTTTGGACCGTTTTGACTACCATATGGCAGTTGGGTGTTATATACGCTTTTTTCTCCCATCGCCTGGAACATTTGCAGTCGCTACGCATTGCTTCCCTTGTTCCTGGTCCTCTATCGTTTTTCAGACTCCTGTACTCGCGTCTTTGCCTTTAATAATTTTGGAGAGTGGCATTTTTGTCTCTTTATCCCCTCCTAGGGGCCTGTTCTTGACACTAAGCTTTTGGACTTGCCCCAGGCTTCATTTTCCCCTATTGGGGTTCTCTTATTTTTCTTTCTGGTGTAATCTCTAGGTTAGTTCCTTCGGCATCCTCCGTAGTCCGGTGTCCCATCTATCCTTAGGGTTGGTCTATACGTTTGTTCTCCGTCCACTTGTTGTTGGACATCAGAGGTTCCTGCTTGGCCATCCTGCAAGGAGGTGCGATTTCATTTTTTTGTGTAGTTTGGTTGGTTCTTTTTTCTTTCTTCCACTGTTTGTTAGTGTTACCATCTTGCCCCCTTTTTGTGTCTCCGAATACTCAAGTCGTAATTTGGGATTTAGTCAAGTCTTCTCCCGCAAGATAGAAGTCCAGCAGTTCCCTCATTATTTTGAGCGTAGATTCGTGGTCCTCGCTAAATTGCGGCTGATTAGATGGAAGAGGTTCCTCTTTCCCCCCAATCTCGGGAAGCACACTCCCGTGAGGACTATTTTTTCCGACTCCCTTTTGAAGGGACGTGGCCAGCGAGGGCGCGACGTCCCAAGTCCCCCCAAGAGAGGTTAGTTTCCCCCTCCCCGTGTTGTTTTTGAGAGATCACCCCCCCCTTTTTTTTTTTCCTGTCTCAATGAGAACTTCCTGTTATGCGCCCCTCCAATCTCTTTGAGACCTAGTAATTATGTCCCATAAGGTTGGCTAGGCCCTAGGCCCTTGACCCCCTCTCTTAGCACGAGCTATGTTACCACGCCCCCCCATCTTACCTCACCCCCCATAATGCTGTCTTAACCTTTTCCTTCTTTGTGAAATCAGAATTGAATTTTTTATCCCCATCCCTGCTGTCGGGACCTCCCCCACAGCACAAGGTTGGACGAGTTTTTTTTTGAAAACGAACGGAACCCCAGTGGAAGGACGCCCCCCGACAAAACACCACCACCCCTTTTACAAAATGACCACCCTCACCCTTCCCTCTGGGGGATGCGGACCCCAACGCCCCCCAAGGAACCCGTCGATGGCCCCACCCCTCGGCAAACCCCCTTGAGGAGAGCCACCACCCCCCGGAGAACTTGACCAACACCTGCCGAACTGCTCTTCTTTGCCTTTCAAAGGACCACTAAGTATCTCTTTGTCCCCCACCCATCCTTTTCCAACCGATCCCAGATCTGGAAAATGAAACTCCCTTTATGTCCCAGACAACAATGCCGAGCTAGTCAAGAAACAGTCATAGTCTTGCCTATTGACCAGCAGACCTCCCTGACCACCCATCGCTTATGGGAGACAGCCAACCTACCCGAGTATTAAAGGAGTTACTTAGAGACTGCCCTCCCAGTCAAGTGTGAGGCTTCCCAAGGCCTTGGAGCGATGTGAAGAGGTCGAGAACCTTTTACGCGCTGTATAAAACTATTCCCCCCCCCCAAACCACCAACTGGTCCCTTTTTTTCCCAAACCTATGACAACTGGGAGTGACACTATTCGGAAATACCTAAGTTGGACAACGATGAACCCCCTACCCACCCCCCCAGCCGATGTTCTTTGCCCTAGGATGAAACCCACAAATTTTGCTGATCAACGCCTGACCCGGATGCCAAGGTTTCCACACTCCCAGAAAATCCGCAGACGTTAATCATGCACACGCCTTTTCGACTTCATCTGAACCCCCCCTATTCTAATAGAAGTCCATGACCCCTCTGACTATTCAGCCCCCGAGAAATCGAATGGCCGTGCTCCGATTTACATTGAGCCGCAGAGAATTCTTCTCTTATGTAGGCCCCCAACTTTCTTGAAGATACCACAACCACCTCGGACTGTACAATGTCCCTCTTTATATAAATCAGGGCTTACTAGCCCTCAGATGCACCCAACAGACCGCCCCATGCGTCTTCCCTTCTCTTTTTTACCACAGTGATCTTAGTACCCCCCTTTTTTACCCAACTAAAATGATTTGCAATTCCACCCCTCAATTGAACCCCTATCCACCCTGATGTTAATGTTAGTTCAGTCTGACCCTGGATCCTCTTTTCCTACTCCAATATAAATCCGACCTTACCCCCCATCCCCGTACCAGAAGGAATACGCACAGCAGACCATGTCCATCTATAGTGGAAGAAACGATCACCACAAGAGTCTTCTTCACCAAGGGTTACGGAGGCCTTTTTCAAACACTCCAGAATCCTCCAAATTTCACTAAACAGACGACCCCCCTAGCCCCTGAAATATTTATGCGCTATCTCATGGCCGTGGCCAAATTTAACCTCCCCCTTTCCCAGAGACATATGTCCCCCCCGAAAAGCCCCGCTGCGCCCCCACCCTCTTAGTCTCACTCCCTGGAAAGATGGAAACTTGCCCCGACCGCAACTTTACCCCCCATAAAACCACCCACGAGGCTTTGCATTTAACCCCTGTCCCCCTCCCTCCCTCAATTGATTACCGCTCCTCTTTGAAGGTCTTCACCCAAATTATTCTCATCCCCCCCTAATCCGTTGTTGTTGTGTCTCAAGTGGAATCTTCTCATTCGGTTTATTCAATTGGGATGTTCCCTGGGTTTAGCCTTTTTTTGCCCCCCCCCCCCACCTAGTCGTTGGAATCTGGTACGGGTTTTTCTTAATTTTTCTTTGAGTGAAGAATGTTGAATTCCTTTTTTTTTAGTGTCAGTGTAATTTCCTTTCCTTCTTTTACTAATTTTGAAAACTCTGCCCCGTTCGAATGATAAATCAATGGCAAGAGTGATTGTTGCTCAGGTTTGAGTTCAATTTCCCTGGTCATAGCGTTTCTTTAGTGTGGAAAATTACTCCCTTGGTTTGGTTTGACAGGGTTTTCCCTATACTCTATTGGTATTGGTCCGTGTTTTGTTGATTGTAGTTTTTCCCTGTATTAAATCGTCTCCCTATGCGAGGAATAGATTTTTTCTTTTATGAGTCAGGCTTTTTTCTTAAGTTATGGTATTAGGTCTCGTTTGTTTGTCGACCCCCCATCTCGGCCTGTGGGCTTTCTTCCTTTTGGCCGGCTTGTGTCTCATTTTGCCAGTCAATTTCTTGATTTGCCTTCCCTGAAACCATTTTGGTATCGATCCCCTGCTCCACTCTCCCCTTAGGAAGAAAAGAATGTTTCTTAGTGCCCGTTGTTCATCTCTTGACGTAGAGTTCTGTGATGCAGCAGGATGGATTTTTATTCCCTCCTCCCCCTTGTAAATGGTATTTCTGAGTTGTTGCTTTAGCCTCCAGTTGGACTCCCATGACTTCTTCCTTGCTGATAATGAACCTTAGCACGTCGCTGAATCTTCGTCTTTCCTTTGAAAAAGGACGCCCTTTCTTTTGTTACTCTTAGACAGGTTATGTTCAGATTTTATCTCAACCATGGTGATTAGGCCTGGCCTTCCTTGTGGGGGCGGTGGTCATGGAGGCAGAGTTGCGATTTTGTTGAAATCTAATGGTGTTGGTTTCACCCCTTGGTATCCAAAAGACCCCCCTTCTTTTAGGTTGGATGGTAGGGCCCCCTCTCTGTTGTCAGACTTACGGAGTCTTTCTAGGTGTTCCCCAGTATCCCTCTTGATGTCAGGTAGAACTAGTTTCCTGTTTTTTTTTGGAATCGTTGGAGCATCTTTTCCCGGCGAGGTGTTCTCTACCTATTCTTTCCAATAGCTCTGGACCTTTCCCCTAGTCTTGTCTGTGAGGGAAGTCATAGGGCAGTACTCCTTTTTCCCTCCTCTTTAGCACGGGGATGGTACCCCCCCCGGATAGTTGGCTTTCTTGTCTTCTGTTACTAGGACTTGACCTTAGCATTCCTTTTTTTGTCATACCGACCTTGCCTTGCTTGACCGGAACTAGCTTTTTTCCTTTGGCTTTTCAGCTTGTGTCACAATCTCTAGCGTCGTGGCCCCACTTCTCATCTGAATCTCTTCCAGCAGGTATTTGTGCGACCAGTATCTCCTTCGTGGTCTCTCGGCTGTTTTTTCTCCTTCACGAGTTTGGTGACATCCTACGTTTCCTTTGTGCTGGGCGCATCCAGTCAGGAGTCCCCCTTTGATGTTTGTTTGTCGTTTGTGGTGGTTGTATGGTGTGCGTCCCACTGTCCCCCACGGCCCCTTGTTGCTGGGTCTTCCCCCCTTCTAACTTTTGGCCTTTTTCTCCCAAAAGTAAAGTATGATTTACCCCCCTTGCAAACCCGGACTTCGTGAAGAAGTGTGTCGGTAGATGGTTAAGTCGTGGGAACCTCCCCCACCCTGCCCCGAGCCGAGGTGGATTTTCCCCTTAGGGGCCTTAGCCTCGCTGTTTTTACAGTCTCAGTGAGGCTGATTGATCCTCTTCTTTTCCTGGGAGGGGAACACACTTCGTTCAGGGAACAAGTACCCCCCTTTGAGAGGGGATCTTTCTCTTCCTACCCCCCCCGCAGTTGTTGTTGTTGGCTCACTCTCTTGGGGTTACTTCCCTTCTTCACCGGCGACCCTTTTCACACGCCCCTTCCACCTGCTCGAGACCTCTACTCACTGAGCTTCCCCTTTTTGAAGAGGGAACCTCCCCCCTTCCCCTGAGCTGATGTTCCATTCAGTAACAATCTACCACTAATTCTGCACGCTTCCGTGGGACTTTTTGGCGGGCCCCTTTCAGATTGACTTCTTCCTTGGACCTTTTCTTTTATGTCTTTTTAGACAGCCCCTTTCTCCTTTGTAACACGAAATAACCCCCCCTTTGGAGACCAAAACCACCCCCCCCAACGACCCACCTGACAAACAGAACTATCTTCCTCTCTTCCGCACCCCAACCTTCAAGCAAGCTTCGGCCCCCAACCCGATGACTGTTTTATTTATTACAAAAAAGCCTCCTTTGCCAGAAGGAGATACGTGGCCCCATCGAACCTGATATAGATGCCCGAGAAGGCCCACTAGATATTGATTGTCCACCCTACCACCCGCACCGACCCCCTTTTCTTTCCAAACAAAGGACGTATTCCCCCTGACACTGACTATCAAACCACAAGTAATAGGCGGTTCGCCCACAAGCAGCCAAAGAAAGCCCCCTCCCGCGTCTCCCGCCCCCCCCCCTTTGAGTTTAAAGGAGGCTTGATCACCGGCCCCTCACATCAGCCATGAGGTGACGTGCAAAGGGCATGCGATTGAAGCCTCCCCCGGTAGAGAAACCCCCCCCTCCCCTCCCTCCCACCACTCTTCCCCAAACCTCCCGAGCTCGTTGCTCCAACCTGTCCAGCGATGATAAGGGTCGTGAAAAACACTATGCCGTTTGGAAGGGAACCCTGATGAATTCCCAACCCACACCCCAAGCACATCTTTTTTTTTACTACAAGGATGAAACCCCCCCCACACTGAACTTCTGATCCCCGGTTCCCCAATACCAAGTCCCCCATCCCAAACCCTGAAGTCGACGAACGCCTAACTTCTCTTTTTTTCGAAAGGACAGACACACATCTCCCCGTCACGGAAGTCAATGAACCCCGGTTTTGTCGAAACCCCTTCCGAAATTTGCCGTTGAGAATAGATTCCCCATCACTTTCATGAACTGACATCCCCAACGAAGCTACCTTCCCTCTCTCGAAAGAAACCCTTCCCCTCGGGATCGCCCCTCCAATCAGGTGCATCCCCAGTCTAGATCTAAAACGGCCGCCCAAGTGAACAACCGGAGTTTTCTTCCTAAGGCCTCTTTCGCCCCCACAGGGTGTTCTTAGGCCTTTTTTCCTCAGTCCCCTTCCCTAAAAATGTCCCCTGAACGAGGTCTTTGATCCAAATTTCCGCACACATCAAAAAATTTTCTACCCCTCCACAGTCACTTTTTGTCCAGCAATTTCAATATTCTCTCCTGTGCCTCCCGACCCCCAATAAGAATCCCGATTCAGAGCAAGCCAGACAGACCCCCCATGTCTTACCCCTATGTGGAATCCCACGGACCCACGGTTACCCCACACCTCTTTTTTTATAGGAGGAAAAACCCCCCAAGGGGTGTGACTGGCACAAACTTCCCAGCCCTACGCATTGCGGTTCAATGCCATGAAAAAAGGTTTTTTTTGCACCATCCACTTCCCTTTAAGATTTGCGCTATCCAACGACTTCCCTTTTGTTTCCAGTCGTAAAAGACCCATCTTCAAGGATCCACTCTGCCCCCTTCTTTAAAAGCCATACCCAACCCAGTACTTAATCAAGAAGCCTCTGCTAACCTACAGACCCCCGATTACCAACGACCTAAACTTTTGACGATTTGCAACTCTACCCCTTCCTCATACAATTGATTAATGTCCTATGAAGAAGCTAGTCACAAACTTCTATCTTTTCTCTCGTGATCTCTATAATTGGGGGAAGAGCTTTCCTGACGGGTTTTTCTCCAATTGAGGATGTCGTTCCTGGGTTTACAGTGCCATCCCCTTATTAGTGTTGGTCCATTGTTCTTTTCTCCCTATATTTGTCCTCCCTCATGGTGCAGGTATGGTCTTCTGGTTTCCTATCCTGGCAGATTTCTTTTGCCTCCTGCCAACTCTTCCTTTTTCCGTTAGATCCTGCCCCAATCTTTCACTGGAAGTTGGCTTTCTGCTCCAATTTCCTGGTCAATTCTTCCTTTTCCTCCTTGGGGACGTTGTGTGCCCCCCCTTACTACAGACCACTGTTTTTTTCGGATATACCTTGGTATTGGGTCCGGTGTGGCTTAGTTTTTCCCTCTTTTTCTATTTTCCACTGGTATGATTGTCAGGAGAGGCCTTTGGATTCTTCCCTCGTACAGGATTCCAGTATCGGTAGGTCCGGCTGTTGATGCTCCCCACTTTCAGCATGGTGGTACGTGGGATTTTTTTCCCCCTGATTTTCCTTCCATATCGGCACAGTCATTTAGGTTGATTTGATTCCTACAACCCCTTCATTACGACTACTGTGGTCTCCCCTCCTTTTTTTGACGCAAGATGTTGTACTCTCCCGTGTTGC
>Ga0179591_1353115_pt1 | contig 10096 bp, 14 predicted proteins | sample CZOMad2_1_08_16f_FD_182891 | JGI IMG/M metagenome (GOLD analysis project Ga0179591, IMG submission 182891) | Vadose zone soil fungal communities from Angelo Coast Range Reserve, California, USA - CZOMad2_1_08_16fungal (PacBio error correction) | ecosystem: Environmental > Terrestrial > Soil >... | reverse complement strand
TTCTACCCTCCCCTTTTTCAGACTTCTCTCTTCCCTAGTCCCGATTCATGATTGGAGATGTGCTCTTTCCTTCCCTCCCTTTTTATTTGGTGCTAGGTTTACCGTAATGTTTACTCGGTCTTCCTTTTCCTCTCTTTTTCTCTTTACCTTAGTCCTCTTTCTTCTTTCCCGTGGACGCGGGAATAAATTGTGACCTCCTTTCTCTTTTTTTTCTTGATAAGCGATTGCGTTTTCCCGAATGTATCTTCCCCCCCCCTCTTCTTTCGTCCCCTTCCCTGCCTTTTCCCCCTCTCTTAGAGGAGGAAGACTCTCTCCCCCCCTTTTTTCCGGGACTTAAGTAGATTATTACCGCCTCCCCTTTTTCACTTCTCCCGATATTTCTTTTTCCTCCCCCTTTTTGCTAGAAATCTAAAGGAGGCATTTTTCTATCCCTTCTCTTTTCCCTTCTTTTCAAGGATTAGTAGGCGAAGTCCAATATTGTTTTTTCCCTTTCTCCCTTCCTGCAGGCTTCTTAGGCTGGAGAAGAAGGCTCTTTCCCCCCCTGCAGCAGGAGAAAGACCTCCTGCTCCCTCAGTCCTCTTCCTGCCCCACCCCCCCTTTTTCCTTGAAGAAGCAAATCGCACGTCAGGGGACGAATCATAACGCTCCTCCCCCCCCCCCTTTTTTCTTTTTTTGACTGCAGGTCATTAAGCCCGGCTTTCTTTCCCCGTTCTTTCTCCCTTGTGGATTCTCTTTTTCTTTGCCTAGCAAAAAGAAAAGCTCCCCCCCCCTTTTTTTCTGGCCGAAAGAATCGGAGAGGGAATCAGCATGGGGTTCTCTCTTTCCTTCTGGTCTCCTTTGACCCTAGGTTCTTTTTCTCTGAGACTGAACACCTCTTTTTCCTTCTTCCCCTCCCCCCCAATTCAAGTTGAAAAGCCCTGGCTTTCTCCTTTTTTCCTCCCTACCCTCCGTTTTCTTAGGGTTTTTTTTTTCCTCTCTTCCAAGTGGTCGTCGGAGGAGTAATTTTTTTTTCCCCCCCCCCTTCCCTTTTTTTTTTAATGGAGAGTAGAAATCCTCATTTTTCCCTGTATGCGATCTCTCCCTTGGTAAGCATTAAAGGGATTTTTCCCGTTTCCCTTTTCCCTTTTCCGTACACGTCGGCGTTAGAATCCTTTTTCCCTTGACCAACCCCCCCTACCGAATTCAACGGTAAACGAGTGTCGCCCTTTCTTCCCTTCTTTTTCATCGAAGGTTAGTCCTTGCCTTCCTCCCTTTTTTCTTTCTTCAGCTCCCGTTCTTCTCCTTTCTCTTTTTAGTTTAAACGATTAAAAAAAAAGGACCCCTTTCTTTTCCCCCCTCCCCGAAGGAGTGGTCATTGTTCCTCTCATTTTCAATCCCTCTTTTTCCTTCTCCGAAGAGTTTTGCCGCTGGGGCTCTTCCTTTTTTTTTCCCCTCTCTAAGAAGCTTTTTCTACTACCTTCTTCCCCTCCCTCTCTGGTCTTCCCCCTTTTTGTGAGCCTCTTCCCTTCCCCTAAGGAAGGCGCGGAAGTGATTTTCTCTATTTTTTTTCCCTCTCCTCTATGAGCCCAAAAAGTTTTTACCGAGCTCCCTTTCTTGCTTCTTACTTCCTTTTTTTCCCAAGGTTGCTAAGAGGGTCTTCTTTCCCAAAGATGATAAGAATAATGAGGGCCGGATGTTTTTCCCTGTTTCTCTTGCCCCGGCGACCTCCCCCTTTTTTCCCTCTTCCTCCCTTAGCGCGTGGGATGGAGAGTATAACCTTCTCCCCCCTTTTTTTTCCCCCGACACGAGACGAGGGAGTAGAACCCTCCCCCCCCTTCTCTATTTTTTTGTTGTTTTTTTCTCTTTTTCCCTGTTCTTTCGACAAATTGTTCTAAACCTCTTATCTTTTTTCTTTCCCCCTCACGGGAGTGGGAGAAGTCACGCTGGTTGCCCTCCTTTGGTCTGCGCTTTTTTTTTCTTTACGTAATGGATCATATCAACATTTCCTTTCTTCGCGACTACGATTGAGATGAACCATCTTCCCTTTTCTTTCTCTCCCCTTTCTCACCCCCCCCTTCTTCCCCATTGAACATAGAAGACTTTCTTTTTAAGTGTGATCTCTGTAACCTTTTTTCTCCCTTCTTTTCACCTTCCTCAATTTCGTCCTTTCCATTTCCTGCGCATTAATTAGTGAATATTTCCTCCTTCCCCCCTTTTTCTTTTTCTCCCTTGAGTTAATTTTGGATTTTCTGCCCCCTCTCCCGAGATGCTCTTTTAACGAAGAAAGACTCCTCCCCCTTCCCCCTTCGAAGCCCCTTTCCCCCTCTTTTTCCGGAACAAGTGAACAAAGACTCTTTTTTTTTCCTTTCCCCCTTTTCTTCTTTGGTGGATGAGGTTTACACTCACCCTCTTTGTTTTTTCCCCTCTCAAGACATTGTGATATAGTCCTTTCCCCCCCCCTCTCTCCAAGGAAGAAACAGGAGATTTTTTTTTCCCCTTTTTCCCCCCTCCCCCCTTCCCCTTTTCGAAAAATAGTTACGTTTTCCTTTCTTCATCTTCATTCTCCTCCCTGAATCTTTATTCTAAAGAAGGAGGTTTTTTCCCCCTTGAAGGGAAAATGGCCAATTTCTTCCCCCTTTCTTTGGAGCTTCCTCCTCTGCACGCAAATGCGAAGGTTCTTCTTTTTTCCTTTTTAAGAAACTACCGATTCCCCTTTAATTCCCCCCCCCGACTCTCCCCTCCCCCCCCTTTCGTGAAGAGAGAAGAAGTAAAACGGTTCCCCTGATGAAGGATTGTAGGCGATTTTTAGCCCCCAACCTCCCGCCTTCGTTTCACTTTTTTCTTCAGAGAGGGCAACGTTTTTCTTTCCTTTGACGGTCCCCAAAACACAAACGCCTCTCTTCCCTTACCTCCCCGCTCCCTCCTTCCTTTTTCAGATTGATTTCCTGGAGAAGAAAAGATTCTTTCCTCTTCTTCCCCAACAGAAATGTTGGTGGAGCCTTCTGGTGGCGAATCATCCTCCCCCCCCTCCCCCAGAGAGGCGCAAGCGTCGCTACCCCCCCCCCTCCATGTCCTTTACTTTCTCACTTCAGTAAAACACTTATGCCTCTCTTTTCTTTTTTATATTAGGAAAAGGAATTGAGTTGTTTCTAATATGGTGGTGTTTGAGTTTAATACTCCTTCTTATATCCTCTTCCTTCTCGGAAGTAGGGTCGCTTCTTCCCCCTTCCCTTTTCTCGCTTTGTCTCCAAGTCCCTTTCTCTTCCTCTCCCCCGGCGTTCAAACGAGCGGCCTCTCCTTCTTTCCCTTTCTCCTCCTTGAAATACATGTCCCTATCCCCTTTTTTCTCCCCCGAAATGCCCTCCCTCTATCCCCTGCAGTCCCCTTCTCGCTGAGACATTTCGTAAAGCCATTTCTCCTTTCCTTCCTTCCCCATGCGCGAAGGTATCGTAAACTGTCTCTTTTTTTCTTTTTCCCTTCTTTCGCATAGGCTTTTCCCTTTCCGCATGTGGATATCCTAAGGGAAACCCCTCCCCTCTTCTTCCCTACCTGAAAGGGATTGAAGTTCCTCTTGTCCCTTCTTTCCCTCGTTTACCTTTCTGCTTATGGAAAGGAGATTAGAGATGCTTTTTTTCCCCTTGAGCCAGACCCCTCTTCTTTTTTTTCCCCCCTTTTCTCAACCCGAGTATGGAATTTTCTAGCAAAGAGAAACCTTTCAGGAATAGGGCCCCATCTGAAAATCTTAGAGGAGGGAAAAGGAGCAGTCTTTTTTCCCATGGAAAGAGTGCAGCTTTCTTCCCCTTTCCCCCCCCCCTCCCCCTTGATTCCCGCTTCCCCTCTCCCCCGGTTCCCACCCCCCCCCCCCCCTTCTTCAAGCGCAGAATGGGCCGCTCCTTCTTCTTATCTCTTCTTTTCGAAGTGCGGAAATAAGTAGGAAACGACGCCGTTCCTCTTCCCTCCTCTTTTCTTTTTTCATTTTCCTCAGCCAAAAACAGGATTTGGTGAGAATCCTCTTTCTCTCTTCCCCATCCCGACCCCCCCCTCCTTTCTCTCGAGAGAGTTGGAGACTCCCTCCCCTCCCTTCTCTATTGGCAGATGTGTTGTGGTCCTTCTTTTTCCCTTAAATTCCTGTCCTCTCCCCCCCCCTGGAGATAAGAAAGGCCTCTCTCCCCCCCCCCTCGGTTGGAGGGATTTATTATTTCCCTTTTGCGAAGGAAGTGAGGAGTAACCCCTCCTCCTCCTTTTTCTTTTCTTTGGACGTTTTTAAAGAGTTTTCCCCTTCTTCGCCCTCGGTCCTCTTTCTTTTCCCTTCCAGCAAGGAACTAAACTCTCCTCTCCCCCCCCTCCGGGGCGGAGAATAGACTGCTTTTCCTCATCCCCTTTATTTCTTTCGAAATCTGAATGTTTAAATTATCCCCCTTTTTCCCTCAATATAATGAAGTTGATCGCTCAACCCACCCCGCCTTTTTGGCATGGCCTTTCGAAAAGTAATAAAGATGTGTAAAGGACGTGTTTTTTCCCCCAAAATACAGGTGATGGAAATCTCCCTTTTTTCTTTTAACACCCCCCCCCTTTCCCATTAGGAAGGGGTAAGAAATTACCGTCGCTTTTCATCCCATTGGGCCACTTTCTTTTTTCCTTTCTCTATTTTGAATAATCTCCGTTTTTTTTTTTCTATTTCCACCACCTCTCCCCTCCAATTGAAAATGCAGACCCCTTCCCTCCTTCCTTGAATTTAATAAGTGTTTGTCCTCCTCATTTTTCCTTTAACCCCTTCTTGGTTTTTGACCCCCTCTCCCGGCCGGCGGGATAGTTGATGACTTTCCCATTCCCCCCCCCTGGCCGGCCAAAAACTCTTTTCCGTACCTCTTTCTTGTAGCTAATTGAAATAGATGGGATCTTTCTTCTTTATAGCGGGAAGAAAACTTTTTTTTTCTTTCCGTTCCCCCCGTCCTCCTTCTCCCCCGGTCGAGGTAAGTTCCTTTCCTTTCTTTCCCTTCCGGGGTGAGTTATAATGCAGCCCACCCCCCCTCTTTGTTTTCCCCCACGAAAGAGGGCCATTTTTCTCCGTGGAGAAGGTGACACCCCTTTTCTCTACCCCCTTCATGCGCAAACCGTTTCTCTCCCAAAAAGAAATGCTTCCTATGTCCCCCCTTTTTCTCTTTTCCTGCCTTGATAGAAGGAATTTTGATTTTCTAGGCATGTAAATTTCTCCTCCCCTTTTTCCCTTCTCCTGTCCCCCCCCCCAAAAAAGATTTCATTTATTTTTTTTTTTTTACCCCACATTTATGGAGGTCTTTTCCTTCCCCCTTTCTATTTCTTTCGGGGCCTTCCTCTTTTTTTAATTAAGACATTAGTAAGTCTGCACCCCCCCTCTCAATGCTATCCTTTTCCCCCGCTATTCTTATTTTTCTATTCTCAGGAGGGAAGACATTCGACGCTTCCTTTTTTTCTCCAACTCTCTTCGGAGGCTAGGAAGAGGCGTGGTCTCCCCTTTTCTCTTTACCCACCTTCCTGAACTTTTTTCCGTTAAGCGTAACCGGGAATTCCTCTCTTATAAGAAAGAGGCTCCTTTCCTCTTCCTTCCTAGTAATCTTTCTTGTGATATGAGGATCATCCTCTCCCCCGTGGGTGATAGTGTTCCCGTCCCTCTTTCTTCTTTTTTCTTTTCCTTTTTCCTCCAAAAGCGCATAGAGAAGAGATTCCAATTTCTCCCCCCGTCTCCCCTTTCGGAATAAATTGTGAATAATGGTCTCGCCCTTCCCCCCTTCGGCTACTTTCCCTCGATGAGTTTTAAATGATTCTTCTCCCCCCGGCTATGAGAAAAGGAACTCTCTCCTTCTTTTCCTTTTTTCTCTCCGCTAAATTAGAAGAGGTCCCTTCCTTCTCCCTTTTCCTGAAATGCGCAAGAGAAGGTCAGTGTGTTCCCTTCTTTTCCGCCTTGCGCTTCTTCCCCTGGATCCGGAGAAAGGAGTAAAGGGTCTTTTCTTCTTCTTTCCTTTTTTTCTGGAGGAAGAAGGGTTTGAACGCCTTTTCTCCACCCTTTTTCCTCTTCCGCCTTTCTGTCCATTCCCTCGCAGAAGGAGAAAGACTCCTTTTCTCTTCTCAGAAGAAGAGGAAAGCAGCCCCCCCCCAATTCTTCTTTTCCACTCCCTGGACCCTTCCTTTCAATCCTAAGCAGAAACGAAACAAACCCCTCTCTTCCATTAAGAACGGAAATGGAAGGGATGATGGACTTGCTCTTCCCTTTCCTTTTGAACCTACGGACGTCCCACAACAGTAAGATTCCGACCCCCCCCCAAAACTTTTACGGGGGGAAGTTGGTTCCCGCATCCGGAGAGCGCGGACTACCTGGGATTACTCACTTAGATTCTTTCCACTCCCTCTGTCAAGGAGGAAATTTCTCCACCGGGTCCCGCAGGCCTCTTAAAGGTTCCTTACGTTGATTCTTTTGGTTGTGAGCATTTTCTCCCTGTGGAAGAGGACACCCCCTCCAATCTCTAACCCCCCCCGTGCAACGCACTTTTTTTTTTGTTTTTTTTTTTTGGAACTGGTAAAATCGAATTAAATAGTCTCCCTCTCTTTTCCTTCCTTTCCGATTTAAAAGTGGTCGTAGGAGGCTTTCCCTTTTTTCTTGTTCCCTTTTCTCAGTCGAAAGACGCATAAAAGTAGCATTCCGTCCTTTCCTCCTTGTAAGATCAAGTGGATTTTCCCCTTTTTTCCTTTTGCCCTTTCCCCAAGTTCTTCCCTTTCGAATAAATTTACAGATTAGGCCTCCTCCCCAATAAAGACTTTTTCCCCCCCCTTCCTTTTCTTTCTTAACCAGGGGGATTGGAAAGCCATTTTTCCTTCTCCCCTTTTCGTATTTTGGAAAGAGCCGACTTCCCCCCCGTCTTTCCCCTCCCTATCGTTTTAGTTTAAAAAGATGAACCCCACTTCCTCCCTCTCCCCACGAAAAGAAGGAGTTGTCAATTTTTCCTTTTTTTTCAATTTTCTCCTAATTTACTTAGGGAGAGGATTTCTTCTTCACACCCCTCCCTTTTCTAAGATGTAGAGAAGCGATGTTTCATAACCCCCCCTTCCAGCTTATCATTTGTCGGGGGTGGGGTTAGACTCTTTACCTTATTCCCCTCTCTTTTCTAGGAATGATTTTCCTCTCTTCCTTCATTTGACCCCTTTTCCCCCCCTGAATATATGAGCCCCAACCCTTTTCTCAACTTCTCCGCCTTCTCAGATTATTAGATTCCCCTGGGCAGGATGAGAAGATTTTCCCCTCCCCCCTATTTAAGCCCCTTTTTTGGGAAGATGGGGGGAAGAGAAAGCGATTCCATTCCCTCTAAAATTTTATTTCTTGGCCTCCGAAAACCCTTCTCTCGAAAGAGAGCGTGTGTTCTTTTTTCCCCCCCCTCTGACCCTCTTTCCCTTCCCACTACGTGATTGTTCGGCCTCCCCCCCCTCTTTTTCCCCCCTTTTTGTGCGAGAAAGTAAAAATGAGAGAGATTTTTCCCTCCCTCTCTTCATGTTTCTCTGGGGTCTGATCCCTTTCTTTTTCGTGCAGAAAAGAAAGGAGTTTTTCCTTCCCTCTTTTAGGCAAAGAAAAAGAGCTATTTCTCTTTCCTTCCGGTCCTAATAATTTCCCCTCTCCACGGGGTATGATTGATCGCTTACTCTTTTCTTCCAATTATTTATGAAGATATTGGAAGGTAAAATCGGCTCATCCTTCCCCTCCCTTTACCCCTCCGGTGCGGGGAAAGGGGACAATCTCTCCTTTCGTAGTAAGTGATCTCTTCCTTCTTTTCCCTCTTTTCACCCCTCTTTTCCCCACATCGGAAAAAAGAGCCTTACCCTTAATTCCTTAGTTGACTAGGTACGCCCGTTCCACCCCTTTCCCCTTTCTTTTTTCATTTTACACAGCCTGCTCGTTCCCCCCTTTTTGTTTACGACGACAAGCCGCTCCTAGGTCTCCTTCACTTTTGCCCGCCAAAATGCCGGATGTAGAAACATCCCCCCTCCCCCCCCCTCCCCTGGATTAATTTGTGATTTATATGTTTAAAACCTTCCCCCCTCCCTCTTCACCCTCTCCCCTGTTTCCTTTCCTCTTCCCCTACAAATAGGAGGAAGGAAAGGAACTCCCCCCTTCCCTTTTCCTTTTTCCAACTGGTTAAGCAACTTTCCCTCCCCTCCCCTTTGGTCTATTTCGCCCCCCTTTCCTTCTTTCCCTAACGCAGAAGGCCTTTTTCTTTTCCCCTGCGGAAAATCCAAGTGAGCTTACAAGTGATGGTCGTGTTCCACCAAACAGTAGAGCTTCCTCCCTTTCTTTCTTCGACTGCTAAAGTAAAGAACTCCTCTTCCCCCCCCCCCCTTCCCCCTTCCGAGAAAAACTTGGAAGAGTCGGCCCTCCTTCCCTTTTCTTTTTTATTCTTCTGTTCTTCCCCCAACCCCACCGCGAAAGAAACGTGTCTTCTCTTTTCAGGGGGGGGAGAAGAAAGGGCAACGGTTTTTCACTTAGTTTCGGATGCGACAAACAAAGACGTTTCTTTCCTGCCCCCCTTCCTCAGTTTTTTCCGAGAGCGCATAGGCTCCTCCCATTTCTTTTTTGGGACATCCACCCAGAACTGTTTTTTGTTTTTTTTTTTTTTTTGTTACTTCCAGACACCTCTCCTTACAAGAGTAGAGTCTCCCCTCTCCTTCCCTTCGGGGAGGGCCTTCCCTTCCTTACCTCTTTCTTCTTTTGTTTGGCTTGATTAGTCTTCCTTTTTCCCCCCTCCTCTGTGCGGATTAAAGTTCAAAAAAGCTAATAATTTTTTTTCCTCTCCCTCCCATTGACTTATTTCGTCAGGTAGAATGAGGAGATGCCTTTTCCCTCCTTGTATCCAGATACAAAAGATCGGCCATTTTTCCCCCGAGATTCACGAAACAGCACTCTTTTTACTTTCCTAAGCAATGACACCTGTATACGGATTCCCTTTCCTCTGTTCTTTTCCTTCCCTCCCGTGAAGATGAAAATCTTCCTTCTCCTTTTCCCTTTTCCGATGGAGGGATAAATCGACCTCCCCCTCAACCTTCTCTCTCCTTTCTTTCTTTCCAGGATGTCATGTTAGAATAGGTCTTACACGGCCTTTCCTTCCCCCTAGTATAAAATAGACGCCGACTACCTGACTCTCCCCCCTTTCCCCCCCTGATTGCCCCCTCTCCTTTCTGATGCTATGGAAAGAGATTCGAGAGCGTTTTTTTTCCCCCCCCCTCGCAGCAAGAAAAGGTCGTAATACTCTTCCCCACTTCCCTCCTAGATGTATTCTTCCCCCGAGACAATAAGATAGGGCCATATTTCCCTCCTTTTCCCCTTCGCAGAGGCGTATCATGGAAAGAGTGACTTTTTCTTTCCCCTCCCTTTCTTTTGTGTCCGTTTCCCCCCCCCCCCCCTTGAGCCTCACAGCGCAGCGAACGCTCTTCCCATCTCTTTTTTTCTTGCGCGTCTCAGGGCGGGACATACTCTTTCCCACTCGCCTCCCCCCTCTAAGAATTCTGGTTTCTTCTGTCGCAACGAGCCACAAAAAACCCGGCTTTTTTTTTCATGAAACAAGAAATGTAGAAGCGAATTCCCCTTCCCCTCCGCCTGCCTCCCCTTCAATTGCCCTTTCCCCCTTTTTCTCTGTGTTGTGTTGAAGCTAAGAAAGACACGTACCCTCTTCCTTCTTCACAGATCCCTGTTTTCCCTTCTTCCGCTCGCAAATTTAAGTAAACTCTTTCATTCCTCTTTTTTTCTTCACAAAGTGAGAAAGGAACTTTCTTATCACTTCCCCCTCCCTTCCCTTTCCTCAAGTTTGTCCCCCTTTTCCCTTTTTCATGAGAAAGAAAAAAGGATTAACGAGACGTCACTCTTTCCCCTTTCCCGCGCCTTTTCCCCTTCGTCCCCTTCCTAGCCTTCTCCCCCTTCCTCCCCTTGCTGAAATCTGACATGTAATAGCCCCTTCCCCCCCTGACTTTCTACGCTAAAATAGATTTCCCCCCGCCTTTTTTCCCTTTCATCCCCTATTTTCTCTTTTTCCCCCCCCCCCTTCCTTCCCCCTTCAATGATGAGGACACAAAACCATAGGAAATTTTCTTTTTTATGGGC
>Ga0179591_1343771_pt1 | contig 10096 bp, 10 predicted proteins | sample CZOMad2_1_08_16f_FD_182891 | JGI IMG/M metagenome (GOLD analysis project Ga0179591, IMG submission 182891) | Vadose zone soil fungal communities from Angelo Coast Range Reserve, California, USA - CZOMad2_1_08_16fungal (PacBio error correction) | ecosystem: Environmental > Terrestrial > Soil >... | reverse complement strand
TTCTGATCCGCATCTTCTTTCTTGCCATGGGTGAGAGGGGAGTAAGACTCTTCAGTACTTCTCCTCGTGCTTTGCTTTCCCTTCCCTGAAACTGGTTTCCGCTTCGAAGTTCCCTTCCCGCTCAGGGAGTTGGGCCATGCTTCCCAGCCCCCTTTTGAAAGCGGTCCTGACCCTTTTTTTAAATTGGTCGATCCTGCCGATCCTTTTCCTTCTTTTTTTTACACCCTTCCGTTGACCTTTCTGTGGGGAAGGGTGGTTTTGTACGTTAGCCTTTTTTCCTCCTTTTTCACTATTGGAGTCTAGATCGTAGTTTATAAGCTTACAACATTTTCCCCCTGTGACATGTGGTCGACCCCTTCCCACCGATATTTGTTTCGCTGCCCCCCCAGATATTTTTCCTTTTTTTCCAGTACACGGTTTTTTCAAGGAAGTAAAGGGGTCCTACTATGCCAACTACATACGGTCTCCAAGGCTCCCTCCCATTCCTCGAACTCTTTTGCTCGGTTTTTACCCGGAATACTTCGGAGGCAATTACGGAATTACCCTTTCCCAACTACCCCGATCTAATCTCTCCGGTTTTTTTGGTTGTGGTTTTTTGGGTTCTCCTGGATTCGGTCTAAATATCTGCGCAGGGTGCATAAGTTTGTCTCCTGTAGTTTGGACCTTTGTTCAAAAAATCCCCCGACATTCATGCCCCTCTTGCTGGGACGCTGCTTCCCCGCGCAACTTTGACACCGCAGTCCTTGAGTCAGACGAACTGTCAGTTCTCGAGGACCTCCTAAGCACGCTTCAAACAAAATCAGTTGCTGTCCCTTTCTATGTGGAGACAGGTTCCGTGTCTGGGACCCCAGCACCCCCCCGTTAATCCCTTTTCGAAGATTTTCTAATTGAGTTTTTCCCCCCCGGCCGTTTTTTTTTTTTCCTCCGTGTCCGAAGAAGTAGATCACGTTACCTTTTCTTGGCCCCCGGTTTCGTAAACTTCTCCCCCGATTTTTCCCTCTTCACAACCTTGACCCTCACTGAATTCCTCGACGACACCACCCCCCCTCCCCGGCGGACGGTCGGTTGGTCACCTTGAAAAAAATCCTCCCCTTTCTCAGTCTCGTGTTTAGACCACCCCCCTCGCCCCCCCGATCAATGTTAAACACTCCGTCCCCCACCCAATTCCCGTGAATGCAACTGAGTCACCACCCTCCCGAACTGTCACGCCCTCCTTCTTATAAATCTCCACAGATCGTTCCCTGATTTTCTTATCAAACTGAACTTCGTTTCTTCTCCCCCCCCCCCCGCCCGACGACGGTCAATTATACATGGGAAGCTCCTTTCTCTTTAAACCCTCGCTTACCCCTCCCCGGATACGCCCCTCCCTTGCTTTTTTTCTGGAACGCTTCCCACAGATCCTTACGGAAGCCCAAAAATTAGTTATATTTCCGACCCTTCCTTGATCGATGGTCTTTTTCCTTTGGTGTAGCAACCCATTAGCATTTTTCCAGTTTGGGCTTTGGAGAAACGCATCTTTTAGAAGGGCCCGACATAAGGTCGTTTATACCTTCCTAATCTACGTTTTTGTGTTGAGAGATAACTCATTTTGTCCCCTATCCCCTTATGTTTGAGCCCTTTTTTTGAATCTTTTGTCGGTGATAGTCTTGATAGTCCCAGGCAGGCTGAATCTATATGTTACCCGAATCCGTTTCTTCCCCCCATCCCTCGTGGTCCCCGGATAACCTCTCCTATCCGGTCCCAACCTGATTATCATTGTTTGAAAGTCTTCCCCCAGAGCTTTCCTGTTCTCTCTCCCCGTTGGCCCATGCTTTTGCTTCCCTAAATCCGAGTCTTTTCTAAGGCCCCCCTGCCCGTTTCTTTTATGTTTGTACAGTCACACTCACCAGCAGTCCATGTTTTGCAGTTTCCTGTCACCTCCCAAAAAGGCCAATCTGTTCCGTCCTCAGGGTTGCCTTTTTTTACCCCACCCCTCTCCGTCAGATAACACGTGGAAGCTTTGTTTTCCATACCCCGTCGCCATGGGTGCTTCCCACTTCTAACCAGACATTACTACTTACGTTAGAGGATGTTCCACCCCACTGCTCTTTTCCCCCTCCTCCCCCCTTTTCCAATCTGGACCCCCCAAACGTGCTTAGATTAGGACTTCCCCAACAAGTTTTTCGATCCCTTCATTCGATCCCCGATTACTGGCCGTCTGATTGCTCCGCCATTCTGTTTCCCCGATTGTTCCCACACCGCCCAGACCGACCCTTTCCTTTCCCCGATTCCCTTGCACCTTTTTGTTGGCCCTGGCGTATGGAACCACCCGTTCCCCACGCCAACCTTTCACGTCTTTCCCTGGTTTTTTGAGAAGATGTAGTCCTACAAATGCCGCTTGCTGGCCCCCTCTTTTCCCGCATATTCCTGCTCCCCTCTTTTTTTGTACAAAAGGAAGCAGGACTTGCGTTCATTTGAGTCCTCCCCTTTCTGAAACCCTTCCCTTGCAGATTTATTGCCCTTTCACAGACTTTCCCAACACCGTGACTCTTCCTTTATGGGTTTCCTTTTTCTTCTGAGAATTAATCCTTTTTGCTTCAATCTCCTTGTTTTCTTGCTTAAGTCCCACCTGGTCATCTGAGTTCAGTTCCCTTCACTCCTTCTTTGTAATTTAGCCCTTTTCCTAGTTCGTCTCCCCTTTTTCTAAAGGTTGGTATCACCCCCTGATCCCGTTAAGCGACCCTCCTTTTTCCCCTGTGGGCTACAGTTTGATCGGTAAACTGTCAAAAACTTTTACCCCCCCAATCAGACCATTTTTGTTTTCCCTCAAAGTCTTCTCCTGAGACCGGACTCGTTTCAAAACCTCACTGCTAAAGTACCCCCCCCTCTTCCCCCCTTGAACATCCCCTTCCAAAACGAACTACCAAGATTCCCTGCAGACCCCTTCTTCCCCTTTTCCCCCCTTTTTTAACACCTCTACGGACCTTTACTATCTTTCCCACAAACCGCATATGTGTCAGGACCTTCGTCATCCAAGGTCCCCCTCAATTCCCCCTACCGTATTCTTGTTACCCTTGTTCCCCCAGCACGTTTCCCCTCGTCTAAGGCGACCTTACACCGCCGGTAAGTGCTTCCCTCTCCCTCCTGAGGTCTTCACTATTTCTTCTATGTTTTTGCAATCCCCCGAAAACCCATCCTGTCTGCGTATGCCCCCCTCCTTTCGTACTCGATCTCTTTATGATTCGCGGAAAACCTGTCGTCTTTTTCACCCCTGTCTTCCTTTCCCCCCTTCGAGATCCCCCCCTCAGTTTATAGATATCGATCGCCCCCCCTTTTCGGTGAACATCCTCCCAGAAAGTGTAAGCCAGAGGCTGCGTTTTTCCTTCTACTACCTTTACCTTTTCAGACGCCTTTTTTTTTGTCCTTCCTAATTTCCGCTATCTGGCCTGATCTTTTTGCTTTTCTTTTGACGACGCAGCTCTAGTCTATAAGTGCCCACTTACAACTTCCGATTCCCTGAGCGCTTTTTGACCTTGAGACTGTTGCCGGCGACGGCTGAGCCCTCCTTTTTTCTCTTTATGTTTTCCCGCGAGGAAAATCCCTTCATCCTTCTGACTTTTTTTTTCTTCCACGATCTTGCTATTTACACTATTCCTCGGTGAGGTTTTCTTTGTATTTTCGTTGGACGGGTTTTTTCTCGTAGGTTGGTTCTATTAGAAGTCTGTCTTTTTCTGATCTGCGCTCTGTTCGACCCCCTCTGCCCCCCTTTTCCGTGGACTTTGAGAATTTCCCGCTTATTCGGCGTTCTCTGAACTGCCCCGATAGAGGGTGTTTTAACCTCGTTCGACGTCCACTTTTCCTCTTCCCCTTTCCGAAGTCCCCCTTCGATTTCCATGATTTCTTGGAGCCTTAAGACTTTTGCAATCTTCCAGCGGTTAAATGTGGAACAGTAAGTAACGGGCGGGTCATCTTTCCCCCTCACCACCTTCTGAACCTTCAATCTTTGACGGATCACTCCCCCAATACTATTTTCCCCCTTTTTTTTCATCCAGTATTGGCGAGCAGTAGTGTTCTTTGTCTTTAGTTTTGAATCCCTTTTCTCCCCAAACTCCTTCACGACTGCAGCTGACTCTGGAAAATTTTTTCCCCCGCCCCCCCTGTGACCAAAGCAGGAGGAATTTTGTTTAGCTTGCGTCTTCCAACGATTTTTGAATAGGTCCAGTCGACTTGCCAAACCTCAGGTTTTCCCCAAGGTGCGTTTTATTCTTTAGTATGTGTTTCGTTTTGGTTCTTTACCTTTGTTTCTCCCCGCTTTTTTCGGATTTCCTAACACGGCTGCGGGCTGAGTCCTTTCTTTTTCCGAGTGTCCGAAGAAGGCTCTTTCTTTGTCCTTGTTGAAACATGGTTTCCCTCTTTGGTGTTTAATAATTCCCTTTGATTTCCCCCCAAAAATTTACCGGACTGACCTCTTTTTTTTTTGACTCCTGACGACCCCCCACTTTATTCAGTCCTTTTTCGGCACGCCCCGGGGTCTTCCCTTACCTTCCCCGCCCTACCTTCGATACAGATTGGGCTTTTTTTGAAGGAAGCGTGACCTTCACCACTGCCCTCTGGAATCTTCCAGTCTGCTTTCCAGAACTCTTTCTAACCGGTGGCCTTTACACCTCCCCCAGATCGTGTCCGCAGGGAAGAATTCCAACCCTCTTTTTGGCCCAGTTTCCCCCTCCCCATCTCCCCCTTGTCTACATTCAGTCGATCTCGAAAAGTCCCTTAAAACCAGGACGTCTTTTCCTAGATTTCTCCTTACTGTCCGACCTGTGTATATCTGCGGCTTCGCTGTTCCCTCTCCGTGGGACTTTGAACAAAAAGTTTACGATATAGAGTGTTCCTCTTTCCCCTGTTTGGAGGGTTCCTCCCCTTTTGAAGGTTCGACTTCCTCTTTTCATCCCTCCGTTTGGTGTTGCGCCTCTAAACACCGTCTGTTTGCCCCGAGACCCTCGCTTGTTGTCTCCCCCTCCAAGGGAGTTCCGCTCTTTTCCTAGCCACTCCGTCCGGCCCGCTCGCGCTGTAAGATACCCGAACTTTTCCCGTCGTGATTTCCCAACTTTTTGGCTAACTTTTTTCCCCGATACCGCGTATCATTTGTATCATGGCTGTGATTCTCTCTGTTCATGTCATAATTCAACGCTTGCTTAACCTTTTTTATTATGGTCTATTTTTCCAATCGGTTGCTTAAGCAATTTGCGACCTGGATTGGGGTCTTTTTCAAGTCACCCCCCGAAAAACCTTGTCTTCTTCCCTGCTTCGTTCTGCCGTTTTTTGCCCGGCTTCTTACACCCTTCCCCTTGTGTTCCCGAAGGGTGAAGAGTTTCCGTTCCACCCGAGTAATCGCTTCCGTCACGGTTTTCCCCCTCCCCTCAGATTTTTCAGTCTGGTGCTTCAACACTCTAATGTCGTCGGTCACTCCATTACCGTTTTTTCCAGAACTACTTTCCGGGAGCGTTATTCTCCTTGATCCTGACCCCACTTCTCCCCCGACCCTTTTTTTTCTTCAACGTGACTACACGTCCCCCTTGAACCGTTCGGAACACCACGCATTCGAAATAGTCCTAGGTTATTCCCCTGGGGCTTTTTCTTTCGATACGCTCCGTTCCCCCCAACCCCTCCCAATACAGACGCCTTGCACCTGATTTTTTCCACAGCCCCTTTTTTTCCTATCCATTTTTTTACCTGCTTTTTCGACTCTCTGAGTGCGGCGGATGCAGCATCCCATTCCCGCAGCGATTCTGTTGTTTTGTTCAACTTTCTACTTTTTTCTCCCGATACTTTAGACTCCGATACCGTATACCAACGATGCCTTTTTCTCTCTATCCGTCCCTATTGAGGCTAACATCCCTTGGTCTGGGTTTTCTTTTTTCCTTAATCACTTTCCTCCCCAAGCATTCTCTCACCAAGGATTGGTTCAGTGTACTTTCTTCCCCCTGTCAGGAAGACCTTTCCGTTTGTTGTATTCTTTTCGTCTCCCCCCCCCCCTTTGCGTTTACTACCCTTGGGCAAAGTTTCCACACTCCTGAATATCTTTTTGGCTCAGCGGTGATGGTCGGGAACCTGGTTGCCACCCCGTTCTCTACGTGACCCATGTCTATAACCTATCCAACCTCCAGTCCAGAACCGTAACAACCCCCTCTTCCCATCCCCGCCAGAACTCAAGAGGAACTTCTAAACCTCAACCCTTGAACACTTAGTCCTCTTCTCACTTCCAACTTTCCCTCCGGACGAGACGCCCCCCCCCCTTCGCATCGTTTTTCCCTTCAGTCTTCGTCTCCGACCATCCCGAAGCAAAGTCTCTCCGACATGGCATTTTCCCCCCACCTCCCCGTTTTCGATGAGACCCTCCCCGTCAAATGTTCGTCTACTCTTTTCCTGCTCTTACTCCCTCACGCCACGCCCAGAGAATCCGAAGTTTCGTAGCAGTACCTTTCCTTTTTTTTACGAGATCGGAGCTCGCTCTTACACTCCCCGCATCGTCGTTCGTCTTGAGAAAGAATGGCCCTCCCTTTGTCTCCTTATCTCTCTTGAGATTTTCTTCTTTCCATGACCGTGTCGTCCGCGAAGAGCTCTTCCCTCAAGACTTTCCCCTTTCGCCCTTGACGATGGTGGTTCAGGACTCTTCGCGAGGTTTTGCCTGTTCCTGACCGAGTTTTTTTTGTGCTGTTCCCAGTCCTCGTTCCCCGAAGGACCTTGTCGCCCCGGGAGCTGTACGTGCTGTTTCGCGCCTGAAATTTTAGGACGGACGATCCTGCTGGCCCTTTACTGTTTTTGGTTTTTTTTTTTGCACTTCCCCCTTCCTTTCGAGGGTTTCATTGTCCACTCGACGATTTTTTCTTTTGCGCAGCTGTTACCTCCAGTGTTCTAGTCCGCTTGGGTCGCCCCGTTTTGTTGGTCCTTGCGTCGGTTTCTCTGTTACTTCCCCCCCTTTTGGGAGTTCGATTCTCTTTGCGTTCTTTCACACAACACTTGGTCGGCAATGGCGGAGAATAGGTTTTTTTTCCCCCTGGGTTTTCCCAGTTGACTTCTCCCCAGATTTCGTTCCCTTGCACCCCCTAAACGGTCTTCCACGGGGAGACCCGGCGAAGTAAACTTTCTTTTCCGTTCCTTGCCCCCTCCATCCAGGAACAGAAATTGCCCACTTCTGAGAGCCCTTTTTTGTTTTTACTCCCCCCTGTTTTCATTCTGACCGACCCCGACCAACGGACCCCTTTGTTTGTAATCGCGCTTTTCAAGGAGGTGCATACCTATTGCCTCTTTTCCGTAGTTTTTTCCCTTTTCTTCTCTGTCTAGGGACCAGATCCCGGAGTATCATTCATGATTTCGTTAAACGACACAGTCCGGAAAGATGCAAGTTCCCGGGACCTTTGTTTTTACCTCGCCCTTCCCCCCCTTATTGGTCGCGCCAGCTGATTTTCTTCCCAGGTCCTCCCCTGTGCATTTGTGAGGAAAGGGTGTTTAAGATTACCTCCGGACTACCTTGCAACCTAAGTTGTTCCCCTCTGTGTTCCCTTTCTTGCCCCCAATAGCTAGAATGGAGTATTTTCTTCCTCAGCTTCGGAGTATTTCTTAATCCCCCCTTCTTTTCAGGACTAAGGTAGCTCCAGAATGCCTTTCTTTCTGCAGTTAGTACGTTAATCCTCCTTAATTAATCAGAAGATCATCTTTAAACCCCAACGTATTGAAAGTTTCCCCCCTTTTTTGTACTCACCCCCCCCCAGATTGATTGCAACCTTCTGAGCTCGGCGATTTTTGTTTTCAGAAGACTTATGCCCCCTTCGAACGCCCCCCCCATTTGAATGTGGGGAAGGACATCCTCAACCACAATAACTTTTTTCACAAAATCCCTTGCCCCCCATATACGTTGAAGGTGTCCAAAGCCGATCGTTTTTTTTTTCAGTATCCCTTTTTTATGTTCTTTGAAGGTTAAATGGTTAGCTCTTCCATTCCTTGATCTCTCTCGCAAACAGCCCTCCATGATAGTACAGGTGTGACTTTTGTTTAGACTTCACTTTCTTTTGTGTTGTTGGTGTGTGGTATTGTTCAAATGCAGATATTTTTATTAGTGGTAAATAGAGACATTCGTCGAGTTTCTGCACTTTTTCCTGAGCTTTGGACTCTATGGGGGTTTGGTGCAGGCGTTGTCCGTCCCCTCTTTTGTATCCCCCTTCCCCCTCCTAAGTGGGTTGAGAAGATATTATTCCTTCCTTTCCCTTTGTCGAAACCCTTGCCCCATTGTGTCAGCGTAGTTTCAACCTTTTTTTATTCCCAACGGTTCTAGCCGTTTTCCCCCCTTTTTCTGTCTCCACGTCTCGTAGAGGTGCCAGCTCTTGCCGTCTGCTCTTCCCGCGTCTTTCCCCCCAGATTCGGGCAAGTAAACGACGTTTACCTTTGTTTGTTTTTTCCTCTTTTTTCATGTAAGCTTTTGTCGATGGTCTGTTGATACCATCAGGGAACCTTTTTCGCCCCTCTCTGTTGGGGCTGTTTTCCCTTCAAAACCCCTTCCCTTTCAGAGATCTTTTCCTGTGAAATTTTTTTGACACGTCCCTGATTTTGAGGGGGACCCCCTTCCCTTCACCCCCCAGGAAAATCTGGTTGAAAGGAGAATGTGGCATCTTTAGTTTGCCCAACCGTTTCGACGCCGCTTAGGTGTCCTCTTCTCGTGGCCTCAAAATCTTCCCCCTCCGAGTCAATCCCCCCCCCCCTTACACTGGTGTCAAAGCAAGACTGACTCGATCTATATTTTTCCCCCTTACTGAACTTCCCTTCCCTTTCACCAGTCCCACGGGATCGCGGCCACAGTGAGTTTTCCCCCCCGGCCCTCCCTTCAAGCATTCACATCTTCTGACTTGATTAACAGTTGCCCGGGTTTCCGCTTTTTCCCTCCCTTTCCTTACTGCACCCGACCAGAGACCTTTGCAATTTCCCGTTTAGCCCCCTCTCCTTATGCTACACCTTCCCGTCCACAATGCAAGTCGTCCCTTTGAATTGAATATTTCTCTTCTTAATTGCTTGTCCCCCCCCTCAGCACCCTCCCGGGCAGATTATGTTCCTTCACGCAGCTGCCTTGGTAGAAGGAGACGGTGATACCATTTTTTCGACCGAGCCCCCAGAACTTTTTTTCTATTTTTCCCACACGGTTGCGGCTCCCGCTCATGATTACAAAACACCCGTAAGATCTATTTGGGTGGCATGTGTGATCAGTCCTTCCTTCTTCCTTTCTAATTATCCACATGCTTGCTAAAGTCTGTGCAATGTCCTTCCCCTTTCTTTCGTTGGCACCCGTCCCTGTAGGTGTTCTCCACCTTCAGCTTTCTTTAAAATGCTTTTTTTTTTCCTTTTTCACTCACCAGTTAAGCCACCATATCTGTGTGATTTATTGTCGTCCCTGTCCCACATTGTTACACCGGGTGTGGTCCCGCAACATGCAGTACCTTTGGTATTTATTCCCCCCTTTCTTTTAGTCCTCCTGTTATCGCCCCTCCATGACCACAACATCCCTCCTACCCCCGTCCCCAGACTCATATGAACAACCGCTGAACTCCAGTAAACCCCGCTGGCGCTCTACCCCTTCCTTGGAAGCCCCCACAAAATTTCTTTTCCTTCCCGCTTTTCATCTTTAACACCCTCGCAAAGGACGAGGGGATCACCGCCGTTCTCCGTCCCTTCCCCCCCCCCAATCCATCTCTTCTCTGACCCCTTCGCTTTTCCCCCCTTTTTTTTCTTTTTGCTCGAAGAAGAGCTCCTCAGCCGCAGATATGAAAGAAAATAGAAGTATGCTTTACATACGTTTCCCCTTCCTCTTTTTCCAACATTTTATCCCATTTCTGAGATCTCCCTCCCTCCCTCGTGTACCCCCGGTATGAGCTTTTTCACCCATCCATTCGATCGATATCTATATTTTCATCTCCTTTTTTGGTATTTAGACTATTTCTCCCCATGCTCTGGACCTCGGAGGGTACTTCGAGGACACTTTCCCATCCTTTCTGGGTCTGTTTTCTGGAGATAGATCTTCCCTCCGCCGAGTCGAGTTCTGTCCTGAGCTGATTGGAGGTTCATCGATCGCTCC
>Ga0179591_1485569_pt1 | contig 10097 bp, 7 predicted proteins | sample CZOMad2_1_08_16f_FD_182891 | JGI IMG/M metagenome (GOLD analysis project Ga0179591, IMG submission 182891) | Vadose zone soil fungal communities from Angelo Coast Range Reserve, California, USA - CZOMad2_1_08_16fungal (PacBio error correction) | ecosystem: Environmental > Terrestrial > Soil >... | reverse complement strand
GGTGGGGTTGGGGGGGAACACCAACGGAAACGGGGGCCCCCCCTGGGGGGGGGGAAACAAGGGTCGGTTTGGGGGTCAAAAAAAGCCACCGCCCGGGGGCCGTTCGGGGGGGGGGGCCCCGGGGGGGGGGGCGGATTTTTCTCTTCCGAAGATCCGGTCCCCTCCGTTCAGGAGTTTGCCCGGGCCCGGGGGGGGCCCAACCCGGGGGGGCCGCACCCGCGCCGGAGGGGAGGGGGCGCCGGGGGGCCGGTTGAACCTTTAAGCGAACGCGCAAAGCCCGGGGCGGGGGAAACCCCACCCCGGGCGGCTTCTGGCGAACTCGCGGAGGGAATTTCCCCGCCGGGGGGCGGCCCCGCGCCCCTTTCGCCGCCCGCCCGGGCTAGGGGCGGGGGCGAAAATTTTCCCGCACACGGGCACTGGGCCGGGCCCCACCAAAGCCGGCGGGGGGGGCAAAGGGGGGGGGGGGCCGGGTTCCCGGCCCCCGGGGGGGGGGGCCTTCGGGTAGGTAGTGGGGACGGCAAAGGAGGGGAAAAAAAAAAACAAAAAACGATGGAAAAAAAAGGGTGAAGGGGGGCGGCGGCGGAGGGGGAAGGCGGGGGGGGCCGGGGAACGGGGGGCCCGGGCCCCGGGCACCGTCGGGGGGGGGATTTGGGGGTCGGCCGTTCGTTCGAAAAAACATAAGGCATGAAGCGCCCTCGGCCCAGCCCGGGGGGGGCCCCGGGCGGGGCGGGATTGGTGGGGCCGGGGCGGGGGCGACGTTTTTCACAAATCAAAAAAGGGGGTGGGGCGGGGGGGGGGGGCCGGGGCCCCCAGCCCGGCCGGGAAACCCAAAGCGCACCTACGCGAACGGGGAGGGGGGGGAACAAGGGGGCCGGGCGGCCGAGGGGAGGGGGGGGGGGGGGGAACCGGGGGGCCAGGGGGGGCCTTCCCCCGCCCCCGGGGCCACGGCGGGGGGGGAAAAGGGGAAAAAAAAAAAAATAAAAAAAAAAGGCCCAAAGCGATTGATAAGGGGGGGGGCACGCGGCGCTTTGGGGCCCGCCGGGGGGGCCAGCGAGGGGGGCCCCGCGGCGGCCGGAAAGGCGGGGGGCGGGGAGGGGGGGGGGGGGAGCGGCCCGGAAGGTGCGGGTTTTGGCGGGCCCCGGGCCAGCAGCGAGCGGCCGCGGGAAATAACGCTTTCCTCGTGTTCCCGTTCCCCGCCGATTTTTTTTCACAAGGGGGGTTTCGGGGCATTTTTCGGCCCGGGGCCGCAAAAAAAAACAAAAAACCCGGGCAAAAACCCAGGGGGGCCCCCGAGGAGGCTTTTCTCCCGAACCGCTGCTGGCGGAAAGGCTCACGCGGGGGGCGGATTTTTTTTGGGGAAGGGGCGCGGGGCCGGGGCTTGTGGCAGGGGAGGGGGGGGGGGGCCCCGTTCGGTTTTTTCCGCCCCCCGGGACAACCAACCACCCGAAGGCACATCGCGCCGAGGGTGTTTCCCGGCAAGCCACGAATTTTTCCGGGGGACCCCGATTTTTTTCAAGGCGGGGTTCGGGCGGGGGGGGCCGGGCTTTCATTCACGCGGGGCCGATTTTGGGCCGGGAGGCGGGGGCCCGCGGAAGGGGGGCGGCCGGTGTGTTAAAGGGGGAACGGATTCGGGGGGGGCCCCGGGGGCGGGGAAGCGGGTTCCGGGCGGCGTTTACGGGGGAAAAAAAAACAAAAAAAAAAAAAAAACAAAACACGTGGGGCAGGGGCGAAGACCCGGCGGGTCCGAGGGCCGGTTCCGCGAGGAATTTTTGGTTAATTCCACACGGCGCTCCCAAACCAGGGACGGAGCCGGCCCCCGGCAAAAAAGGGGGGACGGTGGCCCCTCGGGGGAGGGGGCGGCCCGCCGCGAAGCAAAGCGGAGGGGGGGGGGGGGGGCCGATGCGGGCTTCCTGTTGCCGCGGGCGGTTTGGGCCGCCCACTGGGGGGACGGGGGGGGGGCCGGGGGGCGTCGGGAGCAGGGGGTAAAACCCGCAAGGCCGGGCGGGGGCCGTCAAAAAAAAAACACATACGGGGCGGGACCCGGGGAGGCGAGGGATGGCGGAGCGGCTTGTCGGGAGGGGGGGGGCCCCGGCGGGCGGGGGGACCGGGGGGGGGGGCAGGAAAAAGTCCGGGGGGCCAACGGGGGGGACGCGGGGGGCGGGGGAGCAAAGGGGGGGGGGGGGGGGGGGGGGACGTTTTGAACACACGGGGGAACAAACCGGGGGGAGGGGGGGGCGGGGGGGGGGGGGCCGGCTGTTTTTCCGGGCCCCTGTACGGCCCCCACAAAGGCGTTTGCGGACCCCGGCGCCGGGGGGGGGGGGGGGGGGACCGCCCCCCTCCGTGGTCCGATCGGGGCCGGGGAAGTTTTCGGGACAAAAACCCCCATTGTCGAAACGAGGGGGGGGGCCCAAGGAACAAAAAAAAAAAACCAAAAAAATTTTTTTTCAAGGGAAATCCGCCCCTGGGAAAGGAAGGGGGGGGGAGTTGTTCCGGGACCGAGGGAGGGCGGAAGGGGCAAAATTTTTTCCGGGCGAGGGTTGTTCCTTATCTTTTAAAAACTCGGAAGTTGGGAACCCACCTTTTGACGGTTTTTCGGGGTTTGCCGCGGCCACCCCAAAAAGTTTTTCCATTAGCTTTCGGAAGGGGGGGGGGGGACGGGAATCGACGGCCCGGCGCGGGCGGGCGGTTTTTTCGGATGGAGTAACGGGGGATTTTGACTGGGGGGGGGGCGGGCGGGGGGGCAACCGGGTGGGGAGGAATGGGGGGGGGCGGGGGCCCCCCGTTTGGGGGGGAAAAAACACTTCCCGGGTATCCCCATGGTAGGGCCCCCGGGGGGGGGGCGGGTGGGGGGGGGGGGGGGGGGGGGGGGGGGGGGGGAAACGAAGGGGTTAAAAAAAAAAAAAACAAAAAAAAACAACGGGGGAGGAATAAGGGGGGGGCGCGGCCCGAGAGGGGGGGGCCCGGGGCCCGAACGGCTGAGGCGGGCCCTTCCCGGGCCAACCCAGCAAACCCCGGGGGGGGGGGGGGCGTCCCGAAGGGAAGCTCGGGGGGGAAACTTTTGGCGGGCCCCCCCCCGGGGGCCGGCAAAATTCCCCTTTTGGTGGGGAAAAGGGGGGGGGGGGGGGGCCGGTCATCTTGCAAAATCCCGCGGGACCGGAAAGGGCCCCCCACACCCCTTTGCGGGGGCCGGGAATTTCCGGCGGAAAGGGAAGAGGGGGGGGGTAAAAGGGGGGCCGCGGAGGGAAGGGGGGGGTTTTTAAATTCCCCGGGGACCGGATTGTTAGGGCGACGGAACCGGGACGGGGGGGCCGCTTGCGAGGCCCCCGCCCAAAACCGCCCGGGGGAAATTTTTCCTGCAAAGCCGCCTGGGGGGGGGCCCCCGGGTTTCGGGGCCGCTTTCGCCGGGGGGGGCGGGGGCATTTCCCCCAACGGGGTGGAGCCCCCCCACCTTCGGGCCCCCCCGGCCGGGTGTTTTTTTCAAAAAAGGGGGCCCCTCGACAAAAAACAAAAAAAAAAAAAACGGGGGCGGGGCCCCCGGCGATTTTTCTTTTGGCCCCCACACCGCGATTTGTGGGGGGGCGGGGGGGTCGCGGAGGATTGGGAGGGGGCCGTTGTGTTTTCCATCGGGCGAAGCCGGGCGGGGTTTTCGTGGGATTTTTGCGGGGGGGGGTTACCGTTTTTGGGGGCGCAGGGTTTTCGCCGAGGGATATTTGGCGAATTTAAAGGGCCCTTCGGAAATTTCCAGGCCCGGGCGGGACGGGGGAAGGGAGCGTTCCGTGTTTGAGGGGGGGCCAAAGGGTTGACCGTTAGTTGGCGCAAGAACGGACCCGCAGGGGCAACGGCGACGGGCCTCGGCGGCGGGCTTTGCGCAGGGCCCGGCGGGGGCCGAAGGGCCGGAGGGGTTTTCCGGCGCAAACCCAGCGCGATGCCCCAGCTGCGGGGGCCGGTGAAAGGCATGGGGGGGCGGCGGGACAGGCGGGGGGGCCGGAAGGGGGGGAAACCCCCGGGGGGCTGTTAAAACGGCGGAACCCCCCCAACGCGGGTGGGGTTTGTCGGTAGGGGGGGTTTCCACGGCCCCTCCCGGGCGGGAAACCGCGCGGCCCGGCCAGAGTGGGGGAAACAAAGCGGAAAGGTCATTGGGCCCGGGGGGCGAAACAAAAAAAGGGGGGGACAGGACGGACGGGCGGCCGCAACGCAAGGGTTCCGGGGGATGGTGGGGGGGGGCCCGGCAAAACTTTTTTGCGGGGTTGCCCTTTTTCGGCGGCGGTCCAAAGGGGGGGGGGGGGGGGGGGGGGGCTCCGGGCCGAAATGAAAGGGCCCGGGGGGGGAAACCAGGGCACCGCACGCAAAGGGGCCGCCTCGGGGGGGGGGAGGGTCAGGTTTTTTTTCCCGGTTCATGGGAAGGAGGCGGTGTTTTTGGGGGCGGGACGATTTTCCCCGGGGGGGGCCCGGAGGGTGGCACCTTCCCCCACCCCCTCCTGGCACTCCCCCTCACTGTCCGTCCTCCCCAATTCTGTCTATACTACTCCCCACATAATAAATTTCCTCCTTAATCCACCTTTTCCACACCCCATGTATGTTTAGGCCGGGCAGTTTGCCACCCTCATTTTTTCCCCAACAAAAAGGGGGGCCCCACCGCGGGTGAGGGGGGGGGCGGGGGGGGGGGCGTTTGGGCTTGGGGCGAGGGACACTCGGGGCCAGCCGGCGGGGCATCGTTCCGAGGGGGGGGCTTGGGGGAAACCAAAGGGGATTGTTCATTCTCTTCTTTTCTTTTCCTTTCTCCTTTTTCCGGTGTGTTTTTTTTTTTGGGGGGTTTTGTGAGAGAGGAGTTTGGGCGGGGGGACGGGATTTTTTGTATTTTTTTTTTAAAAAGACCCGGAGAGGGCCCCGACGGTGGGGGGGGGGGGGGGGGGGGGGGGGGGCCGAGGGGTCTTCCGAAGGGGGGGGGGGGGCCCACCGTCCCAGGATTTGCAAAACACCAGCGGGCTGGGGAAGGGGACCAGGGGGACTTTTTCGGGGGGCCGGGGCCAAAAACAAAAAAAAAAAAACCGCGGCGGGAATTTTTCGTTCGCCCCCAGAAAAAAAAAAACAAAAACCGTGGGCCTCCGGGTTTCATTTTTTGGGGGGGGGGGGGGGGGACCCCCCGGGGGGAAACGGGACGGACCGAAAAGGCCGGGCTTGCGGCGATGGTTTTTTCGAGGCTTTCGGTCGGGGGCCCGAAAAAGCCCCCTTTGGAAACGGCGGCCGAAAAGGGGGCACCCCCGATTTTTTTTGGAGGCCCTTTCCCCACCGGGGGGGGAAAATTTTTGGCGGGTGTTGGCGGGGCCGGCGTGTTCCTTCTCAGGACCCTATCCCGGGCCCCCACGCCATTTTTTTTTGGGGGGGGGGGGGAACTTCCCCCGGGGGGGCCTCCTTTCTGGGCGGGGGGGGGGGGGGCCGGGGGCCGGGTTTTCACCGGGGGGGAGGGCGGGGGGCGGTGGAACCTAAAAGGGGACCCCCCAAACCGCGTTTGGGGGGGTCCCGCTGTCTTACCAGGGGCCCCGCCGTTTTATTTCCCGGGCCCCTTTTGCGGGCGGGGGGGGGTCCGCCACCGCCATGGCTTTTCCCGGCGAGACCCGGACAAAAGGGAGGGCAGGGCAGCGGTTTTGGCGACCGGGGGGCAAAAACCTTTTTTCCGGCCTTTAGCCCCCCCTTCCGGGGGCCCCGGCCGCAAAAAAAAAGCCGGGGCCCGCCCGGGGAGGAGGGGCGAATTACCACGGGGGAACGTTGGGGGACCGGCCCGGGGGGCGGGGGTCTTTGCGGCGGCAAAAAAAAAAAACTTACGGGGGGCAAGGGGGGTGGGTTGGGCCTATCCCACCGGGGAAGGGGGCCCTTTCGTTCGGGGGGCGGGCCGGGCAAAAAAAGGCGGATACCCGGAAAGGGCGGATCCGGCCAATCTTTGCGGCGGGGGGAACCCGACTGCGCCCACCAAAAAACGGGGGAACCCGGAATCCAACCCCCACACGACCGAGCCTCGGGGACCGCAGGGGGGGGGGGGGGGGGGGGGGGGGACAACGGGGGGGCCCTTTGTTTTCCAATTTTTTCCTTGCCGGGCGGGGGGGGGGAAAACCCCACCCCCAGGACCCCCAACAAATTTCGGGGGGAGGGTGGCCAAAGATCGGCCCGGGGCCCCGGGCCGTTCGGGAGGGGGGGGCCTGGAACAAAAAACGGGAGGGGCCACGAGGGGGGTGCTCCCTTCGCTTTTGATTTTGTTGGGTTGGGGCGGCCGGGGCGGGGAAAAAGCGGGGGGGGAAAACCCCGGGGCGGGGCCAGGGGGGGGGGGGGGGCGCTGCGGGAATTTCGGTTGGTTGGGGGGCGGGGCGCCCAGGAAGGCGGGGGGGCACCGGGGTTTTGTGCCCGGGGGGTTTTTCGGGCTTTTTTTCTTTTTTCTTTTTTTTTTCAAACCCAATTTGTGTTCGGGCGATTGGATTTTTTACCGCTCTCCCGCCGGGGGGGGGCTTCCCCCCCCGCCCTCCCTCCGGGCCCGAAGGGGGGCTGGCGAAAAAGGGGGGGGCCGGGGGGGGTTTTCGGTCCGCGAGTTGGCCCAAGGGTGGATTGGGGGGAAACCTACCCCCCAACCCAACCCACCCACCCCGGGCCCTTTGTTTTCCAACAAAAGGGGGGGGGGGATTTTCTTTTTGGGCACCCGGGGGGGGAGGGGGGGCAGACCCAAAAAAGGGTTTTTTTTTCCCCGGAGCGCTTTTCGGGGGGGAGGGCCCCCCGGTTTCGGGGCCCCGGAGGGGGCCCACCCGCATTCAAGGGGGTTCCGCCCGGGCCATTTTCGGGGGGGGCCGCGGCGGATTTTTCAATTTTTTTTCCGGTTTTTTTTTTTTTTTTAACGGTTTAAGTCGGGGGCTTACCAAGGATAGGACCCCCAGGAAGGGGGGGTGGGGTTTTCCCCCCAAAGTTGGGGGCCCCCCGGGCGGGGCCCACATTTTTTTTTTTTTTTTCCCACGTTGCCAACCGGGGCCGGGGCCCCCCCAGGGATACCGGGAAACCTTGGGAACCGGCCGCCCCCCGCCCCCCGGGCCCGAATTTTCTGTTCACCGTTTTCCCCTTTCGGGGAAAAAAAAGAAAAGTTTGGGGGAGGAAAAAAAAACACAAAAAAACTTTTGTGCGGGGGGGGCGGGGGGGCAAAAACAAACCCGGGGGGGGAGGGGGGAAACCCCCGGGCCAAAAGGTGGACGTTCCAATTTCGGGGAAGTAAAAAAAGCCCCCTTTTCCGCGACTGGGCACATGCCTTTTTTCCCCTCTTTTCGGGGTTTTCGGGGGGGGGTGGGGGGGAAAAACCTCCCCCGGGGTTACTTCCCCCCAGGGCCGAATCGTGAAAAAAATACCAAAAAAAAGTTCCCCTGGGGGGGCCCGCTTCGGGGGACATTGGGTTTTTTTGTTCGAAGAAACTGCCGGGGGGGGGCCGATGTATTTCGAACCACCCGGAGGGGGGGCGGGGGGTTCCCCCGCGGTGGCCGGGGGGGGGGGTCGGGGCGCACCACGCTGGCGGGGGGACGTGGGGAAAAAAACAAAAAAAAAACCAAAAAAACCAGAAAACGGGGGGGGGCCCGGGACCCGGGCCCCCAGGGGGCGGTCTTTTCGGTGTCCACAGGGGGGGGGGGGGGGGGGGGGGGGGCGTTCGGTCGTTGCATTTACACCAAGACCCGGCGTCGTTGGGCGGAAAAGGGCCTCAGCCCCCCCCCACCGGGGGCCCGGGACCCCCGCGGGCTTCGATTTACAAAAAAAGCCCCCGGCCCTTCGGGGGGGGCACACCCTCGGGCCGGAGAGGGTCGTCCGGGTTGGTGGGAGGCGGGGGGTGGGGCGTTTTCCTGCTTCCCAAAAAGGGGGGGGGGGGGGGGGGAACCGGGGCGGGGGGCCCGGGTTCGGTTTTTTGGGGGGGCGGGGGGGCCCCCAAAAAAACCCGCCGCGAAAACCAGGGGAAAAAAAAAAAAAGCGCCATGCGGGCTTCGGGCTCTTTTTCCGCCCAAGGGCCGGCATTTTTGGTTTTCCCTCCCGGGAGGGCCAAACGTCCCGCTTTTGGTGGGGGGGAAAAAAAAAGGGCCCACCGCTTTCGGCTGGGTGGGGAGGGCAGCCGGAAAAGGGGGACCCCATTTTTCCCATCGGCGGGGGAATAAACCCGGGGATTCGAAAGGGGGGGACGGCGGGGGGGGGGGTTTCCAAATTTTTTTTCCCTTTTTGGCCGGTGGTTTTTTCTGGGGAACCCCGCCGCCCCCGGGGGGCACCCCCCGGCCTTTCACCGGGCCCACAAGGGACGGAGTTTCGTTTCTTTTACAACCCACCCCCAAGCGGGCCCTTAAGCCCCCGCCTCGGGGCACCAACAAAAAAAAATCGGGCCGCGGATGTTTTGGAAAAAGGGCCGGGGCGGAAGCGGGATTTTCGGCGGGGGGGTCCCGGACGCGGGCCGATTGAGGGCTGTTGTTTTGGGGCGGGGGGGGAAGGGCCGGGGGGGGGGGGGCCGCGGGGCCCTTTTCGGGTGGGTTGCGGGGAGGGGGAAAGCGGGGAAAAAAGGCGGGGACGGCCCCCCAGGGGGGGGGGCAAATTTTTTTCCGGGGGGCCGGCCCCGGGCTTTTCCCATCCGGGGAACGCCGGGGGGGGTCGGGGGGCCAAAAGCAGCGGGGGGGGCGAGAAAAGGCCCGGGACCCGGGGGGGGGGGGGGGGCCTTTGTGGCGGGTGTGGCGGGCACGGCGCGGGATTGTTTGGGCCGACCACCTTGGATTTCCCCGCGGGAGGGGGGGGGGGGGACGAGAGGGAGCCAGTTGAATTTCCCCCCCGGCCGGGGCCGGGGTCGCTGGCGGACCACCGGGGGCCAAAACCCCGCCTTTTCGGGGGGCCCCCGGGGGGGGAACCCGGGGGCGTTTTTTTTTTCCCGGCCCGGCGCCTCGGGGGAGGACGGCCCACCCCCGACGGGCTCCCAGGCTTTTGGCCCCGGGGGGGCGGGAAAAAAGGCAGCAGGGGCGGGGGACGGCCTAATTTTTTCATCGCTTTTGGGGTTTTTTTTTCGCACCCCAAGCGCCTGGGCCAAGGGGGGGGGGGGGGGGGGGGGGGGCGGCGGGGGCGGTCCTCATCCCGGGCGGGACCCGGGGGGCCACCGGGTTGGGTCCCCGGGCCCCTCGGGTCCCCGCGGGGGGCGGGGGGGGGCCGCATTCGTGGGGGGCCCCATCGGCCGCGGCGGGGGCCGCCCTTGTTTTTGGGAGTGGTGGAAGCGCCGGCCGGCCAGCCCGGGGGGGCCACCGGGGGGGGGGGGGGGGGGGGGGGCGGGGGGGGGGCGCCGGGGGGCCGGCAAGGGGGGGCCGCTCCGGGAGGGGCGGGGGGGGGGGCTATGTTGGGGGGGGGGGGGAAACGGGCGGGAACCAAACCCCCCGCGGGGGAAACATGCCCCCGGACCCCCCGCGGGGGGGGGCCCCGCGGCGGGGGGGGTCCCGGGCGCTCTTTTCCCGGGCGGCCGCCACGGACTCTTTCCAATTTGATTTCATCCTTGGAGGCCTTCCCCCACCACCCACGTTTTACCGCGGGGCCCCGGGGCACGAACCCCGGATTTTTTGTTTTTTTGCACTTCCGCTGGTTTGGCGCCCCCCCGGGGAGGCGTTTTTTGAATTCGGGCCGCCCGGAGGGGAGGGGGGGTAGGGCGAGGGGGGGAAGGCGGGGGGGGGCGCAACGGGGGCCCGCGGCGGACCATTCCAGGGGGGGTCCGGAAATTCGGGGGGGCCAAGAAGGGGGGGGCGGGGCCGGGGTTTTTCCCCTCCGCGGTGGGACGGCGGGGGCGGGCTGGAAGGGGTTCCACCCGCCGCCCGGGGCCCGCGGCTTCGGGGGGGCCCGGGGTGGGGGGGCCGGGCGGGGGGCCGGGGCGGGTGGGGGGCGGGGGGGGGGGATTCCGGGAGGAAAGGGGGATCGAATCCCTCGGAAAAAAGGGGGAGAATGTCCCCGCCCGGGCCGGAGGGGGGGCCACGGGAGCTGGGGGGGCAAACCACCCCGAAAAAGGGCTTTTCCCCCCGGAGGGGGGGGGGCCTCCCTGGTTTTTCCGTGGTCACCCCCCGGCCGGGCCGGCC
>Ga0179591_1347199_pt1 | contig 10097 bp, 7 predicted proteins | sample CZOMad2_1_08_16f_FD_182891 | JGI IMG/M metagenome (GOLD analysis project Ga0179591, IMG submission 182891) | Vadose zone soil fungal communities from Angelo Coast Range Reserve, California, USA - CZOMad2_1_08_16fungal (PacBio error correction) | ecosystem: Environmental > Terrestrial > Soil >... | reverse complement strand
TTCCTTCCCTCCTCTCCTGTCGTTGGCCATCACGAGGTGGTTCTTTTGTTTCCTTAGCACTTATTCCAGACTTTCTTGGTGAGGTTTCGTAGGTCTCTGTCCTATGTAGGGTGCGTTTCTCAGAAGCGCTCCCTCTCCCCGAGACCGATGATGTCACCTGCCCCCTCCGTCGGGAATTCTGAATATTTCCGAAAAGGCTCTTGATCTGCGGAACCTATGTTTTTCTTCTGCCTCTTGAGCCGGATTTCGCACTGTCTCCTCTCCCTTCTATTCCTTTTTTCCCCCGCAGACGAGGTGAGGCCCTCTCCTTTATCAAAGCGCGCAGTCGGCATTCACGTTACACAGAAATCGTGCCACTTTCACGGGATCCTCTTCCCGTCTCCTTCCAGTCCCCCGGTTAACACCCGACTCCCCCCCCCTTGGGGCATCTCGGAACCGCGCTGTCCCGTCTACTCCAGTGTAGGTCTTTATTTGAAGGGCGCGATTCGCACTTTCTCTCTCCTATGGAACATACATCGGCTCCTCCACAGATACGCCTTATGAACGGATCTCTTTTCTTCCTCTATTCCTGACGGCATTTCCTTTTCTTCGACGCGTTCTTCGTCCTTCCGCTTCCTCTGGTGTTTCTTTGCTTTTCCAGAAGGCTACGGTTTGTCTCCCTCCGCGCCTCGATCCTTTTCTTAATATGCGTTTCCCCAGGACAGGAGGGCTAGTATCGCCTCAGCCTTACTGCTTTTGGTTCTCCCAGCGTTTGACAACGCTATTCCCTGTCGTCAGGGCGTTCTGCTTCACTCTTACCTGTCCTCACTTTTTTTTACCGCCTTAACCGACAGGTAAGTGTCTACAGAATCTTCCTTCTCTACTCTACTGTTAAGGTAGCGTCGGGACGTCCCCCTTCTAACTTAAGGTTTCTTGTGCGCGTTGGCGAGCACTTGCATGAGATGCCCTAAAGTGAGTTTTCCCCTCTTTTAGCGGAGATCCTACTTTCGTCTCCTTTCTAGTAATTCCGCCTCGGATTTCTTCCGTATCTCTAACTAGAAGTCCGCCTCCTCCTGCATCGAAAAGAATTTCGTCCTTCCTCTTCCTTCTCCCCCGGTGCGGAAAAATGTGAATCGCCCGAGTACCGTTTTCTCAAACTGAACAGAAAAATTAGATTTTTCGAGTTGCGCATTCCGACGTAACGATTCTCCCGAACCTACTAGTCGACCTCCTGAAAGTTGGGAAACCTCCAAGGTTCTGTACAATTCGCTCGTTGATTGGCTCAAGCTCCAGACGTCTTCAAAAGTCGCTAACCCCTCTTCCCTTGGCTAGCTAATTCGTTCTAGGTCTCCTTCGGCTAGAGATCTCCAGTCGGGACGGCGTGCTAGATCTCTTGTTCTCGAATGGAAGATGATCGAGATCAGTGGTATTACTCGAATCAGTCACGCGTGGACAGCTGTACTCTTTTGCGCGCATACTGGGAGTTCTTCGAAACGGCCTTTTTCTTCAGCAGATAGATGCCTGCTGGCTTCCCCCTCTCTCCTCGGTGAGTTCACCCACGGCCTGAGCGCAGCAACCCCCCCCCCCCCCCCCCCTGGGCTGGGATGCTGCATGGTCTTTTCGTCCCACTGTACTCAGTTCCCGTTTCCCAGTCGTCGACACACCTCCCTGGAGTTCAAGTCCTCACAGTGTCTGAGCACTACCTGATTCGAAATCCTCTTCTCCTCTTTTTACCTTGTTTTCGTTAGAGATATTTTGAAAGATCTTCTGGGTTTCCTAAGACGATTTTGTCGCCCATTAAATGTAGTGTCCTTACGAAGCGACCCCCCCTGCTTCTGGAATGCAGTGCCGAACGTCCCCTGATCCCTTTGAGATCCTGCCTCTCACTTGTTCTCGATCGTGCAGAGGTGTCCATTCCAGCCAGGACGATAGCGTCCCTCCGTTCCTGTCTCATGGAACCGATCTTTCCAAGGAAAACGGTCCCCCTTCTCTGACTTGCGTGGCTGAATTACAAGCAGTTTCCCAAATGTCTTTTGCGCGACTTCTTAAGACCGTCTGCACGCTGCTGCAGAGTAACTGACTTCTCCACTATACAGGTTCCTCATCCTTATCGCTTGTGAGTCTTTTCTTTCTGATTTCCGTAGGTCTCCTCTCCCCTAAGCTCTGGACGATCCGATCGCCGCCTCAAGGAAGGAGAGGTTCTCGTTTTTCCCTCCCCCTCCTCCTTCGAGGCTCTTCCCGACCTCACGTGGTCGTCCGAAGTGAAGACGTTTTTCCCAACTCCCTTTTCGCGCCCTTTTGACGAGTAGTTCGCGGGAGTTTTCAGGCAACGCCCCCGCACGGGCACTCTCCCTTCTTTTTTGCCCCTCTTGGCGCTCCGACGAACTCCTCCCCTTTGCGAGTCCCCTTTCCGGTTCCCTACTTGTTTTGTTCTGTTCTTTTCGAGTCGAAGCTTCTCTTATAAGGCCGCCGGCCATTCCCTTTGAAGCAGTGACACTGCTCTTTTTCCTCCTTGCTATACGGGTATGCTTCTCGCGAAAGATTTTTTCCATGCTTTTCTTTCTCTTGCATTTGACTCCCGCATGAGTCCTCCCCTTAAGACAGTAGTCGTTTTCGCTGGCTTTCCTCCTTCGATTCGCAGGAACCTGATCGTTCCTCGCGATCTGTTCGACCGTACGGTTCGGGCTGTCAGAACGTGAAGCACCGACTCGCTTGCGCCAAGCCTGCCTTCCGGGATCTTTTTTTTTTAGAAGCGGTCGAATCGCCCCCAGAAATTTCCTTCCCCTATTCAGATACCTTTTCCCTTGGCCTGGCGCGGGCAAACTCTTTTTGGTGCACACAGGTCTCGATGAAAACGCGGACGCTCCTTCCCCCCTTGAATAGCTCTCTTCCCGCTAGCGCCCCTACCAAATCCGTTCACGCCCCGTCGCTTTCTTAAAGGCACGTGTCCTTAGTCTTTTCTTCATCGGGCTCCCTATGCCTTTTTCCTTTATCGGCGCTGGATTTGAGCTTCTTGACATATGCGATCAAAACGTCAGCCCTACCTTTGAACTCTTCCTGTCTGGTTTCCCTCGATATGACCTGAGTCTTTTCCTTGTTTTCCAGTAGGATAATCGCCTTCCTTGAACGGCTCTTGCTCCTAGGTGGCACCCTGTTGTGCTTTTTGGATGGCGTTTTCAAATAGCCCTTTTCCCCTTTTTCGTGCAGATTTCCCGCTTCCTCCCCCCGGATGTGAATTCGCTTGCTACCTGAAACAAGATTTCCCGAGAACTTCGCGTTCACCCTCTCTTTATCTTTTGCCGCCCTAGACTCCTCGATCTCTACCTTTCGTCCTTCCCTGAATCCTTTAGAATTCCCGACGTATGTCGTTTGTGGCAGGCATCTTGGGCTCAGATCTTTCTTCTTTGATACCCGCCCGCTCACTCTAGCTCCGAGGCTCAGGATACCCCTGCAACCCTTGGTCATCATGGCGCTGCTCTCATCCCCCCCCTCCCCTTGGAACTTTCTTTCTTGCTTGAAGTACCCACGACCTACCCTTAGACCATTGCATCTCTACCTCCCGTGTTGTTTTCTTTGAACCTTCTGAGCTTTTCGTGCGTCGCCCTTCCCCGACCTTGTTCCGTTTTGCGGTGTCAGCTTGATTTCGCCTGGCGGACTCCTCCCGTGGTTGCTGTCCTTTTCCAGGTCGTCGTCGTCTTCTGCGGATGCGGCCGAAGTTGCGCCTATTCGCCGCTTATGCCTCCACCAACCCCCTCTTCCTTTCATCCCTGGACTTATTAGTGAGTTTTTCCCCGACCCTTGTCGGATCTTATTCCCCTTTTACTGATGATTTGCTCGGGCTCTCACCGCGACTTCGACCTGTTCTCTCGACCTTCTTCAGTTTTGTAGTCGGAACAGCAGCTCTGCTTTCTCACAGATCCGCGGCTTCCCCCCTCTGCAGAGCCGGATTGAAAAAAGCCCCCCAGAACCTTCCCATAGTAATCTCAAGAGATTCAGTCCCTTTCCCCCTTCGTAACGTCCCCCCGACTTCCTCCTCTTTCTACCTTCTCTCCCTTGGTAATGGACTGTCTCCAGGTCGCTTCTTTTTTTCGAGCGTTCCACGGGATTCTTGTCGTCCAACTCCGAGGCCAGCCTTCCTCCCTCCCTTGAACGTCATTTCATCAATGCTCAGTTGCCGGTCTCGACACTTTTTGTAATTCCCCTCAGTTGGTGGCTCGTTTTCGGTGACTCCCTCAGTTAGCCTCCGCGTTTGCATAAACCTTCCTCTTCCTGTTTTTTTCTCTTGCTCTCGGGGCAGGATCTTCATAGACTCTCCTTTTCTGCATGCGACAGCTATCTTCTTCGAACAGTGTTAGGCCTTTGTGCGCGGACGCGGAGTCTCCCACCTGCAGTAGCTTAAGCCTTGTCCGTTTCTTAAGACAGTATCTCCGGCCCCTCCAAACCCATATATGTTTCCGGTCGAAGGGGACGCAGTCCCCCCCTTCAGACCTTGTCTTCCTTTTTCGAGCTGTTTCTTCCAGTGCGAGCGTCCTGCTACACCCCTGTTCCGACTTTTCCGATTTCGAGACATTTTTTTTTTTTTTGATTCACTTCTCCGAGATCCCTTCTCCTTTCCTTCCTGTTTTTTCCCTCTCCCTTTCCTCCTTCGAATCCAACGAGAGAAACTGTAAGCAATCAACTCCGGCCTGTTCGGTGGTTTTTCTAAAAAGACCCCCCTCTCATTCCTTCGCGCCCAGCGTTTTCCGTGCTCGCCAGTAAACCAGCTTGCTTCACACGAGATTGTCTAGTGAAGTGACAGTTGAGCTGTCGCGGATCTACTGATTCCCCTTCTTATCCCTCCTATCGTTTTTTTTTTCCGCGTTCTTTAAAAAGTTTGCCATTCGGTCAAATCGTTCGTGAGTCTCCTAAGAGTTAGAACCCACTTAGACGCCCGACAACTCTCTACTACCTTTCTGGTCGAGATAGGTATTCTTTCCACTCTCTCCTTGAGGATTTACCCCCCGGACTCTTAGGCGTTTCAGGCGGCTACTTTTTTCCTCGGCGATATCTTGTCTAGCTCTCTGCGACGGTCCCTTTCCCAGTGATTCTGGAAATCGCGACCACAAAGACCTAGCTTCTTGTACTCTCCTCATCAATAAAGAAGACCGGCCTTCCTTAAGGGTTAGAACCAGTTGAATGTCGATCCGCCGTTTCTTTCATGATACAATAGTTGTTTCTTCCTTTCGTACCGGCATGAGCCTCCGGATGTCGTGGTCTCTCTACCCACGGGCTGTCTTATGCTGCTGTACGCCGGTCCCGGCAGTTTGGTGCGCGTTTAGACCCCGAACTGTTTATGAAAGATATGCACTCCATCTTTCTCTTTCCGAAAATGCTTTTAAAAACTATCTCTTAGACTCCTCGTTTTTTTGTGGAGAGTATATTTTCTACCGACTCTTATGGTTCGATATAACCTTATCTGACTCTACTTTTCTTTTTTCATCTAATGTTTGTACGCGTCCCCCATGTAACCTTCTTTCATGCTCCCATGACTCTCCAGACCGATAAATTGCGTGTTCTACATTTTATTCGCAAGAGCCATTGATTCCTGATGCCTCTTAAGTGGGTACAGATTCCCCTCCCTATGATCCGACTCCCACCCCCCCCGATCGCGCCCTCCTCGCAGGAAGAGGGAGAAGGCCCCGGCCTCTCTTCACTATTGCTTCTTCTGGTAAATTCTGTCTCGTACCGCCTTGCCTTCGTTTTCGGCAGATTTCTTTTCTCCCATGGCTTAACGCTTTTCCTTCCCTTCTTCTCACGTCTCTATCGTGATAAGACCTGCTCAGAGTCCTTCACGCACTCCATTGAAGTAGCCCAGCCTCTTTTATTCTACCATGCCTAATCCTGTACGCGTGAGTTCGCGGCTCGCAGAAGTAGTGCCTCTACCTCCCCCTGAGGCGTTTCTCCGTGTGAATTTCCCACCTTCCCCCCTTGTCGCTTTTACGGTGAGTAGTCGGTCCTTCTTCTTCGCCCGTACTGCTACTTGACGCTCTTCCCCGACCCCATCTCGTTGCGCTGTTCTTTTTCGCACTACGAAACTTAGACCTATTTCTTTTTCAAATCGGGTGTTGTGGCCCCCTTGTTTGATATCTGTTCCCCTCCCTCTGATGATTTAGCTTTCTCGCGGCTGGGCTCTTCCTATTACTTCTGGTTATAGGCTCCTGAGACAGGACAAGGCCATGGTCCTTTCACGTAGGTGCCCCTTTTTCCTATCAAGGTCGGCAAGGGCGCCCGATCACCCTCTTTTACTCTGATTCGATTTCTCCATTAGAACCACCCCCCTGCGCCAGACCCTTTCGTCGGTCACTTCTTCCCCCTCACTGAGTGGACGATCCCCGAGATCGATCTCGCTATCTGATAGCCATTTCAAGGTAGTAGTTTCGGGCAATCGTTTTTCATTTTGGTGAACTGACCCCTTTCCCCCGCGGATCAAGAAAATGTCCCTGATCGTTTGTCGCGACCGTCTCTTGTCATCCCTCCACCAAGGCCAAGGCGGATCGATAATGCGATTTGACGGTCAACGCGAGGAACATCAGGATCTTCCCCTCTTCGCTTTCGGGAGAAAGCCTAGACTTTTCCCCTCTTTCCTCCCTCTCTCGCCTCCAATTGAAGTCGCCCTGAATTTTTGAGCCCATTGCACTTTCTTTCGATCGAGACCTCGATCCGTCGATGATGAAGTGGCTTCCCCTTCCCGGGAGTTAGGGCTGAGTCTTTTTTCTCCCCCCTTCTCTGATTTCCGCTTGCTGTAAAAACGTTCTTCCTCCCTCCTTTCGAAAGTCCCTCTCCGATGTATACATACTCAAGGGTTTTCGCCTTTGATGCCCCTGTCTTCTACTTCATTCGCGCCTTCCGCTCTTCCTTGGACGATTGTTTACGTGTTATGCTTTTTCTTTCCCCTTCAATCGCTGCTGGTTCGTGTTCAAGTGAATCCCGGCTTCTCCCTTGCCTCTTCTTTTGTGTTCCAGGACTACAGCTTCACCCCCGAACAAGTCCTGTCTTCTCCTACTCATTGCTTTCCTTCCTCCTCTTCCCCATCCCCGGAAGGTGCAGAAGATCATGGTCGTCTTCCCTCCAGAAGTTCTCCTCCAGAAGTTCGTTTAGTTTTCTTTCTCCCCCTTCCCTCCTGGTTCGCTGCGCGCGAGTCTTCAGCCCCGCTCATCCTGCTCGGCTCACCGCTTTTCATGACCCCTCCCCCCCTTAAACCGGTCGGGATATGCTAGACAGACTTCCCCTTTCCAGTTAAACCTTTCTTCTTTTTTCTTACGTCCCGACCAGCGCATCGCGATGACCTCTTCTCTTCCTCCCCTCCCTTTTTCAGAGATTTTTGAATTTCCTCTCCTCCGCTGGTCGTCGTCGCCTAACGACGGTGGACGGCGGTTTATTCTTTCGGAGCCTTCTTTTCAATTTCCCGACTTTTTCTGTTTTCTTGTTTTTCTCTTTTGAGCAGGATGCGCAGTGTTTCACGAAACGCGCTGCTCCTCTTCTCTTGCTCCCCCCCCTCGTACGGTAAGGTTCCTTTAGTTAGTAAGAAAATTTTCGGTCCTTTTTTCCATTTTTCACGGATGGATGTGATCGTAGAGATCACCTCGAGCTCCTGACCTCGTTAGTTTCTTACCTTTCTGTCGTGAGTTTTCCCACCCTGAAGAAGATGTTTTATGCGTCTGCCTTCTTTCTTTCCCCCGCGCCAGCCCTTTCGATTTTCCCCGTCCGCCACAAGAACCTTAGGTGCCCCCTTTTTTTTTCCGGAGCAGAGGCTTTGGACCCCCGTCGACTTTACCTTACTTTCCTGAGGACCACAGTTTCTTGTACGAACCCTTGGCAATATCCGGGAGACCCGCCCTTTCATTTGTCCGTCCCCTGGGTATCGACGTTTCTCCGCAATTGAGAAAGGTAACTATTGATCGCCCCCCCACGCGGCGTCCCCGCACCCTCTTCTCTTCCTTATCTTCTCCGTCGATCACTGCCCTGCCCCTCGCACAGCTTTAGTTACTCCATTCCCTCTTTTTCGGCTCGAGAGGTAGGTGTTAGACTAAAGACTTCCCTTACGTATCTGGTGGCGAATTCCCTCTTCCTCCTCTTCCTTGGGTGTTCCTGCCCCTCTTCCCGTCTTTCCGCCCCAGTCTCTGATGACTTTCGCCTTTTTTCTTGACCGCCTAGTTGAATTACACGGAAGACTGGGCTTTTTGCTCGCCCTGATTCGGTCACGTTACTTGTGGGGTGCATCTTACGACCAGGTGTTGGCGTATCCGAAGTATTCGGATTTATATTCGGTACCCTTTCTTCTCCGCTGCGGGGAAGAGTACTACAAAGCGTTTTGACGGCGAGGGCGTAGAAGGCTTATGAGAACTCGATTTTTTACCAACTTCTTTCTCCGCAGCATCCTCTCAGTCTGAATTGATTATTACGTCGAAGCTCACGGCTTAATTTACCTAATTTGATCTTCGTCTCCCTCCCGAGAAGTAATTCGACCCGACTCTCGATGCACTGCTCCTGCCAGCATAGAGGACACCGTAAGGCGATCGTTCCCCGTGACCTATTTTTTTTCTCAGCAGATAGCGTCGCATTTTTTCCTCCTTGACGCCTTTTAAAAGCCTCAACCCCTCGAGTTTGTATGACCTGTCTCCTGAGGCGTCCCCCTTTACTCGTCGAACTCTTTCTTTACTATTGACAATCGTCCTAGTCCCCAGTTTTGAGTCGTTCCTCTCTCGAACGGACTCCCCGAAGAGAAACTCTCTCCAGGTCGTTTTTTCTGAGATAGGGATGTCCTCTCGATGCGAACTCTGCCTCGAGCGCCTTTCCCTTCTCGTGTCTTCGCTCCGAGACTCTGATTGAATAAGGGACGCGGAGGCCCTCAGCCCGGTCAAGGATCGTGCATCAAATTGCCCTTTAACTATTGTCCTCTTCCCCTACGCATAAACGGGATCGTTCCTGCTTTGTCTTTCACGGCTGGTTCCTGCGGACCGCCTTTCGCTGTCTTCTATGAATAGGGATCGTCATCTGTCCCCCCTCGGATTACTCCTGCATCATGGAGCTGCCGCTCAGCCCTTATGTTTCTTCTGTTTTTGACTTTACTCAAACTCTCGTTTGATGTCGCGCTTTCCTTCGCCACGATGTTTGAATCAAAGCTTCCCAGTACTTCGTCTTCGCTTCCTCCCCCCTACCTTCGCCCCTTATCTTCTTTCCTCACTCTTTTTGTACGAGATATGTTCTGCTCTTGATGGTTCTGCCCCTTCGACCTCCCCGTGCCGTTATCTCCTGTCGTGCCTCCCGACGCTCCCCCCATCACTGAATGGACGTGCTTAATATCGCCTCCCCCGATCCCTTTCATGCGCCCCCACGCCCCAAATGGTTCGAGTATATGCCCGATTTCCTAGGTTCTCCGCCACAGATCTTTTCCCCGATCCATTTGAACCTATCCGGGTGAAAGAAACCTGCCAGATTCCTTCTGTGCGTTTGCACAAAGCCTTTGCTCGCCTATTCTTAGAACTGGCTGACCGCTTCCCTCTTCAGGAGGGTCCCCATTCTCGTTATCCTCGCGTCGCTTCCCCTCTTTCTAGAGAGTAGGTCTTCCTCGCCCGAGCTTTGGGCCGATCCAGATCCACTCATTGAAGAGGCTGATTTTCTCTGATTTCTCTTTCTCTTCTCGCCTCCACTATAGTGTTTCAGACGTGCAGACGTTGTAAAATCCGTCCCTCCTCTGGTCAGATTAGTCGAGAGACTCCCCTTTCTATTCGAAGACCGCCGGACCTCCGACAAGCTCTCTTGCTTTCCCCTGTGACAGAACGCCGGCCTCCGACGAAGCGCTCCCCTTTCATAGGTTTGGAATCGGAACCGATTTCCTTCTTTTTGCCGAGATGTCTGAGAATGTTCCTTCCCCCCGGGTAAGGACTTCTCTTCTCTTTTCCCCCCCCTACCTGAATCAATTTTCCGGAAGCTTGTCTCACGTCGGCCTGGTTTCCTCTCAAGGAAGCTCGCGTACGCATATTCGAGCGTCCCGCTTTTTTGTCAGCTTTATGAGCAGAGCGCATTGATCCCAAATCTTACGCCCGCGTTCGCGTCGTTCGACTTACCGCCTCTCGAGA
>Ga0179591_1321095_pt1 | contig 10097 bp, 14 predicted proteins | sample CZOMad2_1_08_16f_FD_182891 | JGI IMG/M metagenome (GOLD analysis project Ga0179591, IMG submission 182891) | Vadose zone soil fungal communities from Angelo Coast Range Reserve, California, USA - CZOMad2_1_08_16fungal (PacBio error correction) | ecosystem: Environmental > Terrestrial > Soil >... | reverse complement strand
TAGAGGTAATTGTCAATCATTCTTTCCCCCTATAGTCGCCGCTTTTCCCGACAGGTTGCACTTGAAAACGTCGGAGGTGGAATCCCTCCCCCCCCCTTCGAGGCTCTTTTGGAACACGAAAACGGTACATCTGCACCGATGCCTTCTGTCCCACCTTTGCGAGAGGTGTTTTCTCCCTCATAGGAAGTTGAAACCCCTCTTTCGGGGCCAGATAGACATTCGAACTTCGACCAGATCTACCATACCAGAAACCCCTCGCAAGAAGAAGCCCCGATTTTCTGGGATTGCTCTTTCGGTCATGGCGTTTTTGCAGATCTAGCGCCGCCTGGTGAGAGTGTGTTTCGTTATCCCCCGGGATCTTTTCTCTTCTGATGAGCAAAGCCGCCCTCACCCCTCCGGTTTTCTCCTTTTCTATAGCTTCGGACACCCGCTTACAGTACGTTCGTTCTTCCGAGAAAGATCCCCCAGAAACCCCCCGATTGGATTCGCTGAAGACTTTTAACAGAGTCTCCTCTGAGACAAGTTTTCCTGCGCCTAAACGTAGGCGAACAGGTCGTCCCCTCCCCCCCCCCCGGGCACTCCAGTCTTCCTTTCCCCTTTTAGTTGCTCTTGAAACGTCTAAGATTTTTCGCCCTTGAAACCTTCTTCGAGCAGCCGTGTCGAAGGGTGGCCGGGAGGGAATACTTTTTCGCCGTCGAGGTTTTTTTTTCTCTCTCCAATCTTAGCTGCCCGATCGTCATCTTTATCATATCTCCTAAGTCAGAGAGGGACAGATGACTGTAGAAGATGACGGCCATCGCTCAACAGCGAGAGGAAGACCTTCCTCTTCCCCCAGAAATGATTCCCCCCTTCTTTCACCTGCTAGAAGTGTCAGTTTTCGCAAACCCCCTGTCAAGCTCAACTTTCAAAATACGCATCTTTGAAATGGGAAGGACACTTTTCGCTCGATGGTTCTCTCCATTACCCCCCCCAATTTACCATCCCCAAAACCCCACCCCCCCCCCCCCCACCTTCCGGGGGAGCCTTCTTCCTCGAGGAAGTCCCTTTTGGTATTGGTGGAGATCCTGGACCGCCCAGGCTGAGCGACCGAAGAAGAACGATACGGACGGGGAGTTCTGCCTGTTGCTGCTTTCCTCAGAAGTTCGAGACTTTAAAGGCCGGCGAGCTTCCCAAACTCAACCCACTGCTAGACGTACAAGGAAATATGCCTCCCCGTCCAATTTTTCCCGGTGAATACGCAACCCACTGTGTGTTTTCTAGGGCCTGAAGAGGATTTCCCCTCGTGTTCGCCTTGCTCTTCTCCCCGAATAGGTGCCTTTATTCATGATTCAGTGCGTGAGAGACACCTTTTCGGGGACGACGCAGCCTCTGAGCGATCCTTCTATCCTTCGGTCCGGTGCGCCTCGCGGGGAAAGGGAAGCCACCTCCGGGTTCCGTTTTCCCTCTGGTTGAGCAAATGTCCCCCCCTCTTTTCCCGGCGACTATCTTGAAAGCGAATAGGGGGAACTCTTCGACGTCTGAGAAGACCCTCCGTTTAGACGACAAGGTGGCCTGAGCGCGGTACCCATTCCCTCCCGTCAAAGCGTATCTGAGAGAGACAAGACAAGCCAAGGACAGTTCCCCCAAACAACACCTGTGCAGACTCGCAACTCAAACATTCCACCAGCAAACGAAAAAAGTCCTCCTCCCCCCTCCTCACAAGAAGAACAACTTTCCTTCCTCCCCAGAAACGATAGAATTTTTTAAAGAGCCCCCCCGTCATGAACGCCTTCCCTAAGTCAGCTCCCTTAAACCCCAAAGTCAGGAGCACTCCCTTCAGCAGACAGCTCCTCCTTTTGCGGTAAGAATCCTCGGGCCCTGTCCTTTGCACGCCACACGATTTTTCTGGGCGCCTCCGAGGTCATCTTTTTTTAGAAGTGGTTCTTATTTTCCATCCGGACTTCGGACGGCACCGGCGTTCTTTCCCCTTTCAAACGTATCAACCTGTGCCCGTTGTCGTTTAACCCCCCCAGTGGTGAAGTAGGTGGTTCTTCCTGCCTGTGAAGAGGATCCCTTCCCAGAACTATAGGTAAAGGTCTCCCCGATTTCGTTTTTTTTTTATTGGGTACCGACTCCCCGGATGCCGCCGCCGGCTTAAAGGGCTCACCCCCCAGGGTCTTTCTTCCTCCCCCTTTGAGGGCGGTGCGGAACTTCCCTTGTAAGGTCTAGGGTGCCGAAAGGATGGTGACCTTCCCGTGGCCCCCTGCTGGTAGTATTGTTCTCTGTAGATGAAGCTTCGATCCGAAAGGAGAAGGCTCTCACGCTGATTTTAGGAGTGCCGGTCCTTGGGCTAGATGCACAGGTATGGTGAGACGGTTCAAGCCGGCGTTGCGCTTCACCCACGAAGAACCCCTCCTTTTCTACTGGCGAGCTGGACCTTTTTTTCCCCTTTTCTCGTTGGCGTTGCGACACCTGCAATCCCATCTGCGGGGAATTCTCTCTAGGCCGAACAGGCGGTGTCCCGGAGGCGCTGGTCTTCCCTTGGCCAGTTGAAACTTCTACCCCTTTGTTCGTGATTTTCCCCTCCTTTTCCGGCTGGCCCGCGGTACCCCTAAGTCCTCGATCTCGGGCGGGGCCTGCAAAGGTCTCGTTGATAAGGTAGAGGGCTCCCCCCTTTATCCAGGGCCCTTCGATCTTGCCACCGTCTACCCCTCACCCCAAACCCTTCACCATTGCTCGCCGGCAGCCGAAGCCGTGTCCCGTCTGGGTAATGAAATCTTTAGAGTTGCCCAGCCCGAAAACCCCCCGTTGAGACAGTCTTCTCTGACCCGCTTTGGTTGACGACCCCCTTCGTAGATCTGGTTCGTCGAAGGAAAGCCCCCTTTTTTCCAGCAGCGCCTTTTTTCTTTGGATCAAGTGAGGTAGCCCGTCCGACGCGTCTCCCCCCAGAGACCACAAATAATATGTTTCCTTTATAGTCGAGGTAAGGCTCTTTTTGTCCCGGTGAAGATCCCCTCCGAGTACATCGATCTTTCCCTCGTTTGGTTGCCATGACTCGCTGCCTCGGCAAACCTAACAACGACGCCTTTCCCACTCGACGACTTTTCTTCTTCCCCCAGATGAGCCGATGTCTGCTTCCGCTGGCACCGCTCCGAAATGCCAGATGCGCTGTCTCTCAAAAAGGGTCCTTTCTCGGAAGATATAGACGCCGGTTCTGCCGGTAGAGACTCCGGAGAGAAACCTTGGGACTTGGTCCCCTCTTTTCTTCAAATGTGAGGACCCTCCCGAAACCACGGCCTGTTGGGTGGGAATGCCTTCTATCAAGGGTGGGTCTTCTTCTTTTTTTTGGTCTAAAAAGGCCCCCAAATTACTACCCTTGTGCAAGATCTCCTCTTCGTTCCCGGCCACTTGGTGACCCCCCTTCTTCCCCCGTATAAAGTTTTCCCTTTGGGCATGCTAGAAATGAGTTCTTCTCTTTTCTCTAGGTCGACGGGACTGGTCCAGCTACGGAGAGGACAAGTTAATAAAAAAGGTTTGTAAAGCAGGTAAACTTGACACCTCTAGCTCTCTTTTCGGTCACGCCCTCTTTTCCCAAAAACTCGCCTCTTGTGAGCAAAGGACAGCTCTTCTCCGGAGATATCCCCTTTCCCCCGACAAAAGGCGCCGTCTGCTTCCTCCGCGACGGCTACGTGAAAAGCAGCACCTGCCTTTTTGAGGAGAAAGTAGTTCTTCAAACTTTAGTAGAACCTTTTCTCCCCTCCCGTAGGCGGACTAAGATCCTCCTAAGCTCCCGGTTCAGGAGTTGATCCGTTTTCGATATTTGAACAGATTCCCAGCTAAGATACCCCCCACAAGCACGGAGTGCCGCGACGCTAAACCTTCCCGCGCCGACCGGCCAAAAACTTTCTCCTTTTTCTCCACGAAATCACGGCCTTGCCCACCGTTTCGCATAGAAGGATCTGTGAGTGGAAAACCCTTTCCCCCTCCAAGAGTTAAAAAAGAACCCCCTTGAACCTCTCCCCGATATGGCCATTTTTTTGCTATCGTTCCCCTGCCCCCCCTTGAAACCCAGTGGGAGCTTTGAACCGCCACCATTGTTAGCAAAATTTTAGGCCCCACTAGCACTCAAAAGGCTAGCCTTCAAATTCCTGATTTTCTTCACAAAATAGTAAACGTTCACCCTACAGATATTTTTACTCTGTTCTCCGAAGAAAGAACGAGAATAAGAAAGTTTCGAGTATGTATGGAGATTTAAGAAATAGAAAGTAGGCTTTGGTAGTCTCTATGAAGCCCTTCTTGGTGCCGTTCAGCGGATGAAGTAGTATAGGTTGAAAGGAGTCCTTTTCTTTCCTCCTTTTGGAGGTGAGTTTCTTTTTCTTTGCGTAGAGAGTTTGCGTAGGTCACCCCTGAGTTTTTTTTCGTACTGGTAGGGTCCTACTTTTCCCAGGGGAGGGGTACGTTCCTTTTAGTGGACGTTCCTTTCTTCCCTGAAGGCTTTTTTTTCCGGGGCTGCCTGGCTGTAGGGCCCCCCCCAACTACAAACCTACCGTTGGAAGGAATCGTCAGTCCTTACAGAGATGGCGAAGCTCCTTTTAGTGCCAGAGTGTGCGGGTCTCCTTATACCCCTCTAATCTCGATGGTCATTGTGACACCTTTTTTCCCTTAGCTGGTTCATCTCCGAGAAGATAGAGTTCTTCTTTTTTTTCCCCTCGTGGATGCAACGACCCTCTGGATCCGCTTTCTCACTCAGCCAACCGTCCGGGGTCAAGGATCCTCAGGCCACCTTCTTTCAGTAAGGTCCCCTCCGGCGGAGCGGGGTGCCCCCTCAGGATTGCAACGAGTCGATTTTTATCTCGAAATGCCCCCCGAACGCCCCTATACGAGTCACCCCATTAAAGACCTTTCCCCCGACGACAGCCCGACTGAGGACCCCGTGTCTCCTTTCATGGTAAGTTTTCTTCCCCTAGATGTCCCTCTAAGAGAGTGTGTTGTACTCGTCACGGACGTCCTTTGCTCGCATGATGATGGCTCCTCAAAAGGAAACTCCCCTCTTTCCCCGTAGGATTTTTATCCTTCTCTTCGCATTACGTCCCTCCGGTAGGTAAGCCGCCCCGCTCGCAAAACAAGGCACCCCTCTTTTCTCCGGAGTTCCTTCTCCATGAAACGTATCTCCCCCAACCTTCTCCTGGGTACTCCCTGAAGACTTCTAGAACAGAGCCGTTCCCAGTAGTGGAAGTCCAAGGTCCGCTGCTTTTTAAACCCCTGGGAGTTCTTGAACTTGACCAGTTCCCTCCCCCCCACGCGAGACTCTCCTTTCGTCGTAGAGCTTTCCATTTTTCTTTTTCGAGGGCCTAAAGGGTCTCCCGCCCCCCGGCTTTCCCTTGAACGATCGTCCTTCTGTCTTCACTCCTCCGTTTGTTTTGTGTTTCCTATAACCAGAGGGGACGATTTCTTGCCTTTTCCTTTAGGCAAGCTGACTCCCCTCCCTCGCGCGGCCGAACGGTGTCTACCCGGCGAAGTTTTCCGTGGTGGCGGCGGTCAAGTGCGCCATCGCTACTTCGTGTCAAGTCACCTCCGCGTTTTAAACCATGTGCCTGAGGCCTCTCTGTTTTCATTCGAAGGTTGCTCACGTCCTTGCTCAATCCCTGCCTCTCCGGGTCGCAGTTCTGGCCATCGGAGGCCTCTCCCCGCGGGTTTTTTTGGCGAGTCGGCTGCCCTACCGGTTAAGCGATCGAAGCTTCAAGAAAGAAGCACGTGGAGGGTCCTTTTCTTTTGGGGATGATTCCTCTTCTTTTTCTCCAGGCTCAAGGTCTATGCAGGCTTTCACAAACCCCCCCAACTCGGGCGAGCCAAGGAAATATGAAATCTCCACAAGGAAAGGGTCTCCCGGTGCAGTAAGACACCCTTTTTCTTTTCGTAGTGATAGGGAATTTCCCGTCCGGTCTTCGGACTCTTACTTCGTTTCGGAAATGCGCTCCTGGAAAACAGATTTAGGTACCACCTTCTTTCTGAGGGTCAACAGATAGATGTTGTTAGTTGTGGTGCTTTTTTTTTTTTTTTTTTCGGCAAGAGTTTTCATGGCGATGACCTGTGTGACCCGATCGTGTGAGAAGAGAATGTTTCTGCTCTTCAAACTAAGTTCTTTTCCTAAACTCGCTGTTTCAACGGACTCCCCTGAGACCCCCTTCCCTTGAGGGGCACAAGTCCTATAAGAGAGATTGATCTTTGTTTTCTGACGAGAGAAGCCCCCCCCTCCTGTCAAAGGAACCAGATTCTTCCTTCTCAAGGCGCCCCCGGGTCCGTTCAAGTGCAGCTTTCCGTTTTTGCCCGCTTGAACTCCCAGACTCCCCTCCCCACAAAAACGGCCTTTTTCCTACTCCGCAGCCGATTCCACCTAGCCAGACAGCCGCTCTCTTTAAAAGCGAAAAGCGCACCAAGAAGGAATGGAATCCCCTCCCCCTTTTCCCTTAATGCTCAAGCCCTTAAGCCCCAAAACGCTCGACGCTTTTCCAAGAACCGTCCTCCAAACGTAAGCGATCCTCAAAGGCCGCAGACCCTTTTCCCAGAAAGGCGTTCTCATCCTACTAGGAGAGTTCTTCCCTCGGCCCGCACACTGAGGGAAGTCTACTCGGGCGTGGAGACTTTTTTTCCAAAGAGTGCCTTGTTCCGGCTGGTTCGAGGTCCCCGAGTCCTGGGACCTGCTGCGCACACTTTTTCCACCAGCGTAAAAGTGGTGACGTCTTTTTTCTTCTACGTGAACTTCTTTTCCAAACCGATTGAGCACTCAGTTCCGGTCCTTTCTTGCGGGTGACCGAGGTGGGTACCCGCGTTTCCATGCTGGATGCAGAAAGACGGCTCCTTCCCCTTCTCAAGAAATAAGCGTCTTTCAGGAGCCGTGCTCATTTGGGATCCGAAGACGGCTGCGAGACGATTCTTGGAGATAGTGTCCTTTTTGCGACAATTCCTTCTTGCTTTTTTTTTGATGAGCCCTCTTTTAAATCCTAGAAAACCTTCCTCCTTGAGACTACTCTTTGGGCGTAGTCTCTGTCTTCCGAAGAGTAATTCTAAGGTGCCCTCTGAAAGTTCTCGAGGTTCACCTTTCGACCCGCCATGCTGCCTCCCACGAAATCCCCAGCGTGTAGGCAAATTTTCCTCCCCCGATGACCGGGTCGGCGGTCTTTTTTCGGGGGAGTTGCGACCCTCGCCTGCACCTCTGGGCCTAAACGCGCGGTGGTGGCCGAACCGTTCTGACCGTCCAGAACGTCCTCCGCTTGTTGGCGGACTTGAGTGAACCTGTAAACTGTTAGTGCCTTTTCCGTCGCCGTTCTGGATGCCCGCAGGAGCCCCGACGAGACTTCCTCGGCGACAGGGCAATTTCCGGTGATACTTGTATTTGAACCGTGCGCCGGGAAGCGTCTTCCCTCATCGTGCAAAACGGTCTCCCCCCCTTTCCCCCTTTCTAAACAGCTCGATCGCATTCCCCCCCACCCGCTTTTCCCGCGATTCCTGGGTACTGCCGTCAGGTTGAACCCTCTCCAAAGTCCCAGTTGCGCCTCTTTCTCTTCTCGAACACCCACCCAGGGTTTTTGACCTCTCGCTTCTCCTAAAGAACGTCACTTTCTTTCAGAGAAGGTATTTGGGATCCAGTTGATTTTCTTCGTCGTTGAAGAGGCCCGGTCGACCGCTCCCCAAGGCGGTTTGTCGAGTGTTTTGTCTCGTGGTAACTTTCAGATTTACCATCTTCTCTATTGTTCCTCCCTTTTTTTTTTTGTTTAGGAGATTACTTCTTGGAAATCCTACCAAACGACTTTAAAACTCGACGAGAGCACCTCCCCCCCCTCTTAATACTGTGGTAGCTTTTTCTCTTTTTTCCTGAACCCATATTCCCACCCCTTACCACTTGATCAACCCAATCACCCTTGACAGTAGAAGTCCTCTACCCCTGAAGGAAGGGTCGACCCCCCTCCTTCACCCAGAAGGGTCTTTCCTTTCTCGCACAAACTTTTTCCTTTGGCGTTAAAACTTTGCAGTAACCAGACGGGTCTCCCCGGGTTTCGGAGGGGGTGTTCCTTCTGAGGCAAGGGGTTGTTTGTTTACAATTCAGTGGTAGCATTTCTCCAAGGAGACCGTTTGCTTCCGAAGACGTACCGGTCTCAAGGTTTTCTCCTACCCCCTTATAACAGACCCCTTTTGGCAATGAATATTTAACGCTTCGTGCTGAAGGTCTTTTCTCCTGGCGACGGCGTTCCCCACGTTAAATGAAACATGGTAAAGCCTTTTTTTTTTTTCACATGGAACAATCTTGACGTTTTTAAGACCTTTGACGTAACGAAGGGTAGGAAAACACCGAACTAGGTGAGACCCCCTCCAGATAGGTGAGTTGATTAACAGGCCCGGGAGACATGTACAGCCCAGTAAAGAGCTTCCCGTGAATAAAGATGATTTTTTCTTCCCCCCTGCAGAATCTCTTTCCGTGAAGGTGAGAACGAAACCCAAAGTCTTTTGAACCGTTTCCTTCACTTCCACTCGTAGGAGCCTCCTCTCAAGGGCAATACCTCTCCCCTTTCAAGGTTGTCTCCCTTTGACTAGCGAGCTATTTCAAAATCTCCATCCGAGTGGTCGGCCTCACCTCCACAGATCATCTTTCCCTTTTTTTTCTCGCACCATCCCCCCGTGATCAACTGGAATCCATCAAATCCCAATCCCCGAAACAGGAGTTCGTCCTGTTAGCCTCCTTTCTTGCGGACTCTTGGAGTTTCAAGTGGCGCACGTGTACCCCCCCCGCCCAAGGGGGACCCTCCGTTACTCTGGCTCAAGCTGGTGACCCCCCTTCTCCTTCGTTTAACCTTCCCCCCGGACGGTTGAACACCAAGGTCTCTTTTTTGGCCCCTCCACGTGGTAGCCCCTTAGCGGTCGTTCTTGATCACGCCACAGCGTACGCTCTCACAGGAGGTCCCCCCTTTCAAACGTCGAATATGATTTCTCTCGGACCGCACATCTGCCCTCTCCCCCGCCAGGCCCCATAGATCGTCCTTCGAGGAAGTCTTCTCTTTTACTTTCCGAAATCACTTTTTCTTTGTTCGGGTTTTTTCCGTGACTTTTGCAGTTTCCTGGTCTTGGACGCGGTTGCATGGTTCATTTTGCCTGACGTGGAGTTTTGAGGGCAAGGCTCTCTAGCGGTCTTGAGTCTTCCCGCAAGTTCCTCTTTGCTGATGTCGGTTGGTTTGATGGGGTAGGGAAAGTTCTCGGAATGAGTTTTTCGTTGCGTTTGGGTTTTCTGTCTGGGCTGTGGCTTTCTTTCCCGCCAGACACACCCCTCTGGGCCGGCAGAGACCCCTTTCCCTCTTGAGCAGCTCTTCTTTTTTCTCAGGAAGTTCGTATCGTTCCGTCTACCACCCCTTTCGCTGATAATATCTCCCTCCTGGCCTTCCTCTTTTCGTCGCTCTTTCATCTTCTCTCCCGTGCAACCGAGTGGCTGGCAACATCCCCCGGCACAGGCAGGAGAACCGGAGCTCGGGACCGTTGTCATAGACCTTCCTGCGCGGCTTCGTTTGGCGGAGAGGTTGCCCTCGAAGGCCTCAGGAAGTTGTCCTTCTTCTGGTACAGATAGCGCACCGCCTAGCTGTCCGCCTCGCCCTCCACGATCAGGCCCTAGCACGAAGACATCCCCTCTTTTTGGCGGGATCTTTCGACCAGTAAGATTATTTTCGCGATCGTCCTATTGAGATGGGTGGTTTTTTTCCTCGTCGACGGCTTCTGATAGAATTATGAGACAACTCCCGAACTGTCCGGATGCTGTTTGAGCGCTTCGATCGATTACACAAGAGAGGACTTCCCTTTTTCGGTCAGGTCATCTCCCGATAGCCAACAGCACCGTGGTATTCCAAGACTTGAGGCACGTTTTGAGAAAGGGTTCTCGAAAATGAGCATTTTTCCCCCTCTACGCAGCTGAGAAACCTTTTCAGTACAAGGGAACCCGTCCCAGGTATTACCGACTTTGCGAACTTTCCCCTTCAACCAAGTAGAGCAGTTTTCTTTTCGTCGCGGTCCTTCGAGGGCTATTACTTTCAGTGATACTTTTTGAGCTCCTCCTGTTAGCTTGCCTCTCTCTGGTTATT
>Ga0179591_1295257_pt1 | contig 10098 bp, 11 predicted proteins | sample CZOMad2_1_08_16f_FD_182891 | JGI IMG/M metagenome (GOLD analysis project Ga0179591, IMG submission 182891) | Vadose zone soil fungal communities from Angelo Coast Range Reserve, California, USA - CZOMad2_1_08_16fungal (PacBio error correction) | ecosystem: Environmental > Terrestrial > Soil >... | reverse complement strand
CCATCCCCCCCCCTGGGAAGCCCTGCAATTGTTGCGGTGGCTCCCAATAATGAAAGGTTTCCCCTGACTTGTTTTTTTGTTTGCAGAAGTTTTCTCCCCTCCCCTTTCCCCCCCCCCAATCCTGTCTGGAGCTCTTTACACCAATGGATCCCCCTCGTTCCGTACCCCCCTTTTCAACCCCCGAAAAACCCATCCGATGGTCAGAAAAGCATGGAACGGACTTCTATCCCATGGAGTTCTCGGTTTTTTCCTGTCTCCTGAGACCCTTCCCCTTCTTACTCGGTTGTCCATCCGCTCAAGTCTTGTTATTTTTTTTCCCATCGTGGAGGGAGCTCTGCGCTTTCGTGCCAGCGCCTTGTGTCTTTTCTCCCTTCCTTTCAATGTCTCATTGTTCTTGCCTCCGCCCTGGGACCCACAACTTGATTTTTCGACAGAACGCCCACCTATGCCCCCTTTAAGGCCCTTTCCCCCCCCCCCTTTTTTCCATGAAAGTCAGTAAATATATCCACCCATGTCCCCCACTGACCCCCAGAACTGAATCACCCCCCTCCTGGATCGGGCATGGAGTTTTCCACTTTGGAAAACGGTACTATTAGACGGACAGCGGTTATGGTCTTTAACCCTCCCGTCGGGCGCCATTTTCCCAGTCCCCCCCTTATGATACCTTTTTTCTTTTTTTTACAAGGAGGCGGTGTTACGCTTCGATTGGGGTGGGTTTCTTTTCCCACCTAAGGGAGGGGTGGTTCCTGACTCCCGCCCAGTTGGAGGTTTTTATCTCTTTTACCTCATTCTTTTTTTTGTTTTTTTTGATTTAGTCTCCACCCTCATTGATTAGTTCCATTTTTCCTCCTTCCCGTCTTGTCTTTTTTTTTGCCCCCCCCAGAAGTCCCCCCACATGCGTACCTTACCACCTCCTTTCCGGGAGTCCAAATACATGCCCTTTTTCCTTCGTTTAAATTTTTCGATGCAAACATGCCCTTTTATTTCTCCATCATTCCCCAGACCTCCTCCCCTTTCTTCCGTTTTTTTCCCATTTTAAGAGAAAGACCATCTTCGGCTTGGGTCGGGTATCCTTCCGGATGCGGGGCATATTGGTCATTTGGTTCTTTATTTGTATTAATGGTCCCCCAGTCATTGCCCCTTTCTTGAATTGCGAAAAGTTGTTCTTTTCTTTTTTTCTATAATGGCAGTAATAGTTTTTTAGGGTTCCCAGGATTTGCTTTTACCCCCCCATGATTCTCGGTCGATGCCCCTACAATGCTCGTGGTCCCTCCCTTTGACATGAGGTTGAACTTCATCAACTCTGCTGGATGCGCAATATAGCGTGATTTAGACTTCTCCCTTCGTTATTGGGATCTTGGATTTTTTTTTTCGGGTTTTTCTGACACCGCGGAGCTGGCCCGTGATTTTTTTTCTAGGGTGTTCTTCTTTTTTTTGCCTGTGGGTCTGTTTTTTTTCACGAGCCAGCGTGGCTGCCTTTGCCTTTCTTTGGTTTGCGTTTTGATGTAACCCCGTAGTCAGGCGAAAATGGGTATGTGACCCCTCACCGTCCCAATTTCTCTGAACCTTTCATTTTATTCTCCGGGGCATGTCTTTCTTGTGCTGTGCCGACCTGGCCTTGTCCTTGGTCCACGAGGGTTTCGTAGAACTTCCCCCCCGGTCTGAGGGGAATTCTCTTTTTTTCGGGGCATTTCCCTTGTTGAAAAGCTGATTCTTTTCAAGCAGAGCTGCCCCTTTTTGAGCGTGCATTTTGTCTTCTCATGGTAGAGTTTCCCTGGGCCCCCTGCAACTTTCCTGGAGGCGGCGGCTTCCCGGCGCTTCTAGGGCCCCTTCTTCTCCGGAATTCCCCTTCCATTGTGTTTTTCGTCTTTCCCCCAAGAACACCCCGCTGTCCCCCAGACTGCCCGGGCTGTCGTGTGATTTTTATTATCCCCCTGATCGATTTCTATTTTTCGGCAAAGTTTTTTCTCCCCCTTCAGTTGTTGGGGCCTGGGCAGCTTTCCAAACAAAATCAACGCCTGCTAGGAGGACCAGTTTTCTCTCCCCCAATCGTTCTTTTCCCCCCCCTTAGAAAAGGCCCATTTCTCCTAGACTAACGCGCCTTTTTCCTCCGCAATTTCTTCGCCACCCATCGGTGTGTTTTTCCCGGACTCTTTCAATTGGAATACTTTGAAAGCCCCCCCCCTTTGTTTGAACTGACCCGGTTTCCTCCGTATTGGTGGTTTTGCTTCTTCTTTCTTTAGAAGCCTTCCCTTCTTTGAGGATAGACTAATAACTTACTTTTTATTTGCACGTTCTACCCCTTCCCACTTTTTCAAGGAGTGTTTTCTGCCCTATTCACGTGTCCCTTTTGGGTCTCACCTTTTCTACATCGAAGTTATAGTACTTTATTTGTTATTATTTTTTGGGGGGGTTTGGGGGGGTGGGGGGTTCGGGGGGGGGGGGTTTTTTTTGGTGTGGGGTTTTGTTGTGTTTGGTGGTGCGGGGGCCTTGTTTTGTGGGTTTTTTTGTTGGAGGGGTGGGTGTGTGGGCGGGTTCCTTTTGGAGTGGCGGGGGGGGGTGCGGGTGGGGTGGTTGTGGGTTTTTTTTTGTTTCGTTTGGGGCGGGTGGGGGGGTTTTTGTTTTTTTGGGGGGTGGGGGGGGGGGGTGGGTGGGGGGGGGGGGGGGGGGTTTTTTTTTTTGTGGGGGGGGGGGGGGTGGGGGTGGGGGTTTTTTTTGGGGGGTTGGGTGGGGTTGCTTGGGTGGTTTTTTTTTTTTTTCACGTTGACGGTTGACCCCGGATGCCACCCCCCTTCAAAGTCCTCTGCCCCCCTTTGTTTTTCTAGCTTAAGGGATCTTTTTGTCTTTTCTGAGTGAGGTTCTCTCTTTTTCCCCCTTTTTTTCCCCCGACGTGAGCAGCAGCTTGTGACCGCCCAGAATCCTAAGTAGAGGGCGCTCCAGCTCAGTTGTCCTTCTCCATGTTGCCTTCGTCTTTGCCCCGCTCGATCCGCGTCTCCCAAACTTTTTTTTTTCTCCAGACGTTTTTCTTTTATTGCGACCCCCCTACTTTCAGTTGCACCCTGCCTTTTGCCCACCCCCCCCCCCCCCCCCACGGTGATGGCCAACGTCCTTCCCGGGTTTTCCCTTCTTGGATGGACATTAACAACCGGCTAGGGCTGAGTCCCTCCCCCTTTTTTTATTGGTAGCCCCCGACGACGTCTTACTACACTTCAGACACTTTCCACCTCCCCAGCGATTAGAAACGTGCCCCGCTTGTTTTCACTCTCGGGCCGAATTGATCCGTTTCCCTTTAGCCTTCCCCCTACCTTCGCATTTGGCGGGCTGTATTAATCCGTCTTTCCGAATCTTCTTGCTTAATAAGAGGACACCTGTTTTCCCCTTAACAAGGCGTTGCTCTTTTGCCCTCTCTTTGAGAAGAGTCCTTTCCCCCATCGGCGGACCATCTTTTCTCTTAATCATCCTTTTTGTTTTTTTCTGTTTTTTTAGAGGTTGGTTTTCTCTCTTGGAATGTTACTTCTTTTCCGCCCTTCGTCCGTCGTGTTTGGTGCAAAACGTTTTCCCCTTCGTATTATCCCCCCCCCCAGACTGTCTTGGGGCTTTCCCTGTGGTGCCCTTTCTCCGTTATGAATGTTTTTTTCTTTTTTTTTTCTGCTGCGTTTCTCTCGTCGTTTTTTTGATTGTCCCACTCTTAGCCCAACCTGGTCCTTCCCCCCCCCCCCCAGTAGTAACACTTCGAGCTTTGGTGGATTGCCGTTTCTTATCCGTCTTCTTCGACATGTTGCCTGGCTCATTTTTACCCAAAGTTATGGCCCTCCGAATTCCGCGGGACCCCTTTTATGTATGAGTTTTCTCGATGGAAATCCCTCCTGGCGGACGCAGTTTTTTTTCCACTTTTTGTTTGTTTTTTTTCCGGATTGGATCCCCCCGACCCCAGTCTTAACTTTCCTTCGATTGGTGGTTTCCCCCACCCCTCCCCTTTTGATAAATCATTGTCTTGCCCGTTTTATTTCCCGCATTACTACCTTCGACTCCTCCCCGCTGTACTTTCCCCCCCCTTGTCAAGAGTTTTTGTCGCTCTTCTACTTCGCCCTGTTTTTAGCTTTCCCTTTAGAAAGGATTCACTTTTTCACCCCTCGATCTTCACGTTACGGTCCTTCTCCGGCCACTCCCCACGGAGGGTCAACTTTGCTGTTATTTCCTTTTTAATAGGGTGGATGGGGCCACACCTTTCCCCCTTTTTTTTTAGATCCATTTCCCAGCTCTTTATCTGTCTGCCGTACACCTCCCTATCCAGTTGCATTTTCGTGACCTTAAATTCGTTGCCCTTTTTGTAGTATGAAGTGTGACCCATTTTCGATGATACGCCTTTTTACCTTTTTTTCGGCGATTTCACTGCCCATCCAGGACTTCGTTCAGGACTGGGAGTGAACCCCCCCCCGGAACTTGGGCCCCCGTTGACGTCCGTTGGAGATTTCTTTCTCGACACTAGTTGCGTTTTTTGTCGTTTCCCCTTCGCATGTCTTTCGTTCCCGATTCAATGCTTCCTCCGGCTTTATCACTTGCAGTTTGAAAGCCCCAATCAAAAAGAAGCTCAGTTTTTTCTAGGTTTTCTTTTTTAGATTCTCTTTGCTTCCATCCCGTCCATACAGGTCTTTTCCGAAAATGTTTTTTCATTCCTCACTGATAAGGCCCATCCATGTTGTTCCTCAGCATAAACCCCTGCCTTTAGCAGAGGATTTAGTTTGCCCCTTTTCTTCTGCAGGCTTAGGGTGGGTAGTTCACTTCCCAACCCCACCTGGCCCCTTTGACATGTTTTTCTGTCCCATGTTGGTGACTTTGGACCTCATACGAAGGGTGCCCCCACTCCGAATTATTTTTTTTCTCTTGAAAGGGCTGGCCCCAGTAACAAGACTTTCGGGGGATAGTTTTTTCTGCTGAGCACTTCTGAAACCCAGCCCCACACGATGTTCAAATTTGTTTCCTGACCCCCTTCCTTAGACCTTCCCGGAGGGAACCAGCCAGGTACCCACCCCCTCTGTGCCCCCCTCCATTTGCCATTTTCGGAACATACCCCCCATCCCCCTGGGACCTTCCAAGCCTTTTCGAAGGGCTCCATTCCCTGCTACCCCTTCCTCGCTTTTTTCTTTGTGAGTAAACGGTCTTTCGGCACACGTTAGAATGTCTTTTGTGAACTTCCGCGGTCTTTCATAAAGAATTTTCCCTGGGGCTCTCTTTTCAGATAACCGGCCGCCCCACCCCAACCGCCCCCTTCGCTCGTTGTATGGTAAGTGGTACCCATTTCCCCCCCTCTGTATACCCCTCCTGTCTTTTTTTTTTTATTTTTTTCCCCGGTCTCCTGCCGGCCCCTCAAGAGCTCATTTTTTGGGGAGATACTTCTGATGATCAGGTTCTTGAGGACCCCTCCCGGATAGTAGCCCCTTTTTCTTTCCAAGAGGCCTCGTTATGTTCATCCTTTTCAACCACCTCAGACTGTTTTGTCTTCCTTGTACCCATATAAGCCCTCTCTTTCTCGTCCCCACCACTTCTCTTTTGGAATGAAGAGAACCATTGTTAATGTCCCTTCATTCCCCAAAATATCCTTCAACCCCTATGCAAAAGCCTTATACCTCAACGAGTTATATTCCGGCGCCTTCTTCTTTCTCCCCGGTCATTAGATGCTAGTTTTGAGGACACCCCCTTTGGGGGGAGGTTTTGGCTTCTTTAAAGGTCCGTCCCTTTCTTTTAGCCATCCAGTCGAGTTGTATTATGTTGTGCGTTCTTTGGTTGGTGCCGGTCAACATCGCTCTTTTTCGGAAGGAGTTCCCTGCAGAAATTCTGTTTCCATCCTTTTTCCCCTATGGAGATCGAGCCCCCCAGCCTTTTTCTTTACAGGCCTAAGACAGCTCTGTTCGTCCCCCCGGCCTCTGCCCCCTCTCTTTAACCCCATTTCCTGTCTCTTCGAAATAAAAGGTTCCGTTCCCCCCTTTTTTCCCTTGCGCATTTTTTTTTTCTGCCCCTTATCTCCTCCCTACTTGAGGCCTCCCCCTCCAACCCTGTTCTTTCTGTGAGAACTCCCCTCAATCGTAGTCCCTTGCTCCGGTATGGGAGGGGATACCTTGCGCGTCTTTTTGATTTTGCCACGTTTTTTTGATATCCTTTTGATTCCTGGTTCCCATGAACAATTGTCTCTGAATTTACAATGCGCAGTTGGCGTTATGCAGGTCCCGTATAGTGGCACGTTTCTTCTTCCCCCCATTATAGAGTTTCTGAGGCCGACACCGAGCGTGCTTTTTTTAGTCCCCCCTGCTTTTCATATATGCGTTTGACTTCCATCCCTCATTTCCCCACCTTAGGTTAGCTTCTTTCGGCTGTTCCCTTCTGAACTTTCCCGACCCCCCCCATTATGTGTATATCATGTATGTGCCCGCTTTCCTTACCATTTTCGACATGAGGTCGTTTTTTTTTTTTTTGAGCCTCCCTTTTTTAGTGAGGACACCATCAGATACGTGCCACGTTTTGAGGAAGGGCGAGGAACTGGACCGCCCTTTTCAACCATCGTCCTTAGGAACCCGTTGCTTATCGTTGAAGTCCAACCCTCCATTGGTATTATTGGTTTATAGTGGGATCCTGTCTCTTTTTTCTTTTTGTCTTTTTGTTTAGTATGCCTACCATGGAACCTTTGCCTTTTTCCTCTTGTCCTCCCGACCAGGCTCCAGGTGCAGAATGGGCCTTTTCTTTGTAGTTTTGATTTCCATTCCAATTTGGAGATGATTTCTGTTCTCGGGAAAGTTTGACTTACCTAGAGAGAAGTTCTCCTGGTTACCCTTTGGTACCTAGCCCCCATGGAGCCCCCTAGTTTCCCGGATGATCGGCCCATTTCTTTTTTGTCCATCCGGCATGTGTTTTTGTTGACGGACCCCCTCTGCTGTCCCCTCCCCCCCACTCAACGATTCTCCTGATTTTCTTTTTTGATTTGCTTTGCTTGCACATGCTTCCCCGTCTTTCCATTTTATTTTTTTGTGAACATTGTTTTTTCTGACCACTTCTTGTTCACCTGGGCCTGTTTTGTGGAAAGGCAGAACGCTTAGATATCTTCCCCCTCCTGGTTCCTTTTCTCTTACTAGGTTTCAAAAAACCTCTGATAACCGCTCTCCATCACTTGCCTAGATCTGGGGATCCCCCCCGTCTCAGTGAGACCAGTAGACACATCCTTTCACCCCATTGACTTTGTTCCTCGATTAGGCTTTTTCCCCCGGCCCCCCCAGTTAAAACAAGTTTGCCAATTTTTTTCCAATTAAGGTTCCACCTTCTCGGGCCTTCTTTTACTCTATGCGTAAGCCTTGTCTTCTATCTTCCCCTTTTACATAAATGGTTGTATTACGTTTTCAATTTTTTTACCCCCCCTCCTTGATTAATGGTAAGACTTACCGTTATCTTCTCAGTGTTTTCGTAATGCTACGGCCTTCCTCAGTATGTTCTTTCCTTAGTCGAGTCCCTGCAGGTGGAACCCCTTCTGTACCACCAGTTTTTTTCCCACGCCTAAGGATTGAATCCCCCTTTTTTCCTTGGTCCCCTTTCGTCCGATTGGAAGTCAGATCTTGGCGCTTACCAAGGTTTCCTTCTTTTCGCTTTCCCTGAGGACCTTTGCCCCCCTTCTCGAATATTTTCTGAGAATCCCCTATGCCCTTCTTGTCACCTTGAGCAATTTTTCGTTTTCGACGGCTGAGGGTCCCCTACGTTCCCCCTTTTTTCCCTCCCAAACGCAGCTCCTATGCGCTTCTGGTGACCCATTTTCTCCCACCCTCGTTTTTACGCGTAGTCCTTTCTTTGTGCCCCAAGTCCGGCCCACAAAACCCGGGAGACCACTGCCCGTTCCCTTGGGGTTTCGGCTGACTTCCTCAGACAAATCCTGTTCAGGGTGAAGGATGAGCACGCACTTTTTTGGAAGGTTTTTCGTTTTCCGAAACTTTGGACGAATAGACACAAGGTCGTCCATAAAAGCAAACCGTTAGTAGACCTCTTTTTCTACCGTGTGTCCGGATCCTTTCCACAGAAATGCATTCCCAACTCTTTTCCCCGCTCGAATACACACAGTTACCCTCCTCCCTTTTGAGGGGGTCCCTTTTTTCCACACTTCGTTACTCGGCCTTTCCTTATTACCCCTTACTTTTTTTTTTCTTGGCCCTGTAGTTTGGCCCTTTCCCCTGCCCCGGTGTTCCCTTCCTCCGTACGGATCTAGACTTCAAATCGCCTGGGCCCCCCATATATTACCTCCCCCCTTCCTCCTTGTTTTTTTTGAGTTAGAGATGAGTTTTTCCTGCTGATGGATTTGACTCAATGGCTTCCCAGGCTGGCCTTGATACACCCGCAGGAGTTGTTTCCCTGTCACCCCCCTATGTGTCAGGCTTAACGAGTAGGGCGTAGGCAATTGGTTGACCCAGACTCCATCCTTCCGACCCCCCAAAACACCACCACCCCCAACCTCCAATTTTTGTTTCGTGATATTTTTTTTGTTTTTTCCTTCCTCATTTATGGGGTCTATGGATGGAAGTAGAGATGACCGCTTCAGCCCCAAAAACCAAATTTGTACTTTCAACCCTTCGTCTTTTTTGCTTGGAATTTTGTCGTGTTTGATAAGCGTAGAAGTTTTGGACAACCTCGAAATCCTTTTTATTTGTCTTACCCAATTTTTTGCCTTTCAACTTCCCTAGACATTGTTTTTCGTCGCTGAACCCCGACGCCAACCGGATTTCCTTCTCCACTTCTAAAAAGTTGTTTTGTGTGGGGTGTCCTGTTTTTGTCCCCCCAGAAGACTGTCCGTCGATGTGCTCCCCCTATTGTTACAAGTCTATCATAGGGACGTTTTGTAGGGATTTAAGCATGCCTAGACATTTTTGGGGAATCACGGCTTTCGACCAAACCCTCCTTTAATTTTACCCCACATTGGACCTCCGCGTCTTGATTTTTTGCTGAGTATACTTCTAGAGATGGGCGTATGTTCCCCCCCCCGCTTACACGGATTTACTTAAGCTGCCTGAACAAGATCGCGGAAGTCTTTTTTTTTCTGTGGATTGTCGCCCAACGGCGGGGGATTTAAAAAAGACGTGGCGTTTTTTCGGAGGACGGAGGCCCGTGAGATTTGTGTGCTTTTGCCACTCTGGTTGCCCCCTTCAACGGTTAGCTCCCGCATCGGTTGTGTCTCGATCTGCCGCAGACTACATTTGTAGCCCAAAGGGGATTATTCTTAAAAAACTTCTCCTTATTTTGGCGTAGGACCCACAGGACTTCGGCATGCCTACAGCTCCCATCCACACTGCTGCGGTTGAGCCGATACGCCAGGCCGATCAAGGTTTTTCCCCTTGGAGCACACTTGGCGGGTTCCCCCCCTTAGTAGAGGCCCCCCTTGAAGATTCCGCCACTTGTTTTCTACCCCCGGTGTCCCTTTTTTGCGACAGCATGATTTAGTAGATAAGTTACCCCCCCTTTTTTCCTGATCTGTCCTTCAACAGTTGTGGCCGCCGTCCTGAAAGACCCTCTCCCCCTTGTACCGCACCGCCGATTTATGGAACCCATTCCAGGCCCTTTTAGTTACGAACCTCAAATTCAGCCACTGTCTCATTCAGTCTCACCCTCCGCATCCCCACCCGAGCCACCCCTGGCCTTAGTTGCGCCTTTCAGGCGAGAGTTGTCTTCCCTCTTTCACCCCCACTTGCCGGCCCCCCCTTGCAGCAGCAAACCCTGTCTTTCGGGACGCTTTTCCAAGGGGTAAACTTTCAACCCAGGCCTCTTTCCAAATTACTCGCATCGTTTTTTTTCTTTCCTCTACCTTTCCAAGATGTCAAGTGATCTCTTTTGACGAACATATTAAGGCTTTTTTGACGTGGGCCCCCGGACCGGGCGCTTTGTTGCGTCGCGCAATCGGGCCAAGGCCCCCCCCGTTTCGTCCTTCTTTTTTACATAACCCCTCAATGGCCTCCCCCCTTCCTTGAGGCAGATGATCCCGCATTGGTTGATTCAATCCCCCCTTTTTCAACGGAAATTTTCTAGTCCTCTGCCGCCTTTTCTAATAAGGGTAGACTCGGGTTCCAAAATAACCCC
>Ga0179591_1274979_pt1 | contig 10098 bp, 8 predicted proteins | sample CZOMad2_1_08_16f_FD_182891 | JGI IMG/M metagenome (GOLD analysis project Ga0179591, IMG submission 182891) | Vadose zone soil fungal communities from Angelo Coast Range Reserve, California, USA - CZOMad2_1_08_16fungal (PacBio error correction) | ecosystem: Environmental > Terrestrial > Soil >... | reverse complement strand
CTCCAAACCTCCCCGTTTAACACAAACATGAGAGTCTTTTTCCTAAAGTTCACTCATAAAGCTACTTCACGTAATTCCTTTCCTGAATTGTCCCGTGAGGCCGCTAATTGGTCCTCTCTCTCCTCGGAACTGTCGTCCCATTCAGCCTTTCCTTCCGTAAAGTCCTCTTAAGCCCCAGCCGCGCAGCATCAAGCCCCTCCGTTTTCCCCTCCCCCTCTTTATGATTAAGCCTCTGCCTCTTCAGCACAACAAGTCTGAACATCAGAAACAGGCTACTTATACTCCAAAAAATTGGTAACGACCCCTCTTCGCTTAGTATCAGCTTTTCCCTATTACCCCATTGTAGCCGAGACATCCATGGCTTCGAGTCCTTAAGCCCTTTTCAAGTCTCCCCCCTACAAACTCTACATCGAAGACAATCTCCTCTTTTCCTGTTCCCATTTTTTTCGTTTTCCTTTCAGTACAGCGACCCAGTTCTCCCCCCTTGAAACCTCCTAGAGTCTTAAAGAATGTAGTCTAATATGGCTCCACACCCCAACCCCCTATGAAAGTCCCCTCCTTCCCAAAAAATCTCTCCCCTTCTCCCTTCCAGGGCAAACCCTTCCCCCCAAGTCTTGCTCATGAATCCTACAAGGAGCTATCTACCACTATCCGCTGAAACTTCTTTTTCCCTTCTCCTCTTCTAGTATTCCCTTTTCTTTCCCCTTTTAAATCAACAAGGGCCCCATGGCCCGTAAGTCTCCTCCGCCCTTCGTTAAGGTTGTGAGATGTTCTTTCCTCCATCCCCCTTTCTCTCTTCCAAAAAATAATCCCCCTTTTATAGCTCCCATTAATGTTCCTCATCCGCGAAAATTAAAAAACCTCCCCCCTCCCACCTTCCCCACGTCGCCTTTTCTTTTTCCATGAGACCCCCCACCCCGATCGGTTCTTTTTTAAAAAAATTCCCCTTTACCGTAGAGACTATTTCCCTCCAACTGTCCCCCCCCTGAACTCTCCCCCCAGTAGACCAATCAGCCTCTAACCTCCAGAATCCAGCCGAAGCTTCCCCAGAAGCCAACACTCTCCTCTCCTCAATCTCTTTTTCCAACTTCCTCCTCCTCTTGCCACTATTATTTTCCTCCCCAAGCCCCCACAGCGAAGCAACTGAATCCCCCCCCCCCCTCTTTTTTCTTAGATTTGCCCTCCATTCGTGATTTCAATTCTCCCCAATAAATACAGGAACCCCTCCACAGTGCCCAAGAACTCGCCCAAACAATTTCCATAGTTCCTTTAACTGTCCCATAAGCCCCCCCCCCAAAGTTCCCTTCTTCCTGAATTGAACTCTCCATCTAACAGAATGCCCAAAAGCTCCCTCGCGGAAGCAAATTATTTTCTATTCTCCACCTGCAGTCAAGATTTCCCTACCTACAGTCTAGCCTCTCCTTTAAGAACCACTTCCCCCCCCAAAAAAATAAGTGACCCCCCATGTTTACGCCGTTCCTTCCCCAGATCTGACCCCCTGTTGTAGCGGAGTTTCACCTCCCCCCCCGTTCTACCCTTTAACTAGAGTCCTGGGACCTGACCCTCTCCCTAATTTCTTTTGCTGCCAAAATACCAGGTGGTTGACAAAAGATGGGACACGGTATAGATCCCTTCCCCCAGATCCCCTTTTATACTTCACCTTCATTTGCGAGTATGAAACACATTTTCTAATCCTATCTCTACTTGCCCCAAATTCCCTCTCGTTTCTCCCCCGTTAACCTTATCAGATTCCTTCCTCAAGCGTGTGCCCCCCTTCTTCGCCTCTCCAACCCCCCCGACAACTCCCCCTTCCTTCTCATTCATCACCTACGTTGTTTTGTAGCTCCATTTTTTTGAGTTGAGAAAGAATACCTTTGATTCCCCCGCTTCTTCCTTGGATACCCGGAGATATTTTTTCAAGTGCCAACCCCCCTATTGTCAGTTTATTTTCCCTTTCTAATCAAAAGACTCTTCCCCACTCTTCAGTAAGATTCTCTCGAGTCTGCCATGTGAAGGAAACCAGTTTACTTCATTTTTTTTCTTTGGATACTCTCCTTAACGCCTTTCTTTATTTTTCACCAACCTTTTTTGGACCCAGCCCCCCGTACCTCGACTTTAATTTTATTACCCTCGACTTTTCTTTTAGACAAAAATTTTATACTCTAGTCTTCTAAGTCAGGTGATACTCCCCTTAATCGTTCTTCTTAAATTGCTCAGCCTTTTTTATTGAGTTACCCTTTCGGGACTGGCCCCCCTCTCTAGAAATAGCACCCCCGATTGTGAAGGACAATTTGAATGAGATTTCTTTCTCTTAAGAGACAGTCTTCCCCTTTCCAAAGCGCAGCTTCCTTTTTCTTTTTTTTAGGTTAAAGGGATTGAAGACCACTCTCTATGGAATTCCATTATTTTGGTTTAGGTTCTTTTTTCTTTGTTTTAGTTTTTTTTTTTTATGAGCGCTGTGTCTCTTCATCGCTGGTCTTCTTCCTCTGTTAAGCCCAAAGTCTGTTTTTGATTTCCTTTCAGAGAATGCGATCTAAGTTGGTGATAAATTTGAAAGCTTAAGGTATTATCAAGATTCTCCCTTTATGTAAGGAGATTTCTTTTCTTTGTAACTTATTTACTACTTCTTGGGCTTCTTTCTTCTTCGATGCTTCTTTGGCGTCCTGTTTCTTTTTGATTTTAAGCTGTTCCCCGGTTCTATTTTTTTTTTTTCTTTCGACTAATAAGGGGAAAATTTGGTTTAACGAGGCTCTATTTATTTTGATTCTCTTTTTTTTTTTTTCTTCATTTTGGGTGAGGTGGCGGTTTGTAGCTTTTTTTTCGGGTTGTCTTACTGGAGCTCAAAAATAAATTTTAGCGATCCTAACCCCCGTTTGGGGAAGGTTTTTAAAGCCTGCCACTTTACTCTAGATGCCCTTCCTCTGACGGGTCCATTTTATTTAATAGCTTGTCCTGAACTTTTTATAACATTAACCATTCCTCTTTGGATCTGCAACTATTTGTGATAGCTTTCAGCTCTAGTCCCTCGGGCTGGTCATACATTTCTCTCTCCCCAGGGAATTTTTTTCCTTTAGGCGCTTTCTGTACCGCTTTGCACTCCTTTTGCTAAGTGGTTATTTTTTTTTTTCTTGAATGCGTTCAGTACGAGCTACTACTTTCGCCTAATTGAGAAAAAGCCGTCATGCAGGCAAGTAATATACTTTCTCCTTCTTCAGTGACATCCCCCTGAGTTCGTTAATGCTCCTCTTTAGGCTATGAAATCTGAATCCTAAGACCTGAGTGATTCCCTCAGTTCTAATCTTCCCTCTTCCCCTTTGAAAGACCTATGCTACTCTCCAAGACCAATTAGGTCCCTCAAGGAGAACGCTACTCCTTTCTCAGATCTTCGATAGTGTAGTCTGAATCTTCGCGCATTGCTTTCACTAGGAGATAGGATTAGGGAGCTTTAGAATTTGATGAGATTATATTACTTCTTCTACCATTACTGTCTTACCCCCTGGCTCCCTGCCCCTCTCACTCTCCGATTCTGAGACCCTCCCTTTTTTTAGTCGCAGTGGAGCCCCCTTGTATAAAATGATTATTAGTCTCACTTTCTGAGTAGTAATTTCTCTTCTTATTGGTTTTGGACTGTGATATTTTCGTTCCTCCCTATTTGTTTTTTTTTGAGCATCACCCAAAGTAACTGCCCAGGAGATTTTAGCAACCTTACTACATAATCAAGTATAATTTAATTACGTCTCCCTTAGGATGTGCCCCTTCCTGGCGACCTTAGCCTACTCCACTTCTCCGCCTTCGGTTCTCCTGGTGACCTTAAAGCTTTCAATTACTTAAGCTAAGCCAGGCGCCAACGTATCCCTCCCTAAGGTATCGTATCTCTAACCTGCCATGCCTGTCCTCCTCTTTTCCAATCCGCTTTAATGATCTCCCTCTTTACGAGAGGAGAAGGCCTCAAATGTTCCCTAACTGATGTTTTTCTGCTTAAGGGCCAACCTTTCCTTCAGGACGCATCTGCCCGCGATTAGATCCTTAACGGAATTCAGAGACTTTACTATTTTCTAAGAAACGTTAAATCATCAAGTTGTCACTCTATTCGTTAAGGGCCAGATAGTCCCCTGACAAGTTTTGCCCGATTTTACCCTTAGATGCTCTTGTACTTCTACATTTCATTTTTCTTTAAACCGCAAGCCAGTGCAAAAAATCCTCCTCAAGCCTTCTATTACAAACCACGTCCGCGGTATCTCCCCCTTGGAAAAAGACTAGTCCCCCAATCTCGTTCCTGAGAGATATCCTCACATTCCTTTTTCTGAATTAGTCAATTCTTCTGATTTCCTGTTTTTAAAGTGTTCACTTTCACGGAACAAGGGCCCGTCATTTTTTTTCTCTTCCTGACTGTTAAGTTGTGTATTTTAAGAACTTTGTTAAACACCCTTTAAGATTCCTGTTTATCGCGCAAATTGCCTTTTAGAGAGTCATTCCCGCAGCTCCCCCCATAAAGTCCCCCCCCATCACTCTTCTCTTGAAAACCTGGCTCCCCCCCTAGCTCATTATAAACACACAAGGTTTCCCCTTTTCTTTTCGTACTACTACTCAATACCCAACCCCCGTCGTCCCTTCCCCTCCCTCTGACTAACACGTCTCCCCAACAGCCGGAACCACCCATTTTAATTCCAATCCTTCCGCCACCCCAGAAGCTAGTAATCTCGTACACTCCAGTTTTCTCCCCCTCCTCTGCCAATGCTGCCCCTTTCAACGATCCCACACCCCACTTAGTGAACTTCCAATAGAGTTACATTTCAGTGATCCGCCCTAGCATTCAAAACGCCTCCACTCAGTCCCCCTTAACCCTCCTCAACTAGAATGCACCCCCTCCAGTTCTTAGTGTCAGTCAACGCCACCCCATGCCCCAAAAAAGTATCGCCTGCTTTTAGTCCCTAGCTCTTCCATCTACATCAGTTCCAAACTTCATCCTTTCTTCTCCAGGAAGCAACCCCTTTCTTTGATTCTACTAGAGGAAAGCAATCAAGGAAATATCAATCCCCGGTCATCGACTTTTATCAGAAGAACAACTTCGAAGTTACTTGATCACCTTTGTGTTTAGTTCCCCTCTTTTTCGGAACCCCTGTTGGGTATGTCACAATTTCCCCTTTTACGGTATATCTCTTGATCCTTTACGGAATCTACTGGGTTCCTGTCCAACCCCTCGATACGATTGACCTCCCAACCGTAAAATTACCCCTTAATTCAAAGACCCCCGCGGACACTCCTCGTTTCCACGGTCTATTCTTTCCCCCAGAACTTTTATTACTCTGAAATCCTTGACCCCCGCCCTTTCCCCGATGGTTTCACACGTTAACACTTTCTTAGACGGCAACCGTTTTTTAAAGCGTGTTCCAAAGGTGACCCAAAACGTCAACCTAGAAAAAGTTCCAACCCTATTTTATTCTTTCCTTCTTTCCTCCGCTGTGGTTTGGATACTTTAAGGATTTGGTCCTGTTTGGCTTTTACGTTTGAGATCAGAGAATGTTCTTAACACCCCTTGACTTTAGTACAACTTTGAAACGGGGCCACACGAGCCTTGAATTTGAGTATTTATCTGAATTCCCCCCTTTTCTTTGAGTTCGACCGGAGAAATGCATCTCCTTCTCATTGCGTCTCCTGTGCTGGTTATTTCCTTGTCCGTAATTTTTTTTCACCCCAAAGTAGTATCTCGGTTTGCGGGAATGTTATTAATGCTACTCCCCTTTCTGGCCTACCCAATCTTCCAAGTTGAAGATGTTTCCTATACCAAATTGTTCTGATTTACAGAATGATAAAGAACTTCCATTTTGTGTAAGCTGCTCTGGTCCTATTCCTTTATTTTTTCTCCGGGATGGAGAGACTAACCTCCCCAATAAGGGCTGCGTGATGACTAATTTAGAGTTCATTTAGTGGAATTGACTATATGTGATAATGGGGTGATTCGTTTACCTCTGAAGTAGACACACCTCGCAGTTTTGTGACTTCTTCGGCTTTTCCTTGGGTGCCCTGGTTTCTTATTGGGAGCGTGGGGCAAGTCTTCTGAGAACGATGGGCCGAAAGGGCGGTTATGTCCTGTCTTGGATGTTAGAGTCAAGATGCCTTGGATTTCGCGAAACATTCCCTCTTGCGCTCCTTTTTTTTAATAAGTTCTTCTCTCTCTCTTCTGATTGATTCTACGGTGATAATTACGTAGCCTTGGTTCTCCGATGGTGCGGAGGGGGCTTTGGGCCGCGGGTTAGAGGTCCCTCGTCTTTTGGGAGGGTCCCTATCTTGACAGCATTGAACCTTTTGTTCCATATGATTATGTAGTGTGCGTGATTAAGGGTGTGATGCGTTTTATTTTTTTATCTGGGTACTGACGCAAACCCATTTTTAAATAAATGACACACCTTTTCTTTATATCGTAAGATGGATCAAGAATCCACTACCCTCCACACGAATGAAACGGGAACTGGACGTAATTTCCTTTTCAACAGTTCTGTTAAGGTGAATCCACTCGAAGAATTTCTACTTCCCCCCCCTCTACCATCTTGACTTCCTCTTTTCTTTCGCGAGCGTGTCAGAGTAACGTCGTGACTTAGGAGATAAGATGGACCCGTCTCCCACGGAGGAGGAGTTTCTGCTATGTTTGCAGCTGGTATTCGTTGTTGTTGAGAAAGACTTCCTTTGAACTTACTCTTTAAATGATCTCCTATCCCTCACCCGTGCGAAATCTCGTACTGAGAGTTCACGCCTATTTTGTGAATGCATACCTCTTCGCTTCCCTGATCGACGAGGTGTACAGGATCTTGCCCTTTGCTGCGACTCACGCTAGTTAGTGAGTCCTGAAGACCGTTAAACTTATCCTACAGCGATGCTACACAGTACCCCGTTTCTTTCCTCCTTCGAACCGTGACGGCGATATCGAGTTGTGCCTCTGAAGGAAAGGGTAATCTACCTGGAGAATGATCGGCCGGTGTCGGTTGGTACCTTTGATTCTCTCTTCTTTACCTCTTAATGCTGACCTAGGTACCCCGAAGCATACCGAGAGGTCCCAAAAAAGCAGGCTAGTCAAGATTTCCCTATGCGCTCTTTCTGCCTTTGCTATTGTAATGGATTGTTGTTTGGGGTTACTTTTTATCTCTCTTCCTTTTCATCGTTGTTGTTGACGATAAACCCCACAACACCCCAGAGATCGGCGTAAAGAAACTAAGCAATACGACTCAGCAATTAGGCGTCTCCCCCCCCCTCGATGAAAATGATGAGACTCCTCCTGAGCGCATGATATTCATTGTTTCCTGGAATTATAATGAAGCGACTGCCACGTCCCTCTAATGAGACACTGGCCCTACCTATATACGCAGCTCCAGTACTTACGACTCGTACGACTCCCCTGGAATTCACATCTACATCAGAAAGAAGCACCATGTACGGGCTCCTACAAAAATTGGGTTAAAGCCCACAGTCGCTGTTTCTAATCCCGTGGTCCCCCCACTTATGAAGGACGAACTTTTTTTTTGGTTTAGCGTATTCAGGACAGTTCAACGCAACCATCTTCGTTTCAGCTCCTCCCGAGTGCACCGGTTTCCCCTCAATTCGTTCCGGAATACTTAAGGAATTTTTTCGAGTTTTGTAAAGTAGAAAGTGGGTGAAACTTGGACCTTTCATTGACCCCAACTAACCACTCCAGAGACGACCCCTTTCCCCAAACCACTACTCCTCTGGAAAAAAACCTGTCAGCTGAGAGGAAAGAGTACCAAGGTAACTCCCAGGATCCTTCCCTTTAACCATCACTAGCTGAATGAGCAATCTTCTTTTCCCTTTTTCTCCAAAAGGTCGACATACCTACCGGAAAATAAACGCTAACTCCCGCCCTTCCTTGATTGTACGACCCTAATTAGAGTTTACAACAACCTCCTTTTCTATACTTACGAAAAGGGAATTTTAGCCCCCCTATAAAAACCCACGCCTCATCAGATCCTCTCTTTAACGGGCACAATGCTCCTCCAAAGCTCAAGACAGATAACAAAGTTTAAAAAAGTCCTTTTCGTAATAAGCAACACCAGTACGTCACGCCGCGTCCAAGACTCTCGAAAAATAGAGTCCAACCGCCCCCAATCTAACCCTCCCTCGCAATAATGACGGCTTACTGAACCCTCCCCTCCAAATTCCGGAATCAATGTCTTAAGATCCCCTGTTTCCGAACCAACGATCCCCCCCCAATTGCATTATTGCTATTCCCATGAATAAGAATCACCCACCGATTGCGACATCGGTTGCATCCGAGAAGTCCTCTCCCCCAGCCAGATAAAAAAATGTTCCAACTTTTTTGCCTATGCAATCAAAGTCATCCATCGGATATAGTAAGCTCTGCCGTTAGAAAAGAAAATAAGCCATCCAAAGTATCTCCTATTTTCCCCATGTCCCTCTCCCTCCAGCGAAATCAAGATAATTAAAGTAATTTTTCTCCTTTGAAATTTTTCTTCCCAATCGCGTCCCTTTACGGTCCCTTCCCCTCCGGATCGCCGTCAGACATATTCTCGCCCCCTTAACAAATTTTCAGTGAGTGATCCAAATGAGGTTGTTGATAGCCCAATTTTTTCAGCCAACGGCAGGTGTAACTATCTCTGTCCATATTCTGTCCCCTAGCTTCCTCACGGATTCCTGGTCTTCCTGCCAATAAAAGAGATAGTGTTGTACCCCCCCCCGTTTTTTTTATGTTATAACATTACCAAGAGCGTTCAGTCACCTGTTCCAGAAACGCATGTCCCTTATTTCTCAACGGTTCAGAGATTTCCCCATCACCTGTTTGACATTAGATGTCCCTTCAGTGAAAAACCCCCCCTAGAAATTTCAAGTTCAACATTGACGTATCCTGAAAACTTTCTGAAGTAGTTTCCCGTAGATCCAACTTACCACCCTCCACCCTGCGACCATTATCTTCCTTCCCCCTCCCCCTCAACGGTTTCTTGTGTTGAGGGGTGGTTTCTTTCTTTTAAGTTGTCTACCCTCAATGGGGTACTTAACAGATGCAGACGTTTTCTGCACGTTGAAGAAATTGTAACTTTTACATCAGGAACCGGGGCTTTTTTCCCTTCCTTTAAGCGTTCCCTGATAAAAAAGTATGCTGAAGCCCTCCCTGAGTAAAGCCCCTCTCCTGAAGGATTAAGACAGTTTCTTATAGATGGTGAAGTGTTCATGGCTCTAATATGGAAAGATTTGATTTAAAAACTTTTCAGTCATGAGTTTATGCGGTGAAGCAACAGACCATTTCAAGTTAGGATCCTTTCAGTAAACTTTCTTTTTTATTCCGCTATCCGGACACCTGTCGATGGCCAGAGGTCAAAAGTGTTGCGAAGAGGCCATCCTTACATAAGGTGATACGCAACTTCTCCTCCAGGTAGGACCCGTCCACTTGATGGACTTCGCTCCGGTGATGAGTTTAAGTCCTTTTATGGCCGCCATTGCAATCATCCCCAGAACTGATGCCTCGATTAGTTTAATGGAGAGCGTCTTTCCCCCAGATGGTTTCCCGAACCTCTCCACAACAAAGCGTTCCAGCTGCGATACTTCTAGAATTGGTGGTTCTCTCCCCTGGAGCTGCGTCGTAAGTAATCTTCTATGTATCAATGTTTTTTATATGGTGCAGGTGGATTCTTTTCTCTTTTGCGATTGAATTATGGATGATGCAACATTCTACGTCCCCTAATAGTTTGTGATTATTGGCTGAGATCAAAAAGTTCTTTGGATTTCTCACTCTCACAGTGACAGTCGGATGATGATCAATATTGAACCTCGATTGAGTCCTGTCTGGATTAGTTTCGCAAGATCTGATGACAGATGGCGTTACGTTCGTGTCTGACTAGACCTGGGCTGAAGGTTGTGCGAGGGGATTGCGTCTTCCCCCGTTAGGACCGGTCTTTTTCGGGCCAGAAGACACAATTCTTTGAAACTCTTTTTTCCCCCTATCCTTCCTTATTGGGGTTGTTTCCTTTTGACAGTTTAAGAAGTATCGTTAGTGGTGTTTTGTAGGCTTTTCTCTAGGGTTGAGGGAATGAAGGTCGAACACATCCCTTTCCCGCTCTTTCTAATAATAAAAGT
>Ga0179591_1311873_pt1 | contig 10099 bp, 11 predicted proteins | sample CZOMad2_1_08_16f_FD_182891 | JGI IMG/M metagenome (GOLD analysis project Ga0179591, IMG submission 182891) | Vadose zone soil fungal communities from Angelo Coast Range Reserve, California, USA - CZOMad2_1_08_16fungal (PacBio error correction) | ecosystem: Environmental > Terrestrial > Soil >... | reverse complement strand
TTTCTATCCACTCATTTCGACACGAACATTTATCGACTTTCTCCTCCCTGAGCTTGCCGAACGGCTTCTTCAGCCCCTCTCTGCCCTGACTCTGCCTGTTACTTTTCCGGACCAGTCCGAATCGTCGTGCCGACTGCGTTCCAAAGATGCCCCCTTCCAGTGTCCTTTTCTCGGAGTTTTTTCAGGTGTACCTGGTTGTTTTTTGGATTCACCCTCCTCTGTGGACTTTTCGATTTGAATATCGCCACATCACGTCAATCGTTTCCCTGATCCTTCAGTTCGTTTCTCCCAATTTTATCTAAGTAGGTGTATTATCGGTTTTTTTGTTTTTCTTCACTTTTTTTGTTTCTTAGCCCCACGTTTTTCTCACTGGGCACCCACCCTCACAGGCGCATACAACCACATTATTACCCTCTTCTTTTTCGAGGACACGCTCCTCCCACTTTACCCGTTTGAGTTGTGACGGGGTTTAACACACCACGATTGCTCGCCCTATCCTTTGTTTTGCTCCCCCTTCGTTCACGCACCGCCACGGAACGTGCCCAACCGCATGTTTTTTTCTTAGCGTCCTCCCCCCCAGCCCTTTATTTTTACGTTTTACCAAGGTACTTTTAATTGGTTTCATGGTGCGCGTCACCCTCGGTCGTTCTTGACCTATTTTTGCGGGGGCTTTTTGTTGGCGGGGGTTCTTTGTTAATGGGAGGAGTAAGAGTTCACCTGCGGTCCTGAAGAGTGTTGGATTGTCTTACCGGTTCACTGGGAGAGTCTTTTCGTGGACTTTTGGGGATTAGGAGCGCGTGTGCTCGTGGTGTGAGAGGCCACCGGTCTCCGGATCCACACGCCCCCACCTTGGCAACGTTTCAAGACCTTTGTTCCCCGCGTGAACCAAGGGCGTCGACCGTAACTTTGCAGTAAGTTTCCTCTGTTTCTTTTATTTTTTTTGATTCCATATTCTAATTTTTTTTTTCCGAGTTGCGCTTTCTATTACTGCCCATTCAACTTTGTTACGCCCTCCGCGCAGCCCTGTCTTTTTGGGTTTGCTCATTAGCTCCAGATCCCCCGTCACAGCAATGTAAGCACATTTGTTCGTTAGCCCCTGGGGCGCATCATTAAGTTCCCCCCCCCCTCCCCCACCCCCGCCACCACCCCTTTTGTCACCTCCCCCCCCCCCCTCGCCCCCCCCTTACCCCCCCCGGCGTTCCTGGTCCCCAAATTCACTTGCACAGTCTCCCCTAGTGGGGCTTTTGCGTCCATTTCTTTCTCCCTGTGTCCCTAGCTCACCTGCACAGTGCATCAGTGTATCGCACTGTATTAACGGTTGTGTACCTGTCCCCTACGGAAGTTACTTCCCAACCCCCCCCCACGAAAGAAACTGAAAAGCAGAATAATGAACCAAGAAAAATCCACATCCTGACCCCAGTCTAACACAACTCACACAGACCAAAACTCATTCACCAACAATTAATTATATTTAGCATACTCTCTCGCCATCTCATTACAAGTAATTGCTCAAGGACTGCGATCTGCCGTAGCAGAGAGTCTAAAGTACTTTAACAATTTCCACACTTTTTAAAAGTCCCCAACAAAACGTTTATTGTGATTGAATTGCTGGTGCAAGCGTCCGTTCGTCATCAAGTTTGGGCCCGCTTCCTAAGTGTGCAGTCCCAGGGATTTTTTGGAAACTACCTTTTTCCAATCGAGCAACCGAGGCGACCCCCCAAAAAACATTTGACAGCACACGATCCGGAAGAGTTCCCCTCCCTAGGTGCAAAGTGGAATACTCACCTAATGTGTCGTCAGACTGCTCTTATCCCAGATTCATCCGGACCATGGAGTTTTTCACAGTTCGGGAGAAGCCCTGGGATTCAATTTTTTCCCCGGAGGGTTATATGGACCCCCCTCTTCACTTACGCACGGTCCCCTTGACGACTTTGTGACCAACTGTTTTCAGGCGTAAAACACTTGGATTGGTATTATCCTGAAATTCATAATGTCATCCCCCCCCGCTACCCTGCCTTGGACCCCCCATTTTCACACGTGGTCATACACCAAGACTAGGAGACCACTATTGCCCCCCACGTGAGGCGTGCGCGTGTCTTCAAGTCGGCCTTTGTTTTTCCTACTTTTTTGTCAGTCCTTGGTGCGTCGGTACTAGCTGCGAAAACTGCCCGGACCCGCTCAAACCAGGCGTTGGTGTTTGTTTTTTTTTTGAACACTTAATGGTCCCGGCTCCCCTTCGTGCTATTTTTTATCGCTGTAGGTGGACAGTCTTTATGCCAGATGCATCTATAAAGAGATAATTTCTCTTCTACTTTAAGCTATTCCTCCCCTGACCGGGCTAGTTACAGATCAGACCCGTTTGTCATGGATCAACCCCGTGCTGTTTTTTTTCCATTTTTCCAATGTGGTCCTTCTTCTTCGAGATTCTCCATAATTTGTTTTCGACCTTTTCACTTTGTGTTTGATCTTTCCCACTCCTTGCTCCAGATGTTCCTGTCCACTACGCTTCCCCACAATTCTGATTCGCACGGCCTTCCAAGCTAGCGAGCACCCTTCTCTGCTATTAAACGACGTAGGTGCCTAACTTTTTCCCCCCCAATCGAGGCCAGGGGGGAGGAAGAAATTTAAAACCCTCGGACCTTTCCGCTTTCTTTAATAGAGTTTTGGAGTACCTTCTCCCCCCTACATCCCCAATCACCCAACCAACCCACCCCTGTAGGGGGTGGCCGATGGAGCACAGGTTGAGGCACACAGGAACCAGCAATCTCCAGGGTCCGTGATCTGTACTTTCCACTCCCCATTAACACCATAACTATCCCAAGGCCGCGGGCACCCCTTCTCCCAGGGTCTCAACCGAGGGGCTCTGCGCGCCCCGATTTTCCTATCTCTCTGTGGGTACACGGGTAACCGGGGTAGCCGTGCTTGTGGGGGGGTCTTCCAAACTAGGGCTCCCTTTACACGTACCTTCACCGCCAAACGCCTCATTCTCTTTGGCGACATCACTCCTATGAGTTGTCGCATTGTCCTTGACGAGTAATTGTTTTTTTTCTTTTCTTTTTGCCTGTTCTTTTACCTTTTCGGTCAGGATTTGTACGACCTTCCAATCGTCGCCTTGCTTGCCCCCCCTCCCCTTCCCTTGTTATTTCCATTTTTTTCAAGATACCCGTCAGCGCACGACTTGTGGCCCATGTCCGCGAGATCCCCCTTCCGGTTCTTCCCTTGTTCTGAGATGCCGTGTTTTTCACAACAGGCTGGAACCGAGTCCAGCCACTAAGAGAATTGCCCCGAATGCCATTCGCCTGACTTTTTTCCCCTTTTTTTTCCGGGTTACACATCTCCTGTTGGCAGTTTTAATGTCCGACTGCAGGAACTTTTGGTTAGACACGCTGCTCACGTAACTCCCTTTAAGCTGTGCCTCCTTTTTTCTGTAATGAGACTTCCACGCGGTCCTGCCCAGTTTTTTATTTCCACGGGTGTATCCCTCGTGTTTCCCTGATTTTGTAGCCCAGGTTTTTAAACTCATTCCCGACCTATGGGTTGGTAACCGCGCTGTCATGAATAGCGCAAAGTTGTACCCTTGCAACTTCCACTTTTTGCCGGCGGTGGGGAGTTTCCATGTGTTTAGAGTGCCTACGCTAAAAAATCAGCTAAAATTATCCCTTGCAAAGGCATCCATGAGACTTGTGAGTCTTTGAACCCCTCCCGGAATTTTTTCGGGATGCATAGTACGCCATTCCCAGGTTGGCATATTTTATGAACTTTGTTTTTACCGCTGACCGGTTTTTTTTCCTTTTGGCTGTTTGCTTTTCGTTCCGCGTCTTTCTGTTTTCGAAATCCTTTTTGCCGAACTCCTTTTTGCTTCTCTTGACGTTTGGATTGCATTCCATTGCCCACCTGTTCATGGCCCCTTTTTTTTTTTTTCGCGTGAGTTTTTTTTTTTGCCCATTATCTATGCGTCTGGATGTTTGTAATTCGTTACCTTGACCTGTGTTTTTGATCGAAGTCCGCATTTTTCAACTTTTCAAAGGTATAATAAGTCGCTGGATCGTTCGATTCCGTTTTTTTCCCCTTTTTTTCCACGTGACAATTGAACACGAACACCTTTTTCCTGAGTTCCACCCATTCCGGTCTTTAATCCGAAGACAACCTTTTCCTTATGTTGGACTTCCCGCACCATTTCCACTGCACGCACTTTTCATTACCCCCCCTCTAATGTCCCTTACCCCCGCTCCTGCAAAGGGGGGAGTTTATATTGGAAGAAAAACCCAGACTTTTACGACCAGACCACTGCACCACGAATTTTCAACTGACACCCCCACGCTCTTCCCCACTGAGGACCTAAAAAATGGTGCCCAAATCCTAAGAGAGACTTCTTGTCTCCCTTTGCAGTTTTTTTCTTCGTTAAGATAATTCGCCCGATTGGTCCCATTTCTTGGTGGTTTTTAACCCCTTTCACCACGTACTCCCTAGCCCGACCCCCCCCTTTGCCCCACAGCCCTTTTGCGAAGGACTTTTTTTTATAACTCGCTAGCCCTTGTTTTTTTTTTCTTTTCTTGTTTTGAGCTGATTGCCTGATTTCTTTTCAGCGATTTTTCTGAGTGGACGCTTGCTTCTCGCTTGGCTTGATCTTGTTGTAGTTGTTGTTTTTATTGTGTTAGTGCTTTGGAGTTTGGCCCCTTCTTTTGGTTTCGTTCCTATCCAGCTTTTGTTTCGGTTGTTTTTCCCTTTGTTCCCCTGGTCCACGTTCAACTGGCTTGTATTAGACTTTACAGTCGTTTTTTTTTTTACGCCTGGCCACCGCGGTCGGCGCTTTAACTGTTGACTTTTCCCTCGGAACCTATTACCCTTGGCCTTTACGCACAGAGGTCAACGGGGCACGGTCTGGAGAGGGAAGCCGCGACAACCCCCACGGCACCTTTTTAGCCGAAATTGGAAAGTGTGTTCTCTCCACGTTTTTCTGTACGGAGTAAGGAACGACGTTCCGCCTATTTTGCCGACTGTGTGTGACGTGGGGTGTTGGCCCGGACCTTCGGTTTTCCATTTTGCTATCTCATCGCATATTTTTTTTTTTTTTTTCTCTATTGATGATTGTTACCGTTTTTTTCCTTTCCACGGCGTGCATGGACCCGAGAATTCTTCCACGTATTGTTTTATTTTGATCTGCTTATTTACTGTGTGTCCACTTTTTGTTTGTTCAAATACAGGACCGTCACTTTTTCTCCTCCCCCCCCCTCCCCGAACCGTCAAAACGACTACCCTCACCCGGCAGTTCCAAGTCCCACCGTATGTGGTACACAAATTGCGCCGGACCCGCAGTTTGTCTTCCCTTTTGATTGTTTCCCTTCGTAGACTTTCTCCCTGTTGGAATTTTTTTTTCCCCTGCTTTGACTCACCTTTTTTCTCCCTTAAGTCACAGAGATGGCCCTAAAGTTGACGACGTCTTTTTTTTTTTTTTTTTTGATCGCTAGGCTTTTTTCTTGAATGTTTACCGTGGTTCGTCGAACTTGAATTTTCCTCCTGAAGCCAACTGTTATATGCTTTCGACTCCTTTTTACCTGTCCCAGGGCTTACCACCCCCCCCAACTCGTGATTAAACACTCAGTTGACCTTTTTTCCACCAAGGCTTGTTCGTCCGTGCTTCGTGTCCTGGACTGCGAATCATAACCCTTTTCCCCCCTTGGTAGAATAGCATACCACCGGTTCCGGGTTTTTTTTCCCTACTATGACGAGTTCAGTTTTGTGCCTCCATATGTGTGCTGGTTTGCCCTTGGGGAATCTCCCTGATCAATCCGGTGGGTGTTGCTCTTTACTTGAACGGAGTCACTTTTTTTTTTTTCTCCTTCGCTCTTGGCTCCCGACAGCCCACAGGTCTCCACGTTCCCCCCCCCGTGGAATCGCCCTTCCCTCCCAGCTGTGCCTGTTGCATGTGTTCGTTTTTTTCGTAATCCTTGACGCCCCTTTTTTTTTATTTTTCCATGTCTTCCGAGCAATGCCAACTCGAGTCCGCACCCCCTCTGGACTTAAACCGCCGCTGGGTTTTTTTCCCTCCCTTCCTGGCCATTCGTCGCTTTAAGGTGGAGAAGGCTGCCCGGGTGATTTCTCCGTTGCCTTCCCGCGAATTTCAGTCTGGAGGATTTTTTTCAGTTGGAGTCCTGGTTCCCGTTTAATTCCCCCCCCCCCCCTTGCTTTTTTCCCCCCCCCTGCGCACAGAGTTGCTGAGTGTATCCGTTGAACCCTGGAAAGGATCGTAACCCCTGGTAAGGTTGAATTAGTGTGTTGGTTTTTTTGAGTAGTTCCCCCTCTAACTTGAGGACTGTTCCCCCGGTTTTTGTTACTGTCTTCCTTTTTCGGTACCTTCGTCGCCCGCCCCCCACCCCTTCATACACTCGTCCCCGCACACACGCCCCCCGACCTATGTGTTTCACAGATGTGTTTCCTTTTTTTTTTTTTTTTCGTGTTATGCCGTTGAGTTGACCGTCTGTTCGATTGTTTTCTTTCGCTGCGCCCAGACCCTCCTGTAGACAGTGGCGTTTCTGTTTCCTTTTTCCTTGGGTTTCGTTATATCTTGCTACATTCTTTTTAGTTCCCCCCTTTTTTTTCCCCACGGGCTGCCAACCGCAGGGTTTTTTTGACCGTCCACCGTCCCTCCAGTTACAAGTGGTTGCATATCGGCGCGTCTGCTATCCCCCCTTAGGATGTGTTTCGATTTCCTTTACCCAGATGGTGTTTTTTCCTTTTTTTTTTTTTGTTACCTTTGATAACTGGGTTGGTTGTGTACGTAAGCGTAACGTTTTTCCGCTTTTTTTTTTCACACAGGGTCCTCTGACCTACCCAGGCTCCAGTTTTGCACACTTACGAGAACTTCTCCCTCGTCCCGTTCCCCTCTTTTTGAGGTTTTTTTTTTATTTGTCACTCCCGCCGTGCGATGGGCGACTGTTTTTTTCCGCTTGCTCTCTTTTGATGAAGCCTTTTTTGCCTGCTTCTCAATTGTGGGTGACCGACACGCGAGTCTCCTTTTTGGCAGCTTTCGTTTGTCCCCACCCTTTTGCTCGGGTGGCACCTGGACGTGGTGTTGGGTTTTTTACGAGACCCTCTCTTGATCTCTGTAAGCATCGTGGTCGAGGTCAGTTTCTTTTTTCCATTTGCTTTATTCTTTTTTTTCTCTACATGTTGCAGTGATGTGAAGAACATGAGCGATGCTCCCCTTTCTTTTTTGATCTAGTAATCCACTGAAATTCTAGCAGATCATTTTCCTCCTTCTACGTCCCTCCCTACCCTGTTCTCTTGACATGCCGTACATTATCGCCCGTTTTCCGCCTTCTTTCCCCAAATTTTCGCTCAGGCCCTTCAGTGGTACCCCCCTCTTCCTTTTTTTGTCAGAAAGACGCTCGTGAGTTTATAAGAAGTGTATTTTTTTTTCTTCTCGGCCTTGAACCCCCCTGCCATTTTTTTTTTTTGCATGCTGTGACGACTTATTACAACGACATCTTGTTCTCGGTTAACGTCTGTTGCTACCCCCCCTTTATCCTCCTTGGACTGCTGATTTCTCCCAATCGGAGAGGGGATACTTTTTTTCCTTTTGACTGTTTGGTTTGGGATAACCTTTCCTTCACCCCTTTGTCCCTAAGTGGGAGTAAGGAGGTTGTTATCGGGTTTTTTTTCTTTTCTTTGGTCTGTTCCTTTTTTTTTTTTTTTTATTTTGCAAAGCGCCACGTGGTTATCCTTTGTCTTCCCCTTTTTTTTGGCGGTGGAAGATTTCCTTAGGGTTACCCTCCTTACCCGTTCCTCTTTCCACTTTTTTGAGTGTGAACGTTCAGCTCCCCTTTTCCCCTGTGTAAAAAACTTAGTTGCTGATTACTCTTTATTTTTTTTTTCCTTTGACAGTATCTTTCCTCGCCGCGGCGGGTTTGGTTCAACTTCTGCGGAGCCAGTGACGTTTTTGTTCTTTTTTCCTTCCCCCCCGTGGCATAGTGGTGGGCGGCTCCCTACCTGTCTTTTTTTGCACACTAAAATTGCGTCTTCCATTTCTCCCCTTTTTGTTTTCTTCCGACCCCGACATTAATCCTGGCCGGCGATTCCGTGGGTTTTTTTCACCTTTTTTGTAGGAGGACGGGCCGGCTTTTTTGGATTTCCTTGTTTTTTAGTTTTTTTTACGCACGACTGCAAGTTGGTCCTTTTCAACCTCCCTCCTCCGACTCTATGACACGGCCTTTTGAGGTGTGGTATCAGTTCTCCCTTTCTGATGAGTTTCCGAATGCTCTTCTTTTTGATGAATTACGTTGCGTCAAGTTGATTTTTGATGAAGTTTTTGAACCTTCCCCCGGCCGTCTAAGTGTGACAAATCGATTTTTTTTTTGCGAGAGCTCTTCCTTTTGCCCCCCCTTCGGTTTTGAATCAGGAAGTCAGCCCCCGTTCGCCTGTTTTTTTGCACCATGCTTTTTTTTTTCTATCAGACTCGTCACCCCCATGACCCTGCGATTGGCTCCTCCCCTGTCTTTTGTTTATGTGTCTCTGCCCCAATGACTTTTTTTCCCTCCCAATGAATCTAAAGTGGATCTAGGCCCCCCTGCAATTTTTACCCGCCTCCCCCCCCTTTCCAACCCAGATTCCCGGGGCCGCCTGTTTTCCTTATCGCCTCCCCCCCCCCATTTCGTGCGCAAGTCGGGTGACCCCCGACCCCCCTTCTTCTAACCTAGTTTCCCCTTCCCCAACAGGCTGGAAAGTTGTCGACATGTTCCGCTTCTCCCAGAGTCCTCCTTTTTTGTCTTCGTTCACCCTCTTCCTGTACCTTGGAGTTACATAGGTATGGCCGGTGTCGTCCCTCTTGGATTCCCCCAAACTTTTTTTTTCTTGGATGCTAGGGCAATGCCTTTTTTCACACGCCGGTGTTGTGGGCTTCCTTTGTTTGGTACCGTCGTGTTTCTTTTCTATTGAGCCAGTGTTTTTTTTTCCGCTTCTGTGTTTTCTCGGATATGCTATATTGTTGTTCCCACCGTTTGAACAATATCGCGAGTGGTGTTTCTCCCGTTACGTTCTTTTCGGACCTAACTATGTGCGAACTCGGTGCGCACGTTCTCTTTTTTTTGCCAGCGTTCTTTTTATACGCACTGCAAATCCGTCGATTTCCGCGGTTTTCTCCTTTCTTTCCTCCCCCCCCTTGACCCCCACTCCTTTTTTTGAGAGCCTGCCCTGCGCACAATGTGCTGTCCCCTGTGTGTTGATAATTCACCCATACCCCCACCAACCCCCTTCTCCATAGCAAGAACCTTTCAGTGACCCCTAGCTCCTCGTTTCCCCCCACAAGCAGTGCATTTTGTCTTTTTGGAATGGCTGGTGTGCCTTTCTTTAAATCTTGAACCCCCCCTCATTGAGATTGACTGTCCCCCCGTTGCTGGTTGGAAGAATTTGCGGCGATTTTACGTTTTTTAAAGAAACTGACCTCTTTTCCACTATGGAAAAGATGTGGAGACCAGTTTTTTTAACCCCCTCCCCCCTCTTTCTGAAGCGAGTGTTGTTTGTCGTGTGCCGCTTGTTTTTTTGGGATCTCCAGCTCCAGTGTGTTTGTGCTAGATACCCCGCGTCCCCCTAGACACTTATTTTTCTCCCACTTTTTTCCTCCCTTTTCTTTTGATAGGGGCTTGCGTGTTGGTTGTATCTGTTCTTTTTGCCCTTTCTGTAGTGTCCCCGTCTCGGAGAACTGTTTGGGTTTTCCAGGTTTTTCACGGGTTGCCCCCCCCGTCCCCTTATCAGTTCTCATCGCCGGCTACGTTCGAAACCGCTCCTCCTCTCCCCCATTTTTTAATTGCTCCGCCGCCCCCCCCCTCCGGTACAGGGCTCTTAATTTCAACAGTGCATATTCTTTGCGCTCTTATATCTCCTAGGTCTAACCGGTTCCATGTCCATTCGTTATGTTTTTTAGTTTTTCCCCCATCACGATTCAGTTGGGGCTCCCTACTATACGGTTAATCTTTTAGTTTTTCTCCTTTTACGCACGGCAGCGGCTCTTTCCTCCCTTTTCCCCAGCTTTTCCTTTTCAGTTTACTTCGTTTCCTTCGCACAGAAGAACCTTTGATTACTTTTACCCCATCGTCCCAGACCG